>Ga0180432_10005012_pt1 | contig 17866 bp, 17 predicted proteins | sample SS_ome_10_FD_132414 | JGI IMG/M metagenome (GOLD analysis project Ga0180432, IMG submission 132414) | Hypersaline lake sediment archaeal communities from the Salton Sea, California, USA - SS_1_MS_2 metaG | ecosystem: Environmental > Aquatic > Non-marine Saline and Alkaline > Hypersaline >...
AAACGCATGGCAACCGGCAGATCCCAGAGGTCGTCGAGGAGACCCACCAGGGTCATCAGGACTCCGCCGAGCACGATGGCAAGCATGGCTGAGCGATCCTCGAGTAGCGCCTCGGGCGCGATCAAGGCGCCCAGGGTGACGGCCACGAGAAATCCTCCAAGGAGCGCCAGTCCACCGACGTTCGGGACCGCGCCGACGTGACGCCTCCGGCCCGAGCCGTGACTCCCGCCACCCTCCTGGACTGCGCCCACGCGGAGCGCGAAACTGCGGATGGGGGGAACGAGCAGCAGCACCACGATCAGCGCAACCACGAAGGCGGCGCCTGCAAGGGGCAGCAGGGGCAAACTCGACTCGCTCACGCGTTCATCCTACATGCCGCTCAAGGGGTTGCGATGAGAGGGAATTCGCGTTTTACCGGGTGCCGTAGATTCGGTCACCTGCGTCACCCAGACCCGGGACGATGTAGCCATGCTCGTTGAGACGCTCATCGAGTGCCGCAAGGATGATCTCGACGTCTGGGTGTTTTGCCTCCACCGCCGCAACGCCCTCAGGAGCCGCCAGGATACAGAGCAATCGAATGTGGTGCGCACCCTCCTGCTTGAGTCGGTCGATGGCAGCCACTGCACTCCCGCCCGTTGCGAGCATGGGATCGAGAAGGAAGGTATCCCGCTCGGCAATGTCACTCGGAAGTTTGGCGTAGTAACTGACCGGCTCGAGCGTTTCGGGGTCGCGATACAGGCCAACATGACCCACGCGTGCACTTGGAATGAGATCGAGAATCCCCTCGACCATGATGAGGCCCGCACGCAGAATGGCGACGAGGGCAAGCTTCTTGCCGGCAAGCCGGTGGACAGTGGCCTCAGCGACCGGCGTTTCAATTCGGGCTTCCTCGAGCTCCAGTTCCCGCATCGCCTCGAACGCCATGAGCATGGCAATCTCAGCAGAGAGATCCCGGAAATCGCGGACTGAGGTGGACTTGTCGCGAAGGATGGAGAGCTTGTGCTGGATCAGGGGGTGATCGATGATTTGGTATGGCATGGAGCCTCCAGGGCGCGTGCTGGCGAATCACTGACATACAAAGCGGCCACCCCATGGGGCGGCCGCAGTACGCGTTGGCGGAGAGGGTGGGATTCGAACCCACGGTACCGCGTAAGCAGTACAACGGTTTTCGAGACCGTCCCGTTCAACCACTCCGGCACCTCTCCAGGCGTCGGTCGAGGCTTGGGCCCCGCGAGGATGGATGGTAACACGCGTGCAGGTCTCGCACGCGAGGACTTTGCGAGGCGTCGAGTGGAACCTTGCCACGTCAGGAAATGCCTCGCGCACGCTTGACCCGCTTGGGCCACGCGGATAGGATTCGTGGGTCCCGCGGAGGGACGCGTTGGCCCGTCGTCTAATGGCAGGACAACCGGTTTTGGTCCGGTCGGTCGGGGTTCGAATCCCTGCGGGCCAGCCAACACGTCCCCGATCCGCGGGACTTTCCTTGTCCCTCACGAATTTTCGGTGACTGGATAAAGGTCGAAGCGGGTGGTCGATCCGCGGAGCGCACCCGTCACACCCTTCGCGATCGCGGGCGCTCTCAGCGGTCGCTTCACAACCACCCGATGCTGCGCCACGCGCCGCGCGATGGCAAGGAGTTCCTCCTCACCCAAGGCAGCGTCCTCACCCTTTTCGCCCAACCATGCCCGCAAGAACGATGCACCCTGCCGCTTTGCGCCCCCCTTTCCCTGCGGCTGTGGATACATCGGATCCAAGTACACGACGTCCGGTCTTGGTGTCACGCTCGCAAGCACGGTCCTTGCGTCCCCCTGAAGAATGTTGATTCGTTCTGCAAACGTGTCCATCGCTGCGGTCGCGCACACGAGAGAGCGGTCTCGGGCATCATTGAGAAGTTCGAACAACAAAGGGTCACGTTCGATCAGGGTGACGCGAAAGCCGGCGCGCGCCATCGCAACCGCGTCCGCTCCAAGACCCGCCGTCGCGTCAATGACGGTCCAAGCGCGAGCGCGTGATGCGCCTCCCACCGCCCGAACGATGGGATCAGCTCCTGGCCTCCCCGAACACCAGTCGAGATGGAGCCGCTGCTCCTCTTCCGCGTCGCCAACGCGCCACGAGACCGTATAGCCAGCATCACTCACCGCGAGCCGGAAAGCGGGTTGCGGTTGGGTCGGTTGTTGCGGTGGCTGCAGCATTACGTCGAGCTTCTCGGCGAGCGAAGTTGCCCACTCCTCGTGCTCCGGTGTGGCTTCGATCGTGATGCGACGCCCGTGCGTCTGGTCGACTCCAGCAGTTGGCATCGTGCTCCTAGGCTACCTCCTGGCCTCGCATGCCAAGGGTCACGTCAAGACGCTTACGCCTTGCGATATACTTGCAGGTGACCGAATTCTCTTTTGAGATTCATGCTCATACCCTTGGTCGCATGTTTTTCAAAAGGGGACAAGGTATCTCGCTCACGTTTCGTGCGTCGAGACTCCGGGAGGATTCATGACCAACCAAGCGATTGCCCAACGCAGGAGCCAGGCCGTCACCCGAGCTGCGGCCTCAGTCCATCCCATCTCCCCCGCGCGAGCACAAGGTAGTTACGTCTGGGACGCTGATGGCAAGAAGTACCTGGACTTCAGTTCTGGGATTGCCGTGATGAACATCGGCCACTCGCACCCTCGCGTCGTCGAAGCCGTAACCCAGCAGGTGCAAACCCTTCAGCACCTTTGCTTCGCCGTCGGCATGCACGAGGGCTACGTCGAACTCGCCGAGCGCCTCAACACCCTTGCGCCCGGTGACGGTCCGAAGAGAACCTTCCTCGCAAATAGCGGAGCAGAGGCGGTCGAGAACGCCGTCAAGATCGCCCGCATGGCCACCGGTCGCCAGGGAATCGTCGCCTTCACGCACGCGTTCCACGGCCGAACCCACATGGCGCTCAGCCTGACCGCGAAGGCGCATCCGTACAAAGCGCCCTTCGCGCCACGCGCTGCAGAGATTTACCGCGCCGAATACCCCTACTGCTACCGCTGCCCCTTCGGTGGCGCCGGCGCTGACGGCTCTTGCTGCCAACATGGCGCCGATCGCATCAAGGAGCAGGTCGCTACCGTGATTGGCGAGGATCAGGTTGCTGCTTTCCTCATCGAACCCATCGCCGGGGAGGGTGGTTTCATTCCCGCGCCGGCATCGTTCCTCAGGGCCCTAAGGGAATTCGCGAGCGAGATTGGAGCACTGTGGATCGATGACGAGGTCCAGGCAGGCATGGGCCGCACGGGCGCATGGTGGGCCGTCGATCATCACGGCCTCGTACCCGACCTGATCACCAGCGCCAAAGCGCTCTCCTCCGGCTTCCCTCTTTCGGCTGTCGTTGGGCACGCCGACATCATGGACATTCCCGCACCCGGCAATCTCGGCACGACCTTTGGCGGCAATCCCGCCGCGGTCGCTGCTGCCCTCGCGACGATTAACGTGATCGAGGAAGAGGGCCTCCTCGAACGCGCCACCCTCATTGGCGAGCGATTCACGGCGATGCTCACAAGCCTGAGCCAGGACCTGCCCGAAATCGGAGACGTTCGCGGCAAAGGCGCGATGATCGGAATTGAATTCATCAAGGACGAGGCCGGAACTCCTCACAAGCAAGCGGTCGAGCGCGCCGTCGACCATGCGCGAGAGGACGGGCTCCTGCTCCTTCCGACGGGCACACACGGCAACGTCATTCGCCTTCTCCCGCCCCTGAACCTCAGCGACAGCGAGATCGAGGAGGGACTCGGCAAACTCGAGGCCACCATTCGCGCCGCGGTCGCGGAACCCGTCGCAGTCGCCTGAACCAGGCCGCCAGGTCGATCCTGGCACCAAGCGCAACGCAGACCGCCTGGGGATGACGCACCACGCAAACCCCAGGCGTCTCATTCGTCAATGCGGGTCCGGCATCTTGCTAGCATGCAGCCGTGATTCGGATTGCACCCTCCATTCTCGCCGCAGACCCACTCCACCTCGCCGATCAACTCGCGCAAGCTGAGCAGGCGGGTGCGGACTGGTTCCATCTGGACATCATGGACGGAGCATTCGTTCCTAACCTGACCTTCGGGCCCGCAACCGTCGCAGCCTGCAGACAAGCGAGTAGCAGCACGATGGACGTCCATCTGATGGTGCAAGACCCAGCCGCCTGGATCGATCCGTTTGCAGATGCCGGAGCCGACGTCATCACTGTGCACGCGGAAGCCGATATGCACCTTCACCGAACGCTCGAGCGGATCCACGCCCGTGGCCTGCGCGCTGGGGTCGCCGTGAATCCACTGACCCCTCTCGCCGTACTCGAGGATGCCCTACCCCTGGTCGAACTGGTCCTGATCATGAGCGTGAACCCCGGCTTTGGCGGTCAACGCTGGATCGATGGGAGCGCAGTGCGCCTACGCACGGTTCGGGAGTGGCGCGACCAGCGCAATCCATCTGCGGTCGTTCAAGTCGACGGTGGCGTGAACATGGACACGGTAGCGACCGCTGCAGCGGCCGGAGCCGATGTGCTGGTGGCCGGCAGCGCAGTCTTCTCGGGTGAGGGCACGATCGCCTCTAGATTCCAAGCCCTGCACCAGGCAGCACTCGAGGGCCGCGGAAGCCAGGGCTAACAACGTTTCTGCAGGTCTTCTAACTCGCGACCGAAAGGTCGACGTACCGCCCCAAAGCCCGAAAACGCTCATGCCGTGAAGACTTCCAGCTCGCGGGCGTGCCCCCAGCGAGCGAAGCGAATTCCTCACGCAAGGCCGTTGCCACGTTCTCCATCGCGACCTTCGGATCCCGGTGCGCGCCCCCCGTGGGCTCGGTTATCACGCGATCGACGATGTCGATCTCGAGCAGATCGCGGGCCGTCAGCTTCAGGGCCTCTGCCGCCTTGGGAGCTTCCGCCGCATCCCGCCACAAGATGGCCGCACACGACTCGGGACTAATCACGCTGTACGTGGCATTCTCGAGAATCAACACGCGATTCGCCACGCCGATGGCAAGCGCACCGCCCGAGCCACCCTCGCCAATGACGACCGCGACCGCAGGCACCTGCAATTGGCTCATGCGCTGTATCGAGGCCGCAATCACCCACGCCTGACCTTGTTCTTCGGCGGCAATACCCGGGTAGGCGCCCGGCGTATCGATCAACGTCACGACGGGCAAACCGAACTTGTCCGCAAGATCGAACATGCGCATCGCCTTGCGGTATCCGCTCGGATGACTCATCCCGAAGTTACGGTGAATATTCTCCTTGGTGTCACGCCCCTTCTGCTGCGCAAGGACGACCACACTGCGACCATCCAACTGGGCGAGACCCGCCACGAGGGCCGGATCGTCGCCGAGCGTGCGGTCACCATGATGCTCCTGGAAGCCCTCGAAAACGTGCTCGACGTAATCGAGTCCGGTCGGGCGGCCTGCCGCCCTAGCGACCTGCACGCGTTCCCACCTCGAGAGGCCCTCGAAGGTTTGCGCCTGCAGGCGCTCGAGGCGCGCCTCGAGAAGCGCGATCTCCTCACCCAAGTCGATGGACTGCTCCTCTGCATAAGCGCGCATGTCACGAATCTTGGCCTCGAGGTCGAGGATGGGGCGCTCGAACTCAAGAGCCACGCTTCACCTCGTCACCCTGCTGCAAAGGCTTGCCTGCCGCAGGCGAACCAAGCGCTTCTTCCTCTTCGTCGACGATGCTCGGCACGGCCTCCTGGAGGGGTTGCTCGGGAAGCTTCTGATTCCGGAGGAGTCGCAGCGTCGCCGCCAACTTCCCTTTCAGCGCGGTTCGCCGCACCACATTATCGAGCATGCCCTTCTTGAGTAGGAACTCAGCCCGCTGGAAGCCCTCGGGTAGGTCCTGCTTGATGGTCTGCTGAATCACGCGGGGTCCCGCGAAACAGATAAGGGCGTTCGGCTCCGCGAAAATCACGTCTCCGAGCGTGGCGAACGATGCCGTCACGCCTCCTGTGGTGGGGTCGGTCAAGACCGATACGTAGGGTAATTTCCTGGCTGCGAGCGCCTCGAGCGCGACGGTGGTTTTGGCGAGCTGCATGAGGCTGAGTGCACCCTCCTGCATACGGGCTCCACCCGATGCCGTAACCGCAACGAGGGAACGTCCCTCCTCGGCCGCCCGCTCAGCAGCGCGTGCGATTTCCTCACCGACCACGGATCCCATCGAACCCCCAGCAAAGAAGAAGTCCATCACCACCAGCGCGACCGGCTCACCATCGAGCAGCGCGCCTCCGGTCACGATCGCGTCTGGCCGGCCTTGCTTCTCCTGCACACGCTCCATACGATCTGGGTAAGGCTCCGTATCGGTGAACGTCAATGGATCGGTGGGTGCAAGCGATCCCGACCAACGTGCGAACGTGCCCGCATCAGCCAGCATCTCAATGCGCGCCTCGGCCGGCATCCGGTAGTGGTAGCCGCACTCGGGGCACGTCAATAGGTTCTGGTTGAGATCCTTGCGGTAAATCTGCGCAGAGCACCCATCGCACTTCAACCACAGGCCCGCAGGCGTGGCATCATCGTCGCTACGGGTCGGCTTTGTGCGGCGGAACCATCGCTCCAGTGCCACGGGGCCTCCCTCCCAGCAGTCGGCGGGCCGAGGGTCTCAGGACCCATTCAGACCCGCTGCAATTTCATGCTAGCACTCCATTGCGCAGATTGGGCGGGTCGCAAGCCTCATCGTCCGACATCGTCCGCGTCATCACGCAGCGAGGACGCGGTGTATCGTTGTGGTCATGAATCGAGGCGGCGTGGTGCTCGTAACGGGAGTGGGGCAAGGCTTCGGCCGCGCCATCGCCTTGGGCTGGGGACGTGCAGGCTTCGATGTAGTGTGCGCCGACCGCGACGTCGATCTCGCGTCGAAAACGGCTGCCGAGGTCGAGGATGCGGGAGGTCAGGCCATCCCCATTCAAATTGACGTTTCGGTCCCGCTCGACGTCAACCTGGCCTTCTCCAAAGTCGACGAACTCTACGGTCGTCTCGATGGCATCGTGCACGTCGCCACCCGCTCGAGCCTGGCGGACGCGTTGACCGTTGCGGATAGTGAGTTCCGTGAGCTCGTGGACGATACGTTGATGAGCACGCACATCGTGCTGAGGACGGCAGGAAGGCGACTGCAGCAGGGCTTCGTCGTGGTCGTCGGACCGAGCCTGCAATCGACGACACCCCACAACGCCATGATTCGAGGTGGCCTCGAGCAGATGGTCCTTGGCTTCGACGCCCGGCTCGATGCGCTCGACGTGAACCTCGTTCTCCCGTCCCGCAACGCGAGCGACCCCAGGCACGATGCAGCCCTCGTGGACACCGCATTGTTCGTCGCCAACCTCGAGGGTGGCGCCGTACATGGAGCCGCGCTACGCGTGGAGTTGCCAAAGCCCCCAAGTGTCACCGAGCGCCTGCTGCCAGAAATTCAGGCGGCTCTCGACGACCGTATCCGCCAGGATGACCTCGAGGCGGGTTTCGACGCCAGCGAACCGAACGATGTGGCTTCAGACGACGATGACGAGTTTGAGCGCGAGAATGGCGATTACGAGTCGGACCCAGGACCCGCCGTAAGCCGCCTGGCCTCTGCTTCGGCGCGCGAGTGGGATCCAAGGTGAAGTGCCCCTACTGCTCATCGACCGAGACGCGGGTCATCAACTCGAGACCCTCGGACGACGGGCATGCCATTCGCAGGCGCAGAGAGTGCGAGGTCTGCAATCGACGTTACACCACGTATGAACGCACCCAGCTCGAGGCGTTGATGGTCAGGAAGCGGTCTGGACGACTCGAGGTCTTTCAACCCGACAAACTGCTGGACAAACTTCGGGTCGCGACGAACAAGCGGCCCGTGACCGAGAAAGACCTCCGCGAGTTCGTGTACGGTCTCGAGGACGAGGTCCAGACGGCACACATCGATGCAGACGAAATTGGGCAACGCACCCTCGATTACCTCAAGACACTCGATGATGTGGCGTACATTCGTTACCTGAGCGTGTACCGGGACTTCGACTCGGTCGATCGCTTTATCGAGGAGATCCGGCAGCTCGGTAGCGACCCGGCAACGCAGGCGGCAGCCGAGAAGGCGGCAGCGGCCAGCAAAGCTCCGCGCGAGGCCGCACCCCCAAAGGAATCTTGAGGCGCACCTCCAACGACCCTCTCCCGGCCCTCCCGAGCGAGTTCGTACGGCGGATGGCGAAGTGGCTGGGACCCGCGGATGCGAACGCGCTGGCCGAGTCGCTCGAGCGACCCTCCGTCCGCGGCCTCAGAGTTCACCCGGGACGTACCTCCGTCGAAGAGGTTGCTCGGGTGACGGGTTGGCAGCTCGCGCCCGTCCCGTGGAGTGAACACGTCGCGATTCTCGACGAGAACGTCGCATCCCCCGGACTCTCCCCACTCCACGAGGCGGGTGCGTTCTACCTGCAAGACCCCGCCGCGACACTCCCCGCGATCGCGCTTGACGTGCGTCCCGGTGATTGGGTGGCCGATCTCGCGGCAGCCCCGGGTGGCAAAGCCACCGCGCTCGGCGCAGCACTGGGAGGCAAAGGCCTGCTGCTCGCCAACGACGTGGGCGAATCACGCGTTCCCGCACTCGGGCAAAACCTCGAGCGGTTTGGGATCCCGAACGTGGTCATCACACAGATCGCCATAGAGGTCCTCGCTTCCCGACTCGCGGGGCGCTTCGACGCCGTGCTTCTCGACGCACCCTGCAGTGGTGAGGGCATGTTCCGCAAGAGCGCGACAGCGAGAATCGACTGGTCGGAAGACGCCGTGGCCATGTGCGCAACCCGCCAGCAGAACCTCATCGAGTATGCGGCCACACTCCTCAAACCCGGTGGACGCCTCGTCTACGCAACGTGCACGTTCGCGCCCGAAGAGAACGAGGCCGTCGTCGGTTCGCTCCTCAAGGCCCACAGCGAGCTGAGCGCGGTTCCCCTGAAGCTACCTGGCACCCGCCCGGGGCACCCAGAGTGGGTCGGGGTGGGTGACAGGGTTCCTGCCGCCAGCGTGGCGCGCCTCTGGCCACACCAGCACCCAGGCGACGGACACACGGTCGCGAAACTCGAGCGGAGCAGCGACGATACGCAAGATGTCGAGCTGACCCGAAGAACGTCCAAACGTGCGCAAGCGGGACCCACGAAACCCAGTAAAGGTTTCTTGGAGGCATTCGATCAGTTCTACGAGTACACCCTGACGGATGCGTCCGTCGCCTCTCGAGACCTGCATCAACTTCATCAACAGGGCGACCTGTTGTGGAATATTCCCGATGCGGAATTGCATCAACTGCTTCACGGACTCGCGGTCCTTCGCCCTGGCCTCCTGCTCGGCGAGGTGCGTCATGGACGCTTCGAACCCGCGCACGCCCTCGCAAGAGCGCTCACCCCGACAGGCGTTCAACGGCGGCTTCGGCTCGACGCGAACCATCTGGTTGCGTTGCGGTGGCTGACCGGAGAGGAACTCGAAATTGGGACCCCAGGCTCCACCTGGATGGGTGCCGACGAGGACGGGTATGCACTCGTGACGGTCAACGATTTTTCCCTGGGTTGGACGCGGCGCAGCGGTGCGCGTCTTCGGAACCTGTTCCCCAAGGGTCTCCGCCGCTCCTGATTCACACCTGCGCGTTGCAACGGCGCGAAGGAACGTGCTACACTTCTCGTCGGCTTTTCTGCCGGTCGATTCCCCGATCATCGGACACGAAAAACCTGTTGGAAACGAAGAAAACCCTGCGCGCTGAAGTCCTGCGCGCCACGAACGTGAGGACGTGAGGAACGTGAAGACCTACTTCGCCAAAGACCCAAGCAACGACTGGGTGATCGTGGATGCGGAAGGCCAGACGGTTGGTCGCCTTGCAACCCAAATCGCTCACGTGCTTCGTGGAAAACACAAGCCAACCTTCTCGCCGCATCAGGCGGGAGGCGATTTCGTCATCGTCATCAACGCGGGCAAGGTGTCGTTCAGCGGCAGCAAACTCGACCAGAAGGTCTACACCCGCTACAGCGGTTACCAAGGTGGCCTCAAGGAGATTCCTGCCCGCGCCATGCTCGAAAAGCACCCTGAGCGCGTCATCGAGCGCGCCGTCTGGGGCATGCTTCCCAAAAACCGACTCGGCCGCAAATTGATTCGCCGCCTCAAGGTCTACGCCGGCGAAGCTCACCCGCATGAGGCACAGCAGCCACGTGTCCTGGAGGTTGGATAATGGATCAGTACTACGGTACCGGCCGTCGGAAGGAAGCCGTGGCCCGTGTGTTCCTCCGCCCTGGCGGAGGACGCATCAGCGTCAACGGCAAAGACTTTCAGGAGTACTTCCGCGGCATTCTCGTGGGCGTTCAGGCGCTCGAGCCGCTCAAGGTGACGAACACGGCAGGTCGTTTCGACGCCGTCATCACCGTCAAGGGTGGAGGCCCCGCTGGTCAGGCCGATGCGATCAAGCTCGGCGTGGCTCGTGCTCTGCTCGAAGTGGATCCCGCCTACCGCGACATTCTCAAGACCTCCGGTCACCTCACCCGAGATGACCGCGTTGTCGAGCGCAAGAAGTACGGTCTCAAGAAGGCCCGCCGCGCTCCGCAGTTCAGCAAACGCTAAGCACGCACCGGACACACGTTCGCAACAGGCCGGTGGCTCTCCACCGGCCTGTTGCGTACCCTTCGGGTGCACGACCGTAAGGAGATCCCGTGGACGCCATCCAAGCCGCCATTCTTGGCATTGTGCAAGGCCTCACCGAGTTCCTTCCCATCTCGAGCTCCGGGCATCTCGTCCTTGCCGCCACATGGTTTGGATTCAAGGCCGAGGGTGAGTCTCTAGAACTCGCGGTTGACATCGCGACGAATACGGGAACTTTTCTTGCTGTTCTCGTTGCGCTACGTCGCGACGTATGGCAAGCCCTGAGCGGCTTCTTCGCGGGACTCGTGAGCGCCGAGGCCCGGTCGGAGGATGGTTGGCGTCTGGCTTGGCTCGTCATCCTAGGCTCGATTCCGACTGCCATCATCGGTCTCAGCCTCCGCAATGTGTTCGAGTCACTCAATGCCCCGAACCCCGTCTCGGTCGCCCTGATCGTCACCGGCATCATCCTCTGGACCGCTCCTGCAAAAGGTGCACGCAGCGAGGCTCATCAGCTCACGTGGCGTGACGCTCTGACAGCGGGTATTGCTCAGGGCCTTGCCGTCATTCCGGGAATCAGTCGCTCAGGAAGCACGATCGCTGCACTCCTGTGGCGAGACATCAACGCTGCGCTCGCCGCCCGGCTTTCGTTTCTCCTGTACCTCGTTGCAAGCGCCGGCGTGGCCGTCCTCGGATTCACCGAAGTGCGGGAAGCCAACCTAGGTTGGACGGCGGTGGGGTGGATGACCCTCACCTCCTTCGTGACCGGGTGGCTTGCCCTGATCTGGCTCTTCCGGATTCTGCGCCGCGGCCAGTTTCGGTGGTTTGCGCCGTACCTTTGGGCGGTCGCCAGCCTGACCCTGCTGCGCGGGTGGATTTCGTGAGCATCGCGCGCACAACGCCATGTCAACGGCCCCGTCACGCGCCAGCGTGGCAGACTTGGAAGGAGTCGTCCGCATGAAGGTCGTCACCCGAATTGCCCCCTCTCCCACAGGTGATCCGCACGTAGGCACCGCCTACGTGGGCCTCTTCAACTACGCCTTTGCGAAGCGTCATGGCGGCAGATTCGTTTTCCGCCTGGAAGACACCGATCGCGAGCGCTACAACGCAGAGTCCGAAGGACGCCTCCTCGAGATGTTCGAGTGGCTCGGCATTACGCCCGACGAAAGCCCCATGACGGGCGGACCCAATGGTCCCTACCGTCAAAGCGAACGCCTCACGATCTATGGCGAACACATCGAGCGACTCCTCGCGCAAGGCTCCGCCTACCGTGCCTTCGAGACCGAAGCGGAACTCGAAGCCATGCGCAAGGAACAGAAACAACGCGGTTTGCCCCTGGGGTACGACGGTCGGGGCCGACAGGTTTCCCGCCAGGAGCAGCAGCAGCGCGCCGAGGCGGGCGAACCCCATGTCGTTCGCCTGGTCACGCCAGATGAGGGTGACACCGTCTTCGAGGACCTGCTCCGCGGTGAGGTACGTATCCCCAATCAGGAGATCAAGGACCCCGTCCTGATCAAGAGCGACGGGTATCCGACCTACCACTTTGCCAACGTCGTCGACGATCACCTCATGGAAATCACGCACGTCATGCGCGCAGAGGAGTGGGTGACCAGCACACCGATTCACGTGCTGCTCTACCAGGCTTTCGGCTGGGAGCCACCGGTGTTCATTCACCTTCCCCTGCTCCGCAATCCCGATGAGAACAAGACCAAGATCAGCAAACGCAAGCTCGACACAAGCGTGGATTCCTACCGACAGCAGGGCATCCTTCCAGAGGCGTTACTCAACTTTCTGGCCACCATGGGTTACAGCCTCGGCGATGGACGTGAGACGTTCTCGCTCGACGATCTGGTCGCGACCTTCGATCCCACCCGCATCTCCCTGGGTGGACCCGTCTTCGACCTGAAGAAGTTGCGGTTCGTCAACGCCAAGTACCTCCGCGAACTCATGTCCGTCGAAGAGGTGGCCGACCGTGTCGAACCCCTGCTCAAGGCCGCCGGCTACGGCTGGGAGGACGAGGATTACCTGCTCGATGTCCTGGACATCCTCAGACCACGCGCCGAAACCCTCCAAGAGATCGTCGATCAGGCGAGCTATTTCTTCCTCCCCGATGACGCGTATGTCATCGACGAAGAAGCTCGAAAGAAGATTGCCGCTGGACAGCAGGCACTCGAGGATCTGGAGCGCTCCTTCTCCATGCTCGACTGGTTCGACGAGGACGCCGTCGACGACCTGCTCGATGATTACGTCCGGTCACGCGAAATCAAGAAACCTGCCGTCCTGATGCCCCTTCGTGCGGCACTCACCGGAACGACGAATGCACCGTCGGTCACCGACCTGGTGGTCATTCTCGGCCGCGAACGGGTCCTTCGCCGCATCGGTCGTGCGCTGGCCGAGATGACGGCAGCACTGCCCGACGACAAACCCACGCCCGAGGAAGCCAAGGCAGCCGAGGAGGCTGCCCAGAAGGCGGAGGAGGCACGTCGCGCGGCAGCTGCCGAAGCAGGTCGAGCAGCCCAGGCTGCAGCACGTGCCGCGAAGGCCATAGAGGACGAAAGCTCCACCGAGGCGTGAGGATGTTTCAGCCATGAGTTGGTTCGATCGTCTGCGACAAGGCTTGGGCAAGACTCGCGACGTGCTGCGCGACGAGTTGCCTGGCCGAAGTGGTCCGCCCGACTGGGAAGAGCTCGAGTTCGCCCTGATCGCTGCCGACGTTGGGGCCAGCATCGCGAGCACGGTCATCGAGGAAGCCAAAGCCAACCGCGAACGCGGATCGACCGTTCGGGAAGCCCTCGCATCAGCACTGCTCGATCAGCTCGAGCCCGACCAGATGCGCCAAAAACTTCGTCGCGTGGGGTTCGATCTGAACGTGCAGAGGCACTTCGTGGAACCTGCCGGAAAAGTCGTGATGATCGTCGGCGTCAATGGCGTCGGCAAGACGACCACGATCGCCAAGCTGGGGAGGTACTACCAGCAGAACGGTCGGTCGGTGATGTTCGCGGCCGGCGATACCTTCCGGGCGGCTGGATCGACCCAACTCGAGGTTTGGGGGGAACGCCTTGGAATTCCAACGCTCGCCGGGCGCGAGGGGAGCGATCCTGCCGCGGTGGCCTACGACGCCAGCGTCGCTCGCCAGGCTCGAGGCCTCGATCTGCTCCTCGTGGATACGGCAGGGCGCCTTCACACCCAGCACAACCTGATGGAGGAACTCAAGAAAGTCAAACGCGTGATCGGCAAGGCGGATGAGCAGGAACCCGGCGAGGTTTGGCTCGTCCTCGACGCCGTCACGGGTCAGAACGGCCTGCAGCAAGCGAAACGCTTTCATGACGCCGTAGGCCTCACTGGGATCATCGTCACCAAGCTCGACGGCACGGCCAAAGGCGGCATCCTGCTTCCCATCGTGCGTGAACTGGGTGTACCCATCAAGTTCATTGGCGTCGGCGAGCGCGAGGATGACCTTCAACCCTACGATGCGGCAGCCTTCGTGCACGCACTACTCGACGACGAGGAGCTTGCCGCCTAATGCGGAACGGTTCCGTCCTGGTCGTTGCGGCCACCCCTCTCGAGCTTCAATACCTGCACACTTCCCTCACGGAGGCGCAGCCGACACCGATTCCTGGCTGGCATTATGTCCATGAGGGCAAATTAGCGGGCCAGGACGTCCTTCTCGTCGCATCGGGTGTCGGCAAGTCTTCGATTGCGGCCGCCATAGCAGCCGTGGCCGCGCGCAACGACGTGACTGCCTGCATCAACGTGGGTATCGCGGGGGCGTACGTGGGCGCATTCCTGCCAGTTGGAATGGCCGTCGCTGCCGAAAGGGAGATCGACATCGATGCTGGAATCCTGACGATGGATGAGGACGGCGTCCTGCACACGACGTCGCTCTCGACGGTTCCGTTATCGCGCGGGAGCTCGGGCGACAAGGAATCCGGCGTCTTTGAGGTCTTCCCCACCGACCCCGCTTGGACGAGGCGACTTGGCGACGCGACGCGCACGAGCCCGCAAGTGTTCGCGACCAGCGACGCCATCTCAGGCGACCTCGACGTCGCCGCCCGTCGCTTCGCAACCACGAACGCAGGTGTGGAATCAATGGAGGGCGTGGGTGCAGCCATCGCCTGCCACCACCTCGGGATCCCGTTTGCGGAACTTCGCGGCATCAGCAACATCGCCGGTATCCGCGACAAGTCCCAATGGCAAGTGGACGTCGCCCTGAAGGCGATGAGTCGTGCACTGCTGACTGCCCTGCAGGACGTCTGAACCGCGCGGCAAGCGTCCCGGCATGCTCGGCACTTGCACGGTATGCTCGCAACATGCCTCTTGTTTCCGGTCTTGACATTCTGTCCGCAGCACGCGCAAACAAGTATGGCGTTGGCGCGTTCAATACCAACAACATGGAGATCACGCAGGCCATTCTTCAGGCCGCTGAACTCAAGCGAAGCCCGGTCCTTGTTGCCCTCTCAGAAGGCGCTCTTTCCTACGGCGGAGCCATCCTGCCGAAACTCGTCATCGAGTTGGCGCGAGACGCCACGGTGCCTGTCGCGCTTCACCTCGATCACGGCTCAAGCTACGACTCATGCGTCCGCGCGCTCCGCATGGGTTTCACGTCCGTCATGATCGACATGTCCCACGAGACCGAGGAAGAGAACATCCGCGAGACGGCACGCGTCGTCGAAGCAGCACACGCCGTCGGTTTATCGGTCGAGGCGGAAATCGGTCGCTTGGGCGGCATCGAGGAGCACGTCGTGGTCGCGGAGGAGGACGCCATCCTCACGCAACCCGATGAGGCGGAGCGGTTCATGTCCAAGAGCGGAGCGGATTATCTCGCGGTTGCGATTGGCACGTCCCATGGTGCAAACAAGGGTAAGGGTCGGCCGTACATCGACCACACACGCATCGTTGAGATCGCCAGCCGGATTCCTAACCCACTCGTGATGCATGGGGCGAGTGGCGTGCCAGCTGACGTCGTGGATCGCCTGAACGCCGCCGGTGGTTCGCTCAGTGACGCGAGCGGGATTCATGAGGATGACGTACGCAAAGCCGTCACAGAGGGAATCGCCAAGATCAATACCGATACGGACTTACGGCTCGCCTTCACCACGCGCGTGCGCGAGATCTTACGCGACGATCCCAAACAGTTCGATCCTCGCAAGATCCTCGGTCCGGCCCGTCAGGAAATGCAGCGCATCATCGAGGGCCGAATGGACGTTTTCGGATCCTCGGGTCAAGCGTAGACGAGCGGACCTCGCACGACAGCGGGAGAACTCACCCAGCGTCACCCAGTCCCAATCGACCTGCGCGCGTCTAGGCTTCTCCCGGGTTTCGACTTGGCGTGACGTACACGGTTTTTTGCTGCGTGAAGCGGACCGCACCGGGCGGTCCTCCCTTGATTTTCCATACGTTCTTCCTGAGGGTGTAATCCACCGGCACGTTGTCGCTGCCTGATGCCTTGGAAAACCCGGCAGCAAGTTGCGCCGCAAAGAGGACGACATCGAATGGAACTTCGCGACCCTTCGCCTGCACGATGACGTGCGAACCCGTCCAACCCTGGACGTGAAGCCACAGGTCACGGCTGCGGGCCACGGAAAACGTGACTTCGTCGTTCTCCCTCGCATTTCGGCCCACGATGACCGTGAACCCGTGGGGAGCGTCATACCGGACACCCGGCGCCCTTCGCTCCTGCTGGCGTCGTGGCGCAAGTTGTGCTGCGCGCTCCCTGAGCGCTGCATCTGAGAGTTGAGGAAGCGAAGCGAGCGCTGCCTCGAGTTCGGCTCGCTCCGCCTCGATCTCTGGCTGCTGCTCACTCGCGCGGGCTGCGCGGGCCTCCCTTCTCCGGGCCTGGTCATACCTGGCTTCGGCATTCGCGGCCACGGACTTACTCGGATCAAGTTGCAGCGTCACCTCATGACCATCGAAACCGTTGAGGGTTACCGAGGCCACGTTCGCGGGAACGGTATGGGCGTGCGCGAGCAACACATCAGCCTCCTCGCGCAAGGCAGGCGCCTCCTCGGCTGCAGACCACGCCCTCTCGGCATCCTTGTTTCGCTTGACGAGCACAGCGAGCCGGTCCTTGAGGTGCGCCTCGACACGTCGTTGATCCTGCTCGCGCCGCTCACTCTCGCGGAGTTCGGCAACCGAGGGGCGGGCCAGCGCACGGCCTGCCGCCTCGGTAGGACTCCGAACGACCTCGAGGAATGCGTCTCGAACCCGGTCCAGATCCTCGTCATGCAACGGCTTTTTGAGGTCCACCCCAGCCAGGCGTGCCAGCGTCGCCGACAGTTCGGGCCCAATCCCGTCGTAGATGCGGCTGGCGTCCTTGATGGTGGCGCCTTCCAGCGCCGACGCGATGTCCGAGGCTTCTGCCAAACGTGGATCACGCTTGTCGTAGGGCGGTGGCGGCTGATAGCGGAGACCCGCACGCACCTCCCGGTAGCGGTTGATGTCGGCACCGACGTCGCGCTGCGCACCGAGAATGACCTCATCATCGTCGACAAGGATGAGATTCCCGTTACGTCCGGTGAGTTCCGCGATGAGGGTCACGGCTGGCGCAGAGACGAAGCCGTCGCTCTCCCCGAAACGGAAGCGGGCGATCCGATCGAGAGCGGGCTGATTCACCGACACGAGCGGCCCGACCGCCCGGGCCACCAAGAGGCCCTGAAAGGCAGTCATCGGAGTCGCTCCTCCGTCGGGCAGATCGCTTCGAACCTCGATGCGTGGCGTGGGGAGTCGCGCGTACAACCAGAGAGCGCGACTCGGTACGAGCGGTAACACGAAAGTATCTGCCCCAGCGAAGCGCCATGCGCGACGCTCGGCAGGCAGGTCTCCACGAAGGGAGTCCAGTACCTCCGCGATGAGTAGGCCCTCCACGTCGTGGAGTCTACCCGGGTCCTAGTTGAGCCAACGGTCTTGCCCTAATAGCCAAGCCTTGGCTTGCTCCACATGCGCCTCGAGCGGTCCCACCCAATCGCTGCCAGGCTCGCAGTGCGCCAGTGCAGCCTTGGCGTGCTGGAGTAGCCGTTCGGCGAATGCCTCGCCTCTCTGGGCGAACACATCGGACAGCACACTCTGTGCCGTGAGCCAGGTGGCGTCTCCCTCGGAGCTAGCCGTAATTGCCTGCTCCAACCATTCCGTGGCCTCCACCAAATCGAAGTACTCGAAAGCGACGGCGCCCAAGGTAAGGCAGGCAGGGCCCGTCGCACCGGCCTCGAGGGCGCGCAGCGCCGTTTCGCGTGCGGAGACGAAATCGCCCCGCCGGAAATCGCAGTCGGCAAGATCCGCCGTGGCCTCGGCGCGATACGGGTAGTCAGGATCCAACAGG
>Ga0180432_10005013_pt1 | contig 17865 bp, 11 predicted proteins | sample SS_ome_10_FD_132414 | JGI IMG/M metagenome (GOLD analysis project Ga0180432, IMG submission 132414) | Hypersaline lake sediment archaeal communities from the Salton Sea, California, USA - SS_1_MS_2 metaG | ecosystem: Environmental > Aquatic > Non-marine Saline and Alkaline > Hypersaline >...
GCCACGCCGATGTCCGCGCCCTTCAGGGCCGGCGCGTCGTTGACCCCGTCGCCGGTCATGGCCACGATCTCGCCGTTGGCCTTGAGCGCCTGGAGGATCTGGAGCTTGTGGGCCGGCGAGACCCGCGCGAAGACCGATACGGTCTTGACACGTTCCTGGAGTTGCTCGGGTGGCATGGCGTCGATATCCCGGCCTGTCAGCACCTCGCCGCTGTCGTCGGAGATGATGCCCGCCTGCCTGGCGACCGCCTCAGCCGTCACGGCGTGATCGCCGGTGATCATCACCACGCGTATACCTGCCCCCTGGGCGTCCGCCACCGCCTGGATCGCCTCGGGACGCGGCGGGTCCACCAGCCCCCACAGGCCCACGAAGACCAGGCCTTCCTCGACGTCCTCGCGCCGGAGTTCCTCGCTCGCCTCGGCCATTGGCCGAATGGCCCCAGCCACCACACGAAGCGCCTGACCGGCAAAAGCTTCGTTGGCCGCTTCGATCTCCGCACGCCGCTGGTCGGTCAGTTCGACCGTCTGCCCATCGATCAACACGTGCGTGCAGAAGGCCAGCACCCGGTCGGGCGCGCCCTTCACCATCGCCACCTTGCCGCCCGATTCGGCCGAATGGAGGGTAGCCATGTACTTGTGTTCGCTGGAGAACGGCACCTCCGCCAGGCGGGGTTGGGCCTTGCCCAGCGTCTCTACGTCCAGGCGGGCCTTGTGGGCGGCGATCAGGATCGCGCCCTCGGTCGGCGTCCCACGAATGGCCCAGCCCTGCTCCTGGTGGGCGAGCGATGCGTTGCTGCACAGCAGGCCGATCCGCAGCAGCGCCCGCATGTCGTCGCCAAGCTCTCCGGCTTGATCCGGTCGGCCTTCGGGGTGAACTTCGCCCGTCGGCTCCAGACCCGATCCGGTAACCACGTACGCGCCGGCCGGGGTCCACAGCGCGGTGACGGTCATCTCGTTGCGGGTGATCGTCCCGGTCTTGTCCGAGCAGATCACCGTCGTCGAGCCCAGCGTCTCCACCGCCGGCAAGCGGCGAATGATCGCGTTGCGACGGGCCATGCGCTGCACGCCCAGCGCCAGCGTCACGCTGATCACGGCCGGCAGGCCTTCCGGGATGGCCGAGACCGCCACCGCCACCGCGAAGAGCAGCATCTCGACCAGTTCGTAGCCGCGCAGCAGCCCCAGTAGGAAGATCAGGACGGCCAGCCCAACACCCGCACCGCCCAATATCACCCCCAGCCGGGCCATGCGGCGCTGAAGCGGCGTCTGCTCCCGCCCGGCCTGTCGGACCTGACCGGCGATGCGCCCCAGCTCGGTGTGCATCCCCGTGCCCACGACGACGGCTCGCCCACGCCCGGCCGTCACGGCCGTGGACATCCAGATCATGTTCCGGCGCTCGGCCAGCGGGCTGTCCGCCTCCACCACGCCCGGAACCTTGTGGACCGGTTCGACCTCGCCCGTCAGGGCAGATTCGTTGGCGTGCAGTTCCGACGCCTGAATCACGCGGGCATCCGCGCCGACCAGATCGCCCGTCTCGATCACCAGAATGTCCCCGGGCACGAGTTCCTCGGCCGGGATCTCCACCTGCCGGCCGTCGCGGATGACCCTGGCATGCGGGGCGGCCAGTTCGCGCAATGCCCCCAGCGCCCGCCCGGCCTTGTACTCCTGCGAGGCCCCCAGGATCGTGTTCAACAGCACCACCCCGGCAATAACCGCCGCATCAATGGCATGGCCGGTGGCCAGCGACAGCGCCGCCGCGCCCAGCAGCAGGTAGATCAACGGGCTGTGAAGCTGCTTGGCCACCAGTTTGAACACGCTGACGGTCTCTTCGGCCTCCAGGGCATTGCGGCCAAACTGCTCCAGGCGATGCCGCACCTCCGCCGTCTGAAGGCCTTGCTCGCGGGAACCGACCTTCTGAAACAGCTCCTGCTCGCTACGGATGTGCCACAAGTCGTGTGTTGCCTTCGCCTCACCGGCCATCGTTCACTTCTTCCTTAGCTGTCCTCGTCGGCGTGGCTCGGTCATTGACCAATCCTCACCACGAAATATCCGTCGTTCCGGCAACATCATTCCTCGGCCGCGCCAGTTGATCCGAGCCATCTCCAGTCACGTATCTCCGGCATGTCCTGGCCCTGCTTCTGAATGTACTGCTTGTGTTCGATGAGCTTGTCGCGGAGCCATTGCTTGGCGTAGGCGGCCCGCGCGCCCAGGTGAGGCACGCGGTCGATCACGTCCCCAACCAGGTGGAAGCGGTCCAGATCATTCAGTACCGCCATATCAAAGGGCGTGGTAGTCGTCCCTTCCTCCTTGTACCCCCGCACGTGCAGGTTCCTGTGGTTCGTCCGCCGATACGTCAGTCGGTGAATCAGCCAGGGATAGCCGTGAAAAGCGAAGATGATGTGCTTGTCCTTTGTAAAGAGAGCGTCAAAGTCGGCGTCGCTCAGGCCGTGTGGGTGCTCGGCCTGGTGCTGAAGCTTCATGAGGTTCACCACGTTGATGACGCGAACCTTCAGGTCGGGTATCAGTTCCCGGAGCATCTGCACCGCCGCCAGCGTCTCGATGGTCGGCACGTCCCCGCAGCAGGCCATCACCACGTCCGGCTCGCCGCCCTGGTCGTTCGACGCCCACGGCCAGATGCCGATGCCCGCTGTGCAGTGCTTGATGGCCGCATCCATATCCAGCCACTGCGGGCTGGACTGCTTGCCGGCAACGATAACGTTGATGTAGTCACGGCTTCGCAAGCAATGGTCGGTCACGCTCAACAGCGTGTTGGCGTCAGGCGGCAGATAGACACGGATGGTCGAGGCCTTCTTGTTCACAACGTGGTCGATAAAGCCGGGGTCCTGGTGCGAGAAACCGTTGTGGTCCTGCCGCCAGACGTGGCTGGTCAGTAGGTAGTTCAGCGATGCGATTGGACGTCGCCACGGTATTTCTCGGGTTACCTTCAGCCACTTGGCGTGCTGGTTGAACATCGAGTCGATGATGTGGATGAACGCCTCGTAGCACGAGAAGAACCCGTGTCGGCCGGTCAGCAGATAGCCCTCAAGCCAGCCCTGGCACAGGTGCTCGCTGAGGATTTCCATCACACGCCCCTCTTGCGAGATATGGTCGTCACCAGGGATGATTTCCGCCATCGACATGCGGCTGGTCGCCTCAAAGACGGCATTCCAGCGGTTCGAGGAGGTCTCGTCGGGGCTGAAGACACGGAAAGTGCTGGGATTGCCCTTGACCACGTCGCGGATGAACTCCCCCTGCACCCGCGTGGCCTCGGCCGTCACAGCCCCCGGGGCGGGCACAGTGACGGCATACTCGTGGAAGTCCGGTACGCGGAGATTCTTCAGCAACAGCCCGCCGTTGGTATTCGGGTTCGCGCCCATCCGGCGCGGGCCTTTCGGAGCCAGATCAGCCAGTTCCGACTTGAGCCGGCCGGTCTGATCGAAAAGCTCGCCCGGTCGGTAGCTCTTCATCCACTTCTCCAGCAAGGCGACATGCTTGGGGTTCTCATGCATCTCACCCATGGGCACCTGGTGCGAGCGGGAGGTGCCCGTCACCTGCCGGCCATCAACTTCCGCCGGGCCGGTCCACCCCTTGGGCGTTCGCAGGACGATCATCGGCCAGCGCGGACGCTGGAGGGTCTTGCCGGCACGCGCGGCCCGGGCGCCCTGGCTTCGAATCCGTGCGATCTCGTCCATCACCGCGTCCAGCGTGGCCGCCATTGCCTGGTGCATGGCCATCGGATCGTCGCCCTCGACAAAATGAGGGGCGTATCCATACCCGTGGAACAGGTCCTCCAGTTCCTGACGGCTGACGCGGGCCAAGACGGTTGGGCCGGCGATCTTGTAGCCGTTGAGGTGAAGGACCGGCAGCACCGTCCCGTCGCGGACGGGGTTGACGAACTTGTCTCCGTGCCAGCTTGCCGCCAGAGCGCCGGTCTCGGCCTCGCCATCGCCGACCACGCACGCCGCGATCAGGTCCGGATTGTCGAAGACGGCCCCCTGGGCGTGAGCCAGGCAATAGCCCAACTCGCCGCCCTCGTGGATCGAGCCGGGAATCTCGGCCGCGACATGGCTAGGAATGCCGCCGGGGAATGAGAACTGCTTGAACAGGCGTTTCATGCCCGCCTCGTCCTGGGAGACGTCCGGGTACTGCTCCGTGTAGGAGCCTTCCAGATACGTGTTGGCAACCAGGGCCGGGCCGCCGTGGCCGGGGCCGGTGATGTAGATCACGTTGAGGTCGCGCTGCTGAATGACGCGGTTGAGGTGGGCATAGATGAAGTTCAACCCTGGCGTGGTGCCCCAGTGGCCCAGCAGACGCGGCTTGATGTGCTTGGCCTTGAGGGGGGTTTTGAGCAACGGGTTGTCGTAAAGGTAAATCTGGCCTACCGATAGGTAGTTGGCCGCCCGCCAGTAGGCGTCTATTTTCCGCAGCATTTGTGCGGAAAGCAGCCCCTTTTCCACTTGTACGGCCTTGGCCTTCTTAGTCGTTGGCATTATGTTCGCTCCTGCCGCTTTGACACTCATGGCAAGTGCCGCTTGCACCGAAATGCGGCACGACGATGCAAGTCGCTCCGGTGAATGTTAAGCCCGGTCCCTGATCGTCGCGCACCGCTCATTCTTGGCGGGCCGTGCCCTCGGCAATCTGTACCTCCGCCTTGCCCTTCGGCCGATAAATGATTTCCGGGTGTGGGTAACAGAACCGCACTTTCTCGGATTTCGTGAACCGCTCGAAGAGGATGTCCACGATATCACTGGAGGTGCGCTGCCGCTCAACGGCGACCGCAAGGTATCGCACGCGGAGGCGAACGCCCCAATCGGTGAATTCATCTTGTGTGAAGGGCCCCGCTTCGCTTCCTCGACAATGTCGTCGGTGACCTCCCGGGCCGCCCCGATCAGGAATCCGAGTGCCAACGAGAACGAGTGGCCCAGTTCTAGTCGGCTCTGCCCTATGGCAGGCGCAGACCGGCCGGGAGTGAGTACGTCCTTCAGGAAGATTCCCAAGGCTCTCACAACGCCGATGGAGATGACCACCATCACCAGGAACTGACAGACGGCTACGATGATGGCGTTGCCGAACCGAAGAACCGTATCCAGGTATTCCATATGAGGCTCCAAGGCTCTCAGGCCTTTAGAAGAACCTTGGCTGCCCAGTGCTCAACTTCCAACTCCACTGTGCCCGCCAGCTTCGCCTCCTCGCCGGAGAAGAACTCACGCCAGTTGCCCTCGCTGGGCATGGGCACCGGGAGCCTATGGTCATCCGGCGAGAAGTTGGCGATGACGACGACCTCGTCTCCGGCGTCGTTCCACCGGTGATAGACCACCGACTTCCTGTCGGGCATCACGGCATCGATAGCGATGTTCGTGGTCCGCAAGGCATCTCGCTCGCGGCGCAACTGAGCCAATCCTTTGTAGTGATCGTGAAGCCCACTGCCACCGGGGGTGCCGAGGTCCGCCCAATCGATAAAGTTGTGATCCATGTTCTTGGGCGTATCCTGCCCCATGGTCTGGCCGTGGTAGAGCATCGGCTCGCCGACAACGGTGAAAAGAACGGTTGCGCCCAGTGCACTCTTCCGCCGAGCCATGTCTTCGTCGAACCCGGCCTGCTTGACTTCCAGGATCACGCGCTCTTCATCGTGGCTCTCCAGGTAGTTCACCATGCACGTCGGGCGGTCGCCATACCCCTCGTGGCCAGGGTCGAGCGTCCGAACGGCCCCCTCGAAATCATCCCACGTGTACCCGCCGATTCCCCGCTGGCACAAGAGGGCTTTCAGCGCATAGCTGAAGCGAACGTGCCATGCTCCATCCATCTCGGCCATGAGCATCAACCCCGGGTCCTCCGGCAGGTGTTCGCCGATGAGGTATGCATCGGGCCGGGCCTGCCGAGCCGCCCAGGTCAGCGTGGGCACGCCGTACCCGTCGGCTGTCACGCCGATGCTCTTGACGTAGTCGAAGCGGAACCCATCTACGTGGTACTCCTTCAGCCAGTATTCCAGCACATCCTTTACGAAGGCGCGGGTGGCAGGCTTGGAGTAGTCCAACTGCGGCAGGCCGTACTCATTGCCTCCGCCTGGAGTCGAGCCGTACCAAGGACTCTGATCGTACGGGTACATCTGGTTGAACGGGTGCTTCTGGCCGGTGTGGGCCAGCACCATGTCCAAGACAACCGCGAGCCCTTTGCCGTGCGCCTCGTCGATCAGCCAGCGGAGTTCGTCGGGGGGGCCGTAGTCTTCGTTTGGAGCGAACAGGAAGGTCGGCGTGTACCCCCAGCCCTTGTTCTCATGGATTCCGAACACGGGCATCAATTCGATGGCATTGATCCCAAGGTCGCTGACATAGCCCAAGCGTTCGACGGCCTCCCGGAAGTCACGCTGAGGCGTAGAATCCGCGATGTGCATCTCGTAGATCAGCAGGTCCTGGAAGCGCGGGCGCTGCCATTGATCGTGCTGCCATCCATAAGGATCCTGCTTCGGCTTGACGATGGCCTTTCGCGGCCGATCGCCAGGATCCTCTTCGACGTAGCGGGCGTAAGGGTCGCAGATGGCCAAATCGCCATCAATCAGGAACTGGTAGGCGAACGCCCCCATGGACAGTTCCTTCTCGACCGTCCATAACCCTTCGGTGACCTGAGTCATCGGGTCAGCATCGGGCTTCCAGTCATTGAAGTCGCCGACCAAATGGACGGATGTCTTGGCCGGCGCGTACAAAGCGAAGGTGACATTGCCATCGCTGTCAATGGCCCCTGGCATCGGAAGTTGAGGTTGCCCATCTGTCTTGCCCATGGTCTCTCCAGCCGTCTTCGTTCTAAGCGGTTGCTGCACCAATTCTAGCGTCGGCTCTGCCCGGGGAACAGGGCCGCTTCGGGAGCCGCCAGCCGCTCAGTGGCAGCCGCCAAGTCGGTCGCTGCCTCCGGCTCGGGAGAGAACAAATCCGTTTACACGACGCGCTGGCACCTGGCTCTTCCGACACTTCGAACTCTCGCGCGGGTAAGTAACGGACGCGAGAACGTACAAGTAGCCCCAACGTGCCCATGAAGACAGGCAAAGAGAAAGGCTCGACCAGTAGGCCCGTGGGACCCAGAGGGCGGAGACACCGAACCAGAACGCCGCGGCCGCATCGGAGCGCAACAGGGGTGACTCGGTGACCGGCTTGCACCAAGTTGGTCACCGAGTGTGCCGCTTGGCCGTAAGTGTTTGTCTTCGCAAAGGCTAAGCGCATCCCAAGGCCGCTTCCCAAGCTGAACGTCGTCGGTTCGAATCCGATCGCCCGCTTCAGACGCCAAGAGGCGACACCGTTTGCCCCTTGGCGTCTTCGTCTGCCAACTCTCCACACACCAAAGCGTTGTGACGCGGCTTTCCTCTGCACACCGTTCTGCCACCACGTGACACGCCCGACATGTCCGGCCAACGGTGGACTGCCGTATGGCACCAAGTTGGTCACCTCTGCGCTCTGAGAGCACCGAGTTGGTCACCGAGAGGGTCACCGGCAACTCGAAGAAGATCCGGTTCGTCGACCTGCGGATCGAGGGCTGTGTGTTCCGCACGAAGTCGATCGACCGGTATCCCGTCGTCGTCACATCGTCGTGGAGAAAGGCCCCGGCCTGCGAGGTCGTCTGGAAGGACAACACGCTGGACCATGCCGGTCGCAAGCAACTGCCTGTCATCCAACTGGCGCGTTGCCTGAATCGCTCAGACGTGGCCTACGTCGACCGTGAGTCCCTGCCGTCGCCGTGCCGGCGAGGCTATCGTCGCCTCTCGATTGTCAACTACTGGCTTTCTCTCACGGTCTCAGCACCGCGGGAATCGTTCAAGGCTACCCCGCTACCGGGCTCAATTCCCTCCAAAACGAACCCACCAACTCCGGTCTGCTCCAGCGGCCCGGCCCCTCGGTCCGCGGGGCCGGGTTCACACGCGCGACCGTCGGCGGAACTGCCCCGGGGTCATGCCCGTCTCCCGACGGAAGACCTGCCGCATGTACTGGACGTACTGGAACCCCGACTGACGCGCCACACGCTCGACGGTGAGTTCCGTCCGGGCCAGCAGTTCCTTGGCGCGGGCGATCTGCACGCGGCGAATCTCGGCGTGAGGGCTGCGGCCGAGGATTCGGCGGAAGCGGCGTTCCAGCGCCCGGCGGGCCAGGGGCACGTCGTCCACCACGTCGTCCACGCCGATGCCCTCCCAGGCGTGCTCGCGGATGAAACGGACGGCCCGGGCGACGTCGCGGTCCTCCATGGCGAGCACGTCGGTGGAGTGGCGGGCGACCACACCGCGTGGCGCGAGGAGGACCGGCTCGCCCGGCGCGGCCTGCCCCGCCATCAGGCGGTCCAGCAGCGCCGCCGCCTGGTAGCCAATCGCGTCTGCGGCCAGGTCGATGCTGGACAGCGGCGGGTTCGACAACTCGCACATCAGCGCGTCGTTGTCCACGCCGAGGACGGCGACGTCGTCGGGCACGTCCAGGCCGGCTTTGCGGCACGCCTCCAGGACGTGGCGGGCGTGCGTGTCGTTGCAGGCCATCACGCCCACCGGCTTGTCCAGCGAGCCCAGCCACGCTGCCAGGTCCGCCTGCAGGCCGTCCCAGCTCCGGGCGGTGGCCCGACGAGCCTTGTACGAAACACACGGGTAGCCCCGCTCGCGCACCCGCTCGACGAAGGGAGCCTCTCGGTCGGCCGAGTAGTGCGTTACGACCGTGGCCGCCAGGCCGCAGTAGGCGAACTGCGTGAACCCCCGATCCAGCAGGTGCTCGGCCCCCATCCGCCCGGTGGCGGCGCTGTCCGAAGAGACGTTCGGGAAGGGCCACCCGGCGGCGAGCCCTCCCATGGCGACGATCGGGACGGGCAATTCGGCCAGCGCCGCGGCCAGCTTGCGGCTGCGAATGGCGACGATCATGCCGTCGCCGTGCCACGTCTTGAGATTCGGTATGCGTTCAGCGGGTTCCTGTTCGAGATAGATGCTCCACGCCCCGCCGCGTCGCCCTCGGGTGTACTGCGCAATCCCATGCAAGACGTCTCGCTGAAAGCTGATTGACGTATCCATCAACAACGCCACGTGTGGTACTTTGGCCACAGGCATCTCCTTCAACGGCCGGCCGGATCAGGTGCTGACGCAATATTATACAATAAAGACGCGAAATCGCCTTACCGAATCGCGAGTCTTCTGATAACTTACATGGTTGTCCAATCTGGACGAATGCCGGTCCGGACGGAAGGCATTGGCAGCGTCGGACTCGGAGACGAGTCTCACACATTCGAGGCAAGAGAGTCAACCTACTTCAAGGAGAATTGAAATGAAGACACGAAAGACAATCGCGATGCTGTTGGCGGTTGGTGTGCTCCTGGCCCTGGCCGGCTGGGCGCAGGCGGCACTGGTCCTGACACAGGGCGGGTACGACGCCCAGACGGTCGGCCCCATCCCCGTTGCGGCGTTCACATCGCCGCTGGGAGCCCACAGCCACAGTCAGACGCACAACACCGCCTGGACAGCCTCGGGGAATCACATGTGGAGTCAGGGCGTGAGTGCCGCGCCCGTTGCAGGCGGACCGGCCGCTGCCACGTCGAATCCGAATATCTCATGGCATAACAGCGGCACAAACGGCACGCAAACGCAGACGCTCGGCGGCACCATGGACGCCAACACGCAGTACACACTGAGCTTCGACGGGGCCATCCGCGATCAGGGCCAGTTCGGCGGCGGCGGGGCGAACATCATCAGCAATCTGGGAAGTTTCGACCTGGAGGCGATTGCGGTCGGCTCGGTGGACGGCGTGCTCGCTCAGCAGGATTTCGCGCCCTCGTTCACGTCGACGGGCGCCTGGCAGAACTTCTCGCTGTCGTGGGACAGCACCGGCAAGGACCTGTCGCAGACCGTCACCGTCGCGATCGGCGCGGCGGATTCCGGCAGCACGTCCCTGCAATTCCTCACCGACACCGTCACATTGAGCTCGGGCCCCGCCCCGCCCCCGGCGCCGCTGTCGCTGCTGAACGGCGGGTTCGACGACGACGGAACGCTCAGCGGGGTCCAAACGTCCATCACCGGCTGGAACCTCACCAACTTCAACGCGGGCTGGCAGACGGGCAGCCCGTGGGGAGCCGCACCGCCGCCGACCTCCGGTCCGAATGTGGCCCTGCTTAACTCAAACGTTAATCCCCCCGGCGCGGGAACTGAGTTGATGTCGACTACTCTGAGTGGCGCGATCGGTCCGGGCACGATCTACACGCTTTCGTTCGACGCCGCGGTCCGCGAACAGGGCCAGTTCGGTGGTCCTGCAAACACCATTGCCAGCCTCGGAACCTACGATCTGAACGTGGAGATCGTCGGCAGCGTCGACGGCGTGCTCGCCTCGGTCGATGCCGTGCCGCTGATTACCAGCGTCGATACCTGGTTTCCGGGGTCGCTGGTTTGGGACAGCACCGGTGCCACGCCGGGGCAGACTATCGAAGTCGTTCTCGGCGCGGCAAACACCGGCAGCACTCACCTCCAGTTCGTCATGGACAGCCTCGCGCTGACCGCCCAGCAACCGGTGATCCCCGAGCCCGCCTCCGCGGTGCTGGTGTTCTTGGGCCTTGGCGCAGTGGCAACTCGTGTGCGCCGCCGATTGCGCGTTGGGTAATGGGTTGCACCGCTATGGCGTGGCAAGCCGGCGACGTGAAACCTTTGGCGCCTTGAGATGCGGTCGCTACAATACGGATCAGCAGGAACATGGCAATGCCTACGATCCGCGTGTACGTCGATACGTCCGTCTTCGGCGGAGCCCGAGATGAGGAGTTTGCCGAGTCGAGTCGGCGCTTCTTTGAACGTGTGCGCAGCGGCGAGTTCGCAGCCCTGATCTCTCAAGTGTCGCTGGACGAACTGGCCTTGGCGCCGGAAGCTGTAAGGACGGTGCTCAGCGATCTGCCCGCCCGACAGGTCCGGCGCATAGAGATTACGGATGAGATCAGGGCCCTGGCCGAGGCATATGTCGCGGCCGGCGCCCTCGGCCAGGCAAACGTGGACGACGCACTGCACGTGGCGGCAGCCACGGTGGCCCACGCGGACGTGATCGTCAGTTGGAACTTCCGGCACATCGTGAACTTTGAGCGCATTCGCCGTTTCAACAGCGTGAACCTGGCCAGCGGATACCCAATGCTGGACATCCGCAGCCCGCTGGAGATGGAATATGGGGCCCAAGACGAAGACATTTGACTGCATCGCGCTGAAGAGGGAGGCCCAACGGCGCCTGCGCGAAGAGTACGAGGCCCGGGCCGGTGAGTTCGACTCCTACGTCGATTTCATCAACGCGAAGGTGAGCGAAGATCAGTGGTCGCGTGAGATGTGGGCCAGGTTCGCCCCGGCCGACCGGTGAGCGCTGCTTGTCATCCGCCCGGGCAGCGGTCATAACGGGACCGCATGGGACAGGTTGATCGAGAATCCAGTTGGGCTGGCGGGCCAAGCCTGGCTGCCGACTACTAACGTACTTGCCGGCGGCACCGGGTGGTGCCGCAACAGAATTCCCATATCCGTGTATCCGCCTTCCCCGGGAGAATCCCGACACGCCAGACCCGTGGCGCTTCAGGCGATCGGCGGAGGGATTGTCGTTCATGGGCGACGTGATTTTATACAAGAAAGACGCAATATGACACTGTTTCACGCGGGCTCCCGTGCGACAATACTGCCGATAAGGCATGACTCAGACGAAGGGCCGGGCCATGGCAGCAAGACGACATCGACCCGCAGGCTTCACGCTGATCGAGCTACTCGTCGTGATTGCGATCCTGGCCTTGCTGGTGGCGATCATGTCGCCCGCGCTGAACTCGGCCATGGCGCGGGTCAATTCCGCAATCTGCGCCTCCAGCCTTCGCCAGTTGAACCTCGCCCTTCGCCAGTATCTTGAGCAGAACGAGCGGATGTTGTGGGATGATTCCAAAGAGAACAGGTGGAACCCGTCGGGGCGATGGTTCTCCGAGCGGATCCTGCCCAATATTGGCGGCCAGTCCAAGACCTTGTTGTGCCCGACCGCCGATGGGTTCAACACCGACCCCTGGTCCTGGGGCAGCGCCACGACGGTCTGGGGCGGACCGGGCACGGAAGGATGGTGGATGGGCGGCCATTACGGCTCGTACGGCATGAACATCTGGCTGACCGACATACGGGCCATGGGGTGGACCGGGGGCTTCCACGGCCGACCGTCAACGTCCCGGACGTCTCCGGACGGGATTCCCGTGCTGGCCGACTGCGTCTGGACGGGCAGTTGGCCCCGCACCACGGACCTGCCGCCCTACGACCTTCGCCAGGGCGCCACGCCGGCCGTGCCGTTCACTGAACGGTATCACGGCATCGCGCGCCATTGCGTGGACCGTCACGACATGGCGGTCAACGTCGCATTCCTGGACGGCAGAACGCAGCGCGTGAGACTGGCCGAACTCTGGCAGCTCAACTGGTCGCCGGAGTTCCAGCCACGTTACGATATCAGTCTTGACTGACCTCGCCGCTCCGTGCACGTGAAGGCGTCGAACGTCGAGGCACCGGCTCCAGACACTGGCAGGAGAACGGGAAAGAAACGAGAATGGGACGATGACGATCGGAACGAGGATTCGACGGCGGGGCCTAACACACCCGGGCGCCATTTCCGTGTTGGCTCTCGCCGTCCTGTGGGCCTGCCGGCCGGTTGCGGGCCGGGCGGACCAGCCGCGGGGGCTGACGGCCCGTGCCGTCTCGGCACGCGCCATTCGACTCCAGTGGCAGGGCGGCGTGCGCGGGGTCATCGATCGAAAGACCCCCGCCGGGGCGTACGAGCGGGTGGCCGAGGTCGGCGCGGACCAGAGCACATATCTGGACGGCGGCCTGGCGGAGGGCACGGCCTACACCTACCGCCTGCGACGGGCTGGTGACGGCTTGCGGTATGACTTTGGCCCGGGCGGCTCGCCCGCGAAAGGCTACGTCCGCGTAAGGCTCTCCGACGCCTACACCCCGCGGAAGGGCTACGGCATCGTGCCCGACACGAAGTCGCAATCGGCCGGCGAACGCCACCGCGGCGGGCGCACCGAGCCGAAACTGGCCACGCTGGTATGGCGGCACCCCACGCTGACGTTCGTCCAGGACCTGCCCGACGGGGAGTATCTCGTCTCGCTCGCCTGCGGGGACGCCACGTACGAGGGATCGGCCTCGGTGACGCTCAACGGCCGCCAGGTCGTGGGGCTGACCAAAACCGGGCCAGGCAAGTTCGTCACCGTCAAGGACCATCCGGTGAAGGTGTCCGGCGGGAAGCTGACCGTCCGGATCGGCGGGCACGGACGCATCAACTGCCTGGCGATCCGGCCGCGGAGGGCCAAGACGCCCGCCGGGACCGAGGCGACGGCCACGACGCTCTCGCTGACGGCCTCCCCGGGCGACACGGCCTACTACGTGGACCCCGAGAAGGGCAACGACGGCGCGAAGGGCACCTCGCCCGAGCAAGCGTGGAACACGGCGGCCCGCGTCAACGCGCTGAAACTCGCGCCGGGCGATCGCATCCTGTTCAAGGCCGGCCGCGAGCACGCGGGGCCGTTGACCCCCAGCGGCAGCGGCGCGGACGGCAAGCCGATCGTGATCGACCGCTACGGCAAGGGGGCCGACCCGGTGGTGGCCGGAGGGGGCGAAGTCGAGAACACGATCCGCCTGCACAACCAGCACCACTGGGAGATCCGCAACCTGACGGTCACCAACACCGACGGCGGGGGGTGGGACGATCAAGGGCGGAAGATCCGCCGAGCGGTCTACGTGACGGCCGAAGACGCGGGCGACGTGGAGCACATCCGCCTGAAGAACCTCGACATCCGCGACGTCCGCGGGATGTACCGCTTTGCCGGCCACCAGACCAACGGCGGGATCATCTGCCAGGTCACCGGCAAAGCGAAGAAGACCCGGTTTGTCGATCTGCGGATCGAGGGCTGCACCTTCCGCACGAAGTCGATCGACCGCTACCCCGTGGTGGTCACCTCGTCGTGGAAGAAGGCCCCGGCCTGCGAGGTCGTCTGGAAGAACAACACGCTGGACCACGCCGGGCGGGCGCACATCGTGATCCCCGCCGACCAGTGGCCGCGGAAGCTCGTGTACTACCTCGATCCGGAGGTCCGGAAGGTCTTTCCGCTGGCCAAGACGGCGGCGCCCGTATCGCCGCTGACCGGCCGGGTCGGCTGCGAAGATGTGATGAGCGAAATTGCCGCACGACTGAGACGTGCCTGGCATTTCTACGAGCCAACGCGATTGCGGGATGGCGAGTGGCTGTTCAAACACAGTCCGACGCATAAGGAGTACTCCTTGTTCTCCGGCGTCTACGCACTGGGAACATTCGGCGAACTCCGGTGTATGGGATTCACGCCCCCCTGGGAGGAGGCTGACGACACGATCCTGAAGAAGTGGATTGCGGCGATGAACCGCCACATCGATCCGAAGGATAAGCTCCTGAAGGGTCCGTCCGGTCCGGAGGCGCCGCACGGTTCGGTGGTCAGCAAGGCGGGGTATGTGTCCAATGGCTACGCCTGGCAGTTGCGCAATCGTGTGTTCATGGCGGGCAGCTATGTGCCGCCGGTTGGCTCCATGACAACGGAAGATTTTCTCCGGGACCGCAAGACGGCCCTGAAATGGCTCACCGCCAATCGCATGCGATCGAGCTGGATCACGCGCGTGATCCACAATCACGTGGAGATTCTCGAATCCAGGGGGCTGAAACCGAATCACGACGGTATGCTGGAGTTTGCGCACGAGTGGTTGGAATCGAATCAGCATCCCAAGCACGGCTACTGGATCAACCCTCATATCAACGCCGGGTTGTTCAAGATCATGATCTCGTACCAACGCTATGGCTGGCCCATAAACCGCAAGAAGGAGATCGTGGATTACGTGATGGGCCATACCCGCGGAGGCCGATTCCATGGGTCCGGCTGCAGCCTCTTCGACCCGATGCATGTCCTGGCGGAGCTCCGGCTGCGGGGGTTTGATTATCGCAGCGAGGATATCGACGCCGCCGTCGCGAACTCTGCGCTGACGATTCTCGCCAATTGGGACGAGAAGACCAACTGGTGGAAAGGGAACAACTGGAGCGGTAAACATAACTTTGGCGCGCCGCTGAATCTCGCCCCGCTCCTGCTGGACCAGCCGTATATGAAGATCAGCACGATCTACAACTGGCGAGAAGGGCCGATGATCACGCGCGGCAAGGACGGCCGCGTCAAGGTTAACAAGGTCATCTATCAAACCAAGGGCTTCCCGTTCGGGGGGTGATCGGGCCCGGCCGGGACCCGGGAAGATATACGGGCCGCAGAAACAAGAGGCCCAGCAAATCGGATCTGCATCAACATGACGCCTGTCACCCAAACCACAGAACACGCCGTCGCCGGCGCGACGGCCGCGCCGGTGTTGGAGATCCGCCGGCTGCGGACGCATTTCTTTCTCCGCCACGGGGTCGTCAAGGCCGTCGACGGCGTGGACCTGGCGCTGCATCGGAACAGCACGCTCGCGCTGGTCGGCGAGAGCGGCTGCGGCAAGAGCGTCACGGCGTTGTCGATCATGCGGCTGGTGAAGTCGCCTCCGGGGAGAATCGTGGACGGGCAAATCCTCTATCGCCGCGGGGCGGGCGACGTGGTGGACCTGGCCCGGCTTCGGCCGCGCGGGGCCCGCGCCAGGCGAATCCGCGGCGCGGAGATCTCCATGATCTTCCAGGAGCCGATGACCTCGCTGAACCCCCTGTATACCGTAGGCAGCCAGGTGGCGGAGGTCGTCCGGGTGCACCAACGCCTCGGCCGGAGAGCGGCGATGCGGCAGGCCACCGAGATGCTCGCCGACGTGCAGATCCCCGAGCCGAAGCGGCGAGCCAGGGAGTACCCGCACCAGCTCAGCGGCGGCATGCGGCAGCGGGTGATGATCGCCATGGCCCTGTGCTGCCGCCCGTCGATCCTGATCGCTGATGAGCCCACGACCGCCCTCGACGTGACCGTGCAGGCCCAGATCCTCGATCTGGTCCGCCGGCTACAAGGCCGGTTCGGGACCGCGATCCTGCTGATTACCCACAACCTCGGCATCGTCGCCCAGACGGCCGACACGGTGGCCGTCATGTACCTCGGGAAGATCGTGGAGTGCGCCGGCGTGCGGGATCTGTACCGCCGCCCGCGACACCCCTACACGGCCGCCCTGCTGCGATCGGTGCCGGTCTTGGGGCGAAAGAAGGACACCCTAGCCGGCATCGCGGGCACGGTGCCCTCGCCGACCGAGACGATGCCCGGCTGCGCGTTCGCCCCGCGCTGTGGGCGAACGAGGAAGATATGCCGGGAACGCGCGCCCGAGCTGAAGGAACACGAACCCGGGCACAAAGTGGCCTGCTGGCTATACGGACAGGAGTAACCCATGCGATCGCCGAAGCTCTGGATAGCCGTGGCCCTGGTCGCCGCCGCGGCAGCCGCCCTGTTCCTGCTGAGCGAACCGGAGGGGGACGATGACGAGCTGGACCTGGCCAACATCGAGCTCAAGGGGCCCGTGCCCTACCCCCAGGCCAAGCCCTTGCAGGGCACGCGGATCCGGAAGTTCGATCTGGGCCAATTGCTCGTGTACAAGGCCCTGCCCGCCTACACACAGCCCAAATGGCTGGATGAGCTGGTTGCGCGGGGCACGCTGCCGCCGGTTGCCAAGCGCCTGCCGGCCGAGCCGCAGGTGATTCTGACTGCCGCCATGTCCGACGGGCCCGGCGAGTACGGCGGGGTCTGGCGCGACGTGAGCGCCTGCCCCACCGAGGGATGGAACTGGGGCGCCGGCCAGAGCCAGGGGGCGTTCGGCATCGACCGGACCGTCCAGGAGAGCCTCGTCTGCTCCGGCCCCATCTACTTGAGGAAAGACAAGCTCGAGCCCCTGCCCAATCTGGCGCGCGACTGGGAGTGGTCCCCGGACGGCCTGAAGCTGACCATGAGGCTCCTGAGCGGGGCGAAGTGGTCCGACGGGCACCCGTTCAGCTCGGCGGACGTGATGTTCACGTGGAAAGACCTTATTCTGGACCCGAAGGTCCGTTCGTATACGTCGCGGACCTCGTGGCAGATCGACGGCAAGGACGTGCACCTGCGGGCCGTGGACGAGCATACCATCGAGTGGACGTTCCCGGTTCCGCGGCCCGTGCAAATGCTGTTCAAGATGGATGAGATGGATTTCGGCATCGCGCCGATGCACGTCCTGAAGCCTCACCATCCCCGTTACAATCCGAGCGCCGACTACATCGGCTTCGAGGATTGCCTGCCGCCTCAGAACCTCCCGCCGGTCGTTCTGGGCCCGTGGGTGCCGGTCCACTACAAGACCGACGAGCTGCTGATCATGCGGCGGAATCCCTATTACTGGAAGGTGGATCAAAAGGGCCGGCAACTGCCCTATCTGGATGAGGTCGTCTTCGAGAAGGCGACCGACGGGGTCCGGCGCACGCTCAACACTCTTGCCGGCTCCGGCGACCATACCAACGTGGAGAACCCCAGCACCTTCATCGAGACGGTCAAGCGTGCCGCCGCACCGGGAGCGCCCTTCCGCATCAGCTGGGGTCCGGAACTGCTGGGCTTCTCGCTGACGGTGAATCAGTCCCTCGACCTGGGTGTCAAGGACACGCGCGATGAGCAACTGCGAAGGCTATTCAGGGACGTCCGCTTCCGCCGCGCTCTGAGCCAGGCGATCGACCGGAAGAGCCTCTGCCAAGCCATCGTCCGTGGGGACTTCCTCCGGCCTTGGCCCGGCGGGCTGCTGCCCGGCTCCCCGTACTTCCGCCGCGAATCCGTCGTCGTAACACTTCACCCATCTGCAACGATTGCTTCGGGCAGCGCCGGTAGTGTGCCGGTTTGGACGTAGGTTCGCAAGGCATTTGCGACGGTGGCGATGGGGTTGTGGCCGCGAAGTTTCAGC
>Ga0180432_10005014_pt1 | contig 17864 bp, 12 predicted proteins | sample SS_ome_10_FD_132414 | JGI IMG/M metagenome (GOLD analysis project Ga0180432, IMG submission 132414) | Hypersaline lake sediment archaeal communities from the Salton Sea, California, USA - SS_1_MS_2 metaG | ecosystem: Environmental > Aquatic > Non-marine Saline and Alkaline > Hypersaline >...
CGAGAGGGATGGCCTCCATAGTATCTGAAAGGGTTTCATAGATCCCTCGTCGAGGGCAAGGGCGCGGATGGCGAGCCGCCCCTCTGCAACCCCTTCGGGGTACCTCGTGGGCGTTGCCCTTCGACCCAGGGTGGCGCTTCGCCCCTCGACAAGGTCGCTTGCGCCAGCAAGCTCGGGGCAAAGCTGCGAAGAACAAGGGCGGGCTTTTTCAACAGGCCCGTAAGGCCCAGGTTCCCGACGAGCCAAGCGAACGCCTGAGCCCCATAGGGGCGACAGAAGCATTCCGGAGCCAATGGCAGGTTGCCGGCGCCAGAATGGCTTTTCAGCGGCCTGCTAGCGCCCGCCGCCGCGGCGCTCCACGCGCCCGCCGCCGAAGCCGCCGAAGCTCTGCAGGCCGTTGTCCCGCAGCGTGTCTCTCGAAATGTCATACTTGCGCGCGAGCTCGCCGACCTGGCGGCCGTTCTCGCCCCGCAACGCAAAACCGAGCTGCCGCTCGATCGCCTCCTCGTCCTCGCCGCTCAGAGCGTCCAACTGCCTCTGAACCCATTCCCGCCGGCGCTCGTTCGTCTCGGTGGTGAGCCGCTCGGCAAGCTCGGCCTTCTGGGCCTCGAGTTGCTCCTCCCTCGACGTATTGGCGCGGATCGCGATCTCGTCCTTGACCCGCGCAATGTCGGCCAGGAACTGGTCGCGCGTCGTCTCGTCCTCGATGCTCGCGACGTGGGCCTGCGCCAGGCGGTCGAGGCGCGACGCGAGCTGCTCCGCGTCGCCCATCGCCTCCCACGTGCGGCGCGGGTCGCGCAGCTCCTCGAGCTCCTTGTCCGCCGCGTACGCCTGGCTCAACGTCTTCACCTCGGCCCGCGTCTTCGCCAGCTCGGCAGCGAGGATCTCCACGTTCGCCTCGATCGGCTCAACGGGGACTTCCTCAACCGCCGGCCCGCTCGCCACACTGCCGCCCCCGGTCGCCGTCCCGGTCCTTGGGCCATCGCCGGCTCGGGCCACCGGGGCATAGTCATACTGCCCCTTCAGAGCAAACAGGTCGCCGTCCAGTTCGCGCAGGTCCTCGCGCATCCGGCGCACCTCCGCGCTGAGCGCCCGCACCTGCTCGTCCAACCGGCTCAGCGCCTGCCGCTGCTCGGCGCGCAACTGCTCGACGTCCGAGTCCTTCGAGCCGCACCCCGCCAGCACCGCCACGGCGGCTGCAACCGCAAAAACCATTGCCCTTTTCACTGGTCCCGTCCTCCTGTGCTCCATGTTTCCCGCGCCTGCGACAGTGAAAGCCTACAGGTATCCCGAGTTTCAACGCGCCGGATGCTGTGAAGGTTGAAAGCCGAAGGCACCCCGATACAGAAGCCGTCTGCCGCCGGCCTTACGCGAGGCTACCGCCAGCCGTACGCTGGGCTACCGCCAGCCGTACGCTCCGCCGTACGACTGCAGACCGTTGTCGCGCAGCTCTTCGTTCGAGATGTTGTACTTGGTCGCGATCTCCTTGAGACCTTGCACGTTGTCGTAGCGAACGAACGTCTTGACCTGGTTCTCGACCACCTTCGCCTGGCCCGTGTTCAGCGTGCGGAGCTGTTGCTCGTACCACTTGCGCAACCGATCATTCGTCTCGGTGTTGACCCGTTCCGTGATCCTGGTCCGGTAGTGTTCGAGCAACTGCTCCTGCGTCAGACCCGCCCGCTCGTCGATCTGCTCCTTGAACACGGCCACGTCGGCCAGGAACTCCTGCCGCGTCACCTCGTCCTTCATCTCCTTGCCGTGGATCCTGGCGAAGCGGTCCACCCGCCACGTCAGCTTCTCCGGGTCGTTCATCGCCTCCCACGTCTTACGCGGATCGCGCAGCTCGGCCGTCTCCCGCTCATCAATAATCTCCTGGCGCAGCCTCGCCATGTCCGCCCGCACCTTCGTCACCTCCGCCGCAAGCGCCTCCAGGCTGTCCGCCGCGACCGGCTCCACCCCAATCTCGTCGCCCGGATCCGTCGCGCCGCCCGTCGCGCGAGCCACGCCGCGTCCGGAGCCCAGACGGGCCCGGATGTCGAACACGTCGTTCTCGAGCTCGCGCACGTCCTCATGCAGCCGGCGCACCTGCGTACTCAGCACCTGCACCTGCTCGCGTATCTGATTGAGTCCGCGCTTCTGCTCGGCGCGCACCCGCTCGATCTCCTTATTGCCCGAGCCGCACCCGGCCAGCACCACCGCCATGGCAACCGTTAAGAGAAGAATCGCTTTCTTCATCAGCCTCATCAGCCTCATGCCTCCTGAGCCTCATGCCTCCTGGGCCTTAGACCCCTTGTCTTCCCTGCATGACGGCGCGGCACTCAGCCCGGCACCCGCCGCCGCACTTCCAGCCACACCGCCACCTTCCCCGGCACCCGCACCACGATCTTTACCAGCAGACGCGGCGCATCGCCCCCGCGCCCCCCGATCTCCCTGCACGAAGCCACCCGCCCGCCGTGGGTCCGGAGCCACTGGTGGAGCACGGGCCCAAACGTGTCGAGCGACGAGCCATACAGCACCCGGACGCCCTTGAACAACTGCGGCCTGCGGTCCGGGTGGACCAGCGTCTCGATATGCGCGTGACGGTCCACGGCCAGCACCGCTCGGTCAACGAGCCCACTGGCCGCCACGATATGCGCCGGCACCCCCTCCGCAGGGCTCGGCAGCGGCGTGTGCGCCTCGATCTTCTTGCGCCACGAGCCGCAGCCGCCCAACACCACCGCTGCTGCCGCCAGCAGCACCCAGGGCAGATACCCTCGCCGCCCTTTGCGCATGAACCTCCCCCCGCACGGCTCGCGGCCAACGAGCTCACGGCACCTTCTTCAGGATGTCAAACTCGCCCTCCCGCAGCACCTTGATCGCCTTGAGCACGTCAATGGCCCGCTGGAGCTGCCGGTCGCTATACTTCGGGCCCGTTTCCTCATCCGTGTCGGGCATGAGCGACTTCAGGAAATCGTCGTCGTCGTCCGACTCCGACCCTTCATCCGCCTCATCAGCCTCGGCCCCGTCCCCGGGCCCGTCGTCCGCCGCGGCGTCGTTGTCCTTCGGGCCGTTCTCGAGGTTCTCCTCCATGCGGCGCAACTTCTGCCGTCGCCGTTCGAGCTCCTCCTCGGCCGTGACCTTCACCTCGATGTCGGGCTCGATCCCCTTGCCGTGGATCAACGCGCCCGAGGGCGTGTAGTAGTGCGCCGTGGTGAGCGAGATCGCCGTGTCCTCGCGTAGCGGCAAGATCGTCTGCACGCTGCCCTTGCCGTAGCTCTTGGTGCCCACCAGGATGCCCCGGCCCAGGTCCTTCACCGCGCCCGCAACGATCTCCGACGCGCTCGCACTCGCCCCGTTGATGAGCACCACGATCGGGTAATCCGGATGCGTGCCCGGGGTGTGCGACTCGATGTCCCACTTCTGATCGTCGCTGTTGCGCCCGCGCGTGCTCACGAGCACCCGAGGCGCCGGGTCCGCGTCAATGAACAGGTCGCACACCTCGACGGCCGACCGGAACAACCCGCCCGGATTGTCGCGCAGATCGAGGATCAGCGCGTTCATGCCCTCTTTCTCGAGATCGCGCAGCGCCCCGTGCAGGTCCCGGGCCGAACGCTCCTGGAACTGCGTCAGCTTCACGTAGCCGATGCCGTCCTCGATCAGGTGCGGGTCAACCACCGACTGCACCTTGATCTTCTCGCGCGTGATCGTCACGTCCATGAGCCGTTCGCCGACGCGGAAGATGGTGATCGTCACCGACGTGCCCGGCTCGCCGCGCAGCTTGTCCACCACGTCGTTGATGTCCGGGTCGCGCAGCTCCTCACCGTTGATCTTCACGATCCGGTCGCCCGGCAACAATCCCTTGCGGTCGGCCGGCGTCCCGTAAATCGGCGCGATGATCGTGATGAACCCGTCCTCCCGCTTGGTGATCTCGATCCCGAGGCCGCCGAACTCGCCACGCGTCGTCACCTTCATCTCGTTATAGACCCGGGGCTCGAGAAAATGCGAGTGCGGGTCCAGCTCGCGCACCATGCCCTTGATCGCGCCATAGACCAGCGTCTTGGTCTTGACCGGCGTGACGTACTGGCGCTTGATCGTCACGATCGCTTCCGGGATCAGCTCCTCGAGCGCAATCGCTTCGCTCTCGCTCTCCGTCTCCTCGTCGCCGTCACCCTGGGCGAACCCGCGATAGACCGTCCAGCCCACGATCACGTTCGCCGCGATCAGCACCAGGACCGCCCACAGATGGAAAGTGCGTCTCATCAGAACCTCCAATGCCTTCTCAGACAGAAAGACCCGCCACCCGGCGACCGCCGCCTGGCGGGCGGTTTCACGTGTGTGCACCGCGCCCGGGCCTCCGCGCGCCGTGCCTTCAGTTCAGACGCCCAGGCCCACAAACAAGTTCCGGGCCGCAACCCGACCCAAGGAGCCGCCTCTCCAGATACAGCCCCCCTCCTCAATATAGCACCGGCCAAGGCGGGATGACAAGGCCATCGGCCCTGTGCGCCTCCCGATCCGGCAGCCTCGGACCTAGCGATCCGACGACCTCGGACCTAACGATCCGACGCCGTGCGCAGGTACTCGATGGTCTTACGAAGCCCTTCAACGAGCGCCACTTCCGGCTCCCACCCAAACAGCTCGCGCGCCCGGCTGATGTCCGGCCGCCGCGTCTTCGGGTCATTCACGGGCAGCTCCCTGTACACGATCTCGCTCGTGCACCCCGTCAACTCCATCACCGTCCGGGCGAACGCCAGCACCGTCATCTCCGCCGGGTTGCCGATGTTGACCGGCTCGTTGACCGCCGACTGGCTCAACCGGAAGATCCCCTCGATCAGATCCGACACGTAGCAGAAGCTCCGCGTCTGGCTGCCGTCGCCGAACACCGTGAGCGGCTCGTTCGCCAGCGCCTGGCAGATGAACGCCGGCGCCACCCGCCCGTCGTGCGCGCGCATCCGGGGGCCGTACGTGTTGAAAATCCGCACGATCTTCGTGTCCAGGCCGTGGAACCGGTGATAGGCCATCGTCATCGCCTCGGCGTAACGCTTCGCCTCATCGTAGACGCCGCGCGGGCCGATCGGGTTCACATTGCCCCAGTACGTCTCCGGCTGCGGGTGCACCAGCGGGTCCCCGTACACCTCGCTCGTCGAGGCCAGCACGAACTTCGCCCCCTTCTCCAGCGCCAGCCCGAGCGTCTTGTGCGTGCCGAGCGCGCCGACCTTCAACGTCGGGATCGGGTGCTCGATGTAATCAACCGGGCTCGCCGGCGAGGCAAAATGGAACACGATGTCCACCGGCCCGGGCAGAAACATGAACTCGGTCACATCCTGCTTGATGAAACGAAACCGCTCATCCCCGGCCAGGTGCTCGATGTTCTCCACCCGCCCCGTAATCAGGTTGTCCAGGCACGTCACCTGGTACCCCTCGGCCAGCAGCCGATCACACAGGTGCGACCCCAGAAACCCCGCGCCGCCCGTCACCACCGCATGCACGAATCATCTCCCTCCTGGTGTGCCCTCAACGTGCCGCCCTCTCTACCACATCCGCCCCACGCAGTAAAGCCGCGCGCGAAACGCCCCCAAGACAGCGCGCCGTCTGAATCGGACAAGCCTGGCATGAACGGCCCGGCGGGTGTAAAGTGCTCCACCAGGCCAGGACCTTCGACAACGGATCGCCCCCATGCGCCCCAACATCCTCTACATCATCGCCCACGACCTCGGCCGCCACCTCCGCTGCTACGGCCAACGCAGCGTCGAAACCCCCGCCCTCGACCGCCTCGCCGCCCAGGGCGTCATCTTCACCAACCACTTCGCCGCCTCCACCCCGTGCAGCCCCTCCCGCGGCTGCATCATGACCGGCCGCTACGCCCACACCAACGGCCTCGTCGGCCTCGTCAACCACGGCTGGGACATGCCCGCCGAGGAACGCACCATCGTGGACGAGCTCAACGACGCCGGCATCCACACCGTGCAGCTCGGCTTCCAGCACGAACGGCGAGACTACGACGCGTATCGCTACGCCGACTGCCGCCGCGGCTCGCACTTCGCCGACGAGGTCGCCGCGCGCGTCTGCGACTTCCTGCGCACCGAGGCCGGGGACCGGCAGCCCTTCTACCTCAACGCCGGCACCTGGGAAGTGCACCTGCCGTTCGACCGCGAGGTCTACCAGCCCGCCGACCCCGCCACGGTGGACGTGCCCCCCTTCCTGCCCGACAACCCGGACGTGCGCACCGAGCTCGCACGCTTCCACGGCTCCATCAAGCACCTCGACGACGCCGTCGGCGAAATCCTCCGTACGCTCGACGAGACCGGCCTCGCCCAAAACACCGCCGTCATCTTCACGACCGACCACGGCATGGCCTTCCCGCGCGCCAAAAGTACCCTCTTCGACCCCGGCATCGGCACCGCGCTCATCATCCGCGCCCCCGGCGCCGTGCTGCGCGGCCCGTGCGAAGCGCTCGTGAGCAACATTGACCTCGCCCCCACGCTGCTCGACATGATCGACCAAGGAGCCCCGGGCACGATGCAGGGCCGAAGCGTCTGGCCGCTCCTCGCAGGCCGCGACGAGGCGTACCTGCCACGCACCGAGGTCTTTTCTGAAAAAAACTACCACAACCGCTACGACCCGACGCGCTCCGTCCGCACCGAGCGCTACAAATACATCCGCACCTTCGGGCCCGCGCCCGCCATCCCCCTGCCGCGCGACATGCGCCGCAGCATCGCGGCCAACCACCTCGCGCCGGGCGCCGTCCCGCGCCGCGCATCCGAGGAGCTCTACAACCTCGTCGACGACCCGCACGAGCGGCGCAACCTCGTCCGCACACTCAATCATACCGAGCTCGTCGCCGACCTCCGCGCGCGCCTCGACCGCTGGATGCGCGACACCGCCGACTTCCTCCTCACCGGCGACGCCCCCACCCCGCCCCCCACCCAACCGCTCGATGATGAGTAGAGGCGTTTTGGGGCTTCTTCGGGAGGCCTTTGCGGTACAATCGCCGCCCATCGTCACGATGATCGGAGGATCCTGATATGCCCGGGCAGGATGTGGCCAAGACGGTCGCCTATTGCGGACTGGTCTGCGGCGTGTGCGCCCATGCCGCGCCACACGACGGCGGATGCCAGGGCTGCAGGCATGGCGGCGGTCCCGCCGACTGCTATCAGCGAGAGTGCTGTGTCGGCAACGGACTCGACGGCTGCTGGCAGTGCGACGAGTTCCCGTGCGACAAGGGCTTTTTCGCCGACGACGCCTGGAAGGGCCTCTGTATCGCATCCGTCCAGTGCATCAAAGACAGCGGCATTGGACCGTACGTGGACCGGCTCGTATCACGGCTGGGCACCACGGTCGAATACGGCGAATACCGGCACAAGAGCCCGGAGCAGATCAGGGCCGCCCTCTACGGCGACCCGGCGTCGGGGTGACCCGCGCACGATCATCGCCACACGCACCCACGAACACACAGCGACCGCATGGAAGGACAGCCCGTGGCAATCAAGAGAGCCGACATCGGCAAGCCGAGTCGGCCTGGTCACCCCATGGCGGGCACCAGTCCGAAGAAGATTGGGTTCCTCGCCGTCGTGGCGATCGGCATCGGCGGCATGGTCGGCGGCGGTATCTTCGCCGTCCTCGGCCTCGCCGTGCAGCTGGCCCGGGGCGCGGCCCCGATCGCCTTCCTGGCGGCGGGCATGGTCGCCCTGCTCACTTCGTATTCGTACGCGCGGCTGTCCGTCACCTACCCCAGCCAGGGCGGCACGGTCGAGTTCCTCAACCAGGGCTTCGGAACCGGCGTATTCGCCGGCGGCCTGAACGTGCTGCTCTGGATCAGCTACGTCGTCATGCTGTCGTTGTATGCCTACGCGTTCGGCAGCTACGGCGCGCGCCTTGTCCCCGCCGCCGCGCAGCACGTGGCGAAGCCGCTGCTGATCTCCGGCGCCATCGTCGTGCTCACGCTGCTCAACGTGCTCGGATCAAGCGCCGTGGGGAAAGCCGAGGAGTGGATCGTCGGTTTCAAGCTCCTCATCCTCCTCGCGTTCGTCGCTGTGGGCATCCTGAGCGTGGACGCCCACCGGCTGACGCCGGGGCAATGGACGTCCATCCCCCAGATGATCGCCGGCGGCATGATCATCTTCGTGGCCTACGAGGGCTTCGAGCTGATCGCCAACACGGCCCGCGACGCGAGGAAACCCGCTGCGACGCTCCCGCGCGCCTATCTCACCGCCGTCGTGTTCGTCATCGCCCTCTACGTGCTCGTGTCGCTCGTGACGGTCGGCAACCTGCCGGTCGGCACGATCGTCGCCGCGAAGGACTACGCGCTCGCCCAGAGCGCTCGGCCGTTCCTTGGCGCGTTCGGGTTCACACTGATCGCCGTCGCCGCCCTGCTCTCGACGGGCTCGGCGATCAACGCCACGCTCTACGGCTCGGCCAGGGTCAGCTACATCATCGCCCGCGACGGCGAGCTGCCCGAGTTCATCGAGCACAAGATCTGGCACCGGCCCATCGAGGGGCTGTTCATTACCTCGGCGCTCGCCCTGCTCGTCGCCAACCTGTTCGACCTCTCGAGCATCTCGATGATGGGCAGCGCCGGCTTCCTGCTGATCTTCGCCGCCGTCAACGCAGCCAACGTGCGACTCTACCGTCAGACCGGCAGCCGCCTGTGGCTGCCCGTGCTCGGCATGCTGGCCTGTCTCGGGGCGCTGGGCACGCTCGTCTGGGAACGGGCGCGCACCAGGCCGGCTGAGCTCTGGGTCCTGGTGGTCATGGTGGGTGTCTCGTTCATCATCGAGGCCCTCTACCGGCACGCTACAGGCCGCCGGATTCGCCCCGCGTTCACGACGCCCGGAGTGCAGAAAGGGCTGGACTAGGTCGGCGGTCTGCGCGATAGAGAGGCCCGGCACACACCACGAGCGGAGGGATTCCATGGCCATCAAGGTAGCCGTCATCGGCGCGGGCAGCATCGGCTTTACGCGCCTCCTCATGCACGACATCCTCACCGTGCCCGAGCTGCGCGACACGGTCTTCAGCTTCACCGACATCAACCAAAAAAACCTCGACATGGTCACGCAGCTCTGCCGGCGCGACGTCACGCACAACAAGCTGCCCGCCAAGGTGCTCTCGACCACCAACCGCCGACGCGCCCTCGACGGCGCCGACTACGTCATGAACGTCGCCCGCGTCGGCGGCCTCGAGGCCTTCCAGCTCGACATTGACATCCCGCTCAAGTACGGCGTGGACCAGTGCGTCGGCGACACCCTCTGCGCCGGCGGCCTCATGTACGCCCAGCGCTCGATCCCAGCCCTGCTCGACTTCTGCCGCGACATCCGCGAGGTCGCCCGGCCCGGCGCCCTGCTCCTCAACTACGCCAACCCGATGGCGATGAACACCTGGGCCGTGGACACGTACGGCGGCGTGCCCATCCTCGGCCTGTGCCACGGCGTCGAGGGCGGCGCCCGCATGATCGCCCGCGCGCTCGGCGTGCCCGACGACTCGCTCGACTACATCTGCGCCGGCATCAACCACCTGTCCTGGTACATCCAGGTGCGGCACGAGGGCCGCGACGTCACCGGCGACATCCTCGAGGCCCTCGAACGCCACCCCGTCTTCTCGAAGACCCAGAAGGTGCGTATAGACCTGATGAAGCGCTTCGGCTACTTCTGCACCGAATCCAACGGCCACACCAGCGAGTACCTTCCCTGGTACCGCAAGCGGCCCCGCGAGATCCGCAGGTGGATAGACCTCCGCGACTGGATCCACGGCGAGACCGGCGGCTACCTCCGCGTCTGCATCGAGGGCCGCAACTGGTTCGAGACCGAGGTCCCCAGATGGCTCGCCGAGGACCCCCCGAAGCTCGACGACATCCAACGCTCCACCGAGCACGCCTCGCGCATCATCGAGGCGCTCGAAACAGGCCGGACCTACCGCGGCCACTTCAACTTCTGCAACGGCGACACCATCGCCAACCTGCCCCCCGACTGCATCGTCGAGGCGCCCGCCTACGTGGACGCCAACGGCCTGAGCTTCCCGCGCGTGGGCGAGCTGCCGATGGCCTGCGCCGCCGCCTGCACCGCGAACGTCATCGTCCAGCGCATGGGCATGGAGGCCGCCGTCCACGGCGACGCCGACCTCCTCAAGCTCGCCATGCTCCACGACCCGCTCGTGGGCGCCGTGTGCAACCCGCCCGAAGTCTGGCAGATGACCGACGAGATGCTCGTCGCCCAGGCCCAATGGCTCCCCCAGTACGCCGTCGAGGTGCCGGGAGCAAAGAAGCGGCTCGCCACCGAAAAACCCCTCGGCACGAAGAAGACGCAGGGCGCCGCCCGCCTCAAGGTCCGCTCCGTCGCCGAACTGCGCAAGCGCCGCGCCGAGGCCGAACGCCTCACCGCCGCCGACAAGGCCGCTTCCGCTTCCACGGCCGCCCGGAAACGCAAACCCGGCAAGAAACGCGCAAAGAAGTAGCACCCGGCCCCGGCGAGGAGACGCAAGGATGCACATATCGCGGCGTGCATGTCCGACCCTCGCCCTGATCGCGCTGCTTGTCGGCGGCACGGCCCTGCGGCTCGATTTCGCGCAGCGCGCCGTCCCGTTCGTGGACGACTACGGCACCGCGTCGCTCATGTCCTGGCACATCCTCGAAGGCCGGGAGTTCCCCCTCTACTTCTACGGCTTCGCCTACATCGGCGCACTCGGCGCCTACGTCGGCGCGGGCGCGTTCGCTCTCTTCGGGCCGTCGCTCCTCTCGCTCTGCATCGCCATGCTCCCGTTCTCGCTGCTCTGGATCGTCGCCACCTACCTGCTGTTCCGCCGCCTCGCGGGCGAGTGGGCGGGCGTGATCGCCGCGGCTGTCGTGGCGTTCGCGCCGACCGTCGTCATGCATTACTCGTTTGTGCCGCTCATCGGCTATCCGCCAACCTTCGCCTTCGGGACGCTTATCCTGTACCTTGGCGTGCGGCTCAACGACGGTGACCTAACCGGCCGCGCCGAGTGGCTCTGCGTGTTGGGGCTCGGCCTGCTCGCGGGCCTGGCCTTCTGGACCAACTCCCTCTCCGTGCCCTACCTCGTCGTCGGATTCGGCCTGCTGCTGACGCACGTTGTCAAGTCGCGCTTCAACCGCGCCCTGCTGCTCAAGCTGGCCGCCGCGTTCGTTCTGTTTGCCGCCGCCCTGCTGCCCGTGATCGTCACCGCCCTCCAGCGCGGCCTGACGATCATGTTCGGCCACTGGCCCTCGTCGCTCCGCTACATCCCGGCCAACCTCCCCGTGATGGTCAACGAGTACCTGCCGGACCAGTTGCTCGCGGGCGCGCGGATGCCCCCGGCCGTCAACTGGCTCGTCGGCGCCATCTACGCCGTTCTCGGCGTCGGTTTCATCGTCGGCCTGGCTGTTGCGCTCGTCAGGCGCAACCGCCGGGCGCTTCGTGCCGCCCTGGTGCCGCTATCCTTTACCCTTGTCTTCCTGCTCTTCTTCCTCTCGAACTCGAAAAGCCACGAGGTGCAGGTTCGCTACTTCACGCCGTTTTACCTTGGAATCGCCGGGTGCGTCGCGCTTCCGTTCGCGTACCGGCGCGCCCGGCTCACCGCCGCCACGGCCCTGCTCGCGACCGTCCTGATCGTCCACAACGTCACGGACACGCTCTCCGCCGTCCACGGCGCCACGGGCCGGGGCGCCGCCCGGTGGAACGCGGCGATCGACGCCCTCGTTGGCCGCACCGAGCACGAGGGCCTGCGCCACGTGATGATCGAGCCGTACAACGGCCAGGCGATGACGTTCCAGGCCCGCGAGCGCGTCATCTTCGCCCGCACCAGGAAGGAACGGCGCTACGCCTACGCGATCAGCGCGGCCGCCGACGATACAACCGGCTTCGCCAAGCCCGACGAGGACGCGCCAACCTTTGAGGCCACGCTCGGCGCCGTGGGCGTCACCGCGTTCGATTCCTTTTCCGCCGGAGGCTGGACGGTCTTCCACAACATCGAACTCCCCACGGACCAGCTCCATCTCCTCGAGCCCGCCACAGCGTCCTCCATGGCGCCGGACGGAATCGTCGAAGACGCTGCAGCGCTCATTGACCGCGACGACGAAACGATCCTGGCCGGCGCGTTCGCCGACGAGACCGCCCTCGTCGTGGACTTCGGCAGGAACGTGCGACTCTCGACCGTGCGCTTCGTGGCGGCCGACGAAACCGACTACCCCGTCGCGTACACGTTCGCCGGCGCGCTCGACGACAGCGATCCCGCCGACTGGATCGAATTCCAGCGCGTTGAGTCCCGCCTGGCCCTCGCGTGCGTCACCGGCAACCGCCTCTACCACCGCGACCACTCCGCGATGATGGAATGCCGCTTCGAGCCGACGCAACTGCGCTACCTGAAGATCACGGGCTTCCGTTCCGCCTCGCCCAATGTCAGGCAGTGGCGCCTCCAGCAAGCCTACTTCTACGAGAACGCCCCCGGCAGCGCCCGCCCGAACGAACAGGAGGCCCGCCGCATCGCGCGCGAGCTCGACCGGCGCGGCGTCGAACTCGCCGTGTGCGACGAGTGGCTCAGCCGCAAGATGGACCTGATGCCTCAACCTCACCCCGACGTGTGGCCGAGGCACGAGTTCCGGTACCCCGCCTCACAGGTCTCCCGCGTGGTGCCCATCCGGCGCCGCGTCGCCGTCGTCGCCGAGACCCCCCACGCCAGCGAAGTCGCAGAGCTCCTCAACCACGCCACGCTCGGCGATGCGGCCATCGTCCGCCACGACTTCGCCCACTACGCCGCGTTCATCATCGAGCAAGCGCCGCCCGCCTACGAGACGTATCCGGGCCTGCGCTGGAACGGCCGTACCCTCACCCGCACCGCCCGGATCGCCACCGCCGACTGGTACCACGAGCACGGCGAGCGCCTCGAACGCGTCGGCCGCCGCGAGGACGCGTCCCGGTACTTCCGCCGCTCGTTCGAGACATTCCCCGGCATCCGGGCCAACCTGCAACGGCTCGCACCCGGCGACGAAGCCGCCCGCGCACTGCTCGCGTCCCTGACGCCCGCGGGGCGCGCACGCTGCGAGTTCCCCGGCGGCTACACGCTCGTGGGCTACACGCTGGACCCGTCGCCGCTGGTGCCCGGCGAGACCGCGACCCTCCGCCTCGTCTGGCAACTCGACGGCACGATCCCGCACAGCTACCTCCCCGTGTTCGTCCACTTCGTCGTCGACGACACGACCGCGTTCCAGGCCGACCACAATGCCACGTTCCCCGTCACACGAGGCACCACCGTCCCGCCCGTCCTCGTCCTCGACGAGCACACCGTCACGGTCCCAGCCGACTGCCCGCCCGGCGTCGCCACCATTCGCCTCGGCGCGCTCACCTGGTCCGATCCCGGCCGCCGCCTCAAGCCGCGCACCGCGCTCCCCACGCGCAGCCGCGCCGTCGAGATCGGAACCGCACAAATCGCCCGTTGAAAGCATGGCCCTCCAACCGAAAGTCGCGGACCAAGACCTTGACTGCACAGGCACGCCTGCCAATGATCGAGCGTTGGGACAGTGCACATGAAGAATTAGAACCCGGCGAGGAGGCACACGGATGCTCGTTTCGTGGCGCGCCCGGCAGAAGCTCGTCCTGATCGCGCTGCTCATCGCGGGCGCGGGCCTGCGCCTGCACTTCGCCGAGCGCCTCGTCGGCTATGACGAGGACTACGCCACCGCCGCCCTCATGTCCAAGCACATCGCCGAGGGCAGGGAGCGCCCGCTCTACTTCTACGGCTACCCCTACATCTCCGCCGTCGGCGCGTACGTGGGCGCGGCATTCGTCGCGATCTTCGGTGTCTCGCTCACCTCGCTCTCCGCCGCCATGCTCCCGTTCTCATCGCTCTGGATCGTCGCCACCTACCTGCTCTTTCGCCGCCTCGTCAACGAATGGGCCGGCGTGATCGCCGCAGCCGTCGTCGCCCTGCCGCCCCCGTTCGTGACCTGGTACTCCGCCGTGCCCCTCATCGGCTATCCGCCGACGCTCGCCTTCGGCACACTCATCCTCTACTTCGGAGTCCGCCTCAACGACCGCGACCTCACGCCGCGCGGCCAGTGGCTGTGCCTGCTCGGCCTTGGCGCGCTGGCGGGCCTGGCGATCTGGACGCACCTGCTCTGCCTGCCCTACCTCGTCGTCGGGTTCGGCCTGCTCGTCGCCCACGTCGTTCGCTCGGGTGTCTCACGCGGCCTGCTCGTCAAGCTCGGCCTCGGCCTCGTGCTGTTCCTCGTAACCCTCCTGCCCGTGATTGTCACCGCGCGCACCCGCGGCCTGACCGCCATGTTCTGGCACTGGCCGTCGAAGCTGGCCTACGCGCCGGGGAACTTCCGGGCCGTCGTGAGCTGGTACATCCCGAACCAGCTCCTCGCCATCGGCCGGATGCCCCCCAGCGTCAACCGGCTGGTCGGCGCGGCCTACGCCGTCCTCGGCGCCGGCTTCATCGGCGGCTTTGCTGTCGCCGCCCTGAAGCGGCGCGCCGCGCCGCTGCGGGCCGCACTGGTGCCCGTCGTGTTCGTCGTCGCCTTCCTGCTCTCGTTCCTGCCGAACGCCATGGCGCGGACACTGTACCCCCGGTTCTTCACCCCGTTCTATCTCGCAATCGCTGCCTGCTTCGCCTTTCCGCTGGCGTACCGGCGCACGTGGCTGAGCGCCGCAACGGCCGCACTCGCCGCCGCCGTGATCGCGTTCAACGTCACGGCGGCGCTTCGCCTCGCCGGCGGTCCTCTCGCCCATGACATCAAACACAAGGACGCTCAGATCAGAGCCCTGGTCGCACGGATCGAGGCCGAGGGCTTCCGCCACGTCCTCGTTGACGGCTTCCACGCCCAGGCGCTGACCCTCGCCGCCCGGGAACGCGTCATCTTCGCCGTCGTACACAATGAGCGGTACTACCCGTACGCCGTCGAGGTCGCGGCCCACGACCACGCCGCGCTTCTCAAGGCCGACGCCGGGCTGCCCGACCTGCCGGCCACCCTGCGCGCCCTGGGCATCACGACGTTCGCGTCCTTTCACGAACCCGGCCTCGGCGCCACGGTCTTCCACCACATGGTGCTGCCCGCCGACGAGCTCCGCCTCGTCGAGCCCGTGGGCGCCTCACTCGTCGGGCCCTCGGGCGTCGCCACGGACGCGGCCGCCCTCTTCGACCGCAACGACGAAACCACCACCGGGGATCGCTTCGACGCCGCGAGCGCGCTCATCATAGATTTCGGCCGGCCCACGCGCCTGTGCGCCGCGCGCTTCGTCGCGCCGCATCCGGCCGACTACCCCGCCGGCTACACCTTGCTCGGTTCGGCCGACACCCGCGACTGGACCGAGATCCAGCACGTGGAAGACCGCGAACCGCAAGCCTGCATCCACGGCAACCGCATCTGCTACCGCAACCGCCACGCCGTCATGGAGTGCCGCTTCGAGCCGACGGAACTCCGATACCTCAAGATCCAGGACTTCCGTTCAGCCGGCGTTCACTTCGACGCGAAGCGCTTCCCCTACAAGGTCTGGCGCTTCAACGAAGCGTACTTCTACGAACGCACAGGCGACGGCACACGACCGGACGCGCTCGAGGCCGCCGGGATCGCACGCGAGTTGACACAGCGCGGCGTCGAGCTCGCCATCTGCGACCAGTGGCTCAGCCGCAAGATCGAGACGGCCCCCGCGCCGCGCCCCGCCGTGTGGCCCCGGTACGAGTACGCGCACCCCCGGTCGCACGTCGAGCGCCTCGTGCCCATCCGGCCCGGAGTCGCCGTCGTCGTCGAAACCGCCCACGCGCCCGAACTCGAGCGGCTGCTCGCCGACGCCACGCTCGGCGAGGTCGCCTTCGACACGCACGACTTCGCCCACTACACGGCCTGCATCGTCCAAAAAACGCCCGTGGACTATGCCGCCTTCCCCGGGCTCAGGTGGAACGGCCTGACGCTCACCGGCACGGCACGCATCGCTACCGCCGACTGGTACCACCGGCGCGGCGTGCGCCTCGATCAGGCCGGGCACACGGACAAAGCCATGCGCTGCTTCGAGCGGTCGTTCGAGACGTTCCCGGGCATTCGCGCCAACCTCGAACGCCTCGCCCCCCACGACGAGAAGGCCGCCGAAGTCCTCGCCGCCCTCACCCCTCAAAAGAACGCCCGATGCCGCTTCCCCCACGGCGTGTCCCTCGTCGGCTACACGCTCACGCCCTCGCCGCTCAGACCGGGCCGGCCCGCCACCCTGCGCCTCGTCTGGGAGCTCGACGGCCCCGTCAAGCACGACTTCATGCAGGTCTTCGTCCACTTCGTCGCCGGCGACCGGCGCCTTTTCCAGGCCGACCACAACGCCGTGTTCCCCGTCGCCGCCGGCGCGGCCGTCCCGCCCGCCCTCGTGCTCGACGAGCACACGTTCACGGTCCCGCCCGACGCGCCGCCCGGCCAGGTCACCATCCGCCTGGGCGCCACCGCCGTCTCCGACCGCACCCGCCGCCTCAAGCCGCGCACAAAGCTCAGGACACACCACCGCGCCGTCGAGATCGGCCGCACGAAGATCGCTCGATAGAGATCGGTCTGGACATCCCGCGTGCGTCCTCGTACTGTTTCGCGCCGAGCGATTCCACTCAGCAGGATCACGCAGGCAATGCCGAAGGAAACGATGACGCCGCGCGAGCGGTGGCTCGCCGTTCTGAAGCGCGAACAGCCCGATCGCGTGCCCATGGATTACTGGGCCACGTCCGAGGTGACCGACAAGCTCAAGAAGCACCTCGGCGTCGAGACCGACGACGAGATGTGCGAGAGGCTGCACATAGACCGGCCCGTCGGCATAGAACCCACGTACGCGGGCCCCAAGATCCCCGAGGACCATGACGAGTACGGGCTCCAATACCGGATGGTGGACTACGGGACCGGCGCCTACAAGGAGGCCGTCAACTCCCCGCTCGCCCAGTACGGCTCCATCGAGGAAATCGAGCGGAACTACACGTGGCCCAGCCCCGACTGGTACGACTACTCAGCCATACCGGCCTCCATACGCGGCAAGGAGCACCGCCCCGTCGTCGGCGGCGGCTCGGAGCCCTTCCTCCTCTACAAAAACCTGCGGGGCGAGGCCCAGGCATTCATGGACCTCATCATGAACCCCGAGATTGTCCGCCACTGCCTCGACAAGCTCTTCGCCTTCGCCTACGAGAACACGCGCCGGATCTACGAAGCCATCCCCGGCCAGGTGCTGTACAGCTACGTCGCTGAGGACATGGGCGCCCAGGAAGACCTGATGTACGCGCCCGAGCAGATCCGCGAGTTCTTCCTGCCGTGGATGAAAAAAATGACCGACCTCGTGCACGACGCGGGCGGGTACGTCTTCCACCACAACGACGGCGCCATCCGCAAGATCATCCCCGACATGATCGGCATCGGCATTGACGTGCTCAATCCCATTCAGTGGCGCTGCAAGGGAATGGAACGCCAGGGCCTCAAGCGCGACTTCGGCGACCGCCTCGTCTTCCACGGCGGCATGGACAACCAGCACACACTGCCCTTCGGCTCCGTGGACGACGTGCGCCAGGAAGTCCTCGACAACCTGCGCATCCTCGGCGCCGGCGGCGGATACATCATCGCCCCCTGCCACAACATCCAGCCCGTCACCCCGCCGCAGAACATCGTCGCCCTCTACGAAGCCGGCTACGAATACGGCTGGACGTAATGCCGCCGTCCTCGGCGGCCGAAGGCCAGCAAGCCGTGGTGGAAGTCGCGCCCAGCCGGAGCCGAGCCCGCCCCGCGGGCAGCATGACGTAGCCTCGGGCGCCAGGGCCTGTTGAAAAACTCTGCCTTTGCCCTTCGCAGCTTTGCCCCGAAGGGGCTGCATAGAACAGCCCAGGGTCAGCGAAGCGCCACCCTGGGTACAAACGCCGCAACAAACCGAAGCATAGCCTGAAGGGCTTACATAAAC
>Ga0180432_10005015_pt1 | contig 17859 bp, 26 predicted proteins | sample SS_ome_10_FD_132414 | JGI IMG/M metagenome (GOLD analysis project Ga0180432, IMG submission 132414) | Hypersaline lake sediment archaeal communities from the Salton Sea, California, USA - SS_1_MS_2 metaG | ecosystem: Environmental > Aquatic > Non-marine Saline and Alkaline > Hypersaline >...
TAATGCATCCTTTGCCAAGAGTAAATGAAATTGCAAAAGAGGTAGATGATACTCCTTATGCGCACTATTTTGAGCAAGCACAGAATGGAGTGATTATAAGAATGGCATTATTAGGAATGTTATTAGGTGCAAAATGGTAGAAAACAAAGAGATAATCGTGCAGAAAATAGAGAAAGGGATTGTGATAGACCACATTCCAAGATTATGCAGCTCAAAAATAATCAGAATACTTGATTTATACAATAAATTTGAGTTTTATACTGGCATAAACTGTCACAGCCATAAATTAGGGAAAAAAGATTTTATCAAAATAGTGAATGGCGATGTAAGCAATGAAGAACTGAACAAAATAGCATTAGTTGCACCTGGCGCGACAGTCATGAGGATAAAAAATTACGGAATAGTTGAAAAAATTCCAATAACTATCTTAGAAGATGTGGTGAATATTGTAAAATGCCCTAATGCTGGCTGCATAACAAACCAAGAACCGTATAATACCACACATTTTATTAAAAAAAGCGAGAAGCCGCTTAGAATTAAGTGCAAATTCTGTGAACGGACGTTTAAAGAAGAAGAATTAGAGTTCTTATGATAATTCTTGCTTAAGTTTGGCAATAAATTCTAGTGCCTCGTTTTTCGATCTATTTTTTGCTTTGATTATAAACTGTCGATGTTCTGGTTCGTCTGCAAAAATATTCATGCACATAGTATTTATCTTGTTTCTTAGCAGATCTAAACTTGCTGCGTGAGCTTTGTTTTCATGACCAAATAATTCTCCCAAAAGCGGACTTGCTTTTTGTTTAACAATAATTTGTGCTGCTATGCGGTATTTTGCAGCATCTTTTTGTTTTTCTTTGAATTTAGGATTTTCTTCGCCTAGTTCTGCTGCCAAGACTACTGCTTCATTTTCTTTTTCCATAAAAAATACTGCTTGCGTATATGCTTTTATCAATAGCTCTAGAATCTGCTGTTTCAGAGCATTCATATTTGTTGAGATTTCTTCTTTATCCATGGTATCACGAAATAAGCCATAACTGCTCCAAAAATGATTATTACCCAGAACAAATTCCAAGTTATGACTCCTGCTGCAGCAAGAATCATTCCTAGAAGAACTATTACTGCACAAGTTCCGCCTAAAATCTTTATTGAAGTAGATTGAAAGTTCATTTTACAGTGTTTAGGGCTTTAATAGCAACCTCTAATTGTTTTAGTGTTGGTTCTTTTGTTGTTAATTTTTGAGTCCAGATTCCTGGCTTTGTTATAATTTTCATTAAAGCGTTTTTGCTGTGCTTTGAAGCGAATTTGGTTAATTCATAACCAATGCCTGCGATTAGTGGAATGAATAAAATTCTTAATGGAATGTTAACATACCATCTAGGGTCTTTAATTAGTGAGAAAAGCAAGATACTTACTACGATTACAATAACTAACAGACTTGTTCCGCACCTGATGTGCTCTTTAGGGTATTTTTTTGCATTTTTTGGTGTTAGCTTTACACCTGCTTCATAGCAGTTGACTGCTTTATGTTCTGCACCATGATACCTGAAAATCATTTTCATGTCTGCCATTAGTCCGATTAATACTAGATATAAAAAGAAAATGATTATTCTAAAAATACCGTCGATTAAATTGAATAAAAAATTAGTTTTCGTTATGAATAATTTTGTTAAATAGTATGGTGCGATAATGAAGATTAAGATAGTTGCTGCAAAAGAGATAAAAAAAGTAATGCCCATTTCTTTTTTAGTTATAGGATCATCTTCGCCAGACTGCTCATTAGCAGACCAAGCCAGAGCTTTTGTGCCTAAAACAAGCATTTCGAATAAATTAACTACTCCTCTTATTATTGGTGCTTTTAAGACAGTGTATTTATTTGAAATCGGTTTGTACTTCATGATTTTTGTTGTGATTTTACTTTTTTTTCTAACAGAAACTGCTACTTTTTTGCTGGACTTCATCATGACGCCCTCAATCACTGCTTGTCCGCCGATATGTTTCATAAGACTGCTTTTGATTGCCACATTTATAAATGTTTGGCTAGAAACAGAGAGAGTTGAAGTTAAATGACTCAATTTGATTCTATTGCAATTTTTTCCTTGTGTTTTCAAGAAGCGATTTTATTTCGTTTAATTTTTCTGTATGAAGTTCTTTTCTTGTAGCAGGCATAGAAATTAATTGGTGTTCAATCCAGCCGAGAATCTTTTTAATCCTTGATTTTATTTCCTTGATATTCCCAGAAAAATAAACGTATTCATTGATGAGATCGCACATTGCCTTATTAACATCTTTATGCTTTTCCAACTTTTGTTTGAAGCTTTCTTTCCAATTATCTTTTCTGGTTTGGAAATAGTCTTTCATAATTTCACCTCTTCAATTTTAATCTCTTTCCAACTTTTTGAGATTTTATTAAACACAAAAAATTTTTTTTCATCCGGGCGTTCATAAATATAAATTAACCTATAATCTGGATTAATTTGATTCTCTCCGACTTTGACTAATTCAACAACCATTTCCAGTTCATCCTTATCAGGGTGATACCAAAAACTAGTATTGTTTATTACTTGAAATTTTTCGCCATTAATTTCAATAACGTCCGGATTCTTGAGTTCTTTTATTGATTTCATGTTGTGATTTTATACATCTTTTTTTTATCAAAACTCATAATCTTTTCCTATTTCTAATATAATAACTTTTATGTTTTTTGCTTCTAAAAGGTCTTTGAACCACTCTGCATCATCATTTGAGCCCATTAAAGAACCGTAATGAGATGGAATTGCGAGTTTTGGGTTGATAACTTCTGCTGCTTTTGCAGCTTCTTTTGGATTCATGACAAAAGTGCCTCCGACAGGAAGAATTACAATGTCTGCTTTTACTTTAGTCATCTCTGGAATGAAACTAGTGTCATCTGCGTAGTAGATAGATGTATCTTTTGTCTCAATCAGAAAACCATATCCTGTGCCTTTAGGACGCGGATCTGGTGTGTTGATAGTGTATGAGTCAATCGGAGTTATTCTTACTTCGCCAAAATCCCAAGTCTTGTTTGGCTCTGCAAGAACACCGCCAGTAAAAGTTCTTGCTTCTCTTTCTGCAATGATTGCAGTGTTTTCCTGCTTTATTCTTTTAACTAAAGCTAAACTACAGTCACTAAAATGCCATCTTGAGATTAAGATAATATCTGCTAAATCTTTATATTCTTCTGGTTCGCCTTTGTATGGGTTGATGTAGATTGTTTTGTTTTCTATCTTTAATTCAAAACTTCCGTGGCCAAACCATTTGATTTGCATGCTTGAGAAATGGATAGTGCAGTATATAAATTTTTGTGTCATAATACTTATATATGTGAATCACTAATCTATTCCAAAATTAAAAAAGGTGATACGATGGCAGAACTTTCTCCAGCAGAAAAAAATAAAAGACGAATGAAAATTCATGCTACAAATTTTGCGCTAGAAGATATTGGTGTAATTAATCTGCGTAAAATCGTTAGAGCAGGATTGGCGCTTTGTGAAAGGGTTGAACTTCATGAAATACCTAATGTAAAAGCTGAAGATTTGTATGTCACATTAAATTCTGATGGATTATTCACTTATGAATATCATTATACTCATGAAGAAGTACCTCTTAAAAATGCGTACAAACAATCCGCTTTAGATTGTTTGGCTCGCAAGTATGATATTAAGGTTTAGATGCATAGCACGCTTCGCAGGAATGAATAATCTGTATTAAATAAGGCAGTTCTTTCTCCGCAAACTGATTTGAAGCTACGCTAGGTGCTATGCATGCAATAAATGAAGTAAAGTTTAAATATAAGTTCTGCTAAAATTAGCTTTATAATGAAAAAGAGGTTGTTATTTACATTAGCTATAGTGATTTTACTGGCTAGTTTTGTGTGTGCTTCAGATTTACCTACTATACCTAGAGATAATACAGTGGGAGATGAGCTGCCGCGAATACCTCGAAAGACGAATTTCTTAGGAGACAATGTTCATATTCTACTTATTGAGGATTTGGCTGCGCAAATGGGTGTGCAGGTTGAAGAACTGGACTCTAAATTGATAGAGATGCAGCAAAAGATAGAAGAATTAGAGAACATGAAGTCAAATATGCAGGGCGGAACAAAAACAACTGGACTTGCAATACAATTAAGTGAAATAAACAGTGAATTAGGAAACCTAAGACAGTCTGTTAATGATATAAATCAAGCAAAAACACAAGTTGAAGTCAAAAAACAGAGTAATTTAGGCGGATACATACTTGTGCTATTAGGATTGAATGGAGTTCTGTTAATTTTTGTATCTGGAATGGTTCTTAAGAAATCCATGCGCAAAGAACAAGCAAAAACACTACATGAATACATTGCAGATTCTTTAGAGTATGGTGAGAAAAAAGAAGTAATAAAAAAAGATTTAATGTCAGAAGGTTGGTCTTCTGAACAAATAAATAAAGCTATGAAGGAACTTTAATTTCCTTGTTCTGTAAGCAATATGTACGGTTCTTCCTGCATTTCTGGATAATAAATAAACAAATTTCCATTACTGCATTCAGTTGCTCTTGCGCCATATCTTGTCTTTCCAATCTTGTTTCCAACAGAGTCTTCATATCTTGAAGGAGCATCTGGATTAAGATCTATGTTTGCGATGTCTCTTTCAAATTCCAAGTTAATGTTTTCTTCAAGACCGCTGTCTAGCTTTGCAGCATCTGTGTGAATCTTTGTGTTGATAGTGTTTGCATCAGTTTGTGTAACACTTACTTCTGCACCATATTTGTCAACTATCTTTACATCAGAGCTGTCAAATACGCCATCGCCATTTAAATCAACTGCAAGGCTTCCGTCAGTTTGATTGACATAGACCATAAAAGTCTGTCCACCTATTACTAGATTTGCTTCTCCAGTTGTAGCATCATATGTAGATTCTTTTGTTCCTGTTCCAAGGTCTGTGAAAGAAAGCTTTCTTTCTGTTGCATCCCATGAATCATATGTTAAAATGTGTGTAAAGTCACTTGAACCAGTTACAACAAATCTATTTCCTGTAGCGATATTGTGGTCTGTTTCACTTGAACCTTCTGTGGTAATTAATTCTTTTTTCAGAGCAGATCCATCATTACTTACCAACGGAACATTTGTGTATGCAATGTTTTCTTTGTTTGTGAAATCCAAAGTGTAAGAGCTGTCTGTTCCAGAAGTTGTGTAAATGAAATTGATATCAGAGTATTCTCTATTAACCAGAACTCCTGGAGTTTCTTCTTTCTTTCTAAGCATTCCATTAAAAGCAACATCAATAATTGCTGCACCTGGTTTATCTAGTGCTTCAGATAAAATGTGGGCTTTATCAACAAATACGCCTTGAGCTGCATTTGACATCAAGGTGATTGCAATAGAATCCAGAGTTAAAGTGTTGTTTGCTGTATCAACAGAACCTTTGATTTTTGCTTTTGATTGAGAATTGTTTCCATAGCTGCCGAAAATACCAGAGCCACTTACATTGCCTTCAGAAGCATCATCATTGATGTCTGTATCTTTTATTCTTAAAGACTGAACACCCAAGCCGAATTCAACCCAGCCACTGCCTGCAGTATATACTCCAATTTGCTGGCCGTTTGCTAATGTGAAAGTATCTCCTGAGAAAAGATTAGATGTCATTTCTCCGTTAACCTGAAATCTTGCACTAGAATTACCGTTTGTATCTGTGTAAGTACTTACAACTTCAACGTCATAATCAAGTCCATCAACACGCAGAACACTTGATTCTGTTTCGTTTAGTGCAATAGCTACTTTTCCAGTAAGCATATCAATTGTAACTTCGTCAAGATCTCCGCCAAGCCATTGAGTTGTTGCGTCGGTAACTCTGTAATTCTTTCCACCGATGTTAATGTCTTGCTGAATCAAGTCTGTTAATCTACTGTTAGATATTCTTGAAGTAAAACCATCTGTAAATTCTGATTTCCATGTGTAAAGTTCTGTATTAGCTGGAGCATGCATAAAAACATCAACATTTCCTAGAGCATCTTTTTCCATCTTAGGGGTAAGTGTTCCAAACTCTAGTGTTTGTGTAGCCGTAACAAATCCGTCGCCTTCAGTAGCATATTCGTCCATTATATGATCTTGTAAAAGATGAGGTTCTTGATTTTTTGTTAGAGTACCGTAGTGCTCTAGAAGTGATTCTTCTAATTCTTGTCTTTGTGATGTAGAAGGTATTGGTATTGGCTGTTCGATTGTAGTTGGTGTGTGGTCTCTATCACTTTTACATCCGCTTAAAAATCCGCCTAATAGTGTTGCTAGTGCAACTGTAGTTATAACTGCAGCTTTTTTGATAAATCCGATTTTCTGTGTTTTCATTTGTGGTTCCCCCAGTAGTATTATAGGGTTATAGAAAGAGTGATTACTTATAAAGTTGATGGTTAATTGTTACTAGATAGTGATTATTACTTGGATTCGTAATCATTTATTATTTTATCTAAATGTTCTGTTCTCTCTTTATATTTTTTTTCAGCTTCTTGTTCGTTCATATCCCAGATAGCTTCTCTTTGCAAATCTTCAACAGCATCTACTACCTTTGCAGCGACTCTAGGGGTCCACTTTTTTAGATTTCTATCGACATTACATGCTTCTTTTTCAGCCTTGCAGATAGCATATGTTATGTCTTTGTTGTGTTGGCTTCCTATGTATATGCCTGTGCCAAAACCTATTGCTAATGTTGCGATATAACCTATTGCTAACGCATGGTCTTTCAAATATTGTTTTATTCCCATTTTATTCGTGTTCGTTGATTATTGTGTCTAGCTTTTCTAGTCTCTCTTTTTTCATATCCTTAATTTCATCCTGATTTTTGCCTGTTTTTATTGTATTCATTGTGTCGCAGACATTTTCTACAGGTGCAGGATAAGATTCTCTTAAAACTTCACTGCCAGCAGCAAATGCTCTCTCTGCTTTTGCAAGACCATAGTTAATATCTTTGTTAAATGTGCAGCCAACATATGTTCCTGCGCCCAGGCCTGCTGCAAAAGTTAAAGCTAATCCGATTATGTATTTTTTAACGCTCATTTTTTCTCCTCTTTCTTGTCTTTATCTATTTTTGGCGTGTTTGGAAAATTTGGAATTATAGGGACATCTGGAAGATTTAAACTTCCTCCAGAACTTCCCTGCAGTGCTCTGCGGCCGTCTTCTAATGCTTTTCTTCCTGCTTCTGCATTTTCATGAATCTGCCGGACATATTCATGTGCGCTTTTCAAATCTTCTTGTATTTTCTTGTATGTGCGGTCAAATCTTTCATGGCTGTCTTTTAGAGGCCTTTGAGTGTCTTCATCAGACTTTTTTTCATTGTCATTGCCAGAATCAGATTTCTTTTTTTGGCCAGGACCTGGAAATAGATTACCAAAACCGGGATCGCTTGGAAGACCTGGGCCTCCTTCATAATTTCTGCCCATCTCTTGAATTTCTTTTCCCAGCTTTCTTACAGATTCTGTAATACTGTCTAAAGTCTTTTTCATTTCTTGATATTGAGTAGACTTTTTCTTAGGACCATCAAACAAGTCACTAATTCCAGTCTTGCCAGGTAGTCCGGGAGTGCCTTCATAGTTGCCAGACATTTCACTTATTTTTTCCCCCAGTTCTTGCAGTCCTTTTTTTATTCCATCTGCTGCTTTTGCACTTTCGTATTGAGCAGATATTGTATCTCTAAGACTCTGCCTTACTTCTTCATTTGTTTCTTCTTTTGGCAGTGTTTGATGATAAACTACCTGTGGTTTTTGATTATTATTAGAATTGTATATTCCAATTTCTCTTCCAGCAAACAGTCCCAAACTAATACATGCTGCTGCGTAAATTATATCTTGTTTTAATCCCATTTTATTTTTCCTCCTGTGACGTATTCTTTAAAGAATAGAATGCTTTAGAAATATAAACTTGAGTTGTTGTGGTGACTACAAAAGTGTGTAATCTCAAAAACATTTATATACTAAAAGCAATGAGATTATAGTAAAATGAAATACCAAGCACCAAAAGGAATGGAAGACCTGTATCCTGAAGAAAAAGCTATTCAGCAGAAGATTTTCAAGGTTTTTAAGGATGTGGCGATAAAGTATGGCTATGGTGAAGTAGATGGCCCTGTAATGGAGTCTTTCAAACTTTTAAGTGCTAAATCTGGAGAAGAGATTAAAAATCAGATATTTATGATAGAGAAAAGAGGCTCAGAGAGCCTTGGTTTAAGATTTGATTTAACCGTCCCTATAACAAGACTTTTTGTTACAAAACAGAGAGAGTTAGCAAAACCAGTAAAATGGTTCTCAGTAAACAAAATGTGGCGGTATGAAGCGCCTCAGAAAGGCAGATTAAGAGAATTTAATCAATTAAGTGTTGAATTATTTGGTTCTGCCAGACCAGAAGCAGATGCAGAGCTTTTGAATATGATTATTGACATCATGACAGGCCTTGGCTTGACTGATAAAGACTTTTTTATTAAAATCAATAATAGAAAACTGTTAGAAGGCATATTATTGACTATAATCAAGAAAAAGCAATTAGATGATGTTACTCGTGTTATAGATAAGTGGAAGAAATTGACTGATAACGAGTTTGAACAGGAACTGCTTGATTTAGGATTAGATAATTTCAAGGTTGAAAGAATAAGGCATGCAATACAATTTAATGGCAAGCCAAGCAAAGTGTTGAAAGAAATCAAAAAACATTTTGCAGACATACCTGAAGAAACAAAACAAGGCATAATTGAGATGGAAAACATCTGTAAATTAGTGTCTGATAAGTTTGTTGTATTAGATTTATCTGTAGCAAGAGGACTTGCGTATTATACGGGTACTGTTTTTGAGGTATTTGACAGAAAAGAGAAGTTTCGCTCAATGGCAGGAGGCGGCAGATATGATAATATGGTAGAGCTATTCGGGGGGGAGCCGTGCCCTGCAACAGGATTTGCAATTGGCGAAGCTGTAACTGCACTAGTCTTGAAAGAGTGCAATAAATTACCAAAACCAGACTTAGAACCAGATTATTTTATTGCAATAGTTAGTGATGATGTTCGCGAAGCTGCAATGAAGCTGGCTAAAAAACTGCGAAAGAAGTATAAAGTTGATATTGACTTGATGGGCAGGAAATTAAAGAAGCAATTTGATTATGCTAATTCAATCGGAGCTAAAAAAGTAATTATAGTAGGTCCTGATGAAGTCAAAGCAAAAGAATTCACAGTCAAAGACATGAAGACTGGAAAAGAAGAGAAGAAGAAACTTTAACTAACTTTATATACTTCTGCAAATTATACTTTAAAAGAAAAACAGTAAACACAGGTTTAAAAAAAATGACAGAATCAGAACTACTGGAAACAATTAAGGATTGTAACATTATTCTTAAGAGCCGCGAAGACGCTAAAGCTTATTTAGATAAAGGCACTGCAGAAAGTTGCTTGGCCGCAGAATACATAGGAACTGATAAGGAAAAGATTTACCTTGAAAAAGCAGTAGCGAACTTAACCACAGCAATAGAATTAAAACCAGATTCTGCTCTTTTACAAGAAGCATATAGGGAAAGAGGCTCTGCTAGATCTGAACTGGAACTGCATGCAGATGCAGTAGAAGATTTTACAAAAGCAATAGAAATGACATCAGACGTGCATGCTTTAACTGCCCTGTATATTTCGCGCGCCTGCTCATATGGCGAGATAGGTGAAGAAGAACTATCGCAAAAAGATATGGAAAAGTATGACGCATTAGTTCTAGTGACTAGAGGTTAATGAAAACCTTCTAGAGTAAAGAAAAGCTTAAATATACTGTACATTTTCTTGAAAATATGGGAGAACAAATTAATATACGAGTTATTGAACTAACAGAGTTCATTCTAAGTCATGGAGCTCTTGCGATGCAGCCAGAACGAGGAGCATCTTACAGAGCTAATGGGCCTTGCTTTAAGCAGGATTTTCAGAAAGGTGTATTAGGCCAATATGAACCAAATACTTTTGTGGCATATCAAAAAGGAACAATGTGCGGGCAGAGTGCAGATGGCGACACGCTGTTTGATAAAGCAAAAGGATATTATGGCGGTTCAGGCCTTGCAGTATTTCAAATCCCTGAAAATGCAGAAGGTCTTGAAGATGCAATAGAAAATGGACAGGGATGGTTTGATAAAAAACCCCTGATAGTACAACCTGAAACTTCTGAAACTGAATAAGCGATGCATTTATATATGAAATAATTCAAGATAGTTCTATTATCTTATCGGGGTGAATCAATTTGGGAAAAAATCTAAAGTATGCAATAATAGGAATAATAGCTGTAGTAGTTATATTGGCAGCAGTAGGATATTTTACAATTACTGGAAGCACAACTGTAAAAGCTTTCTTGACAATACATCAAGGAGATGTTCAGGTAAACTCTGGAACCGGATGGATAGGAGCAACTGATGGCATGGACTTGAGTGAAAAAGACAGTGTAAAGACATTAGCAAATTCAGAAGCATCTGTAGTCTTGCATGAAAGCATCATAATTAATATGGCTCCAGAGACAGAATTAAGTGTAAGTAATCTTGCAAAATCAAATGCAAAAATAGAGCAGGCAAGCGGTTCAACATGGAACAAATTCACAGATCTAGCAGGAGTAGAGGAATTTAGTGTAGAGACGCCGACAACTGTGGCAACAGTGAGAGGAACAGACTTTGAAGTGAACATGGATTCTATACTTGTTGGAGAGGGAGAAGTTGAAGTAGAGTTTAACGGCGAGAAATTAATAATAAAAGGCGGGAAAAAAGCAGTAATCAGAGATGGCCAGATAGTTATTGAAGATATGACTGAAGAAGATTGGAATAGAATATTGAGTAATAGAGGAATGACTATTAATGTCTTGAAAGTTTTAAGATTAAGAGAAGTTGAAAAACATCCTGTCTTGGCAAAACAACTTCAGAAGCAATATGGTATCTCAGAAGCAGACATAAAAGAGCACCTGGAGAAAGCAGATAGAGGAGAATACAACCTTGATGAATTAGCAGAACAATCTCCAGTAAAGCTTAAATCTGTGGACAAAATAAAAGAATTCACAGAAGAAATCATCAAACAAAATAAACTGATGGAAAATAAATGACTCAAATAAAAATAAAAAACTGCATACTAATTGCAGTAATTTGTTCTTTTATTTTATCTTTGATGTTATTTCTAGGACTTTTTTCTAATATTCAATTGAAATTAAGTGATAATCTTTATGGTGGAAAAACTGCTTTAGACGGCATAGTTATTGTTGCGATAGATGATGATAGTTTACAAGAAATTGGAAGATGGCCATGGGATAGGGATGTGTTTGCAAAAACAGTTGAGAATTTAAATTCCAGCAAAGCAATTGGGATAGATGTTGCTTTTTTTGAGGCTTCTACGCCTGAACAAGATGCTGCATTTGGTGCGGTATTAAGTGAAAAAGTGGTAATTCCAATAGAATTTACTTCATTTGCAAGAGAAAATGATAAAATTGTTGGCAAACGAATGCTTGAACCAGTTAAAGAATTAGATTCTGCACAGACTGGCTATGTTAATATTGTAACTGATAAAGATGGTGTTACTCGCGCAGTAAATATGGATGTGAGTATTGAACATTCTGCTTTTGCACAAGTTTTGTATAAATTATACTGGCGAAAAGATTTTGAGAAGAATCCTTCACGATTTTTAGTTAATTTTGTTGGTGTTCCTGGAAGTTTTAAGTATTATTCTTTTGCAGATGTTTATAGTGGACGCGTGAATTCTTCAGAGTTTAAAGACAAACTAGTTTTGATTGGAGCAACTAGCCCAGATATGCATGATGATTATTTTGTTCCTACTTCTGATGGAAAGGCAATGCCTGGAGTAGAGATACACGCAAACACAATACAGACAATGATTAACAAGGACTATTTAGGTGAGCAGGGTAAATGGTCTACTATTTTACTTATGCTTGCACTGTCTTTCTTACTTGCTTTAGTTATTTATCGATTTAGGATAGCTGGTGCGACAATTGCAGCTCCGATTCTAATTATTGGCTACTTGTTTTTTACGATTTACATGTTTGAGTATGGAATACTCCTGAATCTTGTTTATATTCCTTTAGCAGTCATTGTGACTTACACTGCTGAGACTGTATTTTTCTATTACAGCGAGAAAAAAGAGCGGCAGAAGACAAGAGGAGCTTTTTCAAAATATGTTGCTCCTGCAGTCGTAGATGAGCTAATGAAAGACCCTTCTAAACTTAAATTAGGGGGTGCTCGAAAAGAGATAACTGTGTTTTTCTCTGACATTCGCGGATTTACAACCATATCTGAAAAATTAACACCAGAAAAACTTGTTCATGTTCTTAATGAATATCTTACTGCAATGACAGATATTGTAATGAAGCATTCAGGCGTTGTTGACAAATATATTGGGGATGCAATCATGGCATTCTGGGGAGCTCCATTAGTGCAGCCAAACCATGCAGAGATGGCCTGCAATACTTCTTTAGATATGATGACTAAATTAGGAGAACTGCAGAAAAAATGGGCTAAAGAAAAGTTTCCAGAGATAAATATTGGAATTGGCCTTAATACAGGCCATGCAGTAATAGGAAACATGGGTTCTTATGAAAGATTTGATTACACTGCAATGGGAGACACTATTAATTTAGGTTCACGTCTTGAAGGCTTGACAAAATCTTATAGAGTTTGGATTATTGCAAGCGAGAGCACGAAAAAAGCAGTTAAAGGTAAGTTTGTGTTTAGGAAACTTGATTTAGTTAGAGTAAAAGGAAAGAAAAAACCAATTACAATCTATGAATTAGTGTGTAGAGCTAAAGAAGAACATGATTCTAACAAGATTATATCATATGAAACTGGATTAAAGCTTTATTTAGATAAAAAATGGGATAAGGCGATCAAAGAGTTTGAGAAAGTAAATGATTTTGCATCAAAAGAGTTTATCAAACGATGTAAAGAATTTAAGAAGAATGCTCCTTCAAAAGATTGGGATGGAGTTTGGGTAATGAAGAGTAAATAATTACATAGCTAAAAGAAAAAACATAAATCCTACAAACACTAATACTCCTAAAGCAATTAAAATTGCAATCTTTATGTTTTTTTCTGATTTAGACATTTCAGACCAGGTTCTCTGCTTTTTCCACTTCTTTCTATTGACTAATCCTACTGCAAAGAAAATCAGACCTAATCCCCACATACCTGGATTATTTGTTGACATTCCAATAGCAAAGAAAATTAAACCCATTGTAAATAGAGTTCTGTAGTCAATTTCATGCTTTTTGCCTTGTCTTTTGTATAAAAATATAGCTAAAATAGTGAATATCATTCCTAATATAATTACGCTCATTCCACTCCAAGGCGACCCTTCTATTTTGAAAAAAAGCATGCCTACACCTAAAACTAATGCTAGAATGCCCAGGCCTAATGCAAGGGCGAATTTTGTGCCAATTTTTTTATTCATATACTTGTTTTAATTGTCTTCCTTTTTAAGCTTTTTCCTGAAAGTTTCGATATCTTCTTCTTTGACTTCTGGGAAAATTTTTGCTTTAAACCCACACGCCTGGCAGGTAAGATCCAACGGTGCTCCAAACCGAACTTTTGCAGGGTTATCTAGCTCTTCTTTTACGTCAATTGAGCCGCATTTTGGACAGATTTTTATGAAGTTTTCCATGATGTTGGGTAATATGTTTGGATTATTAAAGGTTATTGTAATTTCATATTTTCCATTCATTTTCATGAATTTTTTGGAGGTCATTTAGTAATGCGCATAATTCATCCAGGTTTAGCTTCTTGAACAAACTTTTATTATACATTGGATGAAGTAGTGATGTTATTTCACTAGTACATACTTTTAGCTTATTTGGCTCTGGATATTCTTTGAAAAATAAACGATTTCTCCAGCCTCTTGAGTCGAAAATATCAATGCGTCTGTTGTCACTGCTTTCTTTATGATATGCTAAGACGAATTTCTTGGGATTAGGTTCTGGTATGTAACACTCTCCGAATTTTGGGGGAAGGGTCCAGTCATTGAAAAGAATTTTTGCTTCTGTAAAGTCTAATTTATTTGCAATCTGCATAAATTGTTCTGAAGGTAAATTTCCAGAATAGATATAATTAATACTGTTTGGTGCAAAAGTAGTTTTATCTGCTGACGGTTGCGGATTATATGACATCACAATTTGTGGTCCCCATTCTTGAAATGAATAACATTCAGAAGAATATTCAGAAGAAATAATTATTTTGTTATGAATCTTTTTATTTGGCATAGGTAAACATACCGACTCAAAATAATCTTTTGAAGAAATATCATCCAATGCTATTGAAAGCTCTTTAAAATCTAAACTTTTGACAAATTTCCTAAAACTTTTTTCATTCCATTCAAGCAATGCCCCGGAATATTTTTTAATCATGTCAGGATTAGAAGTATTGTGAAAATATATTTTACCGCTGAAAAATGTTCCTTCATACTTTCCAGGATTAACATTTTTTCTTCTGTAAAATTCTATTTTTTCTTCTAGTTTTAAACTTGCTTTAATCAGAAATAATTCTAGATCATATGCTGTGGGCGGCAGATGCTCGAAATCTTCTTTGCGGCAAGCCATATCTTGAATAAGTGTTGTGATTGTATCAAAATCAAGTTTTTTCACTATGCTTCGCATTTCAACAGGACCTAAATCTGTGTGCAGATATATCAACTTTTTTTGTTCTTGGTATTCTCCTTCATATCCTGCGTATTCTTTCATGAAAATTGCATTGTTCATGGCATAGAATTCAACAGACGGCTCAATATCACCACAAGCACCAGGACCGGTTCTTGCAGCACTTCCCAGATAATTTAATCCATTTCCCATATTTTACCTCCATTGATTTGAGAAACCTTGTTTTTAATTTAAACCGTTGTTGATGAACAATCTACAACTAATGTTTAAGAAAAACAACCTGACTTTTATCTCTGGTGATAAAATGAAAATAGGAATATATGGAAGTGCTGCAGGGGATATTTCCTCAGATATTTCAGGCAAAGCAAGAGAATTAGGAAAACAAATAGCTCAAAGAGGGCATGTGATAATAACTGGAGGGTGCTTGGGTCTGCCTAATGAAACAGTTCTTGGTGCGCATGAAATGAATGGAGAGTGTATTGCGTATTCTCCTGCAACAACACTAGAGGAACACGTTGAGAAATACAAAATGCCTACCAAAGGATTCACAGACTTTGTTTTTGTTCCTGCAGACTATAAACATGCTGAAAACAAAAGAGTTTGCTTAAAATACAGAAATGTAAGTTCTGTGGCAGATGCAGATGCAGCGATAATAATTGGCGGAAGAATAGGAACAATGAATGAATTTACAATAGCATATGACTTGGGGAAAAAGATAGGGGTTTTGACAAGAACTGGCGGAATCACAAGAGAAGCAATACCTGTCTTGTTGAGAGATGCAAAAAAAGAAACAGGCGCAGAAATTGTCTATGCTAGCACGCCTTTTGCATTGATAGAAAAAATAATCAATAAGGGTAAACATAATCCTTGCGTTTCTTGCTAAATTTTATAAATCTCTTGAATTTAATAGGAATAACAATGGCACAAGGAATGGAAAAAGTTATTCTCAATGCAGGATTAGACAAGATTGCGAAAGGAATAGATGTTGAAGAGAATGTTGAAGACTGTGTAGATGTTTTGATGAAGTTTGCAAGATGGTCTGACAATGCAAGAATGTTTCATCGAAACAGGCAAGGAAGCGAGATACTGCAGGAAACTATTGAACAGCTAGACCTGCCAAAAATAGGACTGTATTCTTCTACAAGAGAGAAAAAAGGAAAATACTGGATGATTTCTTTCTATAAACAAGGCATAAATATTGAATTTTATTTCAAAAGAGGAGAAGTGAACCAAGGCAAGAACCTGTTTGAGATGGCTGAAAGAAATGAATTGACTGATAATGAAAAGGCTGTAGGTTCGTTACGCGCGGTAATTTTTGACAAGCACCATAATGAAGTCATGCTTGGCAAAGATGCAAGAACATTAGAATTTTATGACATTTCAAGAGTTGATGTATTGACAAGAGAACCAAGACAATTATTTGGGTGGACTCTGCCATTAAATAAGACTGTTGTCAACACAGTCTATGAGAAGTAATACTCAATCTTTAAATATTAACTGCTAATTTTTGTAATTATGAGTGAAGAAACAACTATTTCAACTAAATTGTTTGATCAATATGAAATGTATGATCAAATAGGTCAAGGTGGTTATGGAGACGTGTTCCTTGCAAAAGATTTGGAAAGAGATAAGAATATTGCATTAAAGATCAGTTCTCCAAGATTTTCTTTTAAATATCGTGAACGCTTACTTTTTACGCTGCAAGAAGGCAGAGCACTTTCAAAATTACGCCATAAAAATATACCTGAATTGTATAGTCATGGAATGATGAAAATAAATAAAACAAGAGTTCATTATATTGCAATGGAATTAGTTCCAAACACAAGCTTAAAAGATGCCTTGAAAAAAGGAGTTGTCAGGCACTGGAGTAAAGCAGAGAAAAACAAGCTTTTGCTTGATACTGCAAGAGCTTTGGCATATGCACATGAAAAAGGAATAATCCACGGAGATGTCACACCTGGAAACATAGCATGCTCTTTAGAAAACATTGATGAAAAAGCAACAGTAATTGATTGGGGTCTGGCAAGATTTGATGATGAAACAATGGGCAACCCTGAAAGACCGAAAAATACTGTTTGGGGTACTTTTGGATTTATGTCACTAGAACAAATGCAAGGATACACGCCATGCAGTTTTGCATCTGATGCTTTTTCTTTTGGAATGACTGCATTTAATTTATTTTTAAATACATATAATTATTTAGCCGATAGAAATGATAATATTAATTCTTTGTGCTGTAAAACATGGTTTGAATTGTATGGCACTTCGTTTAGATGCATGCCTGAAGAGCACAAAGAATTTCTTAAAGATATAATTTTAACTAATCCATATCATCGTCCTACAATGAAAGACGCTGTTAAACATCTGGAAGAATTAGTTGATTAAATAAAAATAAATAAAAAATAAATGCATTTTACCTGCATATAGAATCAGTATCTTTTCGGTTTTCTTTTCTGAAAGCAGTCTCTACAATAAACCGGTCTGTCTCCACTAGGCTTGAATGGTACTGTGCATTTCTTACCGCACTCAGCACATGTTGCTTCGTGTTCTTCGCGTGGTCCACGGTCTCCGCCTCGGAATCCTCCGCCGCCAAATCCGCCTTCGTGTCTTCTGCCGCCGCCAAATCCGCCTTCGCGTTTTCCGCCGCCACCAAAACCACCCTCGCGTCTTCCGCCGCGTGAGCCTCGATTATCTCTCATGTTCTTTCCTCCGTTTCATACTAGAAATGGGTACTATGTTATTCCTAGTAGATATGAATATACCAAACTGACAGGGGTTTATAAACGTTGGGGTTTTGACAGAGGATAACACTAATTTTTATATACTTCTAGCACTTTATAGGTATTATGGGAGGAACATAAAATGCAAGAACTACTAGAAGACCAAGCAATAATTTACACAAGAAATGGTGAAGAGCTAACAAGAATTACAAGAGATACGTGCTTGATTGATCCTATTGCAGGGTATGTGCGATGTTATCAGCCGTTTACAGAGCCAGGAAATGATCTTTCTATTCCGATTGTCGAGAGAGACACAGTTAAACGAACAAGAGCTAGAGACGTTACTCATGATGGAAATGTGCTTACTATTGAAACAAATCACTCTACCTACACAATAGAATATGTCAACATTGACTTAGAGAAAATGCTAGCAGATGGACAGGGTAAAGGAGTTAATGATAGTTCACACCCTATTTTTCCACATACTTGAAAATCTTTCGGAAAATTCTAGTAA
>Ga0180432_10005016_pt1 | contig 17856 bp, 8 predicted proteins | sample SS_ome_10_FD_132414 | JGI IMG/M metagenome (GOLD analysis project Ga0180432, IMG submission 132414) | Hypersaline lake sediment archaeal communities from the Salton Sea, California, USA - SS_1_MS_2 metaG | ecosystem: Environmental > Aquatic > Non-marine Saline and Alkaline > Hypersaline >...
CACGGTCCTTTGGATCGATCACCTCACGCGAGGCCTCTCCTGCCGTCAGATACCGGTGACGCTTGAACTCCGGCGGAACATCCGTGATCCCCAAGCGGTAAGGAATAAAGGGCGCGGTTAGCGGCGACGCAGGCGCGCACCACAGGACCCCAAGGTCGGAATGTACGCCCCGTCTCAAATGAGCCACCTGACCATATCCGGAACTATCGCGAGCGCTCGCTCGAACGATCCGCATGAGGTCCTTGACCGTCACTCGCGGGGCAAGCTGACGGAGTGCCTCGTGTGCGTTCTTCACCTCTTCCCCATGGCCACCGCCACGGCAGTAGACGTTGATGACGTTGAACGGCTTGCCCTGTTTTGGGTCATACCAACCGCGCTTCACGGCGAAGGAGATGAAGTTGTTCGACGCCATGTAATCGGAGTCGTTCTTAAGATCCAACGGGATATCCTGGATGTAACCGATGCCGTTGTGGTTGCGCCAGTTCAGCAGAATATCATCCGGGCCAAGTCGCTTCGCGATCCACAATCCCTGCCCGCCGGCAAAGTTCAGCAGCACCCAGCCCTCGTTCGGATCCGCGAAGACGTGGGAATTGCCGCCGTAGGTCGAGAAACCGTACTGGTCAATCAGCTTGCCGACAATCTCGACCGCCTCGCGGGCCGTCTTTGCTCGCTCCATGGCGATTCGCGCTAAGTCGCTGTAATTGGGACCTTGCTGCGGATTGGGAGTCATCCGCACCAATTCCCGTCGCGACGAAAGCGCCACGTCGCGGGCCGCTACATGGTGTTCGTTCATGCCGCCATTGGTCAACGGTGCGGGAAACCCCGCCCAGTATGAGTAATTCATTGTTATGAATTTGAGAGTCTCCGGCGCCTGGGGGATGTTGATCAGCCGACCGGGAAGACCGGCCTGTGCCGTCACCCCGACGGCGATCGTTGAATCCGGCGCATGTTTCTCTCGGGGTACAATCTCCAACCAGTGGCTGGAAGGCTCGTCACCATACCCGGCCAGCAGGACGCTGCCGTCCTTGGTCAGATTCTTACCAACATACACGGCGATACTGGCCGACAGGGGCGAACATGAAAAGAGCATCAACAACGTGACCAAGGTCAGAATCTGGAATCGAATCGGTTTGGAGTTACGATGTCCCATTCGACGGTCTCCTTGTTCCCTTTGATAACCATGGAAGAGTGGGCCTTGCAGGATTGAAGTGATTCCCATATTCGCAGGGCACGACTTTCAACCCTATTTACGAACAGGAGAACCACAACCATGTTATACCTTGGAGTCGACCAACATGCACGCCAGATCACGATTTCCCTGCGAAACAATGTTTCGGATGTAGTTCTACCCCGGCAGGTCTCCTTCGGGGTTCGAGTTTGCTGATCGGACTAATTGGCGGTTGTCGCCATGAAGAGCGCCTGTTGGGTCTCTTTGCCTGACAACCCGGGTTGGGGCACGTGACGCGAAGGGAGCGGGCAGGCGCGGAAACCCTCCATGGATGGGTGTTGTTGAAACGGGCGGGAAGTCATATCATGGCAAGGGAGTAGAAGTAACTCAGCAACAGTCGATAAATGAAGGACCCGATGACACATAAATCGATTTGTCTTACGCTGTTGCTTCTTGTCGCTGCGTCATCACTCTCAACAGCCGATGACAAGAATCAGAAGGAGCTTCCGCCGGCACCGGTCCACAGCCCCGCCGGACCGTTCGTGATCTCGCCGACCGAGACCGTCCGCCGAATGTCCTTCCGTTCGGCTCCGGCCTGGCGCGTGGGCCGGGCGCTTGCCGAGGTGCGGCGCAAAGAGCCCAACACTGTCCTGCTGGTCACCCTGTCCGGCACCATCACTGTCACGGAGGTCCCGCTCCGCGTCCCGTCGCGCACGTGTGTGGTTTTCGCAGCCGGTGGGACCGTGACAGCCGGAGCGGACACCAGTGCGGACTGCCTGGTGGAAATCGCCGACGCGGAGTTCGTCAGCCTCTCGACCCAGTCCGGGGTCGCCTTGCTAGATGGCCGGGGGAGGGTAGCCATCGGCGTGCGCGTCCGGGGCTGCGGAAAGGTTCATCTCGACCGGCTTACCGTGACCGGCTGTACCGAGGTCGGCCTGGCTTACACCGGCCGCGGCCGAAACCGCTTCGCCGACTGCGGTTCGGTGACGCGGTCAAACTTCCTCCGCTGCGGGCGCGAAGGCGTCGCCGCGCGCGAGTCGGCCCAGTTCCTCTGCCTGGGGAACACCGTCGCCGAGTGTGGCGGGACGGGGCTGGCCATCGACTCGCCGCAGGGCCTCGTCGCCGGGAACACCGTCTCAGACAGCGACGTCGGCATGCGCGCCGGCGGCGCCGGACTCGTGGTCACCCGTAACACTCTCACTGGTCGGCATATCGCACTGATGGCGACCGACACGGCCAATGGGTGCCTGTTCAGCGAGAACACACTCGGGCCCGGGCAGCGGGCCGTTGAACTGGCCGGGTCCTCGTGCGCCTTCTTCGGCAACACGTTTCCTGCAACCCCCGTGCTACGGGTCACCGGCAAGGGCCATACGTTTGTCTCGAACCGGAACCTGCCACCAACCGCCGTCCCGGCAGAGGGCGGGTTGTACTTCGCCCCGCCCACATTGGAACGGAATTGCAGAGAGGACATCGTCGTCGCCGGGCTTGGTCGCTTCGACCTCGCCATTACCGGCCGGGAGTCGAAGCCGACGCCGCTCTCGCAGGTACAGCAGACGCTCGACAAGGCACGACAGTCGCACCCACAAGACGTGATCGTCGCGACCCTGAAAGGCTCATTCGTCGCCGACGCCGGCCCCACCGGGCTGCGGCTGCCGCCGAACACGTGCGTCGTTCTGGATGGCTCGATCTCGGCTGCGACGGACGAACCGGATCACCGCAAATCGACACAGGGCCGGGCCACGCAACTGGTGCTAATGCCCACCGAGGGCGTTGCCAGCATCGCCGGCGGAGTGCTGGACGGCGCGCTGCTGCCGCAACACGTCGTCAACGCGCCCGGCGCGGCCGTGGTTGTGCTCGACGGCATTACCGTCCGCCGCAGCGGCTCCAACGCCATTACCACCAAGGAGCGTCACAACCTGTCCCGGCCGATGTTCGTACGCGGCTGCCGCGTGACGGACAACGCCGGTCGCGGCATCTGGGTGCACGTCTGCCGCGGCGTCCACGCGATCGCCAACGTCTGCACCGGAAACGGCGCCGACGGGATCGACTTCGATGCCTATGGGCGAAACAGTACTGCCCTGTTCAACACGTGCACCGGCAACCGGCGGCACGGCGTGTTCGTTGAGGAGCCCGGCACGACCGACAACACGATCTACGCCAATCGGCTGCACGGCAACCGCAGCCACGAAATCTGCCTTTACAACTCGTCAAAGACCAAGCCGCTGGCACGGAACCTACTTGCGTGCAACGACTGTGCCGGCGGCGGTATCAGCGCCCGTGCGTTGATGCACGACAACGTCCTGTTCAACAACGTTTGCCGCCCCGGCAGATTGATCGGCGGCATGTGGTCGTCGCGGGATACCTACGTCGCCCAAAACGTTACCGATGTCGCCACGAATACGGTTACCGGCATCGGCCCGTTTTTCTGCACACCTGGCCCGCAACCGATAATGAAGACTGATAAGCGGTGATAGGGCCGCCAGTGGCACTACCTTGTCAAAAGTCAATTATCTTGCCCCACAACCCACTCTCGATTGAATCGAGCCAGCGTCACATACTTCCACGCGACTCCCCGATCGCCGCCGCGCTCGTAGACACAGTATATGGTGCCGTCGTTGCCGACGGCCACAGCTGAATAACCGCTAATCCCCGGATCGATGACCCGGGATTCGGGCCACGTCCGACAATCGTCATTGCTAATCCTCACGGTGAGATTCTCGCGCGAACGCATCCAGCCAAAGTCCTTTTTGTTTTGCTGGCTGTCCGGGTTCACAAATACAAATGTGCTGTCGTTTGCGGCAAATGGCCGAGGCAGATGGGTCAGTGCGGCCATGCAGACGGGCTCGTACAGGGCCTCGTCAAAACGTATCTCCGACCACTGGGTCGCTCCGTCACGGCTGGTGGAAACGGCTCGGCGATACTTGCGGTTTTCGTTGCGGATGTTCAACAGCACGCTGCCGTTGGAAAGCTGTACCGCCAAAGTTTCGCTGGGATTAACGAGCGGCTTGGGGTGGTTGCATACGATCTGACCGCGGTGCCAGGTCTTGCCGTGATCGTCGCTGTAGATAGTTGAGACGGCCGAGGGCCGATGACGCATGCCGCCGGAGGATATCCAAACGGGCATCAACAGGCGTCCGTTCTTGAGTTGGATACCGTGCCCCGGTCCGGTGGCAATAACGTTCCAGTCATAATCCTTGCGAAAGTTATCAAACGTGTCGGTTATCTCTCGCGGTTCCGTGAAAGTAAGACCGTGATCGTCGCTGTACATGTAATAACAGCGGGCATAATTGATGCAATACAGGAAGTGGATTCGGCCCGACCGATCCACAATCGCGGCAGGATTGTTGACCGTGTTCTTCTCGGCGTCGCAGAGCAGTTTGCGAGGCGACCAGGTCTTGCCGCCGTCCGTGCTGCGACGCAGATAGACGTCAATATCCTCCCAATCTCCCATGCCTGTCTTTCTCGCTTCGCAATAGGTCAATACGCTCCCGTCGGCTGCCACGACGATGCCCGGGATTCGATAGGTCTTGTACCCCTCCGTCTTCGCCTGGAACAGGTCTATCTTTTCCAGGTAAGGCTCCGCCCCGCCAGCCAGCGAGGCACCATAGAGCGCGAAGATGATCCAAATGCTTCGTTTCATTGGTCGTTGTTCTCCACGGAGTACAAGTAGCCGTGCAAGCCCCGGCCCGCATCGGGAAACCTATTCAAACGGCAAACCTCTGAGTGTAGCGGAAATGGGTGGCGATGCAACAGTTTTTCTCGCCCCTTTGATATCCATGAAGGAGTGAACCTCGCAAAACAAAAGTGGTTCCGCTATCCATAGGGCAAGACTTTCACCCCATTTTATAACGGGAGAACCACAACGATGTTATACGTGGAAATCCACCAATATGCACGTCAGATCACTATGTTCGCGGCAAAACCACGGCGGGGAGGAAGTTCTGGCCCGGCAGGTCACCGGCGACACCTGATCGACAACTTCGTGATGCACTATCACACGAAGCGATCTCACCGCGGATTGGAGTAAGGGATGCCAGAGCAGGCCGACCGCAAGAAGGATATATGGGCCGATCGAATCACTCAAGCGAAACGATCTTGTTCGTCGCGAGTCGCTCGGTGGGGCGTTGAAGTGCTATGAGCGGTGGGCGGCGTAGCGACGCAAGCCTGCGTGTGCCATTCCAACCGTGCACAGAAATACGAGACCTTTCGGTTGGGGCTGAGCCACGAGGAACAAATGGTGAAGCCCCAGTGCTTCAGGTCTGGGGTACCGATGCTCGTGCCTCGCATCTCTGCCCCAGCTACCCGAAAAGTGACTCTGAAGTTCTCCTGGAACGCTGGTCCGAACACTTTGCTTCCTTGATCCCAGCGGGTAAGATTGGGGACGTGGAGCGTCCACCGCACCTCAGAAAGCAAGGAGAGGACCAAGCCATGAATTCCCGAGAACGGGTGCTTAGTGCGGCCGACCGGCAGGGATACGACCGCATTCCGATCAAGCACGAAGGTACGCCCGAGGTCAACAAGATGATCATGGATCATTTCGGGCTGAAGAACATGGAGCAACTGCTCCGCGTGGTGGGCGACGACTTTCGCTACGTCGAGCCCGTCTATTGCGGGCCCGAACTGCGAACCTTCCCCGACGGCAGCGTCGAGGGTTACTTTGGCGAGCGGTACAAGTATGCCGAGTTTGAGGCGGGCAAGTATCTCGAGGCTTGCTATCTGCCGTTTGCCGGAGTCGATCGACTGGAAGACCTCGACCGATCGCACTTCCCCAGCGCCGATTGGTTCGACTACTCGACCATCCGCCGACAGGCCGAGGCTTTGCGCGAGCAGGGCTTCGCCGTCTGCTGCGGCACGGCCGGCGACATGGACTTCATCAACAGCATCTCTCGTGCCCGGGGGATGGAACAGGTGATGATGGACCTGATCGACGACAGCGCCGTCTATCTGGAGATCATGCAAGCCCGATTCGAGTTCTACCGCGAGGTGCATCGTCGAACGCTGGAGGCCGCCGGCGGTCTGATCGACTTCGCTCATGCCGGCGAGGATTTCGGCAACCAGCGCGGACCGATGATCGGCATGAACGTCTTCGAGAAGCATTTCGCGCCGAAGTACGCGGAGTATTTCGACATGGTTCATTCCCACGGCGCGCGTACGATGATGCACATGTGCGGCTGCTGCGAAGCATTCTTGCCGCGACTGATTGAGATGGGTCTGGACGTATACGACGTGGTGCAACCGACAACGCCGTCGATGGACATCGGCATTTTGAAGGATCGCTTCGGCGAGAAGCTCACCTTCTGCGGCTCGATGTGCGTGCAAACCACGCTGGCTTGGGGTACGCCGCAAGAAGTCGAGCGCGAGGTCGACCGCCGCCTGGAACTATTTCCCACCGGCGGCCTGTTCCTTGGTCCCACCCACGCGGTTCAAGCCGGTTCGCCGCTGGAGAACACACTGGCCATGTATCGCGCGGCCGGCAGTCTTGCCGAAGAGATCGACGATTCGATTCTTTCAATCGAAGCCGACGAGGGTGCCGTCGACGAGATTGATATGTCGAAGCTGTTTTGACATCATATTACACGCCACGAGTTTTCACACGATGGAGAAACAGCAATGCAACGGTACTCACTTGCGCTACTTATCGTCTCGCTTACGGCAGTTGGCACGCTGAAGACAAGCTGTGCCGCGGATGGCGTTCGTGTGGCAGATATGAAATGCGAACAACTGGTCAACCCGCTGGGGATCGATGTAACCGAGCCGCGGCTGAGTTGGGTGCTAACGTCGGGCCAACGGGCACAGAAACAGACCGCGTACCGCCTGCTCGTTGCAAGCTCGGCGGACAAACTGGACAAGAATGTCGGCGATCTTTGGGACACGGGCAAGGTTGAATCGAGCCAATCGATTCACGTTCCTTACGCGGGCAAGGCTCTGCAATCGCGGGTGCGTTGTTTATGGAAAGTCCGCGTGTGGGACAAGGATGGCAAACCGTCCAACTGGAGTGAACCGGCCAAGTGGTCGATGGGGCTTCTCGAACCGGAGGACTGGGGCGGCGCCAAGTGGATCGGCACGAAAGACACGGATCCGGTCCCCGCCGTGGAAAACCGCACCCGCCTGCCCGCTCGTTACTTGCGGCGAGAGTTCAAGGTCGACAAGCAGGTCACCCGGGCGACCGCCTACGTATGCGGCCTGGGATTCTTCGATTTGTTTCTCAATGGCCGCAAGGTCGGCGAACACGTAATGGATCCGGCCTTGAGCGGCTATAAGAAGCGAGCATTCTACGTTACCTTCGATGTGACCAACTGTTTGAATGCAGGCGACAATGCCGTGGGGGTTATCCTGGGTAACGGTCGATACTTCGCGCCGCGGAAGATATCGCCCGGAAACGTGCCTGTCCTTGGCCAGCCGAAACTAATGCTTCACATGCGGATTCAGTACGACGACGGGAGCGTCTCGGATGTCGTCAGCGACGAAGGTTGGAAGTTGACCGCCGATGGTCCAATCCGCGCCAACAATGAATACGACGGAGAAGAGTACGACGCGCGGATGGAAATGCCGGCATGGAATCGCAGCGGATTCGATGATTCAAAATGGAAGCGTGCCGAACCGGTGAATCCGCCCGGTGGTTTCCTGCAATCGCAGATGCTCGAACCGATGAGGGTCGTCGAGGTCAGAAAGCCGGTGAAGATCACCAACCCCAAGCCCGGCATGTATCTGGTCGACATGGGCCAGGCTTACTACGGCGCCGTGCGACTGAAGGTGTCCGGACCGGCCGGAACTCGGGTGCAAATGCGCAGTGCCTACAACATCAATCCCGATGGCACACTCCGGGCCAGAGACAATCGCACCGCACTGAGCACCGACGTCTACACCCTCAACGGCAAGCAGGCCCAGCAGTGGACTCCCCGATTTCGCGGCCAGGGCTATCGTTATGTGGAAGTGACCGGGTTCCCCGGCACACCAACCGTGAACAACTTCGAGGGACTGGTCATTCACACCGATTTTGACGCGACCGGCGGCTTCCGCTGTTCGCAGCCGACGATCAATCGAATCTACGAGAACATCCGTTGGACGCAACGGGCATACATCCGAAGTTTGTCGATGGAGCCGGACAGAGACGAGCGGCAAGGTTGGCTGGGCACGCAAGCCAAAGACTTCGAGAGCAACGCGTTCAACTTTCAGATGGCCCCGCTGCTGACGAAGTGGCTTGCCGACATCCGCCTCGATCAACGTCCCGACGGCCAGATTCCCGACCTCTCGCCCACGTATTGGTCGTTTTACAACGGCGGCATCGTTTGGCCCAGCAACATCACGATCCTGCCCGAGCTGCAATACGACTTCTATGGCGACCGTCGATCGCTTGAGCAAAACTATCAAGCCATGAAGAAATGGATGGCGTTTGTTTCGCGCTATCTGAAGCCCGATTTCACGGTCGACCACAACAAGTGGGGCGACTGGTGCGACGCATATTCCATGGACGGCGGCAAGGAAAGCGGAGCGACGCCGGGGGCGCTGCTCTCCAGTGCGTACTACTACAACAACTGTCGCATTATGACCCGAGTGGCGAAGCTGTTGAACAAACCCAAGGATGAAACTCACTTCGCCGAATTGGCCGAAAAGATCAAGGCCGGCTTCAATAAGCGATTCTTCAAGCCCGAGGAAAACAAGTACGCCACCGGCACGCAAACCTGTTATGTGCTACCGCTGGCTTTCGGCATGGTGGATGAAGCGAGCCGAAAGGCCGTAGCGGCAAACCTTGCCCACGACGTCATGGTCAATCGCAAGGGACATCTGTCGGTTGGAATGGTCGGTATCTTCTGGCTAATGCAAGTGCTTAGCGACACGGGCCACCACGACGCGGCATACACCATCGCCACCCAGACCACGCGGCCAAGCTGGGGTTACATGATCGCCAAGGGTTCGACCACCGTTTGGGAACGCTGGGATACCGACACCCGTGGGCCGGGAATGAACAGCGAGGCCCTGTTGATCCTCGCCGGAAACGTCGAAGCATGGTTCTATCAGACGTTAGGCGGTATCAACTACGACCCAAAACACCCGGGTTTCAAGCACCTCATCATCCGCCCCCGCCCAGTGGGTGATCTGACTTGGGCCAAAGCCCACCACGATTCGATGTACGGCCGAATCGCGGTCGACTGGAAACTCGACGGGAAGAAGCTAACGCTAAACTGCACAATCCCCGCCAACACGACCGCAACGGTTTACGTGCCGACGACGGATGCTGCCTCGGTGAAAGAAAGCGGCCTGTCCGCGGCCAAAGCATCGGGCGTGAAGTTCTTGCGTATCGAAGACGGCCGCGCGGTATATGAAGTCGACGCCGGCTCCTACCGCTTCAAAAGCCGCCTGTCGCCACATCCCAAACAAGAATCACAAAGTATAACACAATGAGTATCGAACCCCGCGAAGGCAAGCCGGACGTCAATCGGCAGATCGCTGCCATGCGCGGCGAACCGGCCGGGTGCCGAACTTCGAGATGACCGAGGATCAACATGCGGAGAAGATCCTCGGCCGACCGGCGGGCGCTGGCTTGCCGGCTCCAGTCATAGCATAGTTAACTACATCCCCCACGAGAACTTCGCGGCAATGATCAAAGCCATTCACAAGTATGGCGCGTATTGAGATGCCACAAACTGAATCCGGACAAACATCCATGACACGACAATATGCAATCGGATTGGCTGTAATCGGATTGGTTCTGCTCCTCGGATTAGTTTCCCGGGGCCGCGCGGAGTTTCAAGTCACCAAGCTCGGTGACAGCGTGGTTGACACCGAAGCGTTGACCATCCAAGGAGGTTTCGGCCAGGCCATCAACGGCATGGCGTTCCAGCAAGATGCGGTGGTCACGCATCGGGATCATCAATATGTGGCGTACTATGACGCGAAGAGACATGTGTGTCTTGCCCGACGAAAACTCCCGGCCGGGGATTGGCGGGTTGTCAGGTTCGAAGACTATGCTTTTAAGAGCAACGATGCTCACAATACGATTTCCTTGGGCATCTGTCCGAAGGATGGAACCATTCATCTGGCGTTCGACCATCACGGCCATCCACTTCATTACCGCGCTAGCAAGAAGGGCGCGGCCACCGAGCCCGGGCGCGTGGCGTGGGAGCCTTCTCTGTTTGGCCCCGTCACGTCGGAGTTGGAAAAGGGCAAGCCTATCAGAATCACCTATCCCCGATTCTGGCTTACACCGGACGGCGACCTGCAATTCTGCTACCGTCGCGGTCGTTCCGGCAACGGCGACCGAATGCTCGTCGACTATTCGGCCGAGACGGGAACGTGGAACGACACCAGACAGATCGACTCGGGGGCCGGCCCGTTTCAGGATCACTTGGGGGGGAGCAACTCCAGATGTTCCTATCCGAACGGATACAATTACGGTCCGAAGGGAAAACTGCACGCTACTTGGGTCTGGCGCGAGAGCAGCCAAGGGGCCAATCACGATCTGATCTATGTCTACAGCGAGGACCGGGGCAAGACTTGGCGCAACAATCGAGGAGATGCGTTGACCAAACCGCCGGGAGTCGGTTCGCCGGCAGTCAAGGTCGTCGATATCAGTCGGGCTTATGGACTGATGAACACGCATGGTCAGGCCGTCGACTCCCAGGGGCGCATTCACGTCGTCATGTGGCATTGTACCGATCGGTCGCTTGAAGCAGCGGGTAGCAAACCGGGCCAGCTCCGCTGGGGGCCTCCAGAGGCACGTCGCTATCATCACTACTGGCGAGATGCCGACGCGGTTTGGCACGACGTCGAACTTCCTCAAACGGCGGGCAACCGCCCCAAGTTATTCATGGACAAGGCGGACAACGCCTACCTCGTTTACAACGACTCGTGGAGCCGCGGGATATCCTCACTAGACGGCAATCTCATAATCGCTGCCGCGACCGCCAGTTCACGGTGGAAGGATTGGAAGATTATCCACACCGAGAAAGGCCCGTTTGCGGGTGAGATGCTCGGCGACCCTTATCGATGGAAGAGCGAGGGAGTACTCTCAATCATGGTGCAGGAGTCGCCCAACAAAGCGCACGAGCCAACGGCCCTTCGCATCCTCGATTTCTCGTTGAAAGGAAGTGGGGCCGACCCGATCCGTGGCCGCAAGAAGGAGTCGCGATGATGCTAGGAATTGCTCTAGCTGGCCTGGTCGTGGTCACGTCGACCGCTGTGCTTTGCCCTAACCACTCGACATGAGTTCTCCGACAAAGCCTAATATCGACAACCTGGAGAAAGCTTCATGCTCCGAAGAATGATATGCGTATTGGTACTGTTTGCCGTCGCCCTCTCGGCGGTGAGAGGTTTGGCCGACGACGATCTGGCAGGGAATCTGGCGGGGAAGTTCGCCAACCCGCCTTATCCGGCAAAGCCCTGGGTCTATTGGTTCTGGATGGAGGCCAACGCCACGCGCGAAGGGATTACCAAGGATCTGCAATCCATGGCGCAAGCCGGTATCGGCGGGGCATACTTGATGCCGATCGGGCACGAGGGCGACAATACAATCGTCGATCCGCCGGCAAACCCGCTGTCCGATCATTGGTGGGATTTGGTCGTGCATGCCACCAAGGAAGCCGACCGACTGGGTATGCGACTGGCCATGAACGCCTGCGATGGTTGGTCGCTGGCCGGAGGACCGTGGATCACGCCGGAAATGTCGATGCAAGAAGTCGTCACGACCACGAAGATCATCGAAGGCGGCAAACCATTTCAGGGCAAGCTCGATCAGCCCATGTCGAGACGCGACTACTATCGCGATATTGCAGTGCTGGCCTATCCCTCGCTCGACGGCGCGGACATTACTTCCACGCAACTGGAACCCAAAGCCACCACGAACATCGCCGGTTTAAATCCAAAGCCGTTGGTAACCGGGGCGGATCGCGCGATAAACTTCACCTCGGAAGGTTGGATTCAATACGAGTTTGCTCGGCCGTTTACTTGCCGTTCGATCAAGATGTCGCCCGATCAGCGGACGGCCTTCCATCTGCATCGCGTCGAGGTACTCGCAAGCGACGACGGCAAGACGTTCCGTTCGCTGGGCAAGCTGAAGCCCACGGAGTTCCACGGTTGGCAAGACGCGGGCCTTGGTTGCACGCACGCCATTGAAGAGACCACCGCACGGTTCTTTCGCTTCGTGTTTGATCGCTCCGATACGCCCCAGCATTCAGAAAACTGTGAAGGAACGAAACGCCGCAATCGCGATCGGCTGGCCGCCGGGCACATTGAACTTCGCTCGCAACCGAGCATCAACCACTGGGAAGGCAAGGCCGGCTTTCGTTGGCGTCGCGGACAGCGAACGACCGCCGCACAGTGTCCTGAAAAGCTGTGCGTTCCGTTTAGGCGCATCATTGACGTAACGGATAAGATGGATGCCAACGGCACGCTGCGATGGACACCGCCGCCGGGCCGTTGGACGCTGCAGCGGATCGGCTACACGACCACCGGCGCCTGCAACGGGCCGGGTGGCACGGGCTCGGGGTTGGAATGCGATAAGTTCAACCCCGAAGCCGCTAAAGTACAGTTCAACGGTTGGTTCGGCGCCGCGCTTCGGCGGGTTGGCCCCAAAATGGCCGGCAAGACGATGTGGCTCAATCACACCGACAGTTGGGAGGCCACCAGCCAGAACTGGTCGCCCGTGTTCCGCGAAGAGTTTATCGCGCGGCGCGGATACGACCCGCTGCCATGGTTGCCCGCGATGACCGGCGTACCGATCGGCTCGGCTGAGCTCTCGGAACGTTTTCTTCATGATATTCGCCGCACGATTGCCGATCTGGTCTGCGATAATTTCTACGCACCGCTGGCAAAGTTGGGGGCAGAGCATGGCGCGGTGCTCAGCGCCGAGTGCATCGCCCCGACGATGATGGCCGACGGAATGCAGCACTTCAAGCATACCGACTTTCCCATGGGCGAGTTCTGGCTCAACGGCATCAACCAGGACAAGCCGAACGACATTGCCGACGCCATCTCGGCGGGGCATATCTACGGCAAGCGAATCATCGGCGCCGAGGCCTTCACGCAAATACCCATGTCCTGGGACGAAGACCCGTACTTGCTCAAGCCGATGGGCGACTACAACTTTGCCAAAGGCATCAACCGGTTCGTGTTGGTAATATGGGCTCACCAGGCCTTCCCGGAGAAGCCCGGTCCCGGCGTAACCCTGGGGGAACTTGGGACGTTCTTCAGCGGAACGCAGACCTGGCATCGGCCGGGGCGGGCGTGGTTCGATTACGTGCGGCGGTGCTCGACCATGCTTCAGCAGGGCCTGCCCGTTGTCGATGTTTGCTACTTCACCGGCGAGGAGCAACCGGCCCGGTCGTTTTTGCGACGGGACTTGCCCGTGCCGCTGCCGGAAGGCTACTCGTTTGACAGCATCAACCGCGATGCGCTGATTACTCGCGCGGCGGCGAAAGGCGGTCGGCTGGTTTTGCCCGACGGCATGTCGTACCGATTGTTGGTGCTTCCCTCAACCGACCGCATGACGCCGCAACTTGCCGCGAAGATCGGTGAGTTGTCCCAGGCCGGGGTGCCGATCATTGGCCCCAAGCCGACGCGATCGATTAGTCTGAGCGACTATCCGAGTTGCGACGAGAAGGTTCGCGAGATTGTTGTCGACTCGTGGAAGTCGGTACGCGGCGACGCTACCGTGAAGGATGTTCTCGACGAGCTTGATTTGGCCGCCGACGTCGAGTTTATCGGCGCGGATTTATCGCCCGCCTTTCACCCTCGCATGCAGTACACCTCGCCGCCGCTGGTCTGGAACCATCGACGGACCAACGAGGCGGACATCTTCTTCTTGTCCAATCAGACTAGGCGGTCGCGCAACGTCGAGGTTGCCTTTCGCACTGCCGGGCGCGTGCCCGAGTTGTGGGACGCAGTCGCTGGAACCATCCGCGATGCGGGCGCGTGGAGAGTGGAAAACGGCCGCACCGTGGTGCCGATCCGCTTCGCTCCGGCCGGTTCGCTCTTTGTGGTCTTTCGACGTGCCGCGGACAACGCCGATCCGGTGGCAAGCGTAGTTCCGCGGGAAGCTGAATACCCGTCGGCCGGTCTGCCGCCGCTTTGGATCGAGAACGGCCGAGCCTGGGCTTCGACCGGCGGGACTTGGAGACTTACCCGCCAGTCGGGCAAGACCGAGAGCATCTCCTTCGGCGATCTCCCCGAACCGCAAGCGATCGGCGGCCCTTGGACCGTGGCCTTCGCCGCGAAACCCGGCGCGCCGCAGCGGATCGAACTGGATGAATTGCGTTCGCTCAGCGAGCACGAACACTTCGGCGTGAAGCACTTCTCGGGAACGGCCAGCTACAGTTGTAAGTTCACCGTGAAAAGTATATCGAAGGGCGATCGGATGTTTCTCGACCTCGGTCGCGTCGCCAATTTGGCCGAAGTGACCCTTAACGGAAAGAAACTCGGCACGGTTTGGCGACCGCCGTTTGTCGTCGAGGTGACCGATGCGTTACAGTCGGGCGACAACCGCCTGGCCGTTGCCGTTACCAACACGTGGCGCAATCGACTGATCGGCGACGCGTCGCTGCCCGTCGAGCGGCGAGTCGGCTGGTCGCTGTTTCGCGACAAGTGGTTTGCCCCGAATACACCGCTAGAGCCGGCCGGTCTGTTGGGGCCGGTTGCGTTGCAGACGGCCCGGGCCAGTAGCGATTGAGTTGAGCCGGAAGGACCGCAAAGCCACTTCCCCAAGATAGCCGGGGCGTCGGACGTCGCGGCGGTGATGCAGCTAGTGTTTGTGCTTAGTGGTATTGTAGACCGTTCTCGGGCGTCCTTCCCCCTTTGATATCCATGAAAGAGAGGACCTCGCAAAACAGAAGTGGTTCCCCTATTCATAGGGCAAAACTTTCACCCCATTTCCGAATAGGAGAACCACAACCAGGCTATGCCTTGGAATCGACCAGCATGCGCGTCAGGGGAAGATTTCGCCCTGAGACAACGGCGGAGATGTCTTGCATCTGCGGCGGGGATGGACGAACGAAGACGAGGAAGCGATCTTGTTCATCGTGAATCGCTCGGCGGGGTGCTGAACTGGTACGAACGGAAGGCTGCGTAGCGACACGATCCGTGGATTGCTGGAAGCTACGATGTTCTCGCCATTTATGCCGGGATTACGGCGGACTGCCCAATGAAATCCGGCTTCGTTTTCCGCAGTCCCGCTAGCCTTCTCCGTCCTCGGGCCACTTGTCGACGATTTCCTCCAGTCGAGACTTGTACTTTGCCGTATGCCGCTTGATTGTTGGTGTTCGCAGAAGAATCTTGATGTCAGACTTAGAACAAGCACGATACTTTGCCATGATCCATGCGAGTTCGACCGTGTAGTCCGGCTTCATCTTCAGGAGTGAACGGCGTGCCGAGTTCATCTGGTAGGAATCACGAGGACACCACCGACCACCATGCTTGGCAAGTAGATGAATTGCCTTCATGTTATCTCGACTCTCTGGTGTGTCTTTGCCTTTTGCGTCTATATCCCAGCTATGAATATTGTATCCGCCTACCCATTCGAGCTTTGCGAGAACTTCTTGAATCGCGGAAGCTCCGCCGTTGTCTTGATCGTTTGGGTTCAGCCCTTGCTTCAAAAGCCGCTCAACGATCTTTAGTCCATCGCCATCGCAGCAGTATCGCAAGATGTCGTACGCCGTGGGATGATCGATGGGGACTTTCACTTGCCTAAGCGACAATACTTCGTAGTTACCGTACAGTGCGGCGAATCCCACCGCTGACAATCCGCCTTCCTCCGGCTCCGGGCAAGTTATCGGCTCGGCTTCTCCGGGGGCAAGAGGATCGGCACCGGCCCAGAGCATCAAGGACACCCATTTCAAACTGCCCTCCACGCAATGGTGGCGCAGGGCCACATTAGCTTGCTCCTGAAAGCTTGGAAACTGGTCTTTGTACTTTTTGAATATCCGAAGGCAAGTCTTGATCTTGTCGCACAACGCCGAAGCAAGTGGCATGCCTGTTTCCGCGTCGGCGCCTCGGTCGATGAAGTACTCCATTATTTCCGGGTCCCAGGTCGCGAATACCTCGCGCATGTTTATGGTTGTTGGATCGTAACCGTACTCAACGAGAAGTTGGACCAGGTCAAACCGCCGGTCTTCCAATGCGCGCGACATGGGGCAGAAATTGCCTTCCGGTTGTGTTGAAGCTCCACCTTCGAGCAGGACTCTAACGAGGCTGTGAAATCCGTTGGTGATCGCATACTCAAACGGCGACCGCTTGCGACTTCTGTTGTTTTCCAGTTCGGGAGGGTTCACCGGCTTGCCGGCCGCTATCCACGCTTGGACCTCGGGAAGCTGGCCAGCTTTGCAGAAGTTTACCAGCGGAACCAGTTCTTCCTGGCTTTGCGCCCGACGAATAGCGGACGTCTTCAGTACCATCGTTTGGGCTCCTCCGGAATGTGTTCATCAAGGATAGACGGCGGGGACTCCTTTGTCGGATCCAATCGATCCGCGTGCATTAGGGCCCATGAAATCCACTCGTCGAGTTCACTGCCAGACGCGACTTCCTCTACTTGGGCAGTTTTGGCGGCTCGGACAGCTTCCACGAGCATTCGGATATCCTTGCTCTTACGCCAAGAGTCGGCCTGCTGGAGCAGGAGATCGAGCTTGGCCTGCTCCTGAGCTTTCTGCTTCCTCATCTCCGCCCGTCGCTGGGCTTCGGCCTCCCTCTTCTTCTCAGCTTCCGCCTGTTCGGCTTCCTCCCGCTCCTTGGCAAGTCGATGGTCGCGCTTCTTTGCAGCCACCTTGATTAGTCCGGCGACAAACTTGTTCAGGCAATGCTCTACCTTCTGCTTTTTCGCGTCACGCCACTGCTTTCGGCATCCGGAAGCCCAATAGCCCTCTGCGTCGGCAATGAATAGAGCCAAGCGACCGGACGGTACATGCACGGAACAATAACGACTATGCCCGAACTCATAACGGCCGGATAGATCGTGTTCCTCGGGCTGCTCTCGCTCCGTACGCACCACCTCCTTGATTCCGAAGGGGACCGACTCGCCGAACATTTCCACATTAGGCCCCGTAGCAATCTGGCAACCTCGACTTTGCAGGGCCTTAAGAATGGCGTCCATCACCAGAAGCGCACGGCGAAGCTGGTCTCTGGAGACGGTTACATTGAGAGATGGTTCTTCCGAAATGTTGAGCATGCCGGACTCGTCACGTTTCGCTCCGGCAAACTCCTGATTGGTCGTCTTGACCAGATCGTGGGCGCCACGCAGTGTGTCCGCCACGACAATCTTGGCATCTGGGCGGTCTTCCGCAGCCTGCAACTGTTCAACTTCGTTGCCCAATTCGGACTCCGCGAAATGCCGCTCATCCGTAGAGTAGATGGTTATCTCGGAGCTGCCTTTAGACGGTGGAAGTGGAACCTTCTTCGGTTTCTCTCCCACCTCGAGTTTCCTCCAGTATCCGCGCGGTGGCCTGGGAATGTCATGCCGGCGGCAGAGCTTGGCAAGCCCAACATTCGACATCCCGTAGGTCTTCGCCAAGTGCAGCATCGGCTGGGCCCAGACCTGCGTGTAAAGATCCTCGCGAGTGATTGTGGTTTTCGACATTGCGTCACCTCACCCCGACAGTGATACTTCACCATGCGGTCAGAATACTTCGCCTGGATGTGGGTGTCAACCGTCCCAAGATTGGTAGAAAGAGGTTCATGGCGTGTCCGGGTAGGCACTCCCAGCTTCA
>Ga0180432_10005017_pt1 | contig 17853 bp, 15 predicted proteins | sample SS_ome_10_FD_132414 | JGI IMG/M metagenome (GOLD analysis project Ga0180432, IMG submission 132414) | Hypersaline lake sediment archaeal communities from the Salton Sea, California, USA - SS_1_MS_2 metaG | ecosystem: Environmental > Aquatic > Non-marine Saline and Alkaline > Hypersaline >...
GCACGGGATGCGGATCATGTCCGATGACTGGGACGACTACGGCAAGCAGGAACCGGGCGTGCTTGAGAGCGAGGCCTTGTCATGGGACGAGCGCCGGGAACTGCAGGCCCTGGCCTATGCGACCCACCCGAAAAAAGACTACGATACCTATCGGTCCCGCCTTCTCTCCGGGGGAGCCTGAACCTCGCCGGAATCCGCCCCGCATACAGGACGGGCCTCGAGGAACCATGCCACCGTTCTCCGCAGACCCGCCTCGAGTGCGGTGTCGCACCGCAGGCCCAGATCGTGCAGGCGACTGATGTCGAAAGTCCGTTCCATCTGACCATCCGGTTTCGATGCATCCCAGACCATCTCACCGTCATAGCCGACAATCCGACGGATCTTTTCGGCCAGATCGCGGATCGAGGTGCCCCTTCCCGTCGAGATATTGACCGGTTCGCTCGTGTCGTAATTATCCAGGAACCACGGCACCAGAGTTGCGACATCACCGGCATGGACGAAATCCCTGACGGGACGACCGGTACCGTAGCAGACCACTTCTGGTGTGCCCGCTTCCTTCGCCTCCACGAACCTCCTGATGAGAGCCGGGATCACATGGGACGACTCCGCACTGAAATCATCGTGTTCGCCGTAGAGGTTGCCGGGGATCAGGACGATGGAGTTAAAGCCGTACTGCCGACGATAGGCCTCAGACTGGGTCAGAACGGTCTTTCTGGCGATCGAATACGGTGCACTCTCGAACTGGGGGTACCCATCCCAGATATCATCTTCATTCAAGGGCGACTCCGCTCCGGCAGGGTAGGCGCAACCGGCCAGGAACGTCACCAGCTTCTTCACCCCGGCCTGCTGGCAGGCATGGAAGACCCGAGTCACCAGCTGTATGTTCTCGAAAAAAAAGTCCGCCGGGTACCGGATGTTGGCTGTAATACCGCCGACCCGGGCAGCCAGGTTGATGACCACGTCGGGTTGGATATCTCGCAACATACGGTCGATCTCCGGGGCACACAGTAGATCGTATTCGCTCCTTTCCACCGGGATGATCTCTGTCTCAGGGCGCTGGAGTTCAAGAACCGGCACGATGTGGGAACCGAGGAAACCCGAAGCCCCGGTAACGAGAATACGTGAATACTGATTCATGCTGATCGCACTTTCTCGGGACGGTGTTCCCCACCTGCTTTTCACCAGTGGCTGTCGATACCGGGCATGATCAGTTTGAGTTCATCCGGCCTGTACTCACTGACGATGTAATTGGTTCCCAGGGTTCTGTGGATCTGGCGCCCCCTGACGGCCGTGCGGGATAATCTGCTCAGCGTGACCGCTCCCGCCGCTCTTCCGGCCCGGATCTCGGCCCGGCCATCGCCGACAATGAGCATTTCCCCGGGATCCAGGCCCAGCTCGTCACACAGCGCCTGCAGCACCTCGGCTTTCGGCCTTTTTGTGTCCCACCGCGAACCCATAATTGCCTCGACTACCCGGTCGGGCCCGATGTCGTAGCCCAGAACCTGCACTTCTTCGCGGATCCCGCCCGGTGACCGATCATCGACGACAGCCCCCGTGACGAAGAAATTCCGCACGCCCTGACCATGCAGGGCGGAGAGGAATTCGATCGATCCACGCACCCTCCACGGCTCTGGATCTTTGCCGGCTGCCTCGAGATTGCAGTCGCGACAGTAGGAGTTCAAGACCTTCTCATAAAGTCTGAACAGCCTCGGGGCATGCTGGTGCAGGAAGGCCGTGACTTCGGGCGGATCCTCATGCCCGGAGCGTTCATTGCCATCCCAGATATCCGCGATCGCAGCCGAATTGGCCATCCTGTCATCAGGGGTGAGGGTGTATTCCGGAAGTGCGACAGTACCTGCTTCGATTCCCCTCCGGATCGCCCACTCCATCTGCGTCAGAGCCGAGAGCCCGGCCGATTCGACACAGAACCGGTTCGTTTCGGGTAGCTTTTCGCATCCGACCTTGTAACTGAGTTCTTCGACCCGGACTGGATTGTCATAACCGGTCGGCAATCCCTCGACGACAACCGCATGCAGCACCCGACTCATCACCGGCGGCCAGTCACGGATAAGGCTGTGCGTGCCGTCGATATCGTGGACGGCACAGGAAACCCGCCTGCGACCGACCGCATGAACGATCTCGAGATCGCCCAGGTTTGCAGGGGCGCCGGCATCGTCGATAATCAGCATCTTCCCGTCATGCTTTCGACAGCGCGAGCCGGAGGTACCCGCGCGCTTCCCGGAGCACGGCGGGTGCGATCCACGACATGAATGAAAAATATATCAGTGCTCCCAGAACAACTGAAAGAGCGAGAGACAGCCACGCGCCCATCAAGGGGGCGAAGAGGTGTTTGAAAACCAGCAATAGGCCAGCCATAAGCACCGAAATGCCCAGTGACGGTGCGATTCCAAGCAGGTACGTAGCGACAGAAATCGGAAGGATCCGCCGGGCCAGGTTCAGGTAGAGCGGGATAACTGCGAAGGCAGCCCCCACGTACGCCCACCCAACCGCCACGAGCCCCTCGGAGAGCGCCGCCGCGACAACCAGAACCGATATGACGGTGGATACGCTTTCGAGATACAGTCGCCATCCCACCTTTCCGACCGCAGACACGGCAATCATGGTCACATACAACACAGCCTGGGAAATGCCATAGAGCGCGAAGGCCCTGACGAGCGGGATACCGGGTATCCACTGTTCCCCAAGGATACTCACCACCAGTTCCGGCGAGAGAGCGAAAACACCGAAAAAGGCCGGACAGGCCAACAGGCAGATCATCCTGTTCGCCGAGTCGAAAGCTTGTCTGAGTCTCTCCGGATCAACCTGCAGACGCGACAGCGCCGGCCACGCGACCTGGGCGACTGTCTCCAGCAGGAATGTCGATATGGCCTGAAGAATACGCCTGGCCACCGCATAATATCCCAGAGCAAGGGGTCCCAGGAAGGTTCCTATCAGGAAGATATCGGTGCGCTGCTGGAAGAAACGAAGCAGCATGATCCCCTGGAGATGAAGTCCGTATTTCATGAGATCCCGGTAAGATCGCCAGGAAAATCGCCAGGAAGGGTGCCAGTCGCTCCTGCTCCACAAGAGAATGGAAGTGACCAGGGAAACCAGCAGCTGTCTGACAACCAGACTCCAGACACCACATCCCAGCAGGGCCAGGACTATCGCCAGCGTGCCGGCGATGCCTTCGGCGAACAGCACGCATATCGCCAGTGCTTTGAACTCGAAGCGGCGTTTGAGTTTCGCTTCGAAGACCAGCCCCGGGGCACTGAAAAGGAAAATGAGGGACAGCCACCGAATCACGGATCGCAGCTGCGGTTCCTTCAGGATCGATGCGATCGGATCGGCCAGGATTGCTCCGGCAGCCATCAGGACGACTCCCAGAGACAGATACATGCTGAAAGCGGAATCCAAGTGCTCGGACGTGAGTTCCTTGCGCTGCACGATGGCGAAAGTAATACCCTGGTTCAGGATGATCTGCGCGAATTCTATGAAGACAGCGGCCAGTGCCACCAGACCGAAGTCCTGCGGTGGCAGGATCCGGGCGAGAATCAGAACCACCGCAAACGTCAGAGCATATTTCCCTCCCCGGTCCAGCACCGACCAGACCATACCACCGGCTACAGTGCGCTGGAGACTCATGCGGCAATCCTCTGAAGGAATATGACTCAAAGATGATCTATACCACCTGTATCGGTATCGGATGTAGGCGAATAATCATTCCGACGACCATGGAAACGAGTCAAGTGGACCAGTCTACGTTGACGTGAGTTTATACCCGCTCCTGAACGTACGGATCACCGGTTCCCGATAACAGGACGCGGCATCCACTCCTCGAGTACTTTGACGTTGTGGTAGATGGGATTCTGGTACTCGCACAGGTGCGACTGGTGCTCGAGGGCTTCGATGAGCTCGCTGATGCCTTCCTCGATCGAAAAGCGCGGGCGGAACCCGAGGGTGCGCTTGAGCTTGGAGAAATCGACCCGGTAGTCGCGCGGATCGACGGCATCGTCTTCGATGATGAATTCAGCCTCGGGAACACGAGCGGCGACCAGCTCACCAAGTTCGAGGATGGTGGAGTTCAGGCGGTTGGCACCCAGGTTGAAGATCTCACCCGTAACCTTGTGCGAGGGCGCTTCCATGGCCAGAACGAAAGCGTCGGCCACATCCTGGCAGTGCACGTTCGGGCGCCACTGGTTGCCCCCCATGATGGTGATCTTGTGGTCGACCACCGCCCGCACGGTGAGGGTGTTCACGACCAGATCGTAGCGCATGCGGGGCGAGAGACCGAAAACCGTGGCCAGCCGGAAGACGACCGGCTCGACGTTGCCGGCCCGATCGAAGAGCACGTTTTCGGACAGGATCCGCGTGCGGGCGTAAAGCGAGACCGGATTGATCGGGGATCGCTCGGTGAGCAGGCGGCGGTTCGAGGCGCCATAGACACTACAGCTCGAGGCAAAGAGTACCCGCTCCACCCCGTAGAAATTGCATGTCTCGATCAGGATCTTGGTGCTTTCGTAGTTCAGATTGAAAGTGTCCTCGGGGCTGAGACGGCAGGCGGGGTCGCCCACGATCGCGGCCAGGGCGATGACGGTGGAGACATCCTGCACCGCCTGCGAGATATCACGCACGTTGCAGATATCGCCGCGTTGGATCTCGAGCCGGGGATGGGCGAAGTACTGTTCCAGTCCGTCCTCACCATATGTGAAATTATCCAGTACCCGGACCGAGTACCCCTTTTCGAGGAGCTTGCGGGTCAGGTGCGAACCGACATAACCGGCCCCGCCCGTGATCAGAACGCGGCGGCGACGCTCGTCAGCCGGCACCGTGGCCAGTCCGATCGTCTCCAGTTCCTCGCTCTGTTCCAGATCCTTCAGGGTGATCTCACCCGGCCGGTAGATATAGTTGCCCGCGATCAGACGCTCTACCCCTTGCACGGTACGCACGTTGATACCGGCGCTCTCGCCGGTCCTGATCAGCTGTTGCTGCAGCTCGGGGTCGGCCGAGGGCATGGCAACGATCAGTTCGGTGACCCGGTACTCCTCCAGAATACGTTCCAGATCCTTCAGGGTACCCAGTACCGGTACCCGGTCGACCTTGAGACCCTGCACGGTCCAGTTGTCATCCAGGAAACCGACGACTTCGACCCTGGCGGGCTGGCTCGCGAGCAGTTCGCGCAGGAGCATGACCCCGCTCGTACCCGCTCCGGCGATCAGAACCCGATGGGGCCCATTGGGGGAGAATTGTGCTCCCCACGAAGCCGTCTTGCGACGCACCCGCTCGAGCTTCGTGAAAACGCGGGTCGTTCTCAAGGCGCACAGCCCGATAGTGGAAAGAGCCCAGTCGGTGACGAGCAGTCCCAGTGGAAGCCGGGTTCCGCTCAACAAAAAGGGCAGTATGAAAAGCAGGGGGACGACCAGGTTGGCGACCCAGAGACGCGCGATCTGCTGCAGGCTGGTATGGTGCCAGATCTGTCCATAGGTGCCGGAGGCGGCGAGAACGATCACTCTGATGACCGGTAGAGCGAGCAGGGATGCTGCGGGGACAGCGATCCGGATGATATCGGCCGTGGCCAGTCCGTGTACCCGGCCGGCGATCACCACACTAATCAGACCGATGAAAAGATCGAGGATGCCTTTTTGGAGCTGCCGCCTCAAGATACGCACATCAGACATGAAAACGACCTCGGAGTGTGACTACCGTTTCAGAAGGGTTCCGATATTGTTCCTGAATACCTGATACTCCTTCGCACCCGTTATTTCAAGCACGTTCGCATATTCCCGGGTGTAGACGATCGCAGCCGAGAGCAGGAATCCGACGATGAGTCCCAGCACCGCATAGGCTCGCCGGCTCGGACGGGAGCGCCGGGTGGGCAGGGAGGGATCGTAGATGGTGGTGATGACGGGAATGTCGTTGGCTTCCTGGATGCGGGCCCGTTCGTACTCGTCGATGAGCGACATATAGAGCTGGGCGGAGGTATCCACCGTACGCTGCAGACGCGCTTTCTCGAGCTGCAGAACCGGAGACTGATCCCAGCGGGTGTTGGCGATCATGAACTCACCCAGGGCTTCCTCGGCGGTAGCGAGTTCCTCACGGACGACCTCGAGGCGGTTCTCGGTGAAGATCCGCCTCTGCCGGGCCGAACTCATGCGGGTGCGGGCGTTGAAGTCGTCGAGCAGATCCATGAAGCGATGCGTTACCTCGTATGCCAGAAGCGGGTCACGGGCTTCGCAAGAGAAGGTGGCGATGTTGGTCTGCTTGTCGATCGAGGTGCCGCAGAGATTTCTCATCTTCCGGCGGCCCTTCTCGAGACGGGCGGGCAGTTCTTCGGCCGGGATGTCGAGGATGTCCAAAAGAGACCGTTCTGTATCACCGGGCAGGTTGCGGTCGGTGAAACGGCTCTGCAGCACCTGGTCGAGAATACCGTCGCTCATGAGTACGGCCGAGTAGAAGTAGGGCGAGCCGGGCGAGCCCCCACCCAGATACATACCCGCGAGCGAACCCAGACCCTGCAGTGAAGCCGGCAGGGTTGCGGTCTCGCCCGATTCGGGGGCAAAGGCGGTCCGCGAGCGGAAATACGAGGGCATGGCAAAGGATATCGCGATAGTCACGATCGTGACTGTGGCGGTGAAGCCGATCACGAACCGGCTATGCGCCAGCAGGGGGTTCAGAAGCGCGAAGAGACCGGTGCCCGGGCTGTCGGGGTATTCACTGTCCATCTGACCCTCCGTGGATCGTGATATCTCCCCATCCATAGACAGGACCGGTCAGCGGCGTGCACTTTCCAGAATCGCGACGACTGCAGCGGTGACATCGTCCAGATCCCGGTCGGTCATGGCCGGATAGAGCGGGAGCGAAATGATCCGATCAAAGAGAGTATCAGCAACCGGACACCGATGCCTAGTCGAACTCTCCCGGGTGCTGTAGAAGGGGTGCCGGTGGATCGGTATGAAATGCACGCTGGTGCCGATGTTCATCTCGCGCAGACGGTTGATGAACTCCGCCCGGTCGATGGTGAGCCGATCGAAATCGGGCCGGATGACGAAAAGGTGCCAGGCGTGCCTGACATCGGTACCAGGTTCGGGCAGAGCGAGATCGTCCCGTCCTCCGAGCGCAGCCCGGTAGCGCTCGGCCAGTTCGGTGCGGCGGGCGATGAAGTCGTCGAGCCGGGCCAGTTGCGGCAGACCCAGGGCGGCCTGCAGATCGGTGAAGTTGTACTTGTAACCGGCGTCGGTAACTTCGTAGTACCACGAACCCTGGGCGGTGTAGCGCTTCCAGGCGTCCCTGTCCATGCCATGCAGGCTCAGGTGGCGAACCCGATCGGCCAGTTTTGCCTCGTTGGAGACGACCAGTCCCCCCTCGCCGGTGGTCAGGTTCTTGGTGGCGTAGAAACTGAAGACAGCCAGCCGGCTGTTGGATCCAATACGCTCGCCCCGGTACTCGGCCCCGATAGCATGGGCGGCATCCTCGATCATGGCCAGGTCATGTTCGGCGGCTATCGCGGTGAGTTCGTCCATGGCGCAGGGCAGGCCGGCGTAGTGCACCGGCATGATCGCCCGGGTGCGGGGCGTGATGGCTGCTCTGACAGCATCGGGATCGATGGTGAAGTCCTCGCGACAGTCCACTACCACCGGCTCGGCGCCCGAGTGCACCACCACGTTGACGCAGGAACAGAAGGTCATGGTCGGCACGATGACCTCATCCCCCGGCCCGATTCCCAGGACCTGCAAGCCGAGGTGCAGTCCGGCGGTGCAGGAACTGACCGCGACGGCGTGTTCGGCGCCCAGATAGTCGCGGCAGGCGGTTTCGAAACGTTGTGTTTTCGGACCGGTCGTCACCCAGCCCGAACGGATGGTGTCCACCACCTCGGCGATCTCCGCCTCCCCGAAGCTGGGGCGGGAAAAGGGCAGGAAGTCTTTTCTCATCACCGCTTTCCGTTACAGATATCGAGCCTGTTCGGTACAGCTGTGAACCGATTCAGGCTAATCAAATCAACCGGGGCAGGCAATCGCGGTTATGCTTCCCACGCCCGCCGCAGGGTCAGGGAACTCGCCGCCAGCCGGAATCCGACCGCTTCGTAAAGCCGAGAGGCACCGATATTGGCATGCTGGGTACCAACCTGGACCGTGCGCACCCCTCTATCCCAGAACCAGCCCAGGGCAAAGCTGGTCGCCGCCGCACCCACCCCCCGGCGACGGGCCTTCTCCGAAGTTGCCACCAGGACGATGATGCCGACCGGCGAGCCGAGTACCGCTTCCAGCGAGCGGTCGATCTGACATGTGACGAATCCAAGCAGATCGGATCCTTCGCGCACGACGACCACGGCCTCGGCGGCTTCGCCGGTGCACGAATTGCGCAGCCACACTTCATGCAGACGATCGGCTGTCGCGCCATCGATCAGAGGATCGGCGTGAAAACGATCGATCCGATAGGCGATCCCGGCCAGAGCGATGACCTGCTCGACGTCCTCGTCACGCACCAGGCGGATTTCTCCCGGGCCTGCCGGGTCCACGGGCCGCTTCTCGAGGTGCCGCATGAAGGTAAGGATACCGTCGATGGTTTCGAACCCGGCCCTTTCCAGGGCATGGATAACGGCTGAATCGGAACTGGAAACCCGGGCCGTGAGGTATTCCAACCCCCGTTCGCGCTCCTCGACCAGGACCCGGGCCAGCAGGGTGTCGAGAGCACAGCGGGCGACCGGGTAATCGTCGACCGCCAGAAGGGTAACGAGTCGCGCGCACCGCCGGGCGAGTTGTTCGGTGTCCCAGCCCAGATCCCGGCACTGCACCAGGGCGAGCGGTTCCGCGGGCGTGCCCGCCAGCCATCCTCGCACCTCCGGATGTTCAGCCAGTGTTCCGAGTTGGGAATGACGGGCGGCGAGCCAGTCGTCAGGCTCGACCGCCGGGCGCAGGTGCGCCATCGGGGCCGAGAGATCTGTTACGAGCAGAGAGTCGAGCTGCGGCAGGGAGGCGGCGCCGGTGTCGAGACGTTGGACGGTCGGAATCGGCACGGCGCGGCTCCTCACAAACAGGCCGGGATCAGTCGGGGGGATCGCCGGTATTATGATTCATGATACCGTTGATCCAGATCCCGGACATGCTCAGAACGATCGGGATGGTCTTGAGCAGGATCCGGATATCGATCCCCGGCGTCCACTGCCGCACATAACGCACATCCCAGGCTCGACGTTCCTCCCAGGGGATGGTGTTCCGGCCGTGGATGATTGCCAGGCTGGTGATGCCCGGCTTCATCTCGAGGCGGGCATAATCTTCAGGCCGGTACTCGGAGATCTGATCGGGCAGATCGGGACGGGGTCCCACCACGCTCATGTCGCCTGTTAGCACGTTGAGAAACTGCGGCAGCTCGTCGAGGCTGGCCCGGCGCAGGAACTTGCCGACCGGGGTGAGCCGTGGGTCATCGGGAGCATTGTAAGTCGATCCGTCGTCGTTGCGCAGATCGGGGGCGTTGTCGATCATGGTGCGGAACTTGAGCATCGTGAACTCTTCACCGTTCAGGCCCACCCGCTGCTGCCTGAAGATGATCGGCCCCCGCGAAGTCAAACGCACGGCGATGACAATGGCCAGCCAGACCGGAGAGAGGAGCACGAGAACCGTCAGGGCGAAGAGGATATCGATCGAACGCTTGATGAAACGCTGTGTGGCCGTCATAGAAGAATAACTACTTTCCGCACCCGCGTTCTCCTACTGCAAGGACGATTCCTTCCCTGCCTTAGTTTACCACCATAAACGCCCTTTGAGTTTCCTGATTCTCTGTAATGTGGTCCGCGAGAGCCGCGTGCGCTCCCGAAAAAGCCGGGGCAGGTATCTGAGACACAAACCGGTCGCACGCAGGGGCACCAGTACGTTGAACCGGGTTCGGACGATGAGGTGGATGCCCGACCAGACGAGCCAGGTCGAGAGCACGTGCCGCCAGGGCAGCAGGAGCATGGCTACCTTGACCCGGTGATAGAGGGCGATCGTTTCGAACCGGGTCGAACTTGCAATCCGTCCCTCGGGCGAGATCTTGTGCCTGACTTCGACTGAGGGGAAGTAGAAGATACGGTATTCCGCTTCCAGGGTGCGGAAGGCGAAATCAAGCTCCTCGTGTCCCCAGGGGGAATAATCCCGGTAGGGACCGACGGTCTCGTGCACCGCCGCCCTGATCGCATGACCCGCCCCGATATACCAGGTGGTTTCAAACTCGTGCTCGGGATCGCGACTCTTGTCTCGCGCCGGAAGGGCGGCGCGCTGCAGCGAACCGTCGGCATGATGAACGATCCTGAAGGCCAGGATTCCGAGTTCGGGATTCGAAGCAAACCGTGCCACCACGGCTCCGGTGGCCTCGGGATCGGTCAGCAGGGCATCGTCGTCGAGGGTGATCAGGATCTCGCCCTCGGCCCCCGACAGGGCCAGGTTGCGCCCCCCCGACACGCCCCGGTTCCAGTCGCTGCGCAGGACAGTCAATGCACAGCCGGGCTCGAAACCGGCCAGAGCCGCCTCGGTCTCGGGATCGGGGCCGTTGATGACCACCACGATCTGCTTGTGGGGCCAGTTCTGTCCGGCGACCGAGTGCAGGCACTCGAGCAGATCGTGCGGCCGCTGCCGGGTGATGATCAGGTAGGAGACGAGCGGGGGATTCCCGCCGGCCGTCGAGCCCGGATCAGGTGAGGCCATAGGTGTCCATCCTGTTTTCAATGATATCCTGATTCTGCTCGGCCGCCGGTCCGGCGAGACCGACCTGGTTGGCCAGACCGAGAATCATGGTGAAGACCAGGGCGCCGTAACTCGCTCCCCCCAGGCCGTAACTCAGGAACAAGGTGGCTACGAAACCGGCTGCCAGGGCCGCTGAGAGGGCCCGCCGTTCGGTCCCCTGCAAACCGCTTCTCCAGAGGCGGAACCAGCTCACCCCCACCACGAGCAGATAGGCCAGGCCAAGGGGAGCGCCGGCTTGGACCCCCATGTCGAGGTAACTGTTGTGGGCACCCATGGCCACGCCGTTGAAGATGCCGCCGTGGGCTGCGACCGGACCGATGAGATTGCCCAGGCCGTACCCCAACAATGGTCGCTCCGCGATCGCCCGCATCGCGGCGGGCCAGAGCACCTCACGCCCCGAGAGACCGATTTCGATCTGGAGCAGGCCGGAGAGGACGGGAATATTCTCGAGGGAGAGAACGACGATCAGGCCGACAGTGGCTGCGGCGGCGGCGAAGAGCACCTTGCGCGACGGTGCCGATCCGGTCAGCAGCCAGGTCAGCAGGCCCACCGCCAGGGCCAGATATATCCCCCGGCTCCATGAGAAGAGCACCGCGGCGGCGCACATGAGAAAGAGCAGAACCGGGACGAGACGCCGGCCGCTGTCCTGCAGGCGGTAGAGCAGACCGACCATCCCCAGGGTGACCACGAAACCGTAGATGTTGGGTTCGTGGAAGGGCCCCCGGGTGGAGTAGAGCCCCAGCGCACTCATCAGATCGTCCTGCTGCAGGGTCAGACCCAGAAAGGAGGTCCGCCCGGTAACCACCACCCAGAGCCCGAGAAAGGCAGAGATTACTCCGATCCAGGCCAGGGTTTTCCAGAAGGGGTGGTTGTTCCCTGCGATCGCGGCAGGGAAGACGATATAGCCCAGCAGGGCCATGAGCAGGTAGCCGAGAAAGCGGAAACTGCCCGCCACCGAGGCGCCGCCGTAGAGCACCCCGCCCAGGTACTGGCTGAGCCCCAGCAGGACGAGGTAGACCAGGAAGTGGGGACTGCGGGTAAGGATTGCGGTGGCACGCCGCAGCACCGGTCTGTCCTGCAGGACCAGGGCTCCGGCCAGAAACGCCACGGCGATGACGCCCGAATACGCCAGGGCAGCCAGGCCGGTAGTCTCGTAGTAGTCGTACTGTTTGACCAGATAGGGCAGCAGTGCGGCCAGCAGGGTCAGCGACACCAGATATCTGTTTCTGTGGCTTCTCTCATTCACTGCTCGTCGGTCCTCTGCCCGAAACACGTCCGGCTTTACATCCCGCACCGGCTCACTATACTGTGGACACCCGCCGTATGTTCACCCTGATCGCTGTGGTTTTCAACAGGTTCCGAATCCATGAAGGTATCGATCGTCATCAGATGCTACAACGAAGAGGAACATATCGGGCGCCTGTTGAGCGGCATCGCCCAGCAGGAGCACGTCGACAGAGAGATCATCGTGGTGGATTCGGGCTCGACCGATGCCACCCTCTCGATCGTCTCCGCCTTCCCGGCCAGCATCGTCCACATCACCCCCGACCGCTTCTCCTTCGGACGTTCCCTCAACATGGGCTGCGCGGCTTCCACGGGCGAGGTGATCGTCCTGGCCAGCGCCCACGTCTACCCGCTCTACCGCGATTGGCTGACACAGCTCCTCGCGCCCTTTGCCGATGATCGCGTCGCCTGCATCTACGGCCGGCAATGCGGTGACGAGCGCACCCGGTACTCCGAACACCAGGTCTTCGCCCGCTGGTTCCCCGAACATTCCGATCCCGATCAGCAACACACCTTCTGTAACAACGCCAATGCGGCTATCAGACGCGCCGTCTGGGAATCAACGCCCTACGACGAGACCCTGACCGGGCTCGAGGATATCGATTGGGTCCGCCGGGTGATGAAGAAGGGGTGGAAACTGACCTATTGCGCCGGGGCCATCGTGGCACACATTCACGACGAGACTTCTGCGATGATACGCAACCGCTACCGCCGCGAAGCGATCGCCATGAAGAGTATCTACCCCGACCAGCGTTTCCGCTGGTACGACTTTCTGCGTTTCTGGATCGCGAACGTGTTCTCCGATGCCTACCACGCCTGTCACGACGGAGTCTTGAGTTCCAGCCTGGTCGACATCATCAGGTTCCGGCTCATGCAGTTCTGGGGCACCTGGCGGGGCTACGCCCGGCATGGAACTGTGACGCAGCGGCTCAAGGAAACCTTCTACTACCCGAAAGGTCTCACCCGCCAGCCACCCGAAGATGCGGGTGTGGATGACGGGCGTGCGATCGATTACTCTCGGCTCACGAACCCGGGTGATGAGCATGTCGAACCGTAGACAAGGAGTAAAGTCGCGGTGAGTCTTTCCCGAAACATCGCCGTCCTTTTCCCGCTGTCGGCCAAGCTGGCCTTGCGTCGCGTCAGTGCACTTCCGGCCCGGGTACCCTACCGCCTGGCTTCCCTCGGCCTGCCACCTACCCGCGCCCACCGCCACCTGCAGTCGCTCCGGGACCATCACGCCGGCCGGCGCGGCTTTGTGGTCGGAAGCGGACCCAGCCTCAACCGGATGGATCTGGCCTGCCTCCAGGGCGAGATCACCTTCGTCTCGAATGCCTTTTTCCTGGGCCTGGACACGGTCGGTTTCCGCCCCACCTACCTGACCGTCGAGGATCCCCTGCCGGCCGAGGATTACGCCGACGAACTCAATGCCCTGACCGGCATCACCAAGATCTTCGCTCACGATCTGCGTTTCTGCCTCGAACCGGGCCCCGAGACCGTTTTCGTCTTCTTCGACCGCTACTACCTCGACTGGCGCCACCGGTCCTACCCCCGCTTCAGCCCCGATGCCCTCGATCGGGTCTACTGGGGGGGCACAGTGGCGTACATGAACCTGCAGCTCGCCTGGTACATGGGCCTGCGGGAAGTCTACCTGATCGGAATCGACCTCGATTACACACTCCCCGATCATGCCGAAGGCGACGTGATCGTTTCACGCGAGGCCGACGTCAGTCATTTTCACCCCGATTACTTCGGTCCGGGCAAGCGGTGGCACGATCCTCGGGTTGACCGCATGGCCCGCTCTTTCGCCCGGGCGGGAGAGTACTTTCAGACCCACGGCGGGGCTCTGTACAATGCCACCGTCGGCGGCCGGCTCGAGAGCCTGCCCCGGGTCGATTTCGCGAATCTGTTCTGATTCCCGACTCCTCACCGGTGCCAACGGAATGACGGTATGGACCGCACCGAACCCGACAGATGATCCACCTGCCCCGGTTCTTCAGGATCAGGCTCTGGTCCTCACCCACCGCCATGACGGCGGGCAGCCGGTTGGTCCGCTCCCTTTCCGCACTGCTTCTGCTGCCTCTGATCTTGAACCGCTTCACTACAGAAGAGATCGCCGTTTTCCTTCTCTTCCGCTCGATCATCAGCCTGCGCATTCTGGGCGATCTGGGCTTCAGCGACACCTTCGCCCGCTTCATCGCCTATGGCATGGCGGGTGAGAAACACCTGGGCGATTACCGTGAATTACGGCCTCCGTTAGGAGAACGAACGCCGAACTGGCCGGTCATCGCCGCCATCTGCGGTACCATGGATACCATCTTCCGGCGAATCGCACCGGCCGCGTTCCTCTTCCTGGGGGGCGGGGTCAGCTGGGCGCTCCTGCGTCCGATTTCGACACTGACCGATCCCACTTCTGGCTGGATCGCCTGGGTGGTCATCCTTGTCAGCATGACCATCGTGTTTCGCGGCAACACCTACCTGGCCTATCTCATCGGGGTCAACCAGATCGCCTTGCTGCGTCGCTGGGAGATCATCACCTCTGTGGGGGGCATCGCGACTGCAGTGGTGACGATCCTGCTCGGCGGCCGCCTGCTCGAGATCATCTTCGCCCTGCAGCTCTGGGAAGTCATCAACGTCATCCGCAACCGCTGGCTCTGCCGCCGGGTCGAGGAGGGACGATTCAGGACCTTCGATCTGCGGGCCAAGAATCCGGAGATCATGCGGGAGGCCTGGCAGCGCGCCTGGCGGAGCGGCCTGGGCGTGCTCTTCAGCATGGGTCTGGTGGAAGCCACCGGGATCCTCTATGCGCAGATCGCGTCATCTGACGCTCTGGCCACCTACCTGCTCGCCCTCAGGATCATTCAGATGACGGCCCAGGTTGCACAGGCGCCGTTCTACAGCAAGCTCCCCCTGCTCGCACGACTGCGGGCTGCACAGGATCTGGAACAACTCACTGCCCTGGCCCGACGGGGCATGAGGCTCTCCCACTGGTGGTTCGTGCTCGGATTCGGTACCGCCGCTCTTCTGGGTCCACCGGTCCTCGATCTTATCAGGAGTAATGCCGCCTTTCCTCCACCCCCGCTCTGGCTTCTGCTCGGACTCGCCTTCTTCGCTCAGCGTTTCGGATCGATGCATCTGCAGCTCTATTCGACCACCAACCATATCATCTGGCATACTGTCAACGGTATCTCAGCAGCGATTCTCATCGGCGTGAGCGCCGCCCTGCTCCCGTTCCTTGATGTGCTTGCTTTCCCGATCGGGATGCTGGCAGGGTATGCGGGATTCTATGCCTGGTACTGCGCCCTGAGATCGTACCGTTCGGTCGGAGTCGCCTCATGGCCCTTCGAACGCACGACCGTGGTGCCGCCACTGGTGTGCCTGCTGCTCTTCACGGTCGCCTGGATGTTGCTTTCCTGAGGAAGATTCTCCTCCGATCCGATATCAGCTCAGTCCCAGACCGGAGTGGTGCCGGAACCACTGTACTGCCAGCTCGAGCCCCGAGCGCAGATCATAGCGGGGCTCATACCCCAGCACCTCGCGGGCCCGTGTCATATCGTAAGTCGCAGTGCGCCGGAACAGGGCCAGCTGGGCTCCCGGGGGTGTCGCCTTGACCAGTCGCTCCACCTTCCGGGCGAGCCACTTCACAACTGACCACCGGGTATAGAGATCCATCACCAGGTCGGGGTTGACCTCCATCGATGTCCGGGCACCGAAACGGATCGGCGCCACCAGGGCGGCCCGGGCATGCCAGAGCAAGGGTAAGCGCCGACGCAGGGGCGGCAGACCGAGCAATTCGTTGAACGTCGCATAGAACTCATCCCACGAGACCGTCTCGGGGCCGATGACATTGAACGCTCCTCCGACCGCCGCTTCTGTTTCCAGAGCCCGTAAGACGGCCGCGACCACGTCATCGATGTAGACTGCGCTGCAGATCCCGTCGAGCGATCCGAGCCGGCGCCACTGCCCGCTCACGAGCCGCTCGGCGATCCGCTCGGTCCAGTTGGTGCTGAAGGGACCGTAGACGATCGCCGGGCGCAGGATGATCAGGGGCAGGCCCTGCGCGCTGTAATCACGGGCCACCTCTTCGGCCCCGACCTTAGCGTCGGCGTAGGCTTCACCCGAGCGGCGAACCGGATCGTCCTCGCGCACCAGACCGGTTTCGGTGCCGTATACCTCGACCGTGCTGAGGTGACAGACCCGGGCCACACCTTCCTCCAGAGCCGCTGCCAGCACGTTCCGGGTTCCGCCCACGGTGGTCTCGAGATCTCCCACCGCGCAGTGCACTACGGCCTCGATACCCCGCATGGCGTCCCGGGTCATATCGGCGTCGGTGATGTCGATCTGCCTGACCTCGACCGGCAGACGCCCGAGGCGGGCGGCGCTGGCCCAGCGCCTGATCCCCGCCACCGGTTCGTACCCCTCGTACTGGGACAGGACTTCCAGTATCCGGCCGCCGATGAAACCGCTCGCTCCGGTCACGAGCACGCGCATCTCAGCAGCCCTCCTCTCGACCCGGCCCGTTCCAGTCGAGCCAGGGAGTCGGGAAGGCCTGACGCTGTTCATAGCCCGCCTCAATGATCGCGATCGAATCGAGCACGTCGGCTCCTGCGATCAGGGGTGAGGCATCACCCCGTACCACCGCGATGAAATTATCCACGAGCCGCTCGGCGAAATCTGAGAATCGTCGCACGGTGCCCGGCGCCCTGACCTTCCGGCTCCGCCCGTTGCGTGTCACAGAGAACCGCTGCCAGTCGTAAGCCTCGAAGGCGATCTCACCTTCCCGACCGCGTATCACGCCGGTATTTCGCAGCTTGGTCAGCCAGCTCAGTTTGACCCGCACCCGCGCCCCATCGGGCACAGCCAGATGGGTCTCGGTCACCGTCTCGCACCCGCCCCGGCTGTCATCGCGGTGACTGACGAGTTCGGGGCGCGTTCCCAGCCACCAGCAGACAGTGTCAATCACATGCGAGCCCCGGTCCATGAAGACGCCGTAAGCCCGCTCCCCGCCCGGCCGGAAATAGAAACCAGAAACGGTTGGCCAGGCATAGGGCCCGCCCTCCTCGATATCGATCTCCTCGATCGGACCTATCTCGCCGGCTGCGACCAGCTCGGCGATCAGCTGGTAGCCGGGAAAGAGCCGGCGGGTGTTGTTGACCGCCAGGGCCAGGTTGCGGGAGACAGCCAATTCGACAAGTCCGCGGGCTTCCTCGCCGTGCAGGGCCAGGGGCTTCTCGCACAGGACGTGGCAGTCGTACTCGAGAGCGGTGCGGACCATTTCGGCGTGCAGGTGGTTCGGCGCGGCTACGATGACGCCGGCGGCCGAGCCGAGGAACGGCCGGAAATCCGTGCCGGTAGAGGTGAGCGCAAACCGCTGCGCCATCTCTTCCAGACGCTGCTGTGAGGTATCGACCAGATGAAGCCGGTCGATGTCGGGCAGGCTTTTCCTCAGAGCCGGCAGGTAGAACGATTCGGCGATCGCTCCCGCACCTATGAGGATGAACTGCGGGCTGTCAGCGGTCATCCGGGCTGTCCTCTCCAGGCGGCACCCGCCGGTGAAGGGTCATGGCTGAACAGGGTACTCTCCGGCGGCGCTCTCCACCAGTTCGAGGATTTTCGGCAGGCAGGCCTCGTCGGTCAGTTCGCGCAGGGCGAAGCGCCGGCCGTCGGCGCCGCGCCGATCGAGTTCTGAGCGCGGCAGGGCCCGGATCTCTTCCAGGGTCCGGGCCACAGCAGGCGGATCGTCGGGTGGGATGACCCAGCCGCAGCCGGAGACCCGGATGAGATCGGCCAGATCGGACTCGGGCCGGGCCAGGGCCAGCACGGGACGGCCACAGAGCAAGTAGGCGATCAGTTTCGA
>Ga0180432_10005018_pt1 | contig 17844 bp, 34 predicted proteins | sample SS_ome_10_FD_132414 | JGI IMG/M metagenome (GOLD analysis project Ga0180432, IMG submission 132414) | Hypersaline lake sediment archaeal communities from the Salton Sea, California, USA - SS_1_MS_2 metaG | ecosystem: Environmental > Aquatic > Non-marine Saline and Alkaline > Hypersaline >...
AGAGGAAGAAGAAGGCGTTGTTAGATGTTGGAGACGTGGCGAAAGTATGGCATCTGCGATAGAGCAAATAAAACACTGGAAGCCAGATATTATTCACATTCAACATGAATATGGAATTTTCCCTAAAGCTACACATATGTTGAAAATGCTGGAAATGCTGGACGACATTCCCTACGTGCTTACAGCTCATGCTGTTTACCAACATTTAGATAAAACGGTCTGCACAGCTTATGTGAAAAATATGATTGTTCATTCAAATGAAGCTAATGAAGTTTTGAATGATTTAGGTCATAGAAATAAAGTTTATGTGATTCATCATGGATGTGTGGAATACCCAGACAGTTCTGAACTTTGGAACATTTTTCACAATGATCACACTGTGATTCAATTCGGATTTGGATTTGGCTACAAAGGTGTGGATCAGGCAATTGAAGCAGTTAAACATATTGTTGATACAAAAGCTCATCTTAAAGACGTTTTTTATTGTTATTTATGCAGTGAAAACACTCACACTAAAGCAACTCATCAAGAGTATTTGAACTATTTAAAAGACAAAATAGAAGCAGAAAAATTAAACGAAAACATCGTTATTTTGCGAGGCTTCCAGTCAGAGGAAATACTTGGAAATTTCCTGAGAACAGCCAAGTTGGCTATTTTTCCTTACAAAACAGATGAAAACAACATTGTTTATGGGGCATCAGGGGCTGTCCGTAACGCTATGGCAAATGGAATTCCTGTTATTGCCAGTGATTCTCATTTGTTTGATGACCTTGATGGCATTGTGCCAAGAGTGCACAATGCTAAAGATCTAGCCGATGAAATATCTAAGGTTTTTGAAAATGATGATTATCGAATGTCACTGAAGGCTAAGAATTTACAGTACGTTAAAGACAATAATTGGGAAATGACTGCCGATAAACACATATCTGTTTATGACGATGTTTTAAGTCAATTTGAAACAGGAATTGTCAGGCTTAATCGCTATCAGGTGGTAGACTAATCCCGCCCCAGTTTTCCGGGTCGTGTTTTTTCATGAAATCTTTGATGTCTTGAGACACATCAAAACACACCATATCATCCCAGCTTTGTGGTAAAAATGAAATTCCATCAATCAAATTGTTGATGATTTTTATTGCCTTTTTCAATTCTTGTTCGTTGTCCATCCTTGGCTCCTTTTGAGCAAAGTATACTAGATACCAAAAAGGTGGTCAATGTGAAATCTCTATGCTTTACAACTTATGTTTTTGGATGGTATCAAGATTACATTCCAACTTACATCTATTCAATTTTGTTGGCTTTTCCGCAACACTTTGTCAAAATCTTCGTCAAAGAAAAGTTGACTGAAAACAACAAACGAGCCTTGGATTTAGTGAAAAGACACGTTTCTGATTCATTTGAAATCATAGAAGAATTTGATGACTTAGATCATTGCAAAATACAACATTTGCCTTCTTTGAGATTTCTCATGACACGTGATTATTTTGAGGGTTTTGATTATGTGTATTTCGGAGATGTTGATTTCATTATCTACAATGAAAATGATGACAATTTCTATGACCATTATGTTGAACACATGAAGCAAACCGGTCTCCCATTTTCTAATGAATGGAATTATGACCGAGGCAAATTTCGAATGACAGGGCTGCACTTTATTGAAAAAGATTCCTATTTTGATGCAATGGACTCGATTATTGAAGAGACAAAAAACCCAAAAGGAAACCTTTTCAGGAAAGAATGTAGTTATGATTCGAGAACATCTCCTTCTTACGATGAAGAGATGCTTTACTATATGACAACTCGCATTTTTGATCTTAGACCACTTGATGGATATCTTAGACCATTTCATGGCTTGCATTTTGGCACTTTTAGGTCCGGTCTATACTCATGGTTTTCTGCAAATCAATTCAGTCGAAGAACAGGCTTAAAATCTGAAATGCTACTTAAGGATTGTTTGCCTTTGTGGTGGAGAGACAAAGAAAAAATAGACGCTGTTATGAAAAGTGAACTCTTTCAGAAATTAAATAAACTCATGTGCGAAAAAGCACAAATTACAGTAACTAAAGCGAAAAATCATGTTTTTGCTAAATTGTTTGGATGATCAATGAAACTTTGTTTTACAACTTATGTTTTTGGATGGTATCAAGATTACATTCCAACTTACATCTATTCAATTCTTCATGCTTTTCCACAACACTTTGTCAAAATATTTGTTAAAGAAAAACTCACTGAAAACAACAAACAAGCATTGGATTTGGTCAAAAAACAAATCTCTAATTCATTTGAAATCATAGAGGAATTTGATGATTTAGATCATTGCGGAATCCCCCATTTACCAGCAATCAGATTCCTGCTGACACGTGATTATTTTGAAGAGTTTGATTATGTGTATTTCGGAGATGTTGATTTTGTCATTTACAATCAATGGAATGATTCATTTGCAGATCGTTATGTTGAACACATGAAGCACACTGGCCTCCCGTTTTCTAATGAATGGAATTACGATTATGGGAAGTATCGAATGACAGGACTGCATTTTATTCAAAAAGATTTTTACTTTGATGTCATGGACCCATTCATCGAAGAAATGAAAATTCCAAATGGAAACTTCTTCAGGAAACAATGTCGCCACAACCCCAAATGGCCATCATATGATGAAGAAATGCTTTTCAATATGGCCGTGCGTGCTTTTGATATTAGACCTCTTGATGGTTATCGAAGACCATTCCATGGCCTGCATTTTGGCACCTTGAGAATTCTTGATGTTGGTGATTCCTTTGTTGAAAATAAAGCACAGGAATCAGATGGCAGAAATTACTTACAAGAGTGGCGAAATGAACCTAAAATACACAACATACTTCTAAGTCCTCTTTTTAAAGACTTAAATAAGCTCATGGGCAAAAAAGCACACGAAACAATTTTTAAGACACAAACTGCTCTCTACAGAAAGATGTTTGCTTAGAGCAATTTCATGTTAATGTTTCCTCTAATTACCATTTCTCCACGAACATTCTGAATATGTTCATCACAAATTTCTTTTTGGCTTTCGTAAATGTCCACTAAAGCTACTTTTTCCTTCCAAACATCTTCTGGTAAATCCGGGCCATCAAAACAAAATGTCCAAAGTTTATCCGAAGGTACAAGTTCACGCATTAGTTCGTTGATTTGCTTGTGATGGAGATGTCCGTATTCTCCATCTTCGTTGTGAGTGACGATTTTTGACCAATTTCTTTCATTGATGACACGTCTCAAATCTTCTCTTAATACATTGAAATCTAAAGGCGTAAAACGTTCATCGTGATAATCCCAAACTTCAAATCTTGAATTGGTCACAAACATTACTTGCTGAAATTCGCCTTTGCGAATGGGATTTCGACCATTGGTAACACACACAACTTTCCAACCCGGTTCTGTTATTAACTGTGCTCCACCAAATAAAGATTCATCATCTGGGTGGGCTACGACCATAAGTTTATCAGGATCAGTGTTGACAGAAATTTCGCTCATAGACTAATATAGTAGTGACCGGATTCAAGTGAAACGGTCATTCAACTGGATGCTAAACAACAGTTTCAAAAAAAGGAGGATTCAAATGAACCTTATGCGTAGACGATCCAGCTTTCCACGTGACGATTTTTTCTTCCCCATTCAACAACACTTTGACAAAGTCTTCGAGGATTTTCTTAAAGATTTCAGCGTAGACAGCATCAAAGCAACAGGCAATTATCCTAAGATGGATATTTTGACTGAGGAAAATGATTGGGTGATTAAGGCCGCTATTCCGGGGACAAAATCCGAAGACATAGAAGTGGAATTTATCCCTAACCCTGTCCATCATGGGCCTTCAAGTCTTGTAATTAGCGGAAAAATGTCAGAAGAACATCGATCCCCTGAAGATGCAGATTACTTCCTGCGAGAGTTGAAGAAATCCTCTTTCCGAAGAGAGATTGTTCTTCCTAAATGGATTAAAACCGATCCTAATGCGTCTTTTAAAGATGGGATTCTAAGGCTATCTTGGCCACTTCCAGAAGAAGTGACAGTAGAAGAACCAAAGGCAAGACGCATTGAAGTAAAAGATCAATAAGATCAATAAGATTGATTTTGATGTTAAAAATAACTGGGAGATCATTGGTCTCCCAGTTTTCAATTTGAAAGGAACACGGATGTTTGATGAAAAATGGGACATGAGATTCATGCGGATGGCTAAGATGGTCTCTGAGTGGTCCAAAGACCCCTCGACGCAATGCGGTGCTGTCTTGGTAGATTCCAACAAAAGGCTTATCAGCGTTGGTTACAATGGGTTTGCACAAAACGTTGAAGACACCTCTGAAAGGTATGCTGATCGTTATGGCACCAAATACAAGATTGTCATTCATGCTGAGGTGAACGCTGTTCTTTTTGCAGACAGCTATCGTTTGCAGGGTAGCTGCCTTTACACATGGCCCTTCCAGTCATGTGCAGCATGTGCTGGCAAAATGATCCAAGTTGGTGTGAAAAGAGTTGTTTCAAAAGAGCCAGAGCATATTGACCTCACAAACGCCAATGATCCCAATCGATGGGAACGTGATTTTGTTCTATCTAAAGAGCAATTTACCGAATCAGGCGTTGAGATGAAATTCTACCCCAAAGAAATGTTTGAAGGCCAATTCTGGTGTTGAAAATCGGTGTTTTCTCAGGGTCATTTGATCCACCGACAAAAGGACATGAGTGGATCATTGAAACAGCTCATGGTTTGTTTGATGAATTTTATGTTCTTGTTGGATATCATCCGAGAAAAACGCATCGACATGACACAGAAACTCGTTTAATGATGCTCAGAGACATTGCTCCTGAAGGAGTCTTTGTTGATTCATTGGGTAAGCAAAGTATTCGGAAGTACTTGAAAGATTTATCCGACAGAAAAAATGCTGAAATCACTTTGGTGAGAGGGATTCGAAATAAGACAGATTTTGAATACGAAAAAAACATCAATCATTATCATTCCAGTAAACCAGATTTGTTCCTGAAACAAATTTACCTGATTCCACCACCTCATTTGGAGAACATCAGTTCATCTCAAATTCGAGAGAAGGAAGTTGTTTACAAAGACACACTTCAAATGAAAAAGGCAAGGAAATACTACAAATTGTGCCTTGATGCAGGTATAATTCAACACCCAACCACAATCACAGGTGATCAGGTCAGAAAAACACTTGATCCATACCCTTTCGATGTTGTTTCCTCTGAAATTTTCACTTTGATGAGGGTTGATCTTTACAAACTGCAAGTAAATGGAGATCGTTACCAGCCTTGTAGTGCCTCAACAGGCCCAGTTATGGTGGATTTGTTCCCAAATGGACCCACAGCTATTGAAGGCAAACATCGTGTTCTTGATGCACGAAAAAGAGGGGAAAAGGATATCCTGTGTTATGTGGGCGATTTGGTGATTGAAAAATTGTCTTAAGGAGCTTCAGGCGTGAATCCTTGGTTAAAAAGATCAGTTACTACACCACACAAATTACCGATTCGTATAAAAAAAGGATATGGAAGTTCTTGTCCACATTGTGGAGAAGAAGAAATAACAAATTCAATCCACAAAAGATTGACTTACAAATGCGGTTATTCCTCTGATGGCAATAAAGTTGTAATGACTCATTGTTTGGGTGATCATTTCACAAAACATTACGAAGTTGAAGAAGTCGAAACTTTCACATGAAACACGCATGCGTCCTCTGTGACAAAGATTTAGAGCCTGTCAACCCAGACAAACCTGAAGCTCTCCAGCCATATGAAGGTGGAGAAATCAGGTTTGTGTTTGCTTATGGCAGTACCAAATTTGACCACTTTCCCGGAAGCACTCACTTCAAGGGGCTTATCTGTGATGATTGTGGTGAACCACTCGTTAAGAAAATGAAGAGAACTGGCTATGACATGGATGGTGAGCTTCTGAAAGCGCCCGATGGGGAAAGATGGAAACCCACTGAAATGTCTGAAGAGGTGTTTAACGCTCTCAAAAAAGAATTAGAAGATATGGACAAGGAGGCTTCAGCAGCCCTCGATCAACTTATTGATGAATCAGAGATCGAGTAAGTGCTTCCTGTTGGCAACTGTCATGTGATAGGTTTTGCCAAACCCTTCTGGTGTATTCTCTTTAGAATCTACTGCCAAGCCCAAGTCTCTACGCAATTCATCCAGTCGATTTGAAAAGCAGTTAAGCCAATAATACATCTTGCTTTCGCCAAATCGCACACACGGCTCATAATAGAATTCAATATTCTCGCCTTCAAATGCTCTCCAAAATACAAGATTATTTGGCATTTCAACCTCTGGCCTTGAGATCGTAATGTGGGCTCCGTACCGAGGGCGTCTCACATCCATGTATTTGGGCGTAAGTGCTCGATAGTAATCTGCGATTTGCTGATTGCAATCTAAGATCAACCAATATCTGCTTGTGTATCTTAGACTGCCTGTTGCTTTAAATAAATTCATCTGAAGTGATCTTGTGGTTACATTGGCTTAATGTTAAACTCAGTTTTTCAAGCTAAAAATCGGAGTTTAGCATGCATATTGATTGCTTAATAGAAGTCACTGGTCACAAATTTTCAAAAGATGATCTTGAATGTTTTGAATATTTGGAATCGGATCTTGTTTTCGATGAAGAACTTGATGGCGTTTTAACCAAAGAATGGAAACCGCCTGAAGAAGATACGAAAAAGAAAAAAAGTTCCCGAAGAGTGTTTACTATGACGGAACAAATTCGAATGGATCATTTGGATGCAATTTTCCTTAAAGACTGTTGGGGAATGGAATTCAAGTTAATTCGTGAACTCCATGATGACAACAATCAAATGAGCGGAATTGAACATGAAGTAGAATATTGTGGCTGGCAAGATGTTGCAGAACACTATTTTGATGATCTTGTAAAATTGCTTGAAGCTGAAATCAGTCAACCAAAGATTCGCCTAATAAAAGGGGGGTCTCTGAAAGACACATATCGCTCTTTGAGAAAGAAAGAAAGTCCACCATCGAAGACCCCAGTAATTATCACAGCATGGACATACGATGCTGGATATTGCAGTTGGGATGGAGAATATGATCCATCTTGGACTATGTTGGGTCGAGTAGATATGAACAAAATACAAATAGTGAAGGAGAAAGATGTTTCGGATACCAGCGATAACGAGTCTGTGTGATCAGGCCAAAGAACGTGCACGTCAAATTGGAAGGCTCCATGGCTCCATCCGTGGAGGTGAAGGAAACTATACCGGATGTCTTCTCGAAGTGGCACACAAACTTTTGTTTGGTGGAAAGTTTTCATCTGGTGATGACATCTACGACTATGATGTCCTCATGCCCGAGGATTGGTTCTATGCAGAACATGGACGTAGAGTAGACTGCAAAGCCAAAGAACGCACAGTTCCTCAAATGGACCCGGAATGGGATGCATCCATTGCTGATCACGCTGGCAAAGGCGTCACACAGAATTGTGACATTTATGCCTTTGGCAGCGTCTATGTGAATCGCTCACGGCAACCAACTTGGATATGGTTCATGGGTCTTATGTCCAAGAAAATCTATCTGGAAGGTCGTTCTCAAAACCCACAAGGGGAAGAAATTGATTCCAGAGGCAGACCCGTCAAACGGTGGAAAGACCTTGAAGACGGAGCCGAGTTCAGAAAGAAAGGTCTGCCCTATGATGACAATGGCTTCACCTGCCGAGAAGATTGCTGGAACCGAACTTACAGTTACCTTGATCCATACAATGTCGATAAGCTTCCGCTGGAAGCTAAGAAAAAGGTGGCAACCGTGCTGGCTCAAGCCAAAAGGGAAAGATGGGAGAAAGCATCCATGTATCACATGTTAGGAATACCAAATGCAAAGCCCGTTAATCAATTATAGTCTTATCCAAAAGGCTGTTGAATACTACGAATCCTGTGGCTATCAATACATAGAAGTTCCATGGGTTGTCTCACCCGAAGCACTGAACATTACTCGTCCAGCAAATCTTCCACCCATTGACAGCCCTCGCCTTGTTGCTTCAGGGGAACAATCCTTTTTGGAAATGATCCTTAAAGGAGAATTAGGAAAAGGGAAGTTTTGTTGTGCTACACCTTGTTATCGCCCCGGAGATCAAGGCAAAGACCCATATCACTTCGATCAATTCTTCAAAGTGGAATTGATCTCCAACAAAAGTGATGATACTGAAAGTGACAGAGGCAAATTTATCATTGATGCAATGGGGTTCTTTCAACGTCGGGGAGTCAGAATTCTGATCACAATGCCCGAAGATGAAGAAAGGGCAGAGTGCACAGAGAGATATTCTCCTATGGACCTTGTTGCCCCACTCGGCGATGAAGAAATCGAACTGGGTTCTTACGGAGTCAGGTGGAACAAAAACACAGGGTATTGGGTCTACGGAACAGGATTGGCTCTCCCCAGATTTCAGCAGGTGCTCGATGGGATATCACAGAACAAAAATCAAGAAGGGTAAGTTGGGCGAGGTCTCAAAGATCGAAGAAGAACTCGCTGAACTCAGAGACGCTATCGCACAAGATAACAAAGTAATGGCTTTGGTTGAATTGTCTGACATGTGTGGAGCAATTAAACTCTATCTGGAAAAACACCACCCCTCAATTACAATTCACGACTTGCTCAAAATGGCTGATGCCACAGCCTCTGCATTTCAGGATGGGACTCGATCATGACGACAAGAACGATAGCTGAAACAACAGTCCATGTTCACCTTGATGGGACTCACAGGCTTATTGAGAGAAGCTTGGATCGTGCCTACAAAGATGCACTTTATGAGTTTGGGATCGATGAATACGCTCACTCAGACAAAGTCGAAGAGTGGGAGCGTTCAAGTTGTTGTATCGAAGTTGAATTCGAGAAGCTGATTTTTAGTGGGGGTTATGTTGGCGGCGGAACCACTGTTGTCTACAAAGCCCGATGTGAAAAAACCGAGGATGAAGAATATGACTGATTGGAAAAAGTGGGCAAGGGATAATTTGGAACCTGAGAGACAGGAGGAATTCTTCGCAGAACTTGAGGAGATCAAGAAAGACTGTGAAAGAACTGAGCAGTGGTTAAATAACACAGAAGAGGCTCTTGGGCTGACAACCGAACACAAAGATTTCCTGCATAAGCACGACATCTACATTTCTACAGCCTACATTGGCATGGTGAGATTCTACAAAGACAATAGAACGATCTTCCAAACAACCATGTTCAATTTGTATGAAAACAAGTCTGGTGGACTATCGCAAGACTACGATAACATGACCATAGAGGTTCATGATTATCTCAACTCAATCATGTCAGCTACTCCTGAATTACAGGAACAATTGCTGATGACAAATCTTCCTTTGTTTGGGGCCGACTGATGTCTGTTGAAGAAAACCCATTTGATGACATGTCACGTGAAGACATGATTTCTTTGTTGACGAAACTTCATGAGCTTATCGCTCAAACAGATGAAAGTGATGAAGACGCTTACAGTGATGCTGTTTGGAATGCGAGACAGTTGCTGCGGAAATTTTAGCCTTGAATTCATTCTTAGATTTTTCTAACATGCGTCGAATTCGATCCTAAGACAATCTTAGGGCAAGACAAAAGGAATTACCATGTTAGAAACAATCAAGAAGAAATACCTGAATCGAATGAGACAGGAGATGAAACAGGAGTTTCTCAAAGAAGCTGAAAGGGAGTTTGACCGAGAATTCTCTCAGCAGTTTGAGAAACCTACTCGTGCCAAGAAGAAGCCGTCTAAGAAAAAGACACGAGCCAAAAAGGTAATGAAGGGTCACACGAAGGCTGAAGATTTCATCCCTGCTGTCACTGCTTTTCTCAAGAGAAACAACGGCAGAGCTTCTAAGAAGGACATCGCTCAACACATCCTCCTGTCAGGCACTCTGACAGATGTGGATGTCCAGACTCACTCAGACGGCAAGTATCGGTTCTACAAAACGCTTGACAGAACCCGAAAGATCATGGTTGAGGCAGACGATCTTTCCACAAACAACCGATCTGGTATCTGGGAACTCCAACAGAAGCAAACTGTGTTGTTCTAGTTCCCAAACAACCAATCCAAGAAGGGACGCCTTCTCTTTCGTTCTTTTGGCTGTTCCTCTTCGGTTGCAATCATAGCCTCATCTTCATTGACATCTGCGGTGATTGTCGGTGGATTTGAGGCTTTTGGTTTACCCACATCCACAATAGCTGGTGATTGATTGTTGGAAACCTGATAGGTGATTGCCCCACCCACTCCAACGGTCATGAGCAACAAAGTTGCAATCATTGCATGTTTCCAGTAGGATTTCTTTTGTGGCGGCGGCGTAATTTGCCCCATTCCCACAAGCATTCCTCCCCCTGTATCCCCCTTTTCCTGAAGGGATTTCAGGTATTCTGGCAAATCTCCGAGCGGCATAGGTTCTTGACTCATTTTTGACTCCTCCTTTCTTATGTATGTTGGTCTTGAGATAGTTTCAAGAATGATCTATGATCAGATTTCATAGGGAGGATAACATGACATCAATAGGTGGATGGGGTGGCGAACACGCTAGTAACGAAGTGCTTGGTTTTCCAAGGAGAATCGACACTGAACAAATGACAGAAGCAGAATTGGCTATCACCAAAGCCATGGAAGAAGTTGAGAAAGCCGGATGTCACCCGTTTTTGACTGATGCTGTTGTTCTACTCAGTGAAGCAAGAGAAAAAGTCGCTGATTTCGTAGACAAGAAAGAACTGAAGATGTCAAAGCTAACACTGAATAAAACCTGTGGTGCATGCCCTGAGCAATATGACGTTTTCTTGGAAGGGGAAAACGTAGGTTACATGAGATTACGCCATGGTTACTTCACAGCAGAATGCCAAGGTAAGATAGTCTATGAAGGCACCCCAAAGGGTGATGGCATTTTTGAGCCAGAAGAAAGAGATAGGTATTTGCATGAAGCTTGCCAAGCCATTCTGAAAGATTTGAATAGTCGCCAAGAAAACCTCTATGAAATAGAGGAATGACATGGAAGTCATACTGTCATGGTTTACATTCAGGTGTTTGGATCAATTGTTCGATTGGTCCATTCCTGTTGTTTCGACGATTTGGAAACACTTTCGACAAGCTTGGAAACAAAGTGAGTTTGGTGATCACTTCATCTTTGTTTGGATCAAATCTTCTCTGTTTCTTTGTATTCCGCCAATGTGTCTAGGGCAAATGTTGATTGTGTTATTTTCATTACTTGTAGGACAGTATTTCTTGCCTGAAGAAGATGCTTTGATCTACGCTTTTTCAACCTTCCCTTTTTCTACGGTTGTCTTAGGGTTTTTTATGGCTAGATTTTACGGAAACCCTTGGAACCCAAAGGTGGATCATTAAATGTGCACACTAACAAACCTCGGCAATATGGGTGGCGAGCTACCCAATCTTGAATGCGACAATTGCGACACGATATTCTCTGTAGTTTGGCACCGAACACCTGACTACGATGATATTCAATACTGCCCCTTCTGTGGAGAAGGCGTTGAAGAAATAGTTTGGGAAACAGAGGAGGAATAATGAAAAACCACTGGCTAAGCACAAGCCTTCATCTTTGGTATATTGATGATGGCGAACAACATTGGTATGCTGCATCCTCGGCAGATCGTGCCGTCGAATTGCACACAGAACCACTTCGTGACCCCAAAACAGGTAAAGTAGACCTCAGCGACCTTGAGGAAATTGAGGTTGAACAGGTTCCTGATGACTCTGTTTTGCCTGTAAGACACGAAGATTACGACAACCAAGTGATCAGAAAGACTGCCAAAGAATGGTGCGAAGGCGGTGAAGGATTCATAGCTTCTACCGTCTACTGACATACATACTCTCATGAAATTCAAGGACTTCATGGAAAACAGGCAGCTTGGCAGATCATTGCCCGAAACAGGCTACACAAGCCCACATGCCATCATTTATCGAGCCTCACTGGAACCCGATCTCTTGGGAAACCGTGAATATGTGACCATGAGCCGTAAATTCGCAGTCGAACACGCAGAACACCAAGCGGCTGTGGAAGAAGAGCCATGTAGTGTTTACCGCTATCTGGTGAAGTCCTCGAATGTCTATGAGGCATACAATCCCGGAGAGTATTTCTATGCTGGACCACCGGTTCAGGGAAGGATCATACATGTTGCAGAAGTTTAAGACATTCCAAAGGTTTCTGACGGAGAAGAAGGATGCTGATTACAGCTACTCCTGCGTCATGTTGATGTTCCCCTCCGAAGATGCCAAAAATGTCCTAGACTGGTCCAAGCAACACATCCCGGACGACAAAATCTTTGAGGATGATGACAAAGGCCGAGAAGACGAAATTCATGTTACAGTCCTGTATGGCCTACATACAAATGAATCTGGTCCCGTGGAAGAGATCATGGAGTCTCATGAGGGTTTTGAGATTGAGCTAGGAGAAATCTCAAAGTTCGAAAGCAAGGATTATGATGTCATCAAAATCGGAATCTCTGGAGAAGCTTTACATAAAGCCAACAAGACGCTCAGAGAGCTTGATTTCACATCGAATTACGATGAATACAAGCCACACTGCACGATTGCCTATGTGAAAAAGGGATCGTGTGACGACCTGCTCGGAAACAAAGACTTCACAGGGCAGAAGGTTCCCGTCAAGGAATTGGTCTTTAGTCCCGCTGAGGGTGATCGGACAAAGATCGCTCTGACTTGATTTTGCCACGAGATTTGGTAACATTCTCCTTTTGCACAAAGGAGATAATGATGCAAACCCTATCCAAGTTAATGGTTGAAGAATACGACGCTGATCTAGGCCAAGAATGGAATCAAGATACACTCGATCTGAAGACCATGGTTACGGCCTTGTCGTTCCAAAGACACATCTACCTGAACCCGGAAGAGAACGTAAAAGCACGGAAAATCATTGAGAATGTGTTTCGATCACATTGTGATTTTGTCGAAGTTCAAGGCGATTATGGCAATGTCATCGGTGGCTGGGATGCCGATCTGTCAGGCAAACACGTGATCGGAGGTCATTACGATGGTCCTCCGGGCAGCCCCGGAGCCGACGACAACGCCTCGGCAATCTCTTCTCTTTGCCTGCTGGCAAAGAAACTTTCGGACATAAAACCGAAAGATGTTGTCCTTGTGGCCTTCAATGGAGAAGAAGAAGGTCTTCTAGGTAGCTTTGACTTTGTTGAAAAGATGTCACCAAAGTCAGGCGTGATCCTTGAGATGGTTGGGTATTTCGTGGAAGACGAAGATTCTCAGCAGATGCCTCAAGGTTTGCCAGAATACTCCGTAGGAGATTTCTTAGGCATTGTAGGCAATCGCTACACAGGTAGTTTGGGGAAAGAGCTAACAGACATTGCACGATCCATGAAGCTGAACCTTCCCATCAAAAACCTGAAGATACCTCTCGGCCTTGAAGAAAGATTGCCGGGCCTGAGTAACACCAGACGCAGTGACCACTACCCGTTCTGGAAAAAGAAGCTCCCGGCTGTCATGCTCACTGATACTGCCGAATTCAGAAATGCCAACTACCACAGACGAACAGATACGCCCGATACCCTGAATTACAGTGGAATGGCACAGGTCGTCAGAATGCTTGAGCAGTATTGTCAGAAGTTACTCTCTTAGGCAAAGGAGAAACACTATGCCCAAAGCAGCAGCTAGACACATTTTGGTCGCCGATGAAGCGACATGCAGCCTTATCAAACAACAAATCGAAAGCGGAGAAGCCACTTTCGAAGAACTCGCCAGACAACACTCCAAATGCCCTTCAGGTAAGGCCGCAGGTGGAAGCCTCGGAACGTTTGAACCGGGACGTATGGTTCCTGAATTTGATCAAGTTTGCTTCAATAGCATGGTTGGCGAAGTGCACGGTCCTGTGAAAACTCAATTTGGTTACCACTTGATTGAGATTACAAATCGAATCGACTAACCCTCGACCTTTATATCTTTGATGTAATCTCCACCGTCACCATCCCAGTGGAACCTCTTTTCTCTCTCGTCATCTGGATCAACGATGATTGAGAACGAATGACCCGTGTTCCCATTGGATTTGATGTGTTTGATCAAGTCCTCAAGCTCATTGTCCTGATCATGACACGTGATTGTTATGGTTTTGGGGTTCTCACGCCATTCGTTTAAGCTTTTCATACAAACATACCTTCAAAGGTTTATGAAGCCTCTTGATACGCTTCGGGGGTCTTCTGACTGGTTTATATAGGTTTGTTTCACAAAATAATCCGAGTTTCATAGGTCCAACTCCTGAAATGCCCTGAGCAATTCGCTATGGCAATTTGATGGAAAAGTGCACCGCCGCACACACTCACAGTCTCCAAGCTTTGGCCATAACTGTAATAAAATGACACGTGAGGATTCTCAGGAAACCAAGGCTGAACCGGGCTCACATGGTAATACAAGGCACTGAAATCCTCTCCGTATTCCGCTATTGGAGAGCCTTGTAAATTCAGGTAAACTGAGTTGAAATCACCTGATAGAAATGATTCAACTTCCTCTTTCTCTAAGAAAGAGTTGAGAGTCAGGTGAATTGGAAATCCATTCGTTAGGGAATTCCATGAATGCCTTTCGCTGGGCATCAACCAAACACACCATTTGAAGCTTTTCATAAAGGTTAGGTATGAAGATTTACACAAAAGCAGGAGACAAAGGTAAGACGTTTATGCCGGGAGAAGGTAAAGTAGATAAATACGATTGCTCCGTAGACGCTCAGGGAGAAATCGATGAACTCAATGCGTGGCTCGCTCACCTCCTACAGGAACACCCGGAATCCCCCGAAGAACAAATCATAGTAAACGCTCAAAACGTCCTGATGCACATCGGAGCACAACTTGCAACCAGAGAACAAAGACTCAGAGAATCAGATATCACTGAGTTGGAAATTTCCATTGATCGTATGGAAGGCGGTTTACCAGAACTGACCAACTTCATTCTTCCTTGCTACCCAACAGAAGGACATATTGCCCGAACAGTTTGCCGACGTGCCGAAAGGCAAATGGCCGCTTGGGAAGCAAATGCAGATGATAAAGAGAAATTCAATCTCATCCTGCCTTATCTGAACAGACTCAGTGACTTCCTCTTTGTCTGGTGCCGAACTCTCTGTGGTAACCTCGAAGAAGTTTGGTATGGAAACGATAGATAATCTATGTTTTCTTTGGATGGACTAAGTGAAAATTTGGGTTATGTTGGTGAATCATTGATTGATTCATTGACAGATGCTGTTGATTTAACATATGCAATAATTAACGGTCTAATAACCCAGCAATTTGCTATCGATCACTTCCCAACTAATTCAATTCTCGTAAAAAACTTTGGCTTATCACTTAGGTTGCGTAAAGTTGGTTTATCGCCGCCAGACCTAACAATTCGAATTGTCAAAAATGATGATGTTACCTTGTTGGCATCATCGGAAACCCTAGTTGACTTTGATTCAAATTTCACTACCACCGAATTGGACTTCACCGTTTTGGATAATAGTCCTTCTAGTTGGATTGGATCAAAAATTGAAATGGTTTCTGGAGTTGCCGCCGCAGGTCTAATTCAAATGTCAGAAATGGATTTGAATTACGAATTGTCTTTCCTCAATACTGAAATCGCCAGTGGAGGATGTGTTGTAAGTGGGAACTCAAATCAAAATTCGGTCAAAAACCTGTTTGTAACAGGTGGGGCTCTGTGTGGTGGGCAAGACTCATATGTTTCTGGCAGAAGAAATAACACCCCAACAGTTGCTACACTCAGTCAGTTCAGGAATGCCTTCAAAGGAACAATTCGTGGTTCTATAAATGTTCCAATTTGGCCAGATAGAACAAATCCTCTGATGAGACTTTGGATCAATTGAAATAGACTTGATCTCTATGATCAATTGAGCTAATCTTACACTTTCAAACATAAAACAGGAGGTTCTTATGCTGAGCCCTACTTCTTATCTGTTCAACAAAATCTGTGAATACTCAATGAACCAATTTTCAGAAGGAAATATCACCGAAGAAGAATCTGAACAGATCATGGACAAAGCAGAGCTTTGTGATCTGGAAGGTATGGTTGACATGTGCGTCGAACATAACATCATTATCCCCAAGGAAATTCAAAAAGGATTGTCATGCTAGAAAACCTAAGAGCCGCAAACAAACAACGACACAAAGAATGGGGCGAAGGAGCAGACCTCACACTCTCTTTCCGAGGACTGGAATTGGGTGGCGAAGCCGGTGAAGTCTGCAACGAACTGAAAAAACTGGAACGGACCCGATTCGGTATCGCTGGTGGAAAAGAAGATACTCAGGGTCTTCGTGAAGAACTTGCCGATGTCATCATCTGTGTTGATTTGATCGCCATGGATATGGGCATCGATCTCGGAGACGCCATCAGAGAAAAGTTCAATATGACCTCCGAAAAATACGGTCTGGAAACAAGGATCGCCTGATCCAAACTATGATATGACATGCAAACTCAGACCATAATGCCACCACCAAAACCGCCCGAGGACAACATTGTTGCCTCGGGCTTTCCTGATGACATTCGAGATATCGGTGACCGAATCGCCGCACTCTCCTCTGATCAAGCATCAAAGCTGTCCCAATACCTCGACGGAAAACAATGAAGCACGACAGAGTTATGATCCTTGGCTCCAATGGATACCTTGGAAAAAAGTTCCATGAAGCCTACCCAGAAGCCATCACCACAAACATCGATATCATGGACCAAAGAGAACTCCTCAGTGCCATCGATGTCAATTCACCCAATGTTATCATAAATGCCGCAGGAAAAACCGGTAGACCAAATGTGGATTGGTGTGAGGATCACAAAAAAGAAACTCTTAGATCAAATGTTACAGCCCCTCTGATGATCTGTGATGAAGCCCTCAAACGAAATATCTACTTCGTCCACATTAGCTCAGGATGCATATATCAAAATGGGGAATTTGGAGAAGATGATGAGCCTAACTTCAAAGGGAGCTATTACTCTAAGACGAAGGCGTTTGCTGATCAACTTCTGGCTGACTTTCCTGCTTTGGTCCTTCGCCTGAGAATGCCATTCGATGATTCCCTCGGCGAACGAACTCTTATCGGCAAAATCTTAAAGTACAAGCGTGTAATCGATGTCAAGAACTCCCTGACCTACACGCCAGACTTTGTTGAGACTGCTCAAAAGCTCATAGATCGCCGCAAAACAGGCATCTACAATGTCGTGAATACAGGGTCCATCTCCCCATTCGAAATCATGGAGATGTACAAAGAACACGTCGATCCCAATCATGAGTTCGAAAAACTCCCTCTCGAAGAACTGGGAGACTACTGCAATACAGGTAGAAGCAACTGCCGACTGTCAACAAAAAAACTGGCAGAAGAAGGATTGGAACTGCCTCCAATCCACACTCGGCTCAAAGAAGCTATGCAAAAGATCGCATCATAGCTCGATCTCTTCGTCGTCCCAGATGATAGCTTTCTGATCAAACCGCTTGCCGAGTTCCGTGAGGTCTTCTAAAGAGATGTCGCTGATCTCAAACGCATCTTCCTCGTGCCCATTGTAGCTGCCTCGAACCGGAACAGGATCGTATCCACGATCTCTCAGAAACTGAAGAAGCTCTCTATTGGCGTCTTCGTTCTCCTTGTCCGGGAGCTTGTTACCCATTGGGTTGTGTGCAGTGATAACACCACGCTTTCTGACGAACTCTCGAAATGTGCCCATGCTGTATATATGAGACTTACTTGATATACCTGTAATCCTCGCCAGCCTTCAAGCTTTTTACAGTATTATACATCAATTTAATTGTGCTCTTCACATCCTTCTTGTGAACCATTTCAACAGATGTATGCATGTACTTCAATGGCAAACTAATCAAACAGGAAGGA
>Ga0180432_10005019_pt1 | contig 17843 bp, 12 predicted proteins | sample SS_ome_10_FD_132414 | JGI IMG/M metagenome (GOLD analysis project Ga0180432, IMG submission 132414) | Hypersaline lake sediment archaeal communities from the Salton Sea, California, USA - SS_1_MS_2 metaG | ecosystem: Environmental > Aquatic > Non-marine Saline and Alkaline > Hypersaline >...
CAGTAGGGTGTGCTACCTTTAGGGTAAGTACGAATGGGAGGATGGCTGATTCCAATTTATATATTTGTGTTATTTAAGAAAATTTAGTAACCGTGCTTGACAAAGCACTATTCATGGGAGGTTGTTATGAGAAAGATATTAATATGTGTTTTGGCTGCGTTTGTATTTTTGACCTTTACGGTAACGGCTCACGCTGCTTCAGATAACGTCTTTAGCGGTATGGGGAACAAATTATGGAGGGGTATAGTCAATACCACTACCGGGTGGATAGAGTTTCCCGCCCAGACAATGAAGGGGTACAAAAACGGATATTTGGGAAATCCAAACCACAAAGTCGGGGGAGTGTTGCTGGGCATGGTCACGGGTGTTTTTCATACCGCGGGAAGGACGCTTTCAGGGATGTTCGAGATAGCGGGATTTTGGGCAGCCGATCACGAAGATAATGATGGAGTGGGGCTTCCGCTTGATGCTGAGTACGCATGGGAAGAGGGTACCCCGTATGATCATTTTTCGCCAAATTTTGAAAAGGCTACTCTTGGCCCCATGAGCAATAAACTTATGAGGGGGCTGGGTGACGGGTTGGGAGGGTTTATTGAGTTCCCCGGACAGATAATGAAAGGCGTCAAGAATAAGTCTTGGGACATCGGTATATTTAAAGGTCTATGGTATTGGTACAGCAGGGAAATAGACGGCATTTCGGATCTTTGTACTTTTCCTCTGCCGAATCCGCAGGACACCAAGGGCGCCGCTTTCGATGAGAAATGGCCCTGGAGCGCATTTAGCGATACCATGAAGAAGTAGAAAGGCGGTTTGAATCTTGTCAAGGCGATGCCTGATAGGTCTTGCGCATGGTGCAAGAGAGAGAATCATAATATACGCGTTCTCGTTTTTGTTTGTCCCCATGCTTTTTCTGACGGCAGGCTGCGGGAGTCTTAAAGCCCCTAAAAAGAGCGATGAGTTCTGGGTGCCGCCGAAATGGGAGAAGACCACAAAAAAGCCTGACGACGTATGGCTCGCACTGCGCGCTAAGAAAATAGATTCCTCTAAAGAGTTTGATTTACTGGAGCTGGTCAATATCGCTCTTCGTAATAACCCCGCAATTCTCCAAGCCTGGTATGACGCCCGTTCTGCCTATGCTAAACTCAAACAGGCGGAAAGCACCTGGTACCCCCAGGTAAGCGTCTCCGGGGACTGGACAGGGGACAAAAAAGTCGCTAACCAGCAATCCGGCAGTATAAAGAGCTCAAGTTACGGCGGAAGTGCCGATGCCAGCATGCTTGCTTTTGATTTCGGGGGCAGATCCGGGGCAATCAGGCAAGCTTATAACGACCTTATCGCGGCGAATTTTACGTTTAACCAGATCATCCAGGATACCATTCTTCAGGTCGAAAGTGAATACTTCGCGCTGTACAGCGCCAAGGCAAATAGACTTGCGGCAGAGGCGGATGTTGCCGATGCCGAAAAGACCCTGTTCGCAGCCGAGGAAAAATATAAGACCGGTATAGGCGTCCAGCTGGATGTGCTGCAGGCCAGGGCCAATTACGACGAGACCCGGTATGCCCTTGAGGAGACGAAAGGCAGCCTCGAGAGCGCAAAGGCGTCGCTTGCTACTAGCCTGGGGTTTCCCGCTGATACCAAGCTTGCGATAACTGATCCCTCATGGGAAGTGCCGGAAGACATGACGAGGCAGGATGTCATGGTTCTCATAGAGGAGGGCCTTAGAAGCCGTCCGGATATAGCGTCTTCTAAGGCGATCTTGCGTTCAAAGGAAGCCGCGGCAGCAATTGCCGGTTCACTTCTATGGCCTACACTGGACGTGGGGGGCTCTATCGAAAAAAGATGGGTGCAGACTTTCGGGGACAATAAGTCTTATAACCACGATTATGAGTATACGGGTTTTTTAAAGGCCTCCTGGGATGTTTTCGACGGGTTCAACAATTATGCCGGAATGAAAGAAGCGCGGGCCGAAAGGGATGCCCAGCGCAGGCAGCTGGAGCAGGATGAGCTTGCGGCAAGCGCGGATGTCTGGACAAAATATTACAATCTGAAGACGGCTATCAGCAAGCTAAAATACGGCGAGTCCTTTTTTAAGAACGCCGAGAGTTCCTTTGAACTTACGCTCGACAGTTATCGCGCCGGTCTTAAAAGCGTCCTGGACATCCTATATGCCAATAGCCAGCTGGCCGAGGCGAGAAGCAATCTTGTGCAGTCTAAAAACGATATGTATACGGCGTTTGTTGAACTGTTGCATGCTACCGGGTCCATTAGCGTAGAAAACGTACCCGGTTATGCCGGCCAGCTTTCCAGTAGCCAGGATCAGCAAAAGGAAGATAGAAAGGGAGGGCCGAAATAAATGTTAAGTATAAAGAAAATCCAGGATATCTTGAGGAGTTTGCTGGAGAGAATCAAAAAACTCAAGTTTAAAGAGCTTTTCCGGGACAAGAGATTGATAAGAAGGACGATTCTGATACTCGTATGCGTCTTTTTGATGCTTCATGTCCGCAGCTGCCTCTTGGAGAAGAAGAAAAAAGAGATCCCGCCGCGACCCGTCCAGACGGCATTAGCCGTCCAGAAGGATGTTCCGGTGTACATAACTTCTTTCGGGACGCTTGACGCCGATACCAGCGTGGACATAAAAAGTCAGGTCACCGGAAAGATAAAGGAGATCCATTTCAAAGAGGGCGATGACGTTAAAGAAGGAGACCTGCTTTTTGTGATCGACCCGGATCCCTATAAGGCGGCGCTTGATAAGGCGGAAGCTTCCCTAGCGCAGGCCAAAGTCGACCACAAACTTAAAAAAGACACGCTCCAGAGGAATAAACTTCTTTTTGAGAAGGAACTTATTTCCCAGCAGGATTTCGAACAGTATCAGACTGACGCGGATGCGGCAGAAGCGGAAGTAAAACTTGACGAAGCGAACGTCGAGACCGCTAAGATAAACCTCGATTATTGTTATATCCATTCGCCCCTGGACGGCGTCACCGGCAGGAAAGACGGGGACGTAGGGGACCTTGTGACAGCCAATTCCGATCAGGTGCTTGTAAGCGTCAAGGATATAGACCTCATCGACGTCGATTTCACCGTCCCGGAAAGGAATTTCCCGCAGGTGATGAAAGCCGGTAAAAACGGAAAGCTGAAGATCGAGGTGATCGTCGAAGGGGATGACGGCACAAGTTACACGGGAGAGCTCAGCTATTATGATAATACCGTCGATGAGACCACGGGGACGGTATTCCTGGAAGGGATAGTGGCAAACCCCGAGAGAAAACTCTGGCCCGGGCAGTTCGTTACGGTGAGTCTCCTGGTCGATACGGTAGAGGGCGCGACGGTGGTGCCTTACGAATCGGTCCAGCTCGGCAAACAGGGCAGCTACCTTTTCGTTGTGACTGACGAGAATAAAGCGGATTTAAGGATAGTCAAAGCCGGAGCAAAAGACGGTAACGATCTGGTGATCGAGAAGGGCGTCGAAGTGGGGGAAAAAGTGGTTACAACAGGACAGATGGGTCTTAGTCCCGGTATTCCCGTTGTGGACGCCTCCGGGAAACAAGAGAAAAAGAAAAGCTCCGTTTGGGATCTAAACTGGTTAAAGGAGGCTGAAAAGAGGGTCAAGCAATGGTTTTCTCCGAAGTCTTCATAAAAAAGCCCATTATGACCACGCTCATAATGATGGCTGCGCTCATATTTGGAGTAGCGGCGTATTTCCAGCTGCCTATAAGCGATTTACCGTCAGTAGATTACCCTGTTATAACCGTGACTGTCGCTTATCCGGGTGCGAGCCCCGCTACGATGGCCTCGACTGTGGCTTCGCCTCTGGAGGACCAGGTCATGGAGATACCGGGACTTCAGACTGTCATCTCAAACAACACGGAAGGCCAGACGCAGATCATACTCACCTTTGATCTTAACCGCAATATTGACCTGGTGGCTCCGGACGTGCAGGCTGCTATTTCACGCGCTATGGGGAATTTGCCTACGGATCTTCCCGAGCCGCCTACGTATACAAAGACCAACCCGTCTGATGCCCCGATCGTGTATACCATGCTGACTTCGGATACCATGACTCCGGGTCAGTTGTATGATTATGGTAACAGGGCCATAGGGCAGAGGATAAGCATGATCGGAGGCGTTTCACAGGTATCTGTCTGGGGGGCGAAGACAGCGGTCAGGGTCCAGGTAGACCCCAACAAGCTCGCCTCGTATGGGATAGGCATTGATGAGGTGGCGAAAGCCATCCAGAACGGTACTGTCACCATCCCCGGCGGGAGCCTGAACGGGACCTTCCGCACTTTTTCAATTGAGCCGCAAGGCCAGCTCTTTAAGGCGGAGGACTATGATAAACTTATCATCGCTTACAGGAACAATGCCCCGGTAAGGCTGGAAGACATAGCCAGGTGTGTAGACAGTCTCGATAATGACGTTGTGAACGTCGACTACGGAACTTCGGGAAAGGATATAAGCTCAGGAGCGGTAATCGTCGCTGCCTACCGTCAGGGAGGGGCAAACACCGTGGCGGTAAGCAAAAAGATAAGGGATACCATAGATGCGATCAAAGATGAAGTCCCCGGCTCTATCGATCTCGACATATTTTACGATAGGTCCATACAGATAGTAGAGTCGGTTACCGATGTAAAAAACACCGTCTTTATCGCGTTATGCCTGGTCGTTCTTGTTATATTCCTTTTTATAGGAAGGATCTCTGATACCGTCATCCCCGGGATAACACTTCCGTTTACGCTTGTCTCAACATTTATCTTTATGCTTGCGGCGGGATTCAGCCTGGACAACCTCTCCCTCATGGGTCTTACGCTTTCGGTGGGGTTTTTGGTGGATGACGCGATCGTCGTTCTTGAGAATACCGTCCGCCATGTTGAAGGCGGCATGAAACCTTTCCAGGCCGCCATAAAGAGCATGCGGGAGATAACGGGCACTGTCATCTCGACAAGTGCGGCTCTTATAACCGTTTTTATACCGCTTGTATTCATGAGCGGTGTCGTCGGCAGGAATTTCAACGAATTTGCCCTTACCGTAGTCGCCGCTATTATCGCGTCGACAATTATCGCCTTGACACTCGCGCCGATGATGTGCGCCCGCACGCTAAAGCCTAAAAAAGCGGAAAAGACAAAGGTGGAACAGTTTACCGGGAAGTTTGTCGGCAATTTAAACAAAAAATATGCGGGCGCTCTCAGCTGGATCCTGCATCACCGGTACGTCTCCGTTATTGCGTGGGCGCTTTGCATAGCGGGGACGCTGTGGCTTTTTACGATACTTCCGAAGACTTTTTTGCCCGATGGGGATTCCGGTGCCGTCGAGGGACAGATTCTTGTGTCCCAGGGGACATCCACCGAACAGGTTAGGAAATTCCAACACGCTATTGACGAGGTGCTCAGGACAGATCCGGCGGTAGAAAAAACAATATCGGTTACGGGACTCCAGCCCGGGGCTGACCAGAGCACGGGCCCGTTCTTTGCGGTTTTAAAGCCGCCGGGCAAAAGAGATCCTATGGAAAAAGTAGTGGCAAGACTGAGGCAAAAGATGGCCAGGATACCCCTGGGGCTTGCCTTTATAAAACCTATCCCGTCGCTGGAGATGAGTACCGGCGGAGAAGCCACGGCTGCCGGAAGCCAGTATTCCTACACCTTAAACGGAAGCGACAGGGACACGCTTTATGATATTGCGCTTGATCTGGAGAAGAAGATGCGCGCGATGCCGGAGTTTGTCGATGTGCAGAACAGCGTCAAGCTCGATATGCCCCAGCTTAATATCACAATACTGCGTGACCGCGCCTCCACCCTGGGTATTACCGCTGAGGATATAGAATATGCCCTCACACTTGCCTACGCGGGCGGCAAGGTCACTACATATGAGACGGATGTCGACCAGTATGACGTAATCGTCGAGCTTGACAAGAAGTACCAGAGGGATCCGGTTGACCTTTCCACGATATACGTGCGGGCGCAGGCTACGGGAGAGCTGGTGCCTCTGGGCGTTGTCGCCCAGTGGAATGTAGGCGTAGGACCCCAGAACGTGCCGCACTATGATCAGCTTAATTCAGCGACTATTTCTTTTAATGTGAGAGGCGGTGTGCCTCTGGGCAAAGCCACAAAAATTCTGCAGGATACCGCCACAGGCATGATGCCTCCGGGAGTAAGCGGCACCTTCCAGGGCGAGGCTCAGGAATTTGAAGAATCCGTCAAAAGCCTGGGGGCGCTTCTTCTGATATCGGTTATCATAATGTATATCATCCTCGGCATCCTCTACGAAAGCTACATTCATCCCTTTACGATACTTACGACCCTGCCGGTAGCGACTTTCGGCGGGCTGGCTACGCTTCTATTATTCAGGTCGGAACTTTCACTTTACGCATATATAGGGATGTTCATGCTTCTGGGGATAGTCTCCAAAAACGGTATCATAATGGTCGATTTCGCCAACCAGAACCTGGAAGAGGAAAATATGAACGATTTTGACGCTATTTACAACGCCTGCCTTGTGCGTTTTCGCCCCATACTTATGACCGGTGCTTCGACCATAATAGGGGCCGTGCCGATAGCCCTTGGTTTTGGCGCGGACGGCGCATCGAGAAGGCCTCTCGGGCTTATTGTGGTAGGGGGGCTCATGTTCGCCCAGGTAGTAACCCTTTTTGTCACCCCAGCTATATTCCTTTATATGCAAGAGATCCAGGAAAAATTCCTTGATAAATTTGAACTGACGCGTTCGGGTGCGTCGCGGAAAGACGAATAAGCTTGCACTTTTTTTATGTCGATAGATACAAATCCATGGAACGGGAGGGGCTATGAAAAAAATTTTGGTCTTGGTTTGCGTCATTTTGCTGTGCGGCTGCAACAGCCCGTTAAGTATCGCCGAGAAGGACGTCTCTTTTTCAGCTGATAAGCTGAGCCAGAAAGTCGTCATATACAATAATGTGACGTTCATCGAGGACAGCCGGATTATCGCGATCGAGACGGATTCCGGGGAGATAATCATAAAACGGATACCCGCTACTATTATCCCGGATAGCGTTTATGTCGAATTAGAGGAAGGCGGGGACGGCTTCTCAATAATATCACAGGAATTCGACAGCAAGATCGTTTCAAAAGACGCTCTTTTAAAGGAATATCTGGGAAAACAGGTATCCATCATAAATTTTAACGAATATCAGGACAGAAAAGAGGTCGTCGAAGCGGAGCTGCTTAGCGGCGAGAACGGGGGCATATACAGAATAAATGATGAGGTTTATCTGGGGTATCCCGGCTACGTCATCCTCTCTTCCGTTCCCGAAGGCTATATAAGCGAACCGCAGCTTAAGTGGGATTACCTGAGCAAGAGTTTGGGCGAGAAAAAAATAAAATTATCGTATCTTTCAACCGGGCTTAGCTGGTCAGCTGCCTATGTCATGAAAATCGATACTTCCGGCAAAACTATGGATCTTGCATGCTGGGCTAATATCAGCAACAATTCAGGTGCGACTTTTAACGATGCGGATGTGAGACTCGTTGCGGGAGAACTTAATACCATACCTCAGCCTAAGGCGGCGGCGTTTCTGCGATCCAGCATGGCCGGCGCCGAGGCCGGTTCCTTACCGAGCGAAGAAGTTTTTGAGTACCATATGTATACTATCCCGCACAAGGTAACTTTAGGCGACAGATCGGTAAAACAGGTTATGCTCATGGAAGCTGGAAGCGTGAGTGTCGATAAAAGATATGTCGTAAAGATTGTAAGGAATTATTATCAGAGATATGATGACGTTTACACTGACGTGCCCGTTAAGGCTGTTATCAAAACAGAAAATTCTAAAGATATGGGCCTGGGTGAAGCTTTGCCGTCAGGGAAGGTGAGGCTCTACGAAAGAAACGAAAACGGCGAGGTGTTCTTTATAGGCGAGGATACGCTGAGGGACACCCCTTTAGACGAAGAGATAGAACTGGAAGCCGGCAACGTTTTTGATGTTATATGCAAGACCAGGCAGATTGATTTTTCGCAGATTTCCAAGAACCTGAAAGAGCTTTCCTGGGAGATAAAAGCGATCAACCATAAAAATGAAAGCGTAAGCGTCGATGTCATTGAGACGATAACGGGTAACTGGGAGATAATCAGCAACGATCACGATTATGAAAAGATCAGCGCGACTAAGATAAAATTTAAACTTGACCTTAAAGCGGGAGAGGAGAAGGTCATAACTTATACCGTAAGAGTGGGCATTTAGAGAATATCATAGGCAAAAGCTAAACTTGTTACAGCCAATACGTCGCTGGTTGCCCTGGCAATCGGGGTAATGGCGCATTTCAGAAAGACCTGCAAGTTTTCCCTTAACATTACAATAGAAAGTCTGATCAAACTTATCATAGAGCCCCTGTAAGGTTTCTTTAAACCGTTATGGTATCCTCTATAGACGAAAAAGGAACTTTTCTGGTGAAAATTTTGTCTAATAAAATAGAAGGCGGAGGTATGCCGGTTTTTAATAAGGGGGTGTATCATGAAGAAGATATTTATAGGCGTTTTCATAATGGTGTTTGTAATGTCTATCGTCGTATCGTCTCCGGCACAGACGACATCATCCGATATTTTAAAGGCGGGACTTTTAGGCGCAGGTGCAGGCGCTCTTGGCGGAGCCGCCTCCGGCGCTAAGGGTAGAGACGTCTGGAAAGGTGCTCTTGCCGGTGCGGGGCTCAACATTATTGGCGGTGCGCTTCTTGATTCCATCAGCGGAGAAAGAGTCCAGACCACGACCCAGGTGAGGAGGATGGAGCCGCGGGACGCGTACAGCGAAGGCTATCAGGCCGGCTTCCTCAACGGGTATAAGGCCGGGTATGCCGAGGGGTTAAGGGACGGCATGAGGGAATATATTTCTGGAAATTAGACACCGGCGGTTATTGCGGATCCTTGAAGCTGCTTTCTACAGGAAGAGCTCTTCATCAAGGTTTTTTGTTGTTCTTTTTGCTTCTTCGATCCCGGAAGCGATTCGCTTGTCGATTTCATCAAGCGACAATGTAGTGAAATCCTCGACATTATGAAACAGATGCTTCAAAGCATCCTGGAAGAGCAGTACGTCGCGTTTTTCAAATACCAGTAAGATCAGCGAGTCTGTGATAAGGCTTGACGGAATGGAAGAGGTGATTCCCGATTCCCAGAATTTCGACTCGTTATTATTTTTGGCATACCTTATATTGTTCACCAGGACAGCATGCTGCTCTTCAGCGGCCTTTGCTTTATCCCGCTCGCGTTCATGGAAACATCTCCCATATTCGGTCATTCTTTGGTTTATGATCTCTATGAGGTTTTTCTGCTCCAGGTGCTTTCCCAGGTCTTCTTTTAATCTGTGTATAATGGAGCTGACAAGTTCATGCCGTACAGAACGGTCTTGGCTGTATTTAAAAAGTGATGTATCAAGGCGGGACAATAGGTATACGCATAATTCAAAGAGGGTGCTATATCCGTACTCTCCGGTATCCGTTTCGGGGGTTTTGGGGGCGTTCTTTTTTGATTTGGCTAAAGCGGTCTTTAAAGAATTATATCCACGTGTGGCGATAACGAGTAAAAGATCGTATATTTTCTGGAACTTCCTGTTTGTATTATTATTCAACTTCTCCACCGGCACTCTCCTAATTCAATAAGGGATTAATATTAATAGAATATCAGATTTTTAGCGTTTATGCAATGTTTTGATACATGCGGATTTTATGCGGTAAATTTTTATCAGGATAGGAAACCAGCCTGTTTTTGCGGCTTTTCTATCTTACAATAAAGTCGCCAATTAACGCTTAAAAAAACCGCATAAATTGCTTGAAAAATATTCAAATATATAGAATAATAACGAGCAATCTTGTAGAAGAGAAGACCAGCTCGTTTTTTATTGCATGAAATAGTAGGGAGGGAGAATGCCAAGACGCAATGATATCAAAAAAATTCTTATTATTGGTTCCGGACCGATTATTATCGGACAAGCCTGTGAGTTTGATTATTCGGGTACTCAAGCCTGTAAGGCCCTGAAAGAAGAAGGATATGAAGTGGTGCTGGTCAATTCAAACCCGGCAACGATAATGACGGACCCGGGCACTGCCGATAAGACCTATATAGAACCGCTTACTGTCGAGAGCCTGGAAGCGATCATCGAGAAAGAACGGCCCGACGGTCTTCTGCCTAATCTGGGAGGGCAGACCGGGCTTAATCTCTCTTCGAGTCTTTACAAATCGGGGGTTCTTGAAAAATACGGCGTGGAGATCATCGGTGTCAAAGCCGACGCTATTGAACGCGGTGAGGACCGCATTGCCTTTAAGGATACGATGAACAAACTGGGTATACCGATGCCGAAATCCGAACCGTCTCATTCGGTTGAAGAAGCCGAAGAGATCGCGGATAAACTGGGCTACCCGGTCGTCTTAAGGCCGGCCTATACTCTGGGAGGAACAGGCGGAGGGATAGCCTATAATATAGAGGAGCTCAGGACGATCGTTTCTCGCGGCCTGGCGGCGAGTCTCGTCCATCAGGTACTTGTCGAGGAATCCGTGATAGGGTGGGAAGAGCTGGAGCTTGAGGTCGTAAGGGACCAGAAGGACCAGAAGATCACGGTCTGTTTTATCGAGAACATCGATGCGATGGGGGTTCACACCGGAGACAGTTTCTGCTGCGCTCCCATGCTGACGGTCCCGGAGGCTCTGCAGAAACGCATGCAGGACCTTTGTTACAAGATCGTTGACGCGATCGGTGTCGTCGGGGGGACGAATATCCAGTTTGCCCATAACCTGGCAGATGACCGGCTGGTGGTCATCGAGATCAATCCCAGGACGTCGCGTTCTTCGGCTCTTGCTTCGAAAGCGACGGGTTTTCCCATAGCCCGCATTTCCACAAAACTCGCGGCGGGGCTTACTATGGACGAGATACCGTACTGGAAGGAAGGCACGCTCGAGAAGTATAAACCCAGCGGGGATTATGTTGTGATCAAGTTTGCACGGTGGGCTTTTGAGAAGTTCCCTCAGGCCAAGGACGTCATCGGCACCCAGATGAAGGCCGTAGGCGAGGTCATGAGTATAGGGAAGACATTTAAAGAAGCGTTTCAGAAGGCTATCCGTTCTCTTGAGATAAAACGTTACGGTCTGGGCGGGGCGAAAGATTTCAAGGAACTTTCGCCGGATGAGCTCAGGCGCCGGCTTGCCTTCCCTTCGAGTGAACGGGTTTTTCTTATGTACGAGGCTTTGCGTAAGGGCATCGGCATAGAAGAGCTCCACGGTCTGACACATATAGGACGCTGGTTTATCGGCGAGATGAAGGAGCTGGTTGATTTTGAGGAGGAGATAACAAAATATGGATGGGGTGACCTTCCGCCTGAGAAGCTGATAAAGGCGAAGGAGTGGGGGTTCTCCGACAAGTATCTTGCGAGCCTGTTCAGGGCCCCTGAAAGCGAGGTGCGCCGCAAAAGAATATCCATCGGCAAGACGGCGCGTTACGAAGCCGTTCCCGTAAGCGGGGTGAAAAACGCCGCGTATTACTATTCTACCTACAAGGATATCAAGGACGAGGTTCCCGTCAGCAAGAAAAAGAAAATCATGATTCTGGGGGGAGGCCCGAACAGGATAGGTCAGGGTATAGAGTTTGATTATACCTGCGTGCATGCCGCATTTGCTTTGCGTGACGAGGGTTATGAATCCATAATGGTCAACTGCAACCCGGAAACGGTATCCACGGACTATGATACTTCGAACAAGCTCTATTTCGAGCCGCTTACAGTTGAGGACGTTTTGGCCATCTATGAAAAGGAAAAACCCGAAGGTGTTATCGTGCAGTTCGGCGGGCAGACGCCGCTCAATATCGCCCAGGAGCTGAAGGATAACGGCGTCAAGATCTTCGGGACTTCGCCTGAGAGCATCCATTTCGCGGAGGACAGGGAACGTTTCCGCGAAAAGATGATAGAGCTGGGTATACCGCAGCCGGAAGGCGGCATTGCCAGGAGCCTGGAAGAGGCCATTGAGACAGCCAAGAAAATAGGGTTTCCGCTCATGGTAAGGCCTTCTTATGTTCTGGGCGGGCGAGGCATGGAGATCATTTATGATGAAGCTTCTCTGAAGAAGTATGCGCTGGAAGCCATCAACGTGAGCCCGGAGCACCCGATGCTTATAGACAGGTTCCTGGAGGAGGCGACTGAAGCCGAAGTCGACGCGATTTCTGACGGCAAAGAGACGTTCATCGCTTCGGTGATGGAGCATATCGAGCTTGCCGGGGTGCATTCGGGAGATTCGGCATGCTCGATACCGAGCCGGACCATCAAGAAGGAACATCTCAACAAAATAGAGGAATACACCGTGGCGATCGCCAAAGCGCTTAACGTTGTGGGGCTGATGAATATCCAGTATGCGATCTGTGACGATACTGTTTACATACTTGAAGCCAATCCGCGAGCTTCGCGTACTGTCCCGCTTGTCTCGAAAGTAACGAGCGCGCCGATAGCCAGGATCGCAACGCAGCTCATGATCGGTAAAAAACTGAGCGATTTCCCCCAGCTTAAGAATCTCAAGATTCCTTTCGTGGGCGTGAAAGAAGCCGTTTTTCCGTTCAACATGTTCCCTGAGGTCGATCCCCTGCTTGGTCCCGAGATGAAGGCGACCGGTGAAGTAATGGGTGCGGCTGATTCTTTTGCGCTTGCTTTTTATAAGGCGCAGGAAGCGGCTGGAGCAAAGCTTCCCGTCGAAGGAAACGTCCTAGTCACGGTTGCCGACAAGGACAAGTTGCCGCTGCTTGCAATCGCAAAGAAGTTCAAGGATCTGGGTTTCAACATCTATGCCACAAGCGGGACGAGCGGTTTTCTGAACGAAAACAAAATAGTGAACACTGAAGTCAAAAAACTGCATGAAGGCCGGCCCAATATCGCCGACATGATCAAGAACAAGGACCTTCATCTCATAATCAATACGCCTGTGGGAAAAGACAGCAAGTATGACGACAGTTACATCCGTATGATGGCGATACAGCAGAAGACCCCGTATGTCACGTCTATGGCGGCGGCCGAGGCCACCGTTGCCGGGATCGAAGCGCTAAAGACCAACAAAAAGATAGTGCCCAAAGCGCTGCAGGAATATCATAGCTGAAGGGATAGGTGTAATGAAAAAGAAACAAGGTTTTGACAACGAGAAGTACCTGAAGGAACAGTCGCAAGCGATACTCGAGAGGGTTAAGCAGTTCGGCGACAAGCTTTATCTCGAGTTCGGAGGCAAGATCGTCTATGATTTTCATGCATCAAGGGTCCTGCCAGGATTCGCCCCTGACGTCAAGATGCAGCTATTGCAGAAGCTTGCCGACAAAGCTGAAATAATACTGTGCCTGTATGCCGGAGACATCGAGAGAAAGAAGATGAGGGCGGATTTCGGGATCACCTATGATTCCGACTCTCTCAGGATGATAGACGAGCTGAGGGAGAGGGGTTTGAAGATAGCGGGACTAGTCATCACCCGTTTCGAGAACCAGCCTTCGGCAAAGATCTTCAAGAACAAGCTCCAGAGGCGCGGCATCAGGGTCTATACACACCGCTATACCAAAGGATACCCGACTGATATTGACCTTATAGTGAGCGATGAAGGGTATGGGGCTAACGAGTATATCGAAACTACCAGACCCCTTGTCATCATCACGGGTCCCGGCCCGGGCAGCGGGAAACTCGCTACCAGTCTTTCACAGGTATACCACGAGCACAAAAGAGGCGTAAATGCCGGGTATGCCAAGTTCGAGACTTTTCCCATATGGAACATACCGCTTAAGCATCCGGTGAATGTGGCGTATGAGTCTGCGACGGCAGATTTAAGAGACTTTAACATGATAGACCCGTTTCATCTCGAGGCTTACGGTAAAACTGCCATAAATTACAACCGTGACGTTGATGCGTTTCCCCTGCTTAAGAGGATACTCATGAAGATAATGGGGGAGGATACCATCTACAAGTCGCCGACTGATATGGGTGTAAACCGTGCCGGATTCGGCATAGTGAACGATGGGATCGTACAAGATACCGCCCGCCAGGAGATAATAAGAAGATATTTCCGGTACGCCTGTGAGTATGCGATGGGATTCGCGGATAAAGAGACGGTTGAGCGTGCGCAGCTTCTGGTCGAAGAAGTGGGGATGAAACCCGAAGACCGTCCGGTGGTCGAACCGGCCCGTGAAGCGATGCGGGAGGCGCAAGAGAAAGGAAAAGGGCATGAAGGGATATTCTGCGGCGCGGCTATACGTCTTGCGGACGGAAGAATAGTGAAGGGTAAGAACTCCCCGATACTCCACGCCTCCGCAAGTCTTGTCCTAAATGCGGTAAAGACGATAGCGGGGATGTCCGATGACATACATTTATTGTCGCCGGCTACAATCGACTCTATTGCAAAGTTCAAGGAAGAGATATCGAGAAGCAAAAGCATAAGCCTTGATCTTGAAGAGACGCTTATAGCGCTTAGCATAAGCGCGGCCACGGACCCCTCCGCCCGGTCAGCCATGGAGAAATTAAAAGAGCTTCGGGGCCGTGACGTGCACCTCACGCATATGCCTACTCCTGGAGATGAAGCGGGCCTGCGCAAGCTCGGAGTAAACCTTACAAGCGAACCGAACTTTGCCACAAAAAGCCTTTTTGTGCTGTAGGGGAGCCGTTAGAGTCTCTTCGCGGTTGACACTACTATACTACAACAAACACATAGCACTGCGCCGTTTCTATGATATAATAATACAAAGTTTTTATAGAAAGGGACATTACAAGTGCCGCATTTCACAGAGAGTCCGTCCTATCCCGTCAAGGGTTTTCATTTTATGGCAAAACCCGCCGGTCCTGCCTGTAATCTGAACTGCCGTTATTGCTTTTATACGGAAAAAAACGCGCTTTACCGCGGCAAGAATAATTACAGGATGTCCGAGGAAGTGCTGGAGACATTTATCCGGAAATATATATCCGAACAACCCGTTGACGAGGTGGAGTTTGTCTGGCAGGGAGGAGAACCCACTCTTTTAGGGGTGGATTTCTACCGCAGGGTAGTGCGATTACAAAAGCAATACAGCCAGGGAAAACACATAAAGAATTCCCTGCAGACTAACGGGACGCTTTTAAACGACGGGTGGTGTAAGTTTCTTAAAGAGCATAACTTTCTGGTGGGGTTAAGCCTCGATGGACCCGCACAGATCCATGACCGTTACCGTGTCGATCATGCGGGTAAACCTACTTTTGATGCGGTGATACGGGGGCTGCGTCTTCTCAAGAAACATGATGTTGATTTTAATATTATGGCATGTGTCGCGAAAGAGACGGCGTACAAGTTCTTGCAAGTATACCGGTTTTTCAGAGACGAAGGCGTAAGATTCATCCAGTTCATGCCGATAATAGAACGCGTGGCGGACGCGCATGGCAAAGAACGGGGCTTCCGCCTTGCCAGCCCTGCGGTCCTTGACAGGGAAGAAACCAATACAGAAGTTACCCCGTGGAGCGTCAGTCCCGAAGCCTACGGGACATTCCTTAGCGGCGTCTTTGATGAATGGGTAAAACATGACGTGGGCAGCATATTTGTGATGAACTTCGAATGGGCGCTTAATTCGTGGATCGGTAACCCCTCGCCTGTATGTGTATATGCAAACCAGTGCGGCCGCTCGGTTGTAATAGAGCATGACGGGGATGTATATGCGTGTGACCACTGCGTATATCCCGGGTACAAGCTGGGTAACATCCTGACCGACGGCCCGTTAGAGATGATCGGTAAATCTCTTTCCTCCGGGTTCGGCACTAACAAAGAAACAGCTTTGCCCCAGTGTTGCAGGGATTGCGAGGTGCTGAATCTCTGCCGAGGGGGTTGCCCCAAACACCGTTTTACGTCGTCTTATAACGGCGAGCCGGGTCTCCAGTATCTTTGCGTGGGATATAAGAAATTTTTCCTTCACATCCGTAAATATCTGAGGGTTATGACTCAGCTTTTGGAAAACGGCCTTCCGGTCTCGCATATAATGAAAGCTTTGGAAGGGCCATTGGTCGTGAAACTAAACCAGTAATATAATATTAAAAAAGGGGGTATTTATGAAGACGAAACTGGTATCAGTTTTATCCTTGCCGCCGATCTTGTCGCTTTTTTTCGGGGTCGGTACGGCACAGGCGGAGGAAGCAGCAGCTAAAGTAATCACCCGCGGAGCTTCAACGGGGCAGACCACAGCCAAGGGGTACAGCCATCCCAACCAGTACCTTCACGTGCAGCCTACGCAGCTTGCAGATAACATGGAACCGGTAGTCCAACATCCGCAGGAAGAAAAGCAGGCTCGCCAGAAACTGGATGCGATGGAGAAGCGTTTTGGCAAGAAGCCGAACATACTTATCTTTATTCTGGATGATGTGGGATGGATGGACCCGGGGTTTAACGGCGGCGGAGAATCTGTGGGTAACCCGACTCCAAACTTGGACCGCCTGGCCCAGCAGGGGCTTATCCTGACCTCGGCCTACTCGACGCCGAGCAGTACCCCGACACGCGCTACGATACATACCGGGCAGAACCCGTTACACCATGGCCTATTGCGTCCGCCCATGTACGGCGAGCCCGGCGGGCTTGACGGCGTGATAACGCTGCCCGGCCTCCTCCAGAAGCAGGGTTACCTGACTCAGGGTGTCGGCAAATGGCACATGGGAGAGAACGAGGGGTCGCTGCCCCAGAATGTGGGATACGATGATTATTACGGTTTTCTGGGCGTCTCCGACATGTATACCGAATGGCGTGATGAGTACTTTAATCCGGAAGTCGCGCTCAGCCCTGAACGTTACGCGCTGATGGAAAAACTCGGGTTCAATCACAATAACGTTCACTGCGTTAAAGGCAAAAAGGGGGTCGAGGACGTATACGAGATCAACCTCTCGACCATCAAAGACCTGGACCAGGACTGGGCAGATTACAGCGATAAGTTCATCCGCAAGATGGCCAAGAGCAAGAAGCCGTGGTTTCTTTATCACGCTACACGCGCCTGTCATTTCGACAACTATCCGAACGATGAGTATGCCGGCAAGTCTCCCGCACGAACGGTTTTCAGCGACGGTATGGTCGAAGCGGATGATATTTTCGGCCGGCTTGTAAAAGCGCTGGAGGAGACAGGACAGCTTGAGAACACGATCATTTTCTTCACTTCAGACAACGGTCCGGAAGGCGAGATACCGCCGCATGGCCGGTCCCCGTTCCGCGGACACAAAGGCTCGGCGTGGGAAGGCGGCGTGCGTGTCCCGACTTTTGTCTATTGGAAGGGCGTGATCGGGCCGCGCAAATCAGACGGGCTTTTCGATCTGGCGGACCTGTTTAATACCTGTTTGTCGATCGCCGGGATGCCGGGAGCCGAAGTCGCAGCAAACCTGCCGAAGGACCGTTATGTGGACGGTGTCGACCAGACGCCGTTTCTTATCGCCGACAATGGACAGTCCTCGCGGCGCAGCCGTATTTATACGCTGAACCAGTACTTTTCGGGCGTCCGTGTTGATGAGTTTAAATCCATCTTTACGGTGGAATTGGAGGATGCGATTTTTCCGAGGGGCTATAACGCGGGTTTCAGCGGAGCGATCGTGACGGAGACGGGCGGCGCGACCATGGTTAATCTCTATACCGACCCGCAGGAAGACATAAATATAGGCGTACGACACATCCCGATGGGTGTTGTCTTGTTGTCGGAAGTGGAGCGTTACCAGAACGTATTGAAGAAATACCCGCCACAGACCAAAGTTGGTTTCACGGGTAATTGATAGGGTGAGTGAAGCTCCATGGGCTAACGCCCATGGCATCCACATTTTCAGTCTTTCCGTCAAGCGGAACCCTGCACCGAAGGCCATTCATCCACGCCCTTACGGGCGTGGCCTTCTGGTGCATGGGTAA
>Ga0180432_10005020_pt1 | contig 17840 bp, 14 predicted proteins | sample SS_ome_10_FD_132414 | JGI IMG/M metagenome (GOLD analysis project Ga0180432, IMG submission 132414) | Hypersaline lake sediment archaeal communities from the Salton Sea, California, USA - SS_1_MS_2 metaG | ecosystem: Environmental > Aquatic > Non-marine Saline and Alkaline > Hypersaline >...
GCACCGCTCGTCGACCGTCTCGACCGCCGTCTGTAGGTCCGCTTCCGGCCCCCAGACGAGGACGACGCCGTCTTCGCTCTCTGCACCGAGTGCGGCGACCAGTCGCTCCCAGTACTCGGCTCCGAGAGCGGGCACGTCGTCTCCGGCGAAGGTCATGTTCGGCTTCTCGATACAGGCGATCACCTTGAGCCGATCGGAGAGCTCGTCGGCGAAAGAGCGACCGGGGGACGTGAATCGCGCGAGAACGTCGCCGAAGGCCGGGAGGGCGAGGGCCACGACGCCGTACCCCTCCGGAAGGCGGAGGGGCTCGCGCGGATCGAGCCGGTCGCCGACCGCGACGGCGAGCTGGCGGAGACTCCAGTCTGCGGAGTCATCGACCCGAGAGACGAGGTCGTCTCGGATCGAGAGGAGGGCGCTCTGGCGGAACGCCTCGTTGTGCGTCAGTCGCGGGAGCCAGCGGATGTGCTGGACCCCCTTGATCTCGACGCGGGTCCCGCCTTCAATGCTCACGTTGACGTCCTGACGCGCGGCTCCGATTCCGGTGTTCACCTTGCCCGTGCTTCGCGTCAGATAGCGGATGTACTGCGCCGCCTCCGCGGCCTCGGCGGGGGTTCGCATGTCGGGATAGGTGACGGTCTCCACCAGGGGCATTCCGAGCCGGTCGGTCGTGTAGACCCGCTCGTGTCCGACGTCGGAGACCTCCCTGCAGGAGTCTTCCTCGACGCTCAGCTGGATGATGCGCACCGGGTGTTCGGAAAGCGGGATCTCGCCTTCGATTCCGACGATCCCCGTGCGCTGGAATCCGGTCGGGATGCTTCCGTCGAGATACTGCTTCCGCGTGATGTGCAGCTCGCCGACGATGTTCGTCTTCAACAGGAGGGCGATCTCGATCGCGATTCGCAGGGCGTCCCGGTTGAGCGGAAACGGGGGCGTGTCGTCGATGTCGTACGTGCAGGCCGTCTCGCCCTTGATCCGGTAGGTGATGTTCTTCTTCGTCCGAAACTCCATCAGCGCGGTGCCGTCGTACTCGCCGAGTTCGGAGAGCGTGGGGCGCATGTGGCGAACGAGCTGTGCGTCGAACTCGTCCCCATCCTGATAGATGCCCGCCGGGCAGCGGCAGAAGAGCTTCTTCACCGTCGTCAACTGCTGGTGAATCTCCAGGCCGCACTTGAAGCCGAGCTCCGCGTAGACGGATGCGGGCGCGCGCCCGTACGGAACGTAGGCGGGCCGATCCGGCGCGCGGTGGTTGCCAGATGCGGTCATGGTCCTGGTCGGCCGTCCTTCCTGTGCGGCGATGACGGATCGAGATGGGGAAGCGTGGAGAGGATAGAAGCCAACCGGCAGGACGGCAAGATCCCCGCGCGGGCAGGGGACGCACCGTGCTTGACAAGCCGGACGGGGCCTGTATACTGCGACCCTACAATCGGACATCGTCCACTCATCTTGAGTGGCAGACCAACGAGATGTGCCCTGGCAAGGCACGCCTGCAAGGAGGAGGCAGATACGATGATCAAGACTGCTAACCCAGTTCGGCTCGTGGCCCCTGCAGGTGTGGTGAACGAGGGCGTCGAAGCAGCAACCTTCTAGATCAAGTCAAGCTTTCTCTCCACACCGACGGGACGACGGCGCGTCGCAGCGGTTCCTTCTGCTGCGGCCTGAACGTCGCACACCGCGTTCGTCCACCCACGTAGTGCAGGGGCCGTCGTCCGGACACCGCAGGAGCGGACGATGCCGGTCCCGCCAATCGACGAACTCAGTTGCTCAGAATCTCGAGGCGAGGAGAAGAGGATGTCAGTACGGAATCTGCCTGAAGGGTACACCGCGCGCCCGGCGAGAGCCGGGGACGCGGAAGAAGCGGTCGCGCTGTTCAACGCGTGCTCGGTCGAGCTGACGGGCGAGGCGCCGCACGACGCCGACGAGCAGCGCGTCGAGTGGCGGACGCCGCGGTTCGACCTCGACAGGGACACGCGCGTGGTGCACGCGCCCGGCGGAGACCTGGCCGGCTACGCGGAAGTCTGGGACACGGACGAGCCGCACGTTCAGATCTACGGCTGGGGACGCGTGCACCCGAACCATCGCGGCCTCGGGATCGGGTCCGCGCTGCTCGCGTGGGAGGAGGAGCGGGCGAGGGAGGCGATCCCGTCGGCGCCGGACGGGGCGCGCGTGAGTCTTCGGAGCGGCGCGCTCGTGCAGGACGAACACGCGCGAGGACTCCTCGATGGCCGCGGATTCGAGGTCGTGCGCCGCTTCTGCCGGATGGTGATCGAGATGGACGCCCTTCCGCCGGAACCGGAGTGGCCGGCGGGCGTGGTTGTCCGACCGCTCGATCCGGAGGCCGACCTCGAGGTGATGGTCCGATCGGTGCGCGACGCGTTCTCCGATCACTGGGGGCACGTCGACACGCCGTACGAGGAGGAGCTCGAGCACTGGCGCCACTGGATCACGGAGGAGAAGGACTTCGACCCGTCGATCTGGTATCTGGCGACCGCGGGCGACGAGGTCGTCGGGACCTGCCTCTGCTGGCCGAAGCGTCACGAGGACCCCGAGATGGGCTGGATCGACGTCCTCGGCGTGGTGAGGGACTGGCGGCGGCGTGGCCTCGCGCTCGCCCTCCTCCGGCACGCGTTCCGCGCGTTCCACGGGCGCGGGAAACGGAAGGTCGGCCTCGGCGTCGACGCGACGAGCCTGACCGGGGCGAACCGGCTGTACGAGAAGGCGGGGATGAAGATCGTTCGCGAGTCGGTCTCGTTCGAGAAGGAGCTCCGTCCGGGAAGGGATCTGAGCCGACGATCTCTCGACGAAGAGGGAGGAAGTGACGATGCGTAGTGAGTGGAACGAGGCTTGGATCATCCGTCCGGGCCGCCTCGACGATCTCGACCGAGCCGTCGAGATGTTCAACGCGCGGTCGCAGAAGCTTCACGGGGAGAACCAGAGTACGCCGGATCAGATGCTCGGCTGGTGGAGGAGCCCGCGATTCGAGATCGAGCGGGACACGCAGATCGTGCTCGACGAAGCCGGTCGGATGATCGGCTGGGCGCACGTCTCCGATCCCGGCGAGCCGTACGTCACGATCGGCTGCGGCGTGATCGCTCATCCGGATGCCGAGGACTGCCCTCCCCTCTGGGAGCGCCTCCACGCTTGGGCGCTCGATCAGGCGTGGGCGTACGTCCCGCGCGCGCCAGAGGGCGCTCGCGTCATCGCGGTGGGAAGCGCGATGGCGGAGGACGAAGCGCGAAGGGCCGCCTTCGAGCGCGCCGGCTACGAGTTGGTCCGCGTGGGGAACCGGATGCGGATCGACCTCGACGAGGAGCCGCCGAAACCGACGTGGCCGGAGGGGATCGGCCTCCGCACGGCGGACGTCGAGCGCGACCTGCCGGCGATCGTCAGGGCGGACATGGAAGCCTTCCGCGATCACTGGGGGCACGTCGAACGGCCGTTCGACCGGGAGCTCGAAGGGTGGCAGGACTTCGTCCGCAGTCTCGGAGAGCGGGTCGATCCGAGCCTCTGGTTCCTGGCGATCGAGGGGGAGGAGATCGTTGGATTCTCGGTCTGCACGGGAAGCATCGCCGACGACGAGACGCGCGGCTACGTGGATGGGCTCTGCGTCCGGCCCGCGTGGCGTCGGCGGGGGATCGCCCTCGCCCTGCTTCATCACTCGTTCGGCGAGCTGCGTCGCAGAGGCAAGGAGGCCGTCGAGTTGGACATGGACTCCGAGAACCTGACCGGTGCCCTGCACCTCTATGAGCGTGCCGGGATGCACGTGATTCGGCAGTCGCTCAGCTACGACCGCGTCCTGCGCGACGGCGAAGACCTGGTGAAGCGGGCGTAGGACAGCGGGGCGAGCGGACGGCGAGGAGGCGGGGATGCGGGTGCCGATACGGGAGTACGCGAGACTGCTCGGCACGTACGTCCGCCCACAGTGGCGGTGGATCGTCGTGCTCGCCGTCTGCATCGCCGCGACGATCGCCCTTCGATTGGCGAATCCCCAGATCCTCCGATCGTTCCTCGACACGGCGACCTCAGGCGGTCCGCGTTCGGCCCTCGTGTTCGACGCGATCCTCTTTTTCGCCATCGCGATCGCGAGTCAGGGGATGGCGGTCGCGTCGACCTACGTCGGCGAGACGGTCGCGTGGACGGCGACGAACGGGCTCCGACTCGATCTCCTCCGCCACGCGCTCGCCCTCGACGCGACCTTCCACAAAGAGTACGCCCCGGGGCAACTGATCGAGCGGATCGACGGCGACGTGGCAACGCTTTCGAACTTCTTCTCCCGGTTCGCGATCCAGATCGTCGGAAACGGGATTCTCGTCCTCGGGATCCTCGGGCTGCTCTTCCGCGAGGACTGGCGCGTCGGCCTACCGATTCTCGCCTTCGCCGGGTTCACGCTCGTCCTCCTCATCTGGATTCGGAAGCTCGCGATCCCGTTCTGGACGAAGTACCGAAAGGTCTCGGCCGAGTTCTTCGGCTTCCTCGGGGAGCAGATCTCCGGGACGGAGGACATCCGCGCGAACGGCGGGGAGGCGTACGTGTTGCGGCGGTTCGCGACCCTCTCGCGGCGGCTGTTCCCGCTCCGGCTCCGATCGAGCCTGGGCGGATACGGGATGTGGATGGCGAACGTCGCCCTGTTCGCCGTCGGACATGCGGTCGCGTTCGCCGTCGGTGCGACGCTGTGGAGGGCGGCCGTGATCTCGCTCGGGACCGTCTACCTGATCTTCCACTACACCGAGCTCCTGCGCGGCCCGATCTCCGAGATCCGGACTCAGATCACCGATCTGCAGCGCGCCGAGGCCGGAATCCGACGAGTCCGGACGATGCTCGCCACCGCGTCGAAGCTTCCCGATGAGGGACGGGAGCGCCTCCCGCGTGGTGCGTTGCCGGTCTCCCTTCGCGACGTGTCGTTCGCCTACGAGCCGCCGCGCAAGGTAGAGGAGAGCGGCGGTGATCTCGACGAGGCAAGCGACGTGGACGTCGAACGGGAGTCGCCGCCGGGCGAGCTGATCCCGGCCCTCTCGTCGGTCTCGTTCTCCCTCGGGGCGGGGTCCGTTCTCGGGCTGCTCGGGCGGACGGGGAGCGGCAAGACGACGCTCGCCCGGCTTCTCGTCCGTCTCTACGACGCGTCGGAGGGGCTCGTGGCGGTCGGCGGCCGTCCCGCGCGAGACGTGCCGCTCGCCGATCTGCGGCGTGCCGTTCGGATGGTCCCGCAGGAGGTGCAGCTCTTCCGCGCGACCGTCCGCGACAACGTTCGCCTGTTCGATCCATCGGTCGACGATCACAGGATCCACGCGGCGCTCGACCAGCTTGGCCTCGAGAACTGGGGCGCGTCGCTCCCGAAGGGGCTCGACACGATGCTCGAAGCCGGCGGAGGAGGCCTGTCGGCCGGACAGGGGCAGCTCCTCGCGCTCGCGCGGGCGTTCCTCGCCGACCCCGGGTTGGTCATCCTCGACGAGGCGTCCTCCCGACTCGACCCGGCGACGGAGAAGCTCTTGGAGGGAGCGATCGATCGGCTCCTCGAAGGGCGGACGGCGATCATCATCGCCCACCGGCTGGCGACGGTCCAGCGGGCGAACGAGATCCTGATCCTGGAGGACGGGCGCGTCCTCGAGTCCGGGCCGCGGGAGAGGTTGGCGGCCGACCCGTCGTCGCACCTGTCGCATCTTCTTCGGACGGGGCTTCAGGAGGTGCTTGCGTGAAGGTGCGAAGCCTGATCTGGCGGCTGATCCGCTATCGGCCGGGTCTCTACGCGGCCGACGTCGTCTCTTGGATTGTGATCATGCTCCTCGAGCTCGGGGCGGGCTACGTCGCCAAGCTCTTCTTCGACGCGATCACGGGGGACGCGCCGGCCGGCCTGACCCTCTGGAGCATCGTCGCGCTCGTGCTCGCCGCCGGGGCGGCGCGAATCGTCTCGATCCTCGTCGGCGCGCTCGTCGACATCCGCCACCGCTTCACGATGGAGACGCTCCTCCGGCGGAACCTGTTGGAGGGCGTCCTGAAGAAGCCGGGGGCGCGCGCGGTCCCCGGGTCGACCGGCGAGGCGCTGAACACGTTCCGCGACGACGCCCTCGTGGCCGAGGATCTCATGAGCTGGCTGATCGATCAGATGGCGTTCGTCGCCTACGCCGCGGTCGCCCTCACGATCCTGATCCGGATCGACGCGCGAATCACGGCGATCGTCGTCGTTCCCCTGCTCGGGGTAGTCGTCGCCGCGCGGGCGGTGAGCAAGCACATCCGGCGGTACCGCGAGGCGAGCCGGCGGACGACCGAGCGGGTCACCGGGGCGATCGGCGAGGCGATGGAAGGGGTCCAGGCGATCCAGCTCGCCGGGGCGGAAGATTCCGTCGTCGCCCACGTGGAAGGGCTGAACCGGGAACGGCTCCGTGCGACGGTGAAGGATCGCCTGCTGAGCGAGTCGTTCCACGCGTTCTTCTGGAATGCGGCGACCCTCTGCACCGGGCTGATCCTTCTCGCTGCGGCCGACGGCCTGCGGACGGGCTCGTTCTCCGTCGGGGACTTCGCCCTCTTCGTCACCTACGTCGGCGTGCTGACTGAGGTGATCGCGGCGACCGGCGACTTCATGATCCACGTGAAGCAGGCTGGCGTGTCGTTCTCGCGGATGCGAGGGCTGGTCGGAAGCGACGAGCAGGTCGTCGTCCACCGGCCGATTCACCTGAAGGGCGCGCTCCCGGAGGTCGCGGTCCCGGCTCTTCCTCCGGACGAGCGGCTTCGAGAGCTGCGGGTCGAGGGGCTCGGGTTCCGCTGGCCGAACGGCGGCGAACACCCGAGTGGGTCGTTCGCGCTCGCCGGGATCGACCTGGAGGTGCAGCGAGGGGAGTTCGTCGTGATCACCGGCCGAATCGGCTCCGGGAAGACGACGCTCCTGCGGGCCCTGCTCGGGCTCCTCCCCGCGGAGAGCGGGCGGATCCTGTGGAACAGTGAGCCGGTCTTCGACCCGGCGGCCTTCTTCGTGCCGCCGCGATCGGCGTACACGCCGCAGGTTCCGCAGCTGTTCAGCGAGTCCCTGCGAGCGAACATCCTGATGGGAGTTCCCGAGGAAGGAGTCGATCTCGACCGCGCGATTCGCACGGCCGTTCTGGAGGACGACGTCGATCAGCTCCAGGCGGGCCTCGAGACCGTCGTCGGCGCCAAAGGGGTCAAGCTCTCGGGCGGGCAGCGCCAGCGGACGGCGGCCGCGCGAATGTTCGCGCGAGGAAGCGAGCTTCTCGTGTTCGACGACCTGTCGAGTGCCCTCGACGTCGAGACGGAGCGCGCGCTTTGGGAGCGGGTCTTCGACCGGGCGGATTCGACCTGCCTCGTTGTCTCGCACCGGCGACCGGCCCTTCGCCGGGCCGACCGGATCGTCGTCCTGAAGGACGGGCGCGTAGACGCCGTCGGCACGCACGAGGAGCTGCTCGAAGCCTCCGACGAGTACGGGCGGCTGTGGGCGGGAGACTGGGCCGGCGCGGAAACGGAAACACCGTTGTCCTGAGCGACGGAGCACCGCTGGGGGAAGTGCGTCACCGACGGGGAGGTCGTGCATCCTTCTCGTGGACGTGGAGCGGTGGTACCTTCGCGCTCGGTGAGAACGATGAAGTGGAGACCGAAACGGGAGGAGCAAGACCCGAAACGGCTCGGCGTCCTCGTCGAGCGGGCGCTTCAGCGGGTCCTGTTCGGCCCCGTCAACCTCTTTCGAATGATGCGCTAGTCTCCAAACGGCATCGCGTATCCCGTGGGCGGTCGGCCTCGGCCGGGCGCAGCTCGGATTCTCTTCCTCCCTCCTGGCGGTCTTGTTGACTTCGCCCCGATGAGGATGTAGGCTGAAACGCCATTCCGGTCTGGAATGAGAAGCTCTGAGGGGAAACGAGACAGGGAGGGATGCGAGAATGAGCGACAGTGCATTGACGTGGCTCCTCGGCGGGGTCGCGGTCGTCCTCGGGCTTCTGCTTCTGATGGCGACGAGCGCGCCGTCTCCGGTTGCCGAAGTGGCGGAGGCGACGGCGAACGGCGAGATCGGCTTTGAGGGCGAGGAGACGGTGTTGGACGCGTCGGGCGCCTACGCGACCTACGACGCGCAGCAGACTGTGATCGCCGCGACGGAGGCGCCGAGGCTCGTCGGCGGTTGCTTCTCTCCCGACACGCCGTGCGGGCGGCACGATTGCCCGGTTTGCCCGCGCCTGTCGACGCCGGCCGTGGCGACTGCGCCGGAGTACGTCGCGGCGGGGTGCGTCTCGTCGACGGTCCCGTGCGGTCAGCCCGTCTGCCCGGGATGCCCGGAACCGGTGGGCGTGTGCGCGCCGTCGCCCTGCGAGAGTTCGACGGTGCGGGCTTTGGCGTGCGGGGTTCCGGCGTGCGGCGGAACGACGGTTTGCGTCTGCGGACCGACGTGCGTGCCATTCTGCCCCGCCAGGCCGGGAATCAACCGGAACGTTCCGACGTGCATCAATGAGTGCTCGTTCCTCCAGCTGAACGCGACGATCCCCCAGCCGGATTGCTCGACGATCTGCTATCGGTGGGACGCGACGCGAGGGACGCTCATCAATGCGTCGACGAGGGATCCGCTCTACTTCGCGCCGGCCGTCTGTCTCCCGTGCGGAGAGGACGTGTTGATCACGCTGACAATCGTCGATGCCCAGGGGGCGCGCTACTCGGACGAGATCCGATTGCACGTAAGAAACCTGCCGTAGATCGAGATTCGTGACGAGCCGGGCTGCACCGCGGGTCCGGCTCGTTCTTCTTACGGATGGGGGGTACCCTTTTCGTATGTCCATCCGCGCAGTGCTGTTCGACATGGACGGCACGATCTACGATTCGGGGATCGATTGGCGCGCGTTTCGCGAGAAGGTCGACATTCCCTGGGACGGCCGTCCCATTCTCGAGCAGCTGGCCGATGCCGATCCTGAGGTGCGCGAGCGCGGGCTGGCGGCCCTTCACCGGGTCGAGGCCGAAGGCGCGGCGAACGGGAGCTTGATCGAGGGGGCGGAGGAGCTGCTCGCTCTCCTTCGAGACCGGGGGATTCCGTGCGTACTCGTCACCAACAACTCGCGGCGGAGCGCGGAGACCGTTCTCGCGAGGCACGCGCTCCGATTCGACCTCGTCCTGACGCGGGACGACGGCGCGCCGAAGCCGGCCCCGTACCTATTCGCGGAGGCGCTCGATCGACTCGGCGTCCCCCCGAGCGAGGCGGCCGTCGTCGGGGATGCGCACCTCGACTTGATTGCGGCGAAGGCGGCCGGGATTGGCGAGGTCATCCTGGTGGGGACTCCGGAGTGGATGCGCGCGCACATTCCGGAGGGGGCGACGTACCTCGAGGCCGGTGACCTCTTCCACGTCGCGACACTGCTGAAGGAACGATTGGGGAGTGGAGCCGACTAGCGGGACCGCGTCCAGAGGGTCCCGTCCGGAGCGTCCTTCAAGACGATCCCAAGGTCGGCGAGCCGGTCTCGGATCGAATCGGCGAGATCGAACGCCTTCTTCGCGCGAAGCTCCTCCCGCAATTCGAGCAGAAGCGCGATCAGATCGCCCTCGATCCCTCCGGATGACGCTTCGGGCAGCCGGAAGAGGCCGAGCGGTCCGCCGAGCTCCCGGATGACGGCCACGGCATCGCGGAGGGCGAGTCGGTCCGGCCCCAGCGCGTCTCGCCGGAAGCGGTTCGTCTCGGCGACGAGCTCTTGCACGACGCCGATCGCTCCGACGGTGTTCAGGTCGTCGTCCATCGCTGTGGCGTAGCGATCGCGGTAGTCCGAAAGGGACTCTAAGAACCGGAGCCCGGCTTCGCTCGGCTCTCCGCTCGGGACGTCACGCAGCTCGGCAGCGACGTCGTCGAGGAGGTTTCGGACCCGCCCCAGCGCGGTTTCAGCTTCGCGAAGCCCGTCCTCCGAGTAGGCGAGAGGCTTGCGATAGTGGCGAGAGAGGTAGAAGTAGCGGACGGTTTCGGCGTCGAAGCTCTCGAGCACGCGGTGGGCGTACTCGAAGTTGCCGAGCGACTTCGACATCTTCTCTCCGCCGAAGGAGAGCATCCCGTTGTGGAGCCAGAATCGGAAGAAGGGCTGGCCTCGCGAGGCCTCGGCCTGGGCGATCTCGTTCTCGTGGTGAGGGAAGATGAGGTCGTTCCCGCCGGCGTGGATGTCGAGGTGGTCGCCGAGGTACTCGTAGGAGAGGACGACGCACTCGGTGTGCCAGCCCGGACGTCCCTCGCCCCACGGCGACGGCCACTTCGGCTCTCCCGGCTTCGCTGTCTTCCAGAGCGTGAAGTCGAGCGGGTTCTCCTTCTGTGACGAGGTCTCGACCCGCGCGCCCGCCTCCTGATCGTCGAGGGTTCGGCCGGAGAGCTTCCCGTACTCCGGCACAGCCGCGACGCGGAAGTAGACGTCCCCGTCCGCTTCGTAGGCGTATCCCTTGTCGACGAGATCTGCGATCAGCGCGATCATCCCGTCGATGTGGTCGGTTGCGAGCGGGCTGTGCGTCGGCGGGAGAACGTGGAGGTCTTCGAGCAGCTGGAAGTAGGCCTTCGTGTACGTCTCGGCGATCGATTCGACGGTCTCGCCCGTCTCGATCGAGCGGGCGATCAGCTTGTCGTCGACGTCGGTCACGTTCTGAACGTGAATCACCGTCCAGCCCTTGAACGACTCCATGTACCGGCGGAGCGTGTCGAAGACGAGGATCGGTCGGACGTTTCCGATGTGGACGTGATCGTAGACGGTGGGGCCACAGACGTAGATCCCCACGGTCTTCCCATCTTTCGGCTCGAACGTCTCGCTCGCCCGAGCGAGGGTGTTGTAAAGCTTCATCTGTCCCCACCTCCTTTGCGGCCGATTGTAGGAGATCGCGCTACGAGCTACCACGGCGGGCGGAGCGTCGCTACACTCCCGGGGTGACCGCCGTCGACTACCTGATCACCGTCGGACTCTCGCTCGCCCCGATCGCCGAGCTTCGCGGGGGGCTTCCCTACGCGCTCTCCCGCGGCGCGTCTCCGGCGCTTGCCTTCGCCGTCGCGGTCGCCGCGAACCTCCTCGTCGCACCGATCCTTCTGTTCGGCCTCGGCCGGATCGAGCGGGTTCTTCGTCGGTGGCGGCCGGCCGAGCGCCTCCTCGACGGCCTGTTCTCGCGAACGCGGAGGAAGGGACGCCTCGTCGAGCGGCTGGGCGCGATCGGCCTCGTCTTGCTCGTCGCGATCCCGCTTCCCGGGACCGGCGCGTGGACCGGATCGATCGCCGCGATCCTGCTCGGTGTGCCGGTCCGCAGGGCGCTCCTCCTGATCGCACTCGGCGTCGTGATCGCCGGTCTCCTGGTCCTTTTCGCCAGCCTCGGGGCGTTCTCGCTCCTCGGCGTCGGCTAGGCATCGCGAGTCCCGGGACTAGCTTCGCTGGGGGCGGACAACGTAGCGGGCGAGGACGGGGAAGAGGATCAGACCGCCGCCGAGGAAGACGACCACGATCAGCCAGAAGCGCGCCGCCGACATGTCGGTGACGCCGGTGGCAAACCGCATTCCGTCGGTGAGGTGCCGGAGGGGCAGCGCGAGGCTCAGAGCCCGCAGGAATCGCGGCATGAACTCGACCGGGAAGTAGATCCCGGAGAGGAACATCATCACCATCGCGAGCACGTTGGCGACGTTCCCCGCGCTCGAGGGCTTGCGGACGAGGAGTGCGATCACCGTCCCGAGTCCCATCATCCCGACCGTCGCCGAGGTGACGAGCAGGGTGTAGGCGATCCAGTCGATGGAGAACGACAGCCGGAAGATGGCGATGCTCGCGAAGAGGGTGACCAGCGTCGAGAGGTAGACGACGACCAGTCGCACCGTCGCGATCGCGGCGAGGAGCGCGACCGGGGGCATCGGGGTGACGAGCAGCCGATCGAGCGTCTTCCGGTCCTTCATCCCCGTCAGGTGTCCGGAGACGGCGAACAGGCCGGAGGAGAGGATCGAGAAAGCGATGATCCCCGGAACCATCTGGTTGAACCATCGCGTCGAGGCCTCCGTGCCGACGTGGGTCTTCTCTGCGGACAGGATCGGCTCGAGGCTTTGGGCGCGCAGACTGACTGCGTCCGTGATCCCGGCGGCGATCTGCTGGAAGGCGTAGTCCTCTTGAATCCGGCTCGGATCGTAGAGGAACTCGAGGGTCTCTCCATCCCAGATCAGGCCGAAGTCGACGCTGTGATCGCGCACGGCCGATCGAAGCGCCTCCGCGCTCTCGAAGTCGCGGAGCTCGTCGGCGCCGCTTTCCGCGAGCAGATCGCGCGGCAACGGCCTCGCGGCTCCGGTCTCCGCCAGGCCGAGTCGGGCCGTCGGCTCGTCGACGTCGCCCATCAGGAAGCCGAAGATGAGGATGAAGATCAGCGGGAAGAGGAGCATGAAGAAGACACTCATCCTGTCGCGCAGCAGGATCGCGACTTCCGCTCTCAGGAGGGCCCGGTATGCGCTCATCGCCCCACGTCCCATCGCAGGCGCCAGACCGCGACGCCCGCCGACAGCGCGATCCACGCGAGGGGCACGCCGACTGCAAGTCCGGTCGAGAAGAGCGGTGTCCCGACGCCGACGCTCGCGCGCAGCCCGTCGGCGAGGTAGCTGATCGGGTTGGCGTAGACGATCGCGCGGATGAAGGCGGGAAGCCCGGTGATCGGGAAGAAGAGGCCGGAGAGGAACATCATCGGCATGTTGAGGATGTTGGCGATCGCCATGCTCGAGGTCCCGGTCTTGGAGACCGACGCGACAAGGAAGCCGAACGCCATGAAGGTCGCGATCGCGAGTAGCAGGAGGAGGAGGGCCGTCGGCGAGGCAAAGCGGACGGTCGCGCCGAGGGCGTACCGTCCGAAGACGACGAGGATCGCGATCTGCAAGGCGCTCAGCGCGACATGTCCGAGGCCGAGGCCTCCGAGGAAACGTGGAACGGAGAGCGGGGTCACCCAGTAGCGGCGCAGGACGCGCTGATCGCGCGCGAACAGGATCGCCCCGGGGATACCGAACAGCGCGTTGGTGAACAGCCCCATCAGCACGATCCCCGGGAGGAGGAAGTCGACGTAGCGTGTCTCTTCCGACGTCGATCCGACCCACGTCGTCGACGACGGAATCGCCGCTTGAGGGTCGAATCGGCCGGTCCGGGCGAGGATCTCTCGATCGATCCCGGCGAGGACCTGGTCGATGATCGCGACGGCCATGTCGGAAGAGGCGTTCCCCTCGCTGTAGTAGATCTGGAGAGCCGCCTCATCCGAGGACGCGGCGCCGTGCGACGGTCCGATCGTGACGAGCTCCGTCTCGATCCGGCGGCCGAGACCCTCCGGGATCACGACGAGCGCGGCGCGCCGCCCCCGTCGGACCGCGAGCGTCTCCGAGTCGAGGAACGCGCCCGCGTCCTCTTCGGACGTCGGTCTTCGAAGCTGGAAGAGCGGCTCTTTCCCCTCCTCGCCACTCTGGGCGAGGTCGTCGAAGACCGACTCGATCATCTCGGAGAAGCTGCCCGCCGCCCCGCGATCGAGGTTGACGAGGGAGACCTCGAAGCTGATCTCGCCCTCCTGGCCGAGCTGACCGAAGACGAAGCTCAGGATCGCCAGGAGAAAGATCGGAAAGATGAGGAACCAGAAGAGGGTGACTCGCTCGCGAATCGCCGTCAGAACGTGGGTTCGCGCGAGGAGCAGCACGTCGGTCACTCGCGCAGCCTCCGTCCGGTGAGCGAGAGGAAGACGTCCTCGAGGTTCGGCTGTCTGACGGTCATGTTCGCGAGGCGAATCCCTCGATCCTTCGACCACGCGAGCAGGGACTCCATCGTCGGAACGAGATCCTCGGTCTCGACGGAGACGAGGTCGGCCTCGAGCCGGGCCGCCTTGCAGCAGGTCGCCAGGGGGGCGAGGTCGTCCTCGCCGATCCCGTCGGCCGTGAACTCGACGATCGTCTCCTGGCCGAGCCGTGCGGACAGCTCACGGGGGGGGCCCTCGGCGATCAGCCTCCCGTAGTCCATGATGCAGACGTGATCGGAGAGCGCCTCGGCCTCCTCCATGTAGTGCGTGGTCATGACGATCGCCACGCCGGTCGCCTTGAGGTCGGCGACGACCGACCAGACGTTCCGCCGCGCCTGGGGATCGAGTCCCGTTGTCGGCTCGTCGAGGAAGACGAGGTCGGGGTTGTTGACCAGCGCCGCGCCGATTGCGAGGCGCTGCTTCTGCCCGCCGGAGAGGTTCTTGACGAAGGCGCTCGCCTTGTCGGTGAGGGCGACCCGGTCGAGGATCTCGTCGACCGAGCGAGAGGATCGGAAGAACGAGGCGAACAGCCGAATCACCTCGCGGGCCCGCAAGTACGGCTCGAAGCTCCCCTCCTGGAGAAGAACGCCGATCCGTTGTTTCGTCGCGCGATCGACGCGGCGGAGTCGCCGACCGAAGATCTCGATTGTGCCGGAGTCCGGATCCCGGATCCCCTCGAGGATCTCGAGCGTCGTCGTCTTGCCGGCGCCGTTCGGACCGAGGAGGGTGAAGACCGCCGCGTCGGCGGCGGAGAACGACACGCCGTCGACGGCGCGGACGTCGCCGTAGTGCTTGACGAGATCGGTCACGCGAAGCAGGGCGTCGCTCATCGATTCCCCTCCCGATGCCTTCGGATGATGGTAGCGATCGGCGCGTCGCAGACCAACGCTACGACGAGGCCGTCGGTCGGACGCGCCCTTCGGAGAGGGCGGCGAGGCTGTCGGCGGTCCACGTTGGCCGGATCGCTCCCGCGGCCGTCTCGTGGCTCGGGGTGATTCCGGTGAGCACGAGGGCGGTGTCGATGCCCGCCTCGGTCGCGCCGAGGACGTCCGTCTCGAGGCGGTCCCCGATCATCAGGACCGATCCCGGATTGGCGTCGAGACGCTCGACGGCGACTCGAAACGCGATCGGTGAGGGCTTCCCGACCGAGATCTCGGCGGGATACCCCATCCCCTCGAGGGCGCCGATGATCGCCCCCGCGCCCGGCAGGAGACCGTCGGGGCCGGGGAACGTCGGATCGATGTTCGTCGCGAGCAGCCGAGCCCCGCCACGCAGCGCGCGGAGGGCGCCGTCGAGCGTTTCGTAGTCCACTGCGCGGTCGATCCCGGCGACGACCCACTCTGCATCCTCCGGCCGGTCGACTCGGCGGTGGCCGGCGAGGCGAAGCTCCTCGTCGAGACCGGCCTCTCCGATCAGCCAGAACGCGACTTCACCGGCGATCGAAGCGAGGTGCCGAGCGGCGATGTAGCAGCTCGGCACGAGCTCGTCTGCGGCGACGGCGAAGCCGAGGGCGACGAGGTGCCGGGCGAGGCCGGCGCGAGACCGGCTCGAGTTGTTGGTGAGGAAGAGGCATCGTCCGTGCCGGCGAAGGCGCGCGAGCCCCTCGGCGGCTCCGTCGATCGGGGTGGGCCCGCGGACGAGAACCCCGTCGATGTCGAGGAGGAACGCGCGGTAGCGCTCGAAGAAGTTGAGATCGACCATGGTCGAACGGTACCCGAAAGACGGAACCTCCGCACCGGGGCTAGACGACGTGAACGAGGCAGAAGACGAGGAGGAGGCTCGCGAGGATGACGAGGGTTCCTTCCTCGATTCGGAAGACGGCCGTCGGGAGACGGAAGGGTCTGTCGCGCACGAGACGGCGGAGGCCGAGGCCGAGGAGGATCACCACCGCGGTCTCCAGATAGGCGGGCCACGTCCAGCAGGCGGCGGAGAGGATCGACCGGGGAACGAGGGCCGACGAGAGCGGAAGGAACAGGACGATCGCCGTTGCGAGCCAGCCGTAGGCGGCGATTCGCGCCCGGTCGCTTCGCCCGGTGGAGCGGCCGCCCAGAAGCGGGAGGAGCTTGGCGAACGAGGCGACCGTCCCGACCGAGATCAGCCCGACTCCGGCGTGGAGGAGGGCCGGGTGGAGGGCCGACTCGAGGACGGACTTCGCGGCGAACCCGGCGAACGGGGGGATCCCGACGATCCCGAGGATCCCGACGAGAAGCGCGAGGCGCGTGGCGCGAGGGATCGCGTTCCGGTTCGAGATGAGGGTGCGCAGATCCGACGTGCCGACGAGGCGGGCCGCCTCTCCGACGGCGAGGAAGAGGAGCCCCTTGAACAGCCCGTGCGCGACGGCGTAGTCGAGAGCCCCGAGCTTCGCGGCCGCCGTGCCGGCACCGAAGCCGATCAGGAGGTACCCGATCTGAGAGAGGGTGGAGAACGCGAGGAGGCGCTTCGCGTCGCGGGTCTGGATCGCGTAGAGGAGGCCGAGAAGCGCGGTGGCAAAGCCGAGCACGAGGAGGGTCGGCTCGAGGGGAAAGACCTCGGAGAGACGGAAGATCTCGACGACCCCCATCTTGACGACGACCCCGGAGAGGAGCGCGGAGACAGCGGGGGTCGCGCGGGCATGCGCGGACGGGAGCCAGAGCGAGAAGAGGAAGACCCCGGCCTTCACGGCAACCCCTCCGACGAGGAGGGTCGCCGCGAGCCGGACCCACGGCGCGGACGGATCGGCGGCAACTTCCGCCGCGAGCGCGCCGAGGTCGAACGTCCCGGCGTGGTAGTAGACGACGGCGACCCCGAGGAGGAAGAGGCTCATCCCGAGCGAGCAGAGGACGAGATAGTTGAGGCTCGCCCAGATCTGCCGCGGGCGTCGCCCGTAGCCGACGAGGAGGAAGCTGGCGAGGGTCAGAAGCTCGAGGATGACGTAGGCGTTGAACAGGTCCTTGGTGAAGACCATCGCGTACGCCGCCCCGATCAAGAGGTGAAGGAGGACGTAGAAGTACGGGCGGAGGTCGTCCCGCCAGGTGTAGAGGAGGACGGCGACGGCGAGGCCCCAGATGAGGGCGGCGAACGTCAAGCCGATCTGGTCGCCGGAGAACGCGATCCCCAGGCCGCGTTCCCAGCCGCCGAGGACGAGGCTCGCCTCGGCACCGCGGGCAAGAGCGAGGGCGAGCCGGCCGAGGAGAACCGCGTCCACGGCGAGGGCGAGGATCGCGAAGGCGCGGGCGGCCCGCGCCGAGGCCGTCGAGAGTCCGCCGAACAGGAACCGGACGAGCGGGAGGAGGATCAGTTCCATCAGTCTTCCTCCGCCGCGGATGCGCGCTCGATTCGATGGGAATCGGTCGTGTGGTAGCGCTCGACGAGGAGCATGACGAAGACGAGGGCGAGGGCGAGGATCGCGAAGTTGATGACGATTGCCGAGAGGACGATCGCCTGCGGGAGCGGGTCGACGATCGCGCTCGCCGCCGGCGTCGCGAGGATCGGCGGGGCTCCGTCGGGGCGCGCGCCGAGCGAGACGAGACAGAGGATGACCGCACTGTTCACCAGGCCGAGGGCGAGGAGCTTCACCACCAGGTCGCGGCGGAGGACGAGCCCGAGAAGGCCGATTCCGAACAGGACGACGGAGATCGTCACGCCGTTCAGGCCGACCATCAGATCTCCCCTCGGTGGTCGACGAAATGGCGGACGATGACCCAGCTTCCGACGAAGACCTTCGCGCCGATCAGCGCGTTGTAGAGGAGGATGCTCCCGCCGCTCGCGAGCCGACCGGGCGTCCCCGCGGGGAGGAGGTCGGACAGGAGGGGTCGACCCGCGAAGATCGGCGCGAACGCGAGGAAGAGGATCCCGAGGAGGGTCCCCCACTCGGCCCGATCGAGGAGGCGTGGGCCGAGGCGTGCGGTGACCGTGTCGGTCCCAAGGGCGATAGCGGCAAGCAGAAGACCGGTCCCCGCAATGACGCCTCCGCTGAACCCGCCGCCGGGCGAGAGGTGCCCGTGAAGGACGACGTAGATCGAGATGAGGAGGATCGGCGGGAGGAGGATGTCGGCTGCGATCCGAACGACGTTCGACTCGGGGATCGATTCGACCGGCTCGGGGCGGCCTCTCGCCGTGAGGTAGAAGTGAACGCCGAGGAC
>Ga0180432_10005022_pt1 | contig 17833 bp, 11 predicted proteins | sample SS_ome_10_FD_132414 | JGI IMG/M metagenome (GOLD analysis project Ga0180432, IMG submission 132414) | Hypersaline lake sediment archaeal communities from the Salton Sea, California, USA - SS_1_MS_2 metaG | ecosystem: Environmental > Aquatic > Non-marine Saline and Alkaline > Hypersaline >...
TCATCCGCGAGCCTTGCGGCAGTGTCGCTGTGGCTCCAGCGACACGAGAAAACGCGGTTTCGTTTCGACAAAAAGGCCGTATTTTTCGGCCTCGCTTCAGCCGCACTCCTCTATGTTATTTTCGTCACAGGGAAGATCATCTCAATCCGGCTTTTTTCTTTTGCTGAAAACCAGATTGGTGGAATTTACAGCCAAGGGGAGGGCACCCCCTCGTGGGTGATTGCGATGCTGTTGTTCTTTGTAACCGGACCGAGCGAAGAGCTGTATTGGCGCGGCTACCTCCAGCGGCAGCTGATGCGACGCTTGGGAGGGCTTCAGGGGTGGGTCGCGGCGACGGCTGTGTACGCCGGTGTTCATATTTGCTCGCTGAACCTGGTGCTCATCGGGGCGGCGGGTGTGGCAGGCGCCTTTTGGGGGGCTATGTATCGGCGTCTGGACAATTTGGCCCCGGTCATCATTTCCCACTCGGTATGGAGTGCCGTGATCTTCACGGTGGCCCCTCTCTCTTAGAAGCACCTGTTTTTGAGCCCTCGCTGCCGTGCAGGATCCATTCGAGGGGGTAATACTGAAATACGGATATCAAAGATTCGCAGTGAATGAATCTCAATTTGAGTTCGGTTATGCGTCGCGAAGCGTTGCGGCAGGAGGATCGAAAAGCGGTCTCTCGAATTGGAAACAACGCACCCATGCTGAAAATCATTTGCGTTTATGTGCCCTTATGTTATACAAAAACCCTGAACGTTTTTCGCCGCTTTGTCAGGAAAGACATGGCTTTGGAATGATCAGAAAGAAGAAGTACGCGGAGGCATTGTTTGGGATGAGAGGTAGTGGTATCACACAGGACTTTTTTATAAAGGAGGAGCCGTCATGAAGGAAATTTGTTTTGTTATGATCGCAATGTTCGCAGGGGCATTTTGTTTTTCATCCGTTGTCACCGTGGCTGCGGCACAGCCGGGCGTGGGGGTGATCGTTGTCGACATGCAGGGTGATTTCACGGAGTGGAAGAAAGGATCTCTCGCTGTCAGCGGCTCAGATAAGGCTTTTGCCGACAAGGTGGAAAAAGCTACCCGGACTTTAAGCGATAAGGGGTATATGATTTTCGGCACGCAAGACTGGCACCCCGAGGATCACGTATCCTTTTTTACGAACCATGCCGGGAAAAAGGCCTTCGAAGTAATCGAAATTGAAGGAAGAACCCAAGTGCTTTGGCCACCGCATTGCGTGCAGGGGACGGAAAATGCGAGGGTCCTCGTTGATAATAACCTCTTCCTGGCGGTCGTGAAAAAAGGCAAAGATAGAAAGTACGACAGTTACTCGGGGTTTCAGGATGATGGGGGAGCCAAGACGGAAATGGATGAGATCCTGAAGCGAAATGGTGTCAAGGAGCTTATTGTCTATGGGATCGCGACCGATTACTGCGTAAAGGCGACGGCGATAGATGCCGTGAATGCGGGGTATCAGGTTACCGTGATTGAGAATTTGTGCAAAGGGGTGGCCCCTGACACCACGGCAGCGGCGTTGCAAGAGATGAAGGAGAAGGGGATAACAATCGCCAAGGAATTGGATCTATAGGCCGGCGTTCCGCCACCGGTGCCAAACGGCCGTGCCTGAAAGGGCACGGCCGTTTGTTTTCGAGTCATGGTGGGGAGATCTCTGCGACCCCGCAGCCTTATTTCGAGGCGCGAGCAGCGAAATTCTAGGCGGTCGCTTCCTTGTGAATTTTTTTGGAGGGAACCGGTGGAAAATAAACGGAAAAGGTGGTTCCCCCGGATTGGTAGCAGTCCTCATATTTTTTGCAAAACCTGCATTTTTTGATACTGCCGGGGCATAGGTCACTGGATTTGGGGATGAACCCGCACCGAGAGGATGTCATATCTATTTTGAAATGATATCGCTCGGAGAATATTTTCATACGCAGGAGGTCGGCCCCCTTGCCACCCGCATTGAAATCAAAAGGGGTCTTGGAGGAGTAATCCAGGGTCTCCTGGGTCGTAAAGAAGCCCTCGAATATCCGCCTCCGATTCTCTGCCGTAATGCCGACGCCGAAATCTCTCACCACCAATTCAGTGCCCTTTTTCTTTTCATGAACACGCACCTCGATTTTACCCCCATCCGGAGTGTTTTCGACTGCGTTTTTCACCAGGCCATTGACCACCTTCTCAAGTGGATCAATGGGAATATAGACGGGGGGGGCGGGTTTAAGACGGCTTAGCACCTTTACCTTTCGATGCGAGAATGCGGGTTTGAGCGCTTTGAGTCTTTCCCGAACATACTTATCCAGGCGAATCTCTTCGGAAACAGCGGCCTTGGGACCGAATATCTTTTCGACACGCTGCCTCACGCGGTCAATGACCGGGCCTTCCCCCACCGCTTCGGCAATGAGCGCTTCAAGTTCATCGGCGCACTCGTCCAAAATCCGAGAGAGAAATTCATGGGTCTTGTATTGCTTTTTTTGCATGATGTCATCGACACCGTACTGTATCTCCAGAATGCGCTCCAGATTGCGTTGGGCCCTTTCTACGGCGGGCTTCCAGGTCTCCTCGGGAAGGCCGGCCAGTTTTTTGGCCAGGATGTTCAAGGTGGGAGACAGGACCGCAACCGGCGTCTTCAATTCATGAGACAGATGATTTATCACTTTGTCCTTTGCACGGTTCATACTTGAAACTTCTCTATAGGCCCGCTTTATCTCTTCAGAAAATCTCGCATTCTCAATGGAAAGGGAGACGGTACCGGCTATCATGCTCAACAGTTCAACGTCCGCCTGGTTGAAATCATCTCCTTTCTTATTGATCGCACTTAAAACCCCAATAATTCGGTCGCTGCTCCTTAAGGGGACCAGCAATAGGTTTCTGGTGGTGTACCCAAGTTTTTTGTCTCTCTCCTGATGAAGGTCCCGATCCTTGGAGGTGTCTGAAATAATCAGGGGTTCACCCGTGCGAATCACTTTGCCGGACACGAGCTGATCCATAGAAAACCGACTCTCCTTTACCCTTTTCTGTGTGTCGGTGTCGTCATACGCAGAGCCCAGAAAAAAGAGTTCTTGTTTCTCTTCATCATGAAAAACGACCAGCGCCCCCTCGGTCCCGATGAGCCTTTTGATCTCATTGCTGATATAGTCCAGCAGCTCTTCCAGGTCAGGATATGCCGGGAGCGCCGTGCTGATTCGCAAGAGCGCATCATTGGTTCGGTAGGCCTTAATGATTTCCTCGGAAAACCTGGCATTTTCAACGGAAAGCGACACGGTTCCGGCGATGGTGCTCAAAAGCGCCGTATCTGTCCGGTCAAAGTCCCCGTCCTTTTTATTGATCGCAGCCAGTACGCCAATGATGCGATCCCCGCTCCTGAGCGGAACCAGAAGCAGATTCCGCGTATGATATCCCAATTTGTTATCCCGTTCTTTATGAAGGTCGGGATCTTCGGAGGTATCGGAAACGATAATGGGTTCGCCCGTTTCGATGACCTTGCCTGCCACCAGTCGATCCATAGGGAAACGAACCTCTTTAACCCGTTTTACAGCCGCCGTGTCATCATAGGCAGCACCGAGAAAGAAGAGCTCATCTCTCTCTTCGTCCAGCAATGTCACGAGCGCTCCTTCCGTTTCCAGGAGTCGTTTGACTTCGTTGCTGATGTAGTCTAGAAGATCCTCCAAATCGGGATATTCGGGCAGGGCGGTACTGATGCGGAGGATCGCTTCGTTATTTCGGGCGATTCGTTTTTCGCGCGTGATATCGCGATATATGACGATTTCGCCGGCGGGCTCATTTTTTGACACCGAATAAACAGCCGCCCGCATCACCACGTCCAAAATCCGCCCGTCTTTGGTCAGTCTTTTGGTTTCATGTCGCTGGATAATTCTTTCCGCCAGGAGCCTCTTGATCATTTCGCTTGTTTCTTCTTCAAGGCCTTGGGGTACCGAGGGGATCGTCTTCCCTTCAAGTTCGTGCAGGGTCCAGCCGAAGGTGTTGGTGAATTCCGAATTCACATAGTAAACACGGCCGTCCAATGTAAAAACCACCACCGGATACGGGAGAAAATCCATAAATGCTCTGAGCCGCCGTTCTGATCTTCGAAGTCCTTCTTCCGCCAGTTTTCGTTCCGTGACATTCTGAAGGGTTTCTATGGCCCCGATGACATTGCCCTCGGCATCCTTCAAGGGCGCGGCGGAAAAGAAAAGCCATTTGCCATTTTCGCCCAACTCCGGAAAGAAGTCTTCTGCCTCGTATCCGCCATCAATCACCTGAGATTTCTGATATTTGGTTCCGTAGTACTTGAGAATGTCCTGTTCCGAGGCATTGTCCACAATGAGGTCCGCCATAACCGGTCTTTCTTTAGAATAGAATGTCATCCATTGCTTCCGGGTTCCGATCATTTCACTGGCGGGAATTCCCGTTAGTTTTTCAAATGATCGGTTACAGTTTGTAATGCGGTGTTGATTGTCGATGACAAACGTCGGTATCGGGGTCCCCTGGACGATTTGTGAGTGCCTTTCCTTACTCAGTCGCAGCGCTTCTTCGGCGGCTTTACATCGGGCGGCTTCCTTCTGTAGCTTCTTGAGCTGTTTTTCCAAGTCTGCGTAGGGTACCTTTTTGCCCATCAATATCCTCCTGTTTTGGTAAGCCGGCGGCGAAAAGATTTGGTTAAGGCGTCGCGTTAACACCGCCTCTGATTTCCTTTCCCTTTAAGCTTATCGCAGTCATCTCCAGATAGCAACCGTCACCGCCCGAATCCAACGAGTGAAAAACGCTTGGGTTAAAAATCAAGCATGCCTATAATGAAGCCTCAATTTTTGCGTGCGAAAGGAGCGACAAGTCTCCGGTTCAGGAGCGACACCCCGATCAATGCCTTGACAGGTTCAACATTTTTTCTTAGCTTCCCGTATCAAAACGAAGTTTTTTTGACATGTGAACTTACGGCGATAAAATGAAAGGCGCCGATTCAGTTGAAGACGTTGATAAAACGTACGAATAAACTTTTGTAACCATTCGCATTTTCATCGATTTTTATTTTAAACCGATTGAATTTTTCAAGAGGACAGGCGCATGTTTAGACATATTCTTGTTCCCACCGATTTCACGGAAAAAAGTCTGAGAGCGATGGATATCGCGGCCAAGATGGCTTTGAATGAGGGAGCGAAACTGAGCCTCCTGCATGTGATTGAAACAATTGAAAGCACAGACTACGAGGAATTCAAAGATTTCTATGCGAAATTGAGAGAGCGGGCTGAGAGGAAATTAGACGAAATGACAGCCCGGCACGGAGGTGAGGCGCTGTCCATTCATGCAGAAATCATCTTCGGGAATCGGGCGCGGGAGATCATAGACTTTGCGCAGCAGCATGACGTAGATCTCATCGTCCTGAGCTCTCACAAGATCGCCAAAGAAAGCCCGGCCCAAGGCTGGGGGACCATCAGCTACAAAGTCGCCATTCTTTCACATTGCCCGGTGATGATGGTCAAATGATCATGTTTTCTGCGGGTGTCATTGGCTTGGATTTGCCCGATCCGTGATGACAGACCCGACCCCTTCAAAGGGAATTCACTTATGATTGAATGGTTGGAGATATGCTGAACAAAGCAGCCGGTTTCGATTCGTTACCCGATTATCACATGCATACGGCCCTCTGTAAGCACGCGGAGGGGGACCCGTCTGAATATCGAAAAACAGCGCAAAGACGCGGCATACCCGAGATTTGTTTTGCGGACCATGTGCCCAGTCCCGACGGATACGATCCCGCCAACAGAATGGAACTGAATCAGTTTCCCCGGTACATGCAAATGATCCGGCCGCTTCAGGACAACCAGGTTCCCCATGTCCTCCTGGGAATAGAAGCGGACTATTATGACGGATGTGTGGAATTCCTGGGTGAATGGCTTCCCAAACAGCCGTTTGATTTTATCCTCGGCTCCGTGCATTACATCGAAGATTGGGGATTTGACAACCCCTTGGAACTTCACATCTGGGAAACCGCTGACGTAACGGCTGTGTGGCGAAGGTATTTTGAGCTCATTGGACGACTGGCCGGTACGGGGCTGTTTGACACCGTCGGGCATTTAGACTTGCCGAAAAAATTCGGTCACCGTCCCCGGGACAGCGCACTTAAGGAGATGGCGAAGCCCGCGCTGGATCGTATTGCCGGTGCCCACATGGGAATCGAAATAAATACATCGGGACTGAGAAGACCGGTGGCGGAGATTTACCCTTCGCCGCTGCTCCTTTCTCTGGCAAGAGAGCGGGAGATCCCCATATGTTTTGGATCGGACTCCCATCGGCCTGAGGATGTAGGCGCGGACTTTGACAAGGCACTCAGTCTCGCACGGGATGTGGGTTACACGGAGTACTTTAAGATCAGGGCCCGGCAGAAGTCTCTCTTTCCATTGACGGAATCACGGAGTCCGGCGGAGGATCGGAATGCATAGGAAATTTCACGGCGGGCTCGCTCAGGCTTGGAATTCTCTCCGATTCCGTTTCCTCCGGGTGCTGTTTTATTCTCCGGTGTCCTTTTTCGAATTGAGCGCTTTTTGGAGCTTTTCTCCCAGGGAACCCAGGGATTTTCCCTCGCCCTCAGCGAATTTACGCCATTCGTCCTCGTCTCTGGAATCCCCCGGCCCGAGAGTGATTCTTCGATCGTCAGGCTTGATTTCCTCAATCACGACCGAAATGGGATCGCCTTGTCTCAATTTCTCAATGGATGTTGGCTCGGATGATTTCTTGAACCCCGATTTCGGAAGAAGCCCTGTAATTCCCGGCTCCAGTGTGACAAAATAACCGAATTTCTCCTTTTTCTCAATCCGGCCCTCCACGGCCTGACCTATGCGATACTTCTCCGGCACATCCAACCAGGGATCTCCTTCCGCATCTTTGATGCTTAACGAGATCCTCCTTCTGGAAGGATCAACCTCTTTGACCACTACGGAAACGGTCTCCCCCGGCTTCACCTCATTCTCAGGCTTGACGACCCTTTTCGTGTAGCTCATTTCACTGATGTGGACCAGCCCCTCAATTCCAGGGGCGATTTCAACAAAGGCGCCGAAGTTGGAGCATCGCGTAACCTTTCCGGTTACCTTGTCGCCCTCCTTGAATGCGTCACTCACGCGTTCCCAGGGATCCCCGGTTACCTGCTTTATGGAAAGCGAAATCTTCGGGCGATCAGGTCTTTCGCCGGCTTCGATACCGATTATTTTCACCGGAATGTGATCCCCTGTTTTAAAGGCATCCCCCGGTTTCTCCACCCGGGACCAGCTCAGTTCTGAAAGGTGGACCATACCCTCCAGACCGGGGAAAAGTTCCACGAAAGCGCCGTAGGGCATCAACTTTGTGATCCTGCCTTCCATTTGCCCCCCGACTTCGATGCCCTCAAGGAATTCCTTTCGGGCTTTTTTTTGTTCTTGATCGAGCAGGGCACGTCTTGAAAGCACGATGTTGCCGCCGTCTTCCTCAAACTGGGTTACGAGAAACGGGTACGTCTCTCCCACATATTCGTTGGGCGCTTCAATGTATTTCAAATCCATTTGACTGATGGGGCAGAATGCGCGCCTTTTCATGATGTCGACATGGAATCCCCCTTTGACCACCCCCATGACTTTTCCCTCCACGGGTACCGCACTTTCAAATGCTTCCTCCAACGCTGCGAGGCCGCCGATCCCCGAAAGGGCCTCGGAAAGTCTGATTTCCCCCCCATTGACCGACACTGCATACAATTCGAGGATATCGCCTTTCTTGTAGGGCAATTTTCCGTCGGCATCGAGAAGTTCCTCTTTATCTACGAAACCGTCTAATTTTGTCCCGGTGTCGACAAAAACCGTGTCTTTTCCAATTGAGATGATTTCTCCCCGCACCTTGTCTCCCACCTGAATGTCATCGTTCAGACGAGAACTGTAGGATTCCAGGAGATCGGCGAAACTCTCTTCTTCATCAGTGCTTTCTTCCACAAAATCATCCGACATAATCGTTGCTCCTAGAGAAAATGAATGTGATAGAGATTATAAAACAAAGCAAGTGGTATGTGTAACATAAATCGTGTTTTTACCATTACACTGATTTCAATGCAAAATCGATACCCTGCAAGGGTGACAACACCGGTTCATTCTGCTATAGAGTCGGAGACCCCACCTTGGTTCGAGCGAATCAATGGGATTTTCCAACGTTACGTTGCGGTCCGGCCCATCCGGCTGTATGGTTTATTACAGGAGGCAATCGTGTTTACATTTATTCACGCTGCAGATATCCATTTGGATAGCCCCCTTCGCGGGTTGTCACGCTACGAAGGAGCCCCTGTGGAGCGCATCCGCGGAGCGACGCGAGAGGCTCTCAATAATCTCGTTCAAACCGCCATCGATGAAAATGCTGCGTTTGTGATCATTGCGGGGGACATTTTCGACGGTGATTGGAAGGATTACAATACCGGTCTTTTCTTTGCAAGTCACATGTCGAGATTACGCGAGAATGGGATTCAGGTCTTCCTGCTTTCGGGAAATCATGATGCTGCCGGCAAAATCACCAGAACACTTAAAATGCCCGACAATGTCGTATGCTTTCCGACGAAGCATGCGAAAACCTTTATCCTTGAAGCGTGTGGCGTGGCGATTCACGGCCAGGGATTTTCTCGACCGGATGTCACGGAAAATCTGGCCGCCGGCTACCCTGCGGCCGTTGAGGGTCTCTATAACATCGGCGTTCTTCACACCGCCGCAACCGGCCGGGAGGGCCACGAACCCTATGCACCCTGCAATATGGAGGACTTAATCGGCAAGGGCTATGACTATTGGGCACTTGGACATATCCACAAACGAGAGATCCTACATGAGTCGCCATGGATTCTGTTTCCGGGGAATCCCCAGGGACGGCATGTCAGGGAAAGCGGCCCCAAAGGGTGTATGATCGCCACCGTAGACGATGAGCGCTCGACGCGCGTGGAGATGAAGCGTCTTGACGTGATTTGCTGGGCCGGCCTCCGGGTGGATTGCACGGGAGTACGATCCGGCGATGGCGTCGTGGCGTCGGTGCGATCCGCCCTTGAAGATGAATCGGCCCACACAGAGGGTCGAATGCTGGCGGCGCGGGTTGAAGTTTACGGATCCTGTCGTGCGCACGAGGCCCTGACTTCAGATCCGGAAAAGTGGATCAACCAGATCCGGGCTGAAGCGACGGATGTGAGCGGCGGAGAGCTCTGGCTGGAGAAGGTTTTGCTTCATACGACCCTCAGTGTGGATTTGAAGAAACTGGTCGCGGGGGAGAGCCCCGTGAGTCATTTGCTGAACTTCATGAATGACCTGGAATCGGATCCCATGGAACTTTCAGGGCTGGCGGAACTGCTCGCGAATTTTAAGTCCAAACTGCCGCTTGAGCTTCGTTCGGGGGAGGACGCAATAGACCTGGAGAGTCCCGAACGGATTCGTGAAATCCTGGAGGAAGCCCGGCAACTGTTGCTTCCTCATCTTCTTGCGAAAGGCCTCGACCAATGAGATTGCTCAGTCTCGAACTGCTGGCATACGGACCCTTCAGTGAAAAAACCCTGGATTTGTCGGACGGAAACGCGGGACTGCACCTTATCTACGGCCCCAATGAGGCGGGAAAATCCGCCGCTTTGCGCGGTTTGACAAATCTGTTCTTCGGGTTTCCAACGCGAACAACCGACAATTTCCTCCATGAAAACATCCGACTCCGCATGGGCGGTCGCATCCGTCACTCAGACGGCGAGGAACTGCATTTCTTTCGACGAAAAGGACTCAAAGACACCTTGCTGGATGGTTCGGGTAAGGCCATGACGGACGGGGCCCTGCAGAAGTATCTCGGCGAGTTAACCCGGGAGCTGTTTGTCAGCATGTTCGGCATGGATCATCAGGTTTTGATAGAAGGCGGGAAGGCCTTGGTTGCCGGGGGCGGTGACATTGGGGAGAGCCTTTTTGCCGCGGGAATGGGCATTGCGGGTATGCGCCGGATTTTGGAGGCCTTAGAGGCCGAATCGGAAGAACTCTTCAAGCCGAGCGGGCGTATTCCGATAATCAACCGCCTCATTCAGGATTTCAAGGATGTGAAGAAACAGTGTGCAGATCAATCCCTTTCTTCAAAGGATTGGTCCACGCACGACCAAGCACTTCACGCTGCGGAAACAGAAAAGCGCCGGCTCGGAGAGAATCTGCAAATGCTTCTTTCGGAGCGCAATCGAATGGAGCGTCTTCAAAAGGCGATTCCCAAAATCGTCAGCCTTCGGAGGACCCAAGATGAACTGAAGAGACTGGGAGCGGTCATTCCGATTCCCCCCGAATTTTCTGAAAAGCGTCAGGCCGCACAAGAGACGCTTCGTCGGGCCAGGGCCTCGGAGGCGCGGCTGCAGGTGGATCTGAAAAAGGTCGAGAAAGACATTTCGAAAATTATGCCCTCAGACGCTTTGATACAAGCACAGAAAGATATCAAAGCGCTTTTTCTGCGCTCCGGCAGTCACAAAAAGGCGATGTTGGATCTCCCGAAAAGAAGGGCGGACCATTATCGATTGCTCGAAGAGGTTCAAGCCATCCTCAAGCGACTGGGGCCGGAGTGGTCCCTGGAGAATGCGGAGTCACTTCGAATCACCGACGCTCAGATCGCACGGATTCGTGCGCTTGGCCGGGAGTTGGAGCCGCTGCTCGAGCGCCGGCAGGGAGCCAACAAGAGAAAAGCAGACTTGATGGCAGAGATGATTTCCGCACAAGATGACCAGGCGAGGATGCCCGAGGTAAGAGACACACGCAAATTGGAGCGTTTGCTGTCCAAGGCCCAAAAACAGGGTGATTTGGATGCTCAGTTTCAGAAGGTGACGGAAGAGTTGAGCGTTCGTCGGAAAGCGATTGATCTCCGTCTCAAACGGCTTGAATTCTGGGAAGGCACCTTGGAAGAACTCGAAAGCGCGAATGTCCCGGCGGAGGAGACCGTTGGGCGGTTTGAAACAGAGTTTTCAAAGGTGAATGCGGAGGTGGTGCGGATTGAGGAAGCGATTTCCGAGCAAAGAGATCGTTTGTTAAGATTAGAACGGCAGATTGAAGCCCTGAAGGCGACCGGCTCCATTCCCAGCGAAGCGGCCTTGCGCCGAGCCCGCAACCATCGCGATGCGGGGTGGCGGCTTGTGCGCGACGCATGGTTACTGGGAAAAATCGATTCGGAGCAAATCAGGGCATATGACCCCGAAACGAAGGAGTTGGCGGAAGGGTATGAAAAAAGCGTTCGGGCGGCCGACGAGGTCGGCGATCGCCTCCGAAACGAGTCGGAAAGAGTCGCAAAACTGGCCGGGTTCAGCGCAGATCGGGAGGAATCAAAAAAACGGATCGCCGCCCTGGAAAAAGATCTGGAGAGCGCAAAGGCGGCGTATTCAGCGATTGAGAGCCGATGGAATGAACTCTGGATGGCGTTGAGCATCCGGGCGCGAAAACCGAAGGACATGGCGGGGTGGCTGAAACAGGTTGAGAGACTGATGGGCGAAGCGGCGGATTTGCGTGCGCGCAGGGCGGAGGTTGAGCGGGTAGAGGACTTAATTCATGCGCATCGGAGGGCATTGAGCGCTGCGCTTGAAGCGCTGGGGGAGACACCTACCGAAGCAGGGGAAACGCTGGGAGATTTGTTGGACCGCTGCCAATCGCTTGTGAAGGATATGACGAACACACAACGGAACAGAGAGAATCTGCTGAGACAAATCAAAGACCTCAAGCGTCGGGTTGTCGACACGGAAAAGGATTTGAAACAGGCGGAAAAAGCTCAAAGTACATGGCAAAAAAGGTGGGGAAATGCGCTGAAATCCCTCGGATTGGACGAAAGTGCGCTTCCGGGCGAAGCAGACGCGGTTCTGGATCGAACCCAGGCGTTATTTGAACGAATGGAGCAGGCTCAGGGAGTTCAGGGTCGGATCCGAGCCATGGAGGCGGACGCGAACCAATTTTCAGAAACGGTCTCCGAGCTTTGCTCCCGTTTGGCGCCTGAACTCCAAGCGTCGCCGTCGGACGATGCCGTGGAAGTCCTGAACGAAAGGCTTGAAAAGGCGCTCACGGATGCCGCTCGTCTGGAGGAGCTGGAGAAACAGCGGAAATCAATGGGGCTTATGATTCGTGAGGAGCAAGCTGCCATTCGCGAAAGTGATACCACATTGGGCGGAATGTGCCTGCAGACGGGCGTATGCTCACCTGAGGAACTGCCGGAGATGGAGCGAAAATCCGCCGAAGTCCGCGATAAACGACAACGCATCGAAACGCTTGAAAACGAACTCGCCGAGTACAGCGCCGGTAGCAGCATCGAGGCACTCATCCATGAGGCTGCTGAGATCGATTTCGATGCCCTCCCTTCCGTGCTTGATGAGCGGAATGTGCAAATTCAGGCGTTGGAAGAAAAGCGGTCTGAATTGGATCAGTTGATCGGCAGTGAACGGGCGGCGCTCCATGCGATGGACGGCAGAGGGGATGCGGCTGAGTTGGCCGAGAAGTCTCAGGGATTGTTGGCTGAACTCAAGGAAAAGGCGGAGCGCTACGCCGTTATCCGGGTCGCCTCAAGCGTGCTCCGAAAGGAAATCGAGCGATACCGGGAGGCAAATCAAGGGCCTATCCTCGAACGTGCAAGCGAATTGTTCAGGATTCTTACATTGAACTCGTTTCAGGCTTTGGGATCGGAATTTGACGAAAAAGACAATCCGATACTCGTCGGTATTCGACCCTCCGGGAAGAAGATCATGTTGGAAGGAATGAGCGACGGAACCTGCGATCAGCTTTATCTGTCACTTCGTCTCGCGAGCATCGAACACCGGCTTCGAGACAGCGAGCCCATTCCGCTCATCCTCGACGACATTCTCATCAATTTTGACGACGAGAGATCCCTTGCCACCCTCAAAATCCTTTCGGATCTTTCCGAAAAGGCCCAGATTATTTTTTTTACCCATCACCGGCATTTGGTAGAAATCGCAGAAACCAACATCGATCGTGACATCCTTTTTACCTATTCGCTTGCATAGGGATCGAGTATGAATTCAGGGCGTTGCAAACGTGAAGATGCTGATTGTTGTTTCCTGTGTTTTCCTTTCAATACCTACCGGTCCAGCTCCGACCGTAAGGATCGAACCATCATCCATTCATAAAAAGCCGGCGATATTTTTGTGACCAGTCTTGTGAGTCGGCCGACAGCGCTGAGAATTAACAGGCGCTTGCCGCTTTCGGCTGCGCGAAAAACCGACTCGGCGACACTCTCCGGACTCATCAGGCGGCCCAAAGTCGAGCGGGGGTGCGGGGTAGGCCGACCGTCCCCGTCCAGGGCGGTGAAGGCGAAGTGGGTGTCCACGAAGCCCGGACAGACGATCATGACCCCAACCCCCTCATTTCGCAGTTCGGCTCTGAGTGAATCGAACAGGCCGTGTAAGGCGTGCTTGCTGGCGGCATACCCGGTACGGCCGTAGAGGGGAGCGAAACCGGCGATGGAGCTGATAACGATAAGGAGCCCCCGCCGCTTGACAAGGCTGGGAAGCGCCGCCTTGGTGCAGTGCAGCGACCCGAAGAGGTTGACATCCATGACCCGGCGAAACACGTCGGTCGCAGTTTCGGCAAAGGCGCTGCGCTGGGTGATGCCTGCGTTGTTGATGAGCACATCCACACCGCCGAGTGTTTCAACCAGCTTCGCCATTGCGTCTTTGCAGTCCTGTTCCCGGGTGACATCACAGGGAAGGCCATGGCAGGCGATGCCGTCGGCCCTCAAATCCCCTGCTGCGGATGCAACGGCATCCCTTTCAAGGTCCAAAAGGCCCACCTTGGCCCCGGCTCGACCAAAGCGGCGGCTGAAGGCCCTGCCCAGGCCGCCTGCCGCACCCGTGATGACCACTGTTTTGTCTTCAAACAGACGCTTCGCGGACATTTTTTTTCGCCTCGATAAAGTATTCGAATGCCTGTCGGGTGCTTTTCTGAGGAACATAGCCGAATTCGTGCTTCAGTTTTTGATTGCTTAACACGGGACGGTATCGCAGAAAGTTGATCTGCTCAGGCCCGTATTGGGTGAACCCCAGCCTCTGAAGCACAATCAAGGCGGCCCGGAGCATCCATGCGGGCAGGGGCAGATAGGGTTTATGCATGATGTGTGCGATTTCCTTCATCGTCAAAACACCGTCGCCGGCTACATTGTAAATACCGGTCAAATCCTCGAAAATACCCTTCAGGATACAGGCGATTACATCCCGGTCCCAAATGACGACAAAGGGTGAAGCAGCGCCTCTGACTCCCAGAATTATCCGTTTGTCAAGCAGGGCGGTGAACTGGTTGTGAGCCGTGGCCCCGAGGATGGTTCCCGGGCGAAAAACCAGCTGGTTGAGTTGCGGGTGGGTCCGGCGGTAACGGGCGAGCATCTCCTCTACCAACCGTTTGTGATAGGCGTAGGCGAATTCAGCGTTTCCCCGCAAAGCATCGCTTTCCACCAACCATGCCGGGTTGTCGGGATGGTAGCCGTATGCCGCCCCGCTGCTGGTGATGATCAGCTTATCAACACCGGCCTCCGTACAGACCCTCAACAGATTTTCGGTCCCCAGCACATCCACCGAGTACTCAAATTCACGATTTGTATCTTTACCCGGTGTGACAATGGCGGCGAGGTGGACCACAACATCAATCGCGTGGTCTGCGAGGATCTTGGATAATTCGGGGGAGCGGACGTCGGCCGTGAGGTATTCTATGCCGGGAAGACGACGGTGGGGCTCCACAGGGCGCACGTCTGCAGCGACGATGGTTTTGAGCGGCCTTTCATATCGGGCAAGCGTCTCCATGAGTTGACATCCCAGGTAGCCGCCGGCCCCGGTAACCAGGACGGCTTCCGGTTTCTTTCCGGTCCGGCTCACACCGGAACCTCGCGCATCTCAGTAGCAGGGGGGCGACCGGACCAGAAAAGGGCCACGCTCAAACCGGCAATGATGTGCCAGATACCCCACCACGCGGCGATAATGGCCATGCCGCCCAGACCGTCAAAGAAATCAAAGATCAGGACGAGCGCGAGAGCGGAGTTTTGGATGCCCACCTCAAGGGACACCGCTCGCACGTCTCGTGTTTTCAGCCCCAAGATGCGGGCGGACCAGTAGCCCAGGTTGAGGGCCAGGGCATTGTGAATCAGAACGGCAAAGACAACAAGTCCGATGACATGCAAAAAAATTTGCCAATTGGCCCCAAGTGCCGCGCCCACAAAGCCGAGAAAGACGAGGAAGGAAAAGACCTTGAAGGGCTTGCGGATTTTATCGGCGAGGGCCGGGAAGAACCTCGAGAGCAAGAGCCCCAGGCACAGGGGGACGCCAAGGATCAGAAATATGGTGGTGAATACGTCCACGGGGTTGAGACTCACCCGGCGCAGAATGGGTGCGGTGGCCGGATTGAGACTGCCCCAGATCGCCAGGTTCAGGGGGGTCATGAACACGGCCGCCGCCGTGGACACCGCCGTCATACTCACGGATATGGCGGCATTGCCGCGGGCCAGGTAGGTCATGATGTTGGAGAGGTTTCCACCGGGACAGGCCGCGACAAGGATCATGCCCAGAGCAACGGAAGGGTAGGGTCGCCAAATCAGGGTCAGCAGGTAGGTAAATCCGGGCAAAAGAATAAATTGTGCGCCGAGCCCGATGGCCGGCGCCTTTGGTGACACGAGAATTCTTTTGAAGTCGGCAAGCTTCAGATCGAGGGACACGCCCAACATCATCAAGCCGATAACGGCATTGAGCGCCAGAAGACTTTGTGGGCTGAAGTTGAGTCGAATTTGATCTACAGCGGCCGGGTCCATGCTATTTTCCCTCCGGTTCCTGGTGCATCGCCTTGAAATGCAAGAGACCCGGCGCCCACATGTGTTTCACCGGATCCACGTCCACGTGAATGACCGCGCACTTCTCCGACGCCAGGGAGCGCTCCAGGGCCGGCCGAAGTTCCCCGGGATCGGCCACCCGCTCTCCGTGTGCCCCCATTGCCTCGGCCAGCTTGTCGAAGGCGATTTCCCCAAGATCGGTGTTGATCGTCTCCTCGGGTCCGAGGGATTTCTTGATCATGGTCTTAACAGGTCTCAATGCAAACTGCTGATTGATTTTCACCATTCCCCATTGCCGGTCGCAGATCACCAGAAAGACGACGTTGAGCCTGTTTCGGACAGCGGTTTCGATCTCCTGGGGGTGAAAACCGAAGGCGCCGTCCCCCGTGATGCAATAAACCTGTTTTCCAGGGCGGGCGACGGCGGCCCCCAACGCTTGGCCAAGCCCCGCCCCCAGCATGCCGAAGTGGTGTGTGGAGAGCTGCGTATTGGGCACGCGGATCCGGTGGTAAAAGTTACCCCAGACAGCGGTGTTTCCCCCGTCGAAAATCACCACGGCATCGTCATCGAAGACCTCTCGACATACGGCGCCCACGTGGGCGGTTATCATGGGAACGGACTTGTCTGAAAGTTTTTCATCCAGCTTGGCACGATCCTTGTCGCGCCCCTTTGCCAAAGACGCCACGGCCTGCTGTCGCGCCTGCATCGGTATTTCGTGCCCTTTCACCTGAATTTTCTCCAGAAGCTCGCCCAGGAAAACCTTTGCGTCTGCAAGGATCGTCAGTGTCGTGGGTTTGTGAACCCCCAGGATCTCCTCGTCAATGTCCACCTGGATCAAGCGCTGCTCCGCGGGCAGCCTCCAATTGGGCGCCTTGCCCCACCAGTCGGTTTCTCCCAATCGCGACCCCACGCATAGGACTACATCGGCGGCATTACGCACTTCGTTGCAGGCTTTCACATGGACCATCGGCCAGGAGAGGGCGGATGACTCAGGCAGGACGCCCCGGGCCGACCAGGAGGTGGTCACGGGTGCGTGGAGGATTTCAGCAAGCCGGGCCAACTCGTCATAGGCGCCGGCGTGTATAATTCCGCTGCCTGCGTGAATGAGCGGAAGCTCCGCTTCCAGGAGCATAGTTGCGGCGCGGTCCACCAGTTCAGGCCCCGGATGGATCGGATCGATGCGCCGGTACTGGGGCGGGCGCAAAAAACCGTTTGCTTTGTCCTTGCCGTTCATCAGATCCTCGGGAACATCCAGGTGGACCACACCGGGCCGACCCCGGTAACTCAGCCGCAGGCAACGGCGCATGAGTTCGGGAATACGGTGAAAGGCTGCGGCGGATCCCGACCACTTGGCCATGGGCTTCATGACGCCGACCTGGTTGAAGTACTGGTACGCGCCGCCACGGTCCGGATAGGTAATTCCCCCGCGTCGGGAACTGGTGATGAGTAATACCCGGTTGCCTTCGGCATTTTCAGCGGCCACCCCGGCCAATGCATTCGCCACGCCCGGACCGTTGCTGGCGATGCAAACGCCAAGCTTACCGGTCAGTCTTGCATACGCGCCCGCCATGTGGACCGCAGTGGCTTCGTGCCGCGGCGTGATGAGATCGATACCGCATGGGGCGAAATTGGAGTAAAGTCCAAAGTAAGTGCCGTCGATAATTCCAAAGACTTTTTCCACACTCTCTTCTTTGAGCATTCTGGCGATGACTTCGCCGCCGGTCATGGTAGTCATGCTTTTCTCCTTCGAGATGCGCCTTTCGTATGCTTTTCAATGTTCCTTAAAGCCGGGGCCGACGGCTTTTCCACCGCTCATGCTGGAATCGTGCGGGTCGAAAAGTCACAGGAAGCGATGCTTTTATGCGGTGATTTTGTTAAATAATCTCAAATAATTGCTTCGTTTACTTCGCTTTCTATCTCAAGACACGCTTTCATACGGATTTGGAAGCGGCCTGAAACAGGAGTGATAACCAATTTGACCCAGAGGCTGCGAGCAAGGAAGGCAGTTAAGTTGCGTAAATGTTTCCGTCGGAATGAGGTCGCCAAACGACCCATGCGTCGTCAAA
>Ga0180432_10005024_pt1 | contig 17830 bp, 11 predicted proteins | sample SS_ome_10_FD_132414 | JGI IMG/M metagenome (GOLD analysis project Ga0180432, IMG submission 132414) | Hypersaline lake sediment archaeal communities from the Salton Sea, California, USA - SS_1_MS_2 metaG | ecosystem: Environmental > Aquatic > Non-marine Saline and Alkaline > Hypersaline >...
AGCCTTGCCCCGAAGTCCGCCTTTGTTCTTCGCACCTTTGCCCCGAAGCCTTGCCCCGAAGTCCGCCTTTGTTCTTCGCAGCCTTGCCCCGAAGCCTTGCCCCGAAGTCCGCCTTTGTTCTTCGCACCTTTGCCCCGAACCTTTGCCCCAAACCCTTGCCCCGAACCTTTGCCCCGAAGGGGACTGCATAGAATAGCCCAGGGTCAGCTTTGCCCCGAGCCTGCCCCGAGCTTGTCGAGGGGCGGGCCGAGGGGCGAAGCGCCACCCTGGGTAGAGAGCCCGCAACAAACTAAACCATAGCCCGAAGGGCTTGCATACAGTCGGTTTTTCAACAGCCTCTCTTGCCCCTTGCCTATCCAACGCGTTCGAAGGATTCCACTTGCCGCCCGCCCGCACCCGGTCTACGATTCAAGCCGGTAGCGGTACATTCTCACAACCACTGCGGCCTCGGGGGCCGATGAAGCGACGCAACGTGAACATGGCTCGACCCGATGGCACGGGCAACCGGCCGCGGCCCACGGACTCGACCGCACGCGCCCTTTGGCGAGCGGCAAGCGCGCTCGCCGGCCTGCTTGCGACTGCCTGTGCCGCCGCGGGCGCAGGCGCGGCCGAGGCCGCCCGCGGCATGTACGAGGACCCGCTCGGGCGCTATCGCTTCTCATTCGAGGGCGACTGGCGCGTCGCCGCCGGCGAGGAGGATCCGGTCGCACCCGGCCATTTCTACCTTGTGAGGCGCGGCGTGGTCGTGGCCGAGCTGATCGTCACCTCGCGGCCGTTTCCCGCGCCGTCGCGGCTCAGCGACTTCGTCAAGGCCGAGGTCGAGGCGCTCGACGCCGAGCCGGACATGTTCCGGGTAAGCCTCACCAGGGGCCTCACCATTTCCGCGCAGCCGGCCGTGCGTTTGATCGCGCGCATCGCCGCCAGGGACGAAGACGACCTCCGGCACGGCCGCACCGGGCCCTCCCCTTCCCCGCCCGACACGTTCGCCGTGCAGTACTGGTTCACCGGGCAGGGGCGGCTCTGGTCGCTGCTCGTTGTGACGACCGCGACCGAAGAGCAGCGCTCGAAGGTCGTGTTCGACGTCGAGAAGAGCGTCGTGGCCAGCTTCAAGGTGCTCGGGCCCGACGAGGTGGCGCAGGCGATCACCACGTCCAAGAAGGTGGCGCGCCTCGGCAGCGGGCTAGCCGAACTCACCGTGCCGGAGGCCTGGACGCTGCTCAAGGTCGAGGAGGACGCCGTGGCGGCCGAGTTCGACAAGGGCCGCCTGTACCTGTTCGCCGTGACCGACCACGAGCTGGGCGGCACGCTCAAGGAGATCGCCGGCCGGTTCGTCGAAAAGCATGCCGGGCTCGAGGCGCCCACGATCCGCACCGAGGGCGAGTGCGACGTCGAAGGGGAGCCCGGCTACTACGTGATTCTCGACGGCGAAAAGGACCGGCTGCCGCTGAGAGCCCAGCTCATCGTGCTCACGCGCGCCGGCGACGCGTTCTTCCTCTACGGCGTGTGCGAAGCCGACGCGTGGCCGCAGGCACGTCCCTGGATCACCGCGGCCCAATACACGATCACGCTGCTCAAGAAGGCGCCCGCTTCACCGCCCGAGCCCGTCGAGGAGAATCCCGATTGACGCCGCCGACACATCGTGGCCGCCCCGCGAGCGCCCCACGCGGAGAAAAGGTTTGACACGTCGGGGACGGTCTGCTAGCGTCCCGCGAGTTTTCCCAAGCGCCGGTCCGCTTGCGGCGCACGTGGACGAGGAGATAGGTGCATGGATTCTGAGAAGTTGACGGCGCGTCTGAACGGGAACGGGTCCGGCAACGGCGACGGCGCCTCGCGGGTGTGGCTGTCGCGCAACGGCCTGCAGCTCGCGGTAAAGCTGCTGCCGTACATTCCCGACAAGCTGCTGCTGAGGATCACCCGCCGCTGGTCGTCGCGGCTGCGGCACCCCGGCGGCCGGCAATGGATCGAACGCCTCGTGCTTTTCGTCAAGGAGATCTTCGCCACCAAAGCCAAGCCCGTGCGCCGCAAGGTGCTCGAGAACTTCCTCATCAACGAGCTGGTCGTCGGCACCCGCATCCGGCACGACATCAAGGCGCGCGAGGGGTGGCTGCCGCCGGTGGCCGTGGTCATCAGCCCCATCATGACGTGCAACCTCAAGTGCTACGGCTGCTACGCCAACGAGTACGACAAGCACGTCGGGATGAGCATCGAGACGCTCAACGACGTCATCAGCCAGTGCAAGGAGCTCGGCATCTACTTCATCACGATCTCGGGCGGCGAGCCGTTCTTCATGAAGGGCATGATGGACGTGTTCGCCAAGCACGACGACGTGTACTTCCAGGTCTATACCAACGGCACACTAATCTCTGAGGAGCGGGCCAAGCGGCTCGCCGAGCTCGGCAACGTGATGCCCTGCATCAGCGTCGAAGGCTTCGAGCAAGAAACCGACGCCCGCCGAGGCAAGGGGACCTTCGCCAAGGCGATGGCCGCGATGGATGCGCTCAAGCGGCACGGGGCGGTCTTCGCTTACTCGGTAACTGCGACGCGCGACAATAACGAGTTCATCGTCAGCGACGAGTTCGTTGACTTCTTCGTCGAGAAAGGCTGCTCGATCGGGTGGTACTTCCACTACATGCCCGTGGGCAAGGCGCCGAACCTGGAACTGATGCCCACCCCCGAGCAGCGCATGTGGCGGCTCGAGCGGATCAACGAGCTGCGGCGCACCAAGCCAATCGTCATCAGCGACTTCTGGAACGACGGGCCGCTCGTGGGCGGCTGCATCGCCGGCGGGCGGTGCTACTTCCACATCAACGTGTATGGCGACGTCGAGGCGTGCGTGTTCAACCACTTCGCCGCCGATAACATCTACAAAAAACCCCTCAGCCAATGCCTCCAGAGCGACTTCTTCAAAGGCTTCCAGCAGTACCAGAAAACCCAGCCGAACACCCTCTGCACGTGCATGGTCATTGACCGCTCGCCCGAGATGAAGGAGCTCGTCGCACGCACCGGCGCCTACCCCACCCACGAGGGCGCCGACATCGTGCACAACGAAATGCTCGACGACATGAAGCTCTACGCCGAGGCATACAAGGCCCTCACCATCCCGTGGTGCCAACGCCACACCGGCGCCTGGTGGGACAAGGCTGACGCTGAGGCCGACAAGCCCCCAGCCGACAAGCCCCCGGCCGACGAGCCCCCGGCCCACAAGCGCCCGGCCGACGAGCGCCCGGCTGACCAGCGCCCGGCTGACCAGCGCCCGGCTGACCAGCGCCCGGCTGACCAGCGCCCGGCCCACGAAAAAGCCGCCGAAGCGCCCGTCGAGGCCGCCACCGAATAGCAGGCTGCTGAAAAAGGGGCCGCACCTGGATCGTCCCACCGAAAAAGGGGCCTCACCCGGATCGTCCCGCCATGAGGGCCGGAGGCCCGCCCTTGGCGGGCAAGGCCGACAGCGGGTAGCCTCGGGCGTAAGGGCCTATTGAAAAACCTGTGCCGGCGACGCCCCGTAGGGGCGCCACGTGAGTAGCCGTAGGCGTAAGCCTACGGACCGCGAGCGAGAAACAACCAACCTTTCTCGACGGGCGACCGGCCCCGTCCGGGCCGGTCGCCCGTCGAGAAAGAAAACCCTCACCTGTCGCCTCCTGCCCGTAGGCTTACGCCTACGGCTACTCACGTTCGGCGCCTTCGGCGCATGGGACGACGTGCGTCGCGCCCTGGAGGACGTGCTGGTCGCGGCTTCTTCAACAGCCCCGTAAGCCCCAGATCCACGACGAGAAAACACACAAGCCGAGCCCCGGAGGGGCGACAGAAGCACCTGCAAAGCTCCGACGGCTTCTGGGAGTCCACCGCGTTCTTCAGCAACTCGCCAGCGGTCTCAATCAGACAGACAGCCTGACAGACAGCCACGCGAGCCCTCCACGGCGCCCGGCCATTCTCTTGCCTCTCTGGCCCCACTCCTCTATGCTTGTGGCCACGACCAACACGCAGCGAGGGACAAGGCTATGAGGTGGCCGGCTGTTCAAGCGGTTGTTCAGACCGTCGTGCTCGCGGCCGTTCACGCGGTCAGTGTGTGCCAGAGCGCCTCGGCGGCGGCGCCGCAGACCGATCGCTTCACGCTCGAGAACGGCATCCGCGTCGTCGTGTTCCACGTGCCCGAGAGCACGAACGCGGCGATCTTCACCTACCTGCCGATGGGGCTGGCGAGCGACGCGCCCGGCCGGGCGCAGTGGTCGCATCTGATCGAGCACCTGGTCCTGCGCTCGACGGTGCCCTCCGGCTCGCCGGAGGCGAACGCCGAGACGCTGCCCGACCACATGCGGCTCGATTCCTACGGCACCGTGAAGAACTGGCAGGAGGGGCTCTCGCACCATGCGCGCTGGCTCGAGGGCGTACCGTTTACCGACGAGAACCTGCAGGCCGAGAAGCCCCGGGTCAACGCCGAGTGCGACATCACGGCCCGTATCTTGGCCACGCACAAGTTCGCTCTCGCCGCCTGGGCCCAAGGCTGCCGCCACGCACGCGCACACGTGGCACTCAAAGGCGACGTCGAGCGCGCCACGCTGGGCGACGTCCAGAAGTGGCGCGACGAGCATCTCGTCGTCCTGGACCGGACCGTCGTGTGCATCGTCGGCGGCCTCGATGCCGAGACCATCAAGCCCATCGTCCGGCAGCGCCTCGAGCGAATCCGCTCCAAGGCCACGCCGGTCGCGCCGGTACAACTCCACCACGCCGACCGCGACATGACCTGGGACCTCAGCGCGCGCCACCTCCTGTTCACCTGGCGGATACCCGGCCCCGACGACGACGATCACGCCGCCCTCATGGTCGCCGCGCAGTGGCTGGCGACGCAGTTCTTCGCAGATCCGCAGCTCAAGAGGCAAACCGGTATGGTGCTTGCCGGCGCCGACCTCGCCCTCCCGGAAGGCCATGTTTTCTATGTCTCCGTGTCGCTCCGTCCTGAGGGGGCTTTTTGCGACGTTCGCAAGATGATCGAGGCCCACCTCGAGGCGCTGCGCACCGGCGACAAGCTGGGCGGGGCGCGAATGATCGGACGCAGCCTTGCCCTGCCGCTTACCGTGCCGACCGACCCGGCCGAGGTCAAAGCGAACGCGCCCGCGAATGTGACCCTCGCCATGATCGAGGGCAACATCGGCCTACAGTGGGGCATGCACGAATACCGCTACGGCGAGCACAGGACCCAACTCGCCGACATGCTCAAGGCCCTCACCCCCGAGCGCGTGGCCGAGGCGGCCCGCACCCACCTGGCCGCCGACACGTGCGCCGTCGTCACCCTCCTGCCCGGCCCCATCGAAAAAACCGCCGGACCCACCACCGAGACCGGCGACTAGCACCTGGTGGCCTCAGATTGGTAGTTCACCCCTAGGGTAAAATTCCGCTTGACAGCCCGCGCCCCGGCGTGCGATATGTTTAACCCAAAGGGTGAAATAGACTCTTCGCGTTTCAGGGGCGCACTCGTGGAAGTCCAGTTTCGCACAAGCAAACTCAGAAAACAGTATGGGGACGCGCGCAAAGCAGAGAAAGCATACGGCAAGCAAGTGGCCCGACGCTACGTGCAGCGCATCAACATCGTGAAACACGCTCGCGGCGTGGAAGAACTGAAGCAGTTGCCCGGATTGCGCTGCCACGAGCTCAAGGGCAGGCGAAAAGGACTCTGGGCGATGGACCTGACCGGATTCTACCGGCTGATCTTCACACTTCAGGGCGAGCAACTGCAGGTTGCACGCATCGAGGAGGTGAGCAAGCACTATGGCGACTAACAACTCGATCCATTCTGATCTGGCCATTCCTCCGGGTGAGTACCTCGAGGAGGTGCTCGGCGAGTTGGGCATGACCAAGAGCGAGCTTGCACGGCGGATGAGCCGCCCGGCAACGAAGCTGAGCCCAATCTTCCGGGGCGCGAAGGCGATCACGCCCGACACGGCCCTGCAGCTTGAGAAGGTGGTCGGTGTGCCTGCGCACATCTGGACTGGCCTCGAGGCCGAGTATCGCCTGACGCTGGCGCGCCAGGAAGAGGCCCAGCACCAGCAGCGGTTGAGAGACGAGGCGCAGCTGGTCACGCCGTTCTGCTATTCGGAGCTGGTCAAGGCCGGCGAAGTGAGAAGGCACACCAAGCCAACCGATAGAGTTCTAGAGCTTCAGAAGTTCTTCGGTGTTACGACGTTGAAGAGGGTCCGGTCTCTTCGGCGCTACGAGGCTTTCTTTCGCTCACCAGCCTCTGGTAGAGCCGGGCGAACGCCCCAGGCAGTGGCGGCCTGGTTGCGCCTGGGCGAACGGCGCGCGCAAGCGATGGATTGCGCGGCCTTCGACAAAGCCCGGCTCATGAGTACCCTCGGGGATGTTCGCGCCATGACGCTGCAGCAGCCCGATGAGTTCTTGGAGCGCCTGCGGAACAAGCTGGCGGCCTGCGGAGTGGCCCTGGTCGTGTGTCCGCACTTCGCCAAGGCCAGGGCCTACGGCGCCACCTTCTGGCTGGGTCCCGATACGGCGGTACTGATGATCACAATCCGCGGCAAGTGGGCCGACATATTCTGGTTCAGCTTGCTTCACGAGATCGGGCACCTGCTCAAGCATGGCCGCCAAACGGTGATCCTGGAGGACGACACGACGAATGACCGGGAAACGGAAGCCGACACGTTCGCCGCCAATACGCTCATCCCACCTCGCGACTACGCGCGCTTCGTCAGCCAGGGATCATTCTATCAGAGTGATATCGAGGTATTCGCCCGCCAGGTTGGCGTTCATCCCGGAATCGTCGTAGGGCGCCTGCAGCACGATAGGCGGCTCAGGCCAAACTGGCAGAATCGGCTGCGCGTCCGGTACGAGTGGGCACAACCATAGCGGGAAGTGCGTGAGCGCTCTGTCTTGATGAGCGAGGTTTGATGCCTATCCACGACGAGGCTCAGCGCCCGCGCATCTCCTCGTCGCTCAGGCCGAAGTGGTGGCCGATCTCGTGGATGACGGTCTCGCGCACCTGGCGGCGGACCTGGTCGGCCATCCGGCGAGCATCGCCGGACGTCCTGCAGATGGCCAGGATCGGGCGCCGGTAGATCGAAATGCGGTCCGGGTACGTGGGCGGCGCGCTCTCGTGCCGCAGCGTGCGCGGCACGCCGTGGTAGAGGCCCAGCAGCGTCCGGCCGCGCTCGATCCTCATCCGCTCGAGGGTCTCGGCGTCGGGCTGCTCCTCGACGATGATCTCGATGTTCTCCAGCTTGCGGGCAAAAACCTCCGGCAGGCCGAGGACGGCTTCCTCGACCAACTCCTCGAACTCGCGCCGGCTGAAGCCGCCGCGCCCACGCCTGAGCCGCATGGCGGGTCCCTCTTGCCGTGTCGCCGCCACGATACCCGAGCGCAGGCACGCGACGCAACGGCCTTCGGGACAGGGGAATCGCTGCGTCAGCCTGGTAGCAGGGTCGCCGTCGCGTTCTGTTTTTTGTCAAAATTGCTCTTGCCGGCCATTCCGGCCCGTGATACTCTTTCTGCGTGTCGAACACGTGACCCCCGTGTGTCGCCCTCCTGAAGGCGCAGAACTGCGCCAAGCTCCGCCCGCGCCAGAGAAGGAGGAACGCGACATGCGACTGCTACTCATTGCCACCACGACACTTGCCTTTGCTCTCCTGTCCACCGTTGCTGCCGGAACGACCCTGTACGTTGATGACAACGCCCTGAACGACCCCGGGCCTGGCGATCCCACGGTGAGCGACCCGCTCGAGGACGGCACCGCCGCGCATCCCTACGACGCCATCCAGGAAGCACTCGATGCCGCCGCGCTTACGGGCGACACAATCACCGTGAGAAACGGAACCTACACGGGCGATGGCAACCGCGACCTGGACTTCAACGGCAAGGCCGCCACGCTGCAGAGCGAGAACGGCGCCGCAAGCACGATCATTGACTGCGGCGGGACGCCAACAGAGGACCACCGCGGCTTCTACTTCCACTCCGGCGAGACAGCGCTGTCGGTCGTCGACGGCTTCACGATCCAGAATGGCTGGGTTGGAGCTGGGTCGAGTGGCCGCGGCGGCGGGATCTACTGCGACGGAAGCAGTCCCATGATCGCAAACTGCGTTATCACCAGGAACAAGGCAGTGACGGAATACTATCACGGAGAAGGCGGCGGCATCTACTGCAAGGCTGGGAACCCGGCAATGATCAACTGCGTGATCAGCGACAATATTGCGCGTGGCGGGAGTCGGGGAGACGGCGGCGGCATCTTCAGCACAAGCAGCACCCCTGCGATCACCAACTGCATAATTGCGGGCAACGCGGCGCCGCGGGGCGGCGGTATCTACTGTGTCTATAAAAGCGCGAGAATTACCAATTGCACGATCATCGGTAATAGAGCGACCTTCGGTGCAGGGATGTATAGCGACGGCTCCGTCGTTTCGATCCTCAAGAACTGCATACTCTGGAACGACGGCCAAGAGGAAATCCTGGTGGATGGAGATGAACCCACCTTGGCGTACTGCAACGTGCGGGGTGGATGGCAGGGCAACGGGAACATCGATCTGGATCCGCTGTTGACGCCCGACGCTCACCTTCAGTCCGGGTCGCCGTGCATCAACGTGGGTACCTCGAGCGACGCACCAGGATTCGATAGAGACGGCGAGCCACGCCCATTTCCTGCAGGTGGGGAGTTTGATATCGGGGCTGACGAGTTCGTGGACGTGGATAGCGACGGCCTGCCGGACTGGTGGGAGACGCTGCATTATCCGGATGCCGCCGGGGACCCCGACGGCGACGGGCTCGCGAACCTGCGCGAATACGAGCACGGCACGGACCCCCACGTGGCAGACACGGACGGCGACGGGCGCGACGATGGTGACGAGGTGGCCGCTTCGTCGAACCCGCTGCACCCGGACAACGCGGCGAAGACTTACTACGTCAACGGTGTCACGGGTGACGACGCCTACGACGGCATGGCCGCGGCATGGGACGGCGTGCATGGGCCGAAGGCGACGATACAGGCGGGCATTGACGCCGCCGTAGGCGGATGGGGTTACGCGGTGTTGGTGGCCGACGGCGTTTACGCCGGTCCCGGGAACAAGGACCTGAACTTCAACGGCAAGGGACTCATGCTCCGTTCCGAGAACGGCTCTAATGCGTGCGTCATTGACTGCGAGCATTCCGGCCGGGGATTCAGCTTTGTCTTCATGGAACAGGCCGATGCGGTTGTGGACGGGTTCACGATCTGTAATGGCAACGTGGACGGCGAAGGCGGCGGGATCTATTGCTGGGGCAGCAGCCCCACGATCGCCAACTGCATCATCACGGACAATGTGGCCGGCAATCACTTCGGCGGGTTCTGCGCCGGCTCCTATAGCGCGCCTACGGTCACGAACTGCATCATCAAGGACAATTCAGCGACCTTCGGCGGCGGCATCGGCACCACTTTCGCATGGCAGCCCTGGCTGACGATCGCTAGCTGCACGATTACCGGCAACTCGGCCAAGGCCACCGGCGGTGTCGGCTGCGTTTCCGGCACTATGACCCTGACGGATTGCACGATCACGGGCAACCATGGCGATTGGCAGGCCGGTGGAGTGTCCTGCAATACTGACACAACGCTCACGCTGATTGACTGCTGGATTGAGGGCAATACGGCCGCCGAGACCGGCGGTCTCTACTGCCATGGGGATGTTACGCTGCTAAACTGTATGATCATCGGCAACGAGGCGGACGACAAGGGAGGCGGCGTCTTGGCCACCGGCGTGGGCACCGGCGACGTTGTGATCACCAATTGCACAATCTCTCAGAATGTCCCGTCCGGTCTCCACGGTGAGGACAGAGACCTGACGCTCGTCAACTGCATTGTGTGGGGAAACACGGTGGCATTCCCGCGGGGCGGCACGGTGAGCTATAGCTGTGTTCAGGATGATACCCCGAACGATGGCATCGTGTACCCCGGCACCGGGAACATTGACGCCGACCCGCTGTTCGTTGATGCGGCCGGGGGCGATTACCGGCTCCAGCTCGGGTCGCCGTGCATTGACGCCGCGACGAGCGATGGGGCGCCCGAGCGCGACATGCAGGGCGCGCCACGGTGGGACGAGCGGACGGTGCCGAACACGGGCGGCGGCGACCGGCCGTGGTACGACATCGGCGCGTACGAGTTCTACCGCGGCAAGCGCCGCGGCTTGCTGATCCCGCATCCGGGCCAAGGCCAGGGCCCGCACTAGCAAGCGGCGCCAGCACCACCGCATGAGATAGGACAAAGAAGGCATTCACCGCCTTTCGACAAGCTCAAGGCAGGCCGGTGCTCACGGGTTTGCAGTGACCTTGTTCTATGAGTCAGTGTTGATCTGTGAGAATCGGTGGTTGATTCTCTTTCCCCTGCGCCTCTGCGTTTCGTGTGCGCCCATGCTTCGGGCTTGCCTCGCGGGGCCACGTCGCGGTACAACGCCGCAAGACGGGAATTGGGGTGCTGGATGAAAACACACCGCTACGTGGCGTTCGACCTTGGGGCGGAAAGCGGGCGGACGGTGCTGGGCACCCTCGCCGGCGGGCGGATCGAGGTCAAGGAGCTGACGCGGTTCCGCAACGAGATGGTGCACGTCGAGGGCCACCTGCACTGGGACATCCACCGCATGTTCGACGAGCTGCAGGCGGGGCTCAAGGCCTGCGTCTCGGCGGCCGCGGCGCAGCCCGAGAGCCTCGCCGTGGACACGTGGGGCGTGGACTTCGCGCTCCTCGGGCGCGACGGGCACATGCTCGGGCTGCCGTACGCGTACCGCGACGCCCGGACCGACGGCGCGCTGGAGGCGTTCTTTGCGCGCTTGCCGCGCGAGCGCGTGTACGAGCTGACGGGCATCCAGATGATGCAGATCAACACGCTCTACCAGCTCGACACGATGGCGCGCCAGGCGTCGCCGGTGCTCGCGGCGGCCGCCGACCTCCTGTTCATGCCCGACGCGCTGAGCTACCTGTTCACGGGCGTCAAGAGGACAGAGCTGACGATCGGCACGACGTCGCAGCTTTACGACCCGCGGCGCGCGTGCTGGGCCGACGAGCTGTTCGAGGCGCTCGGCGTGTCGCCAAACATCATGCAGGACATCGTCCCGCCCGGAACGGTCCTTGGCGACGTGACCGAAGACGTGCGCCGCGACACGGGGCTCGGCGCGGTGCCGGTCGTCGCCACGACGAGCCACGATACCGCCTCGGCGGTCGCCGCGGTGCCGGCGCAGGGCGACGACTGGGCCTACATCAGCTCGGGAACATGGTCGCTCGTCGGCGTCGAGTTGCCGGAGCCGATGATCACGCCGGACTCACTGGCGGGCGACTTCACGAACGAGGGCGGCGTCGCCGGCACGTTCCGGTTTCTGAAGAACGTCACGGGCCTGTGGCTGCTGAACCGGTGCCGGGAGGCGTGGGCGCGGGAACGTGAAATAAGTTACGACGATCTCCTCGAGCCGGCGGCGTCGGCCGCGCCGTTCCCCGCGATCATTGATCCCGACGACGGCGGCTTCCTCAATCCGCCCGACATGCCGGAGGCGATCCGCGGGTTCTGCACGAGAACGGGACAGGCGCCCCCCGACGAGCCCGCGGCAATGGTGCGCTGCATCCTGGAGAGCCTCGCCCTCAAGTACCGGCACGTCCTGGAGCAGTTGCGCCGCATGAGCCCGCGGCCGATCCGGCGGCTGCACGTCATCGGCGGCGGGGCCCGCAACCGTTTGCTGTGCCAGTTCACCGCGGACGCCACCGGCCTCCCCGTCGTGACGGGGCCCGTCGAGGCGACCGCCGTGGGCAACATGCTGGTGCAGGCGCTCGCGCTCGGGCACGTGGCCTCGCTTGCGGACATCCGCGAGATCGTCCGCACTTCGTTCGATATCGAGCACTACGAGCCGCGCCCGACGAAACAGTGGGACCGCGCCTACGAGCGCCTCGGCACGGTCATTGCCACAACCTGCAGTTGATGTAACGGAAAGGCACGAGCCATGAGAAGTCTGTCGCGTATAGCACGTCGCGTTTGCGTTGCGTTTTTCTTCATAATCCTGACGACACATGCGGGGGAACCCATGAATGCGCGGAACATAGCGAACCTCGACGGGACGGTTCCCGGGTCGAGCCGGGCTTTTGTCTTGTCGAAGGACGGCGAGGAGAAGGGCGCTGAATTCCTGGTGGACGGGCGCGGCGCGGAGGTGCCGCCCGGCCCGGCAACCGCCTGGGGTGTGCGCTGGGCCGTGCCGCACATGCTCGACGGCGCGGCGCTGTTTTTCCCCAAAGAAGCTCTTCCGGACCCGGACTCCTTGCGCCTCGAAGTGTTTGACGGCCTGAACTGGGTGGCATGGGCAGACGACTTGAAGGTCGAGGTCAAGGCGAAAGAGCGCTGCATCAAGTTCGCGTTCGAGCCCGTGGCGACGACGGCGCTCCGCGTACGGCTCATGCACGGCGCGGCCGCCGCGACGAAGATCGAAGTCTACCGCCGCGTGGTGGCCAAGATCAAATCGTGCCCGGAACGCCTCGCACAGAGCCGGGAGCTCGAGGAAGAACTGCTTGCGCGACCCGAAGAGCCGTCGTTCGAGACACTCTCGCTTCTCGCCCTGCCGTGCCCGATGTGGGCGACGGTGGGTTTCAAGGACCTGAGCGAGGTCGGCGTCTTTTGGGACGGCACCCTCGCGGTACCCCGGCTGTCACCGAGGATTTCGTTCGAGCTCGGCGCGCCGCCGCGTCCGCTGGCCGACTACCGCGAGACGCTTCGCCGCGAGCTCGCCGACGGCTGGCGGCCCGCCGTCGTCCTTCGCGGCCGGGCCGGGCAGGTCGCGTTTACGCAGAAAACGTTTTGCGGTCTGGCCGGCGGCGAGAAGAGTGAGACCCTGTTCGTTCGTTTTGAATTCGCGAATCTGAGCGACGCGCGGCAATCGCTGACCTTCAGGACCACGGCGTCTATTAAGAAAGGCAAGGCATTCACGCTCAAAGGATCCGGATTATATTACGAAAACAAGCTGGTGATTGCCGCCGCTGCCGAAGCCCGCGCGGGCGAGGGTCCCTCGCTGGAATTCGACCTGTCGCTTCCGCCCAAGGGAAGTCAGACGCTCGAGCTGCGGGCGCCGTTGTGCGACGAGTTCGACGACGAGCCCACCGCGCTTTTTGCCAAAACATTTGATCGGGCGTACGCGGACTTCGAGCGATCTTGGGACGATTTGCTCGCGCCTGCCATGCGGCTCGAGGTGCCGGAGCCGCGCCTGAACGATTTTTACAGGGCAATCGTGTGCCAGATATTCATGAACGGCGACGGCAACATCATGCCGTACGGCAGTTACCCGTCGTGGTACGACGGGAAGCTCTTCGGCGTCGAGGAAGCATACTGCATGCAGGGCCTTGCGTTTTCCGGGTTCGTACCTGACACGCAAAGGTACCTCGACGGCACCTACCTCACGAAGGAGTTCCTGCACAAGGTAGAGGAATACACGGACAAATCGGCACGCCACCAGCAATACCGGAATGGGCTCGTCCCCATGGCCGCCGCGCAAGCGTATTTCGTGAGCAGGGACAAAGAGTGGATTCGCAAGCACCTGCCGCTCCTCGTCGAGTGTGCCGACTGGACGGTCGCGAGACGCAAAAAGACGATGGTCGAAGTGGACGGGGAACGGCCGCTGCACTGGGGCCTTCTGCCGAAATGGGCGTTCGGCGGCGATATACACAAAGGCGACCGCTACCCGATCTATGCGAACGTCGCGTGCCTGCGCGGGTTGGTTGACACCGCGCAGGTGCTCGAGGACCTCGGCGAGAACGAACGCGCCGCCGGGTACCGTCGAGAAGCCGAGGATTATCGCAAGGCAATCGAGCGCGCGATGGATGGTTCGTACCTGCCGGACGAAAAGCCGCCGGTTCTGCCCCTGTCGCTCTACATCAGCCACCCCACCAACGACTTCTACCAGCTTTTCGCAAGTCTCATGCTGGATGTCGATATCCTGGATTCGAAACGCGCCGGATACCTCGCCCGCTTCATGGAGGAGGACAACCGCCTATTCTGTGGCATGTGCCGGTTCAGGGGAGGCTACGGTCCCGGCGGGCTCGACGCGATCTACACGCTCGGGTACTTCAAGCACCTGCTTCGACAAGGCCGGGTCGAGCGCTTCCTCCTCGGCTTTTATGCATTGATGGCGTTCAACCTCGAGCGGACCTGCTTCACCTCACGCGAAACCAACGTGCTCTACACGGCCGACCGCATGCGCGATCTCAGAGGCACAGACCCGCTCCCGTGCTCGAGCGCTGTAGCGTTGCACCTCCTGCGCCACATGCTCGTCCTGGAAGAAACCGCCGAATCGGGCGAACCCTCCGGCAGCCTGCTGCTCTTCGGCGGCGCGCCGAGGCGCTGGTTCAACGCCGGACAGAAGATCTCCGTACAAAACGCGCCGACGTACTTCGGGCCCATGTCCGTCACCATGAAGTCCCACGTTGAGGAGGACCGGGTCGAGATAGACGTCGTGCCGCCCACGCGCGGCGGCTGCACCGTGCTCAAAGTGCGCGTTCCTCATCCCGAACGCAAGGCGATCAAGAAGGTCACCGTCAACGGCAAGGAGGCCGGGGACGTGGACGCGGAGCGCGAGATCATCGAGCTGCGCCCGTCCGCCCCACTGCTTCGGATCACCGTGCAGTATTAACCGAGCAGCGCACGCCATCCTCTGACGCTGCAAAACGCCCTTGACGGAACACGCCTGCCTGTGGTATTCTCTCTGCGTACAAGCGAGCGCGGGATTCCATGTTATGCACAGGACACCGGTCAAGCTCCTGCTCCTCATCGCCCTCGTCCTTGCGGCGCACGCTCCCGGCGTGGCCGTGGCCGGCGCCAGCGGCAACGTGAAGCGCGGCCGTCATGTGACCGGCCGGCCGAGCACGGCGAGTGAGCGTGCCACCACCGTGCCCGCGCCGCCGGCCCTGCCCATTGACGACATCAAGGCAGTCAGCTTCACGGCGTGGTCGGAGTATGCATTCGCAAGCGACGACGCGTTACAGTCGCTGATCAACGCTCGGAACATCGGCTGCAATTGGATCGCCATCTGCGTCTGGGAGTTCCAGGAGGACATTTACGCCACGCAGATCGCGCCTGATTATGCATTATATTCCGCGCGGCCCGAATCGGTCATGCAAGCGATTGCGTGGTGCCATCAACTCGGCCTGAACGTGATGCTCAAGCCGATGGTGGACCTGAGCAACGACCCATCACACTGGCGAGGCCAGATCGTGCCCTCGAGCGGATGGTTCGCCGCGTACGAGGCCTTCATCAATTCGTGGGCGATCATCGCCCAGGACAATAACGTGGAATTGTTCTGCGTCGGCTGCGAGTTCGTCAACACGGTTTCGTGGTCCGCGTCGTGGCGGAACGTGATTCAGGGCGTGCGAAACGAGTACAGCGGCCCGCTCGTCTATGCGGCGAATCACGGCAACGAGCAGAACGTCACGTGGTGGGACGCCCTCGACTTCATCGGCATTGACGCGTATTACTCGTTGACGAGCAAGAATGATCCGAGTCTGGCGGAGTTGCAGGCGGCGTGGAACGCCCGGGCCGACGCAATCGAGACGTGGCGCGCCGCGACGTGGCCCGCCAAGCAGGTCATGTTCACCGAGGTCGGGTACCAGAGCCTCGACGGCACGAACAGGACGCCGTGGTGGCGCGACCCGGCAACGAACGATCTCGATCCGGCCGAACAGGCCGACTGCTACGAGGCCCTGTTGACCGCGTGCGAAGGGCGGAGCTGGTGGCTGGGCGCGTTCTGGTGGAACTGGGAGACGGACCCCGACGCCGGGGGGCTGCTGAACTGGGACTTCACGCCGCACAACAAGCCCGCCGAACTCGTCCTCTGCAATCATTACTCACCGCCCTTGACCATTACGAGCATCCGCGAGACCGGCACGGGCGACATCGAGCTCACGTGGCTGAGCAACGGCCTCGCCGGCACCACATACGCCGTCTGGTATTCCGACGATCCGCAGTCCGCCGCGATGTCGTGGAGCGTGCTCGCCGGCGGTATCCCCACCGGCGGATGCACCACGACCTGGGCGGACACCTCCGCACCCACCTCCAGCCAACGCTTCTACAAGGTCGCCGGAGAAACGGCCGGGCCGTAGGTGAGCCACGCGGCGCCGCGACGGGACCGCGATGATCCGGCGGCTCGAAATCGCCCTTGACGCGGCATGGTCGGTTGTGCTAATCTCAGCACGTGGGGAAATGTGACTTGGTCTGCTGTTCCGCTAAAGCGTGACGCTCAGGTAAGTCCAGGCCTGCATCCACGCCGAGGGAGGGACGAGACACGCGACCGCTGCTCGTTGCCGCGACCGCACTTACGCGGAGCTCGGCACGACCTGGATTTCAGCGGCGAGGTGGTCGCCGTCAAGGACGAGAACCGGCGTGCGCCCGAACTGAGAGGAGGCTCAAATGCAGATGGAAAAGCGAGGCTCCGGGTTGGTTGACGTTGTCGCGACGGTCCTGGTGCTCCTCGTGGCGATGACGCTTGCGCTTCCCGTTGTTGCGGGTCTGTCGAGTCGGCAGCGGAGCGTTGTGTGCCAGGACAATTTGAAGAAAACCGGCGTGGCGTTGAACAGGTATTTCGATGACTCCGGCGAGTACCCGGTGTGGGACCAAGGAGGGCATCCGGACCTCGATACGTTCATTGACTTCGGATTGAAGGACGGCGGCTACGCCCAGGACGAGCAGATCTTCCTGTGTCCGGGGGACAACCCGCATCCATCCAACGTGAATCGGGATAGAAGTCTCGCCTGGGGATTCAACCCGTTCGAGTACAGCTACGGCATAGGTGCTCCCGCAGCCTACCCCTCCAACCCGCTGTATCATGCGGAAAAGGAGCATCAGGTCCTCACGGCCGACGCGCACTTCACTTGGATGCAGAACCTCAGCGCCTACTACCTGCTCGGGTACTCGTGGAACAACCCCAATTGGTACGCGAACATGGTCGCGTTCCGGCACAAGGGCTGGTCGGCCAACTTCTGCTTCTTCGACGGCCACGTTGGAAGCTTCCAGGCCACCTTCGACGGGAGCACACAGACAGGGCCCGACACAAACGAGGTGTTCTTCGAGCAGCCGGGCGAAAGCTTCAACAACTTCTATTAGGGGCTCTCTGCCTTCTGGAGATTCGGATCACACTGTTGGGGAACGGATCCATGAAATCTGCAATGCTGGTCATAGTCGCCCTGGCCGCTCTCACGCTCGCCGGGTCGGTCCATGCGGCCACGAGCCGCGCTGACGATGGCAATAAGGGCAACGTCCATGGGACGGGCCCGCCCGTGGAAAGCATCGACGGCGACGGCCTGTCAGATGGCGACGAGGCCAGTGTCTATGGCGCGACGCCCGTCCTTGTGGACACTGATTTCGATGGCATGCCTGACGGCTACGAAGTGCTCAATGGCCTCAACCCGGCTCAGAACGATGCGAACGGCGACGCGGACGGCGATTTGCACTGCAATCTCGTGGAGTATGTTGCGGGGACCGACCCACAGCTTTCAGGCAGCGCCCCCGGCTCAATCCACGTTGACTGGCGGAACGACACGGGCATCGAGGATGGCTCGCCTGGGAACCCGTACTCCCTCATCCAAACCGCCATCAACAATGCCACCGCCCAGGACGTGATCTACGTGTCTTCCGGCACCTACCACGAGTCCCTGGTCGTGACGGAGCCGCGGCTGATCGTGAGCGTTGAACTACACAAAGCGGCCATCAACGGCGAGGCCGAGTCGCCCGTCATCACGTACGCCAATGTGTCCACTGCGCTCCTCAAGGACCTCCTGATCCGCCACGGTGAACATGGTGTCGAGTGCACAGGCTCATCGCCGGTCATCTACGACTGCCGCGTCGAGTACAACC
>Ga0180432_10005026_pt1 | contig 17824 bp, 32 predicted proteins | sample SS_ome_10_FD_132414 | JGI IMG/M metagenome (GOLD analysis project Ga0180432, IMG submission 132414) | Hypersaline lake sediment archaeal communities from the Salton Sea, California, USA - SS_1_MS_2 metaG | ecosystem: Environmental > Aquatic > Non-marine Saline and Alkaline > Hypersaline >...
AGTAAAATATATAACAATATGCGTAACGAAGATATGCCAACACAAGAAACAGCTTTTAACTCTTCTCTAGCAAGTCTAAAAAGATTAAGCGATTCTTTCGAAAGATGTCATTATTTTTATCAAATGGCTACTATGGAAGGAACACAACCCAGTTATTTATATATGCTTAAAAAAGAATTAATAACAGCGTTTAAAGAGATATACCCAAAACTTAATAATAAAGAAAAAGAAAAAATTATTTCTAAGATTAAAAAACTAAATAAGTGTACTCCGTTAACAGAGATAGTAGGAGAACCGCACAGACAACAGATTTACCCTATATTAAAAAATTGTCATCGATATGAAAGTATACTATTAGAGATAGAGTTATTATTAAGAAGGTTAGCGGATAATAAAGGTATGCTTATGACAAATAAAAAATCTATAGGTGAAGAATTATAAAATGGATAGTAAAGATATTAAAGCTATATTTACACAAGTAGATAAATCTTTAGGTAGGTTTAAAAAAAAAGAGTTTCTTAAATGGCTACAGAGTAAAAGTTATCTAGCTGACCGTTATTTCTCAGCTTTGATTTATTATAGATGTTTTAAAATAGACCGAGAACTTAAAGAAGATTACGACCATGTGTCAGTGGTCACTGGACTTGAAGGTACAGGGAAAAGTTGGTTTGCTATTCAGTTATGTTCTGTAATATCACCTACCTTTTCAATAGAGTTTATCTGTTATTCTCTGGCTGACTTTGTTAGAATTATTAAAACAGCACAGCCCGGCGATTCTATTCTATTAGATGAAGGAGGACAGTTTCTTTATTCTAGACAAGCTATGAGTGATAGTAATATAGTTACTACTAAGTTGTTAATGTTAGCTAGGCAAAAGAACCTACACGTTTGTATATGTATCCCTTCGTTTTATTCTATTGATACCTACATAAGATTACATAGGGTTAAGTCTTTGTATCATGTGCCTAAGCGTGGACAGATTAAACTTATTATTAAGAAAGGTATAAAGCTAGTAAGTAAAGAAGGAGCTAAGTACCAAACCCTTACTCAAGTGAAATTACCAGTAGAAACTTTTCATACTGGATACTCAGCTAAAAAGTTCCCATGCTTTAATAATTTAAATCCGGACACTTACAAAGAATTAAAAGCTAAACATTTAGAAAGTTACATTGAAGAAATTGAAACTGATATAAAAGCAAAGTCAAAAACAGAACCGGATTACATTTCATTAGCTGAGTATATGAAAAAGGTATCCGTTAGTAGAGATACTTTAAAGAATTGGATTAAACAAGGTAAATTAATGGGAAAAAGGATTGGTCACAAATGGTTTATACATACAGATTCGAAAATCCCGGAAAAGCCCATATTTTCGTAGGTTATAATTACTACTATATGTTTACAAAACCGGAAACGAAAAATATAAATATAAATTATGTTTAGTATTTTTATAAAACAAAATGACAAGAGTTAGTAAAGGTACAATAGTTACATTTGAAAATCTAGGCTGCCCTAGAAAAAATAAATATAATAAAATAGTAACATGTATGGAATGCGGTAAGAAGTTTAAAGTTAATAACTTTAATAGAAAGCTGTGTGATATATGTAGAAGAAGAAGGTAATAAAATGGAAAAGTTAGAACATGATATAAACGAGTTGATGAATAAAATAAATCAAAGTTGGGTTAATGCAATAGAAGAAGCTACTAAGAATAATACTGCTTTAGACATGACTAAGATGTTCGGCAAATATTCAGGGATAGTTGCTGAGAAAGAAAAAGCTTTTCAAGATGCTAAGATAAGATTGTCTAAACCTAAAAATAAAGGATGGTTTTAAAATGGATATTGATATAGAAGTTATAAAGGATAAGATTAGAACATATCTAAATAAAAAAGATATTAACTTAGAAACACAATACTTTCTATTTACTATATTAGGAGATGAAATTAAAAATGAAATTCTATACGAGGATGAAACAGAAGATTTTGATTTGGATAATGGGCTGGATAATGAAACGGAAACTGAAGAAGATACAAAAGGATATGAAAACAATAATAAACAACCAAAACTAAAACTATCTAAACAACCATTAAAAATTAAAAAATGATTGCTAAGTATTTAAAACCGTATAGAGAAAATTTATTTCCTGAGATAAAAGACTTTTCAGACCCTATGAATCATTTAAGAAATGCTAAAGCTAAAGATTTAAGCTTGGCTGAAATAGTTTGGTTTAAACCTAGTTTTTATAAAGACTTTACTAACTCATTCACTATATTAATGACAGGGTTTATATTAACAATGTTAATATACTTTATAGCGGTTAAACAATTGTTTGGGGTGTTAATATTTTCTATTATGTTGTATGTATCAGTTAGATTAACATATAGAACTATTAAGAATAATGAAATAGCAGGGCGTATTAACCTTTATGACTTATTGGTTAGAGATATGCCTTTAGAAGGTGAGAAGGTGAGAAATCAATATGGAAAATAATAATATAAATATAACTTGGTGGGATTTTGGGTTTATACTGTTAGTAATGGGTTTAATGTTTGTTGCTGGGTTAATGTATGGTTTAAAGTATCATAATAGCCATGTAGAAGATAGAATTAATATTATATTAAAAAATGCTTACGAAGATTCGGAATGTTTAAAGCAAACTATTAATCAAATGATGATTAATAAGAATATTAGTAATATAAGCCAGTGGTCTTTAGAAGAATATAATAAACTAAAGAATAGCTAAACATAGACTTTAAACAAATCTTTTCTTTTATTAAAATACATCCAAATAGTAAATATAACCACAAATAAAACTATTAAGAATACAGCATGAACATACCACGGTAAACTAAACCATAACTTAAAAGGAAACAAGATTATTTTAAACATAGTATCAACTACTAAGTTAAATACGTTCTTTATGCTCTGCATAATATCATTAACAGGTACGTTAGTTACTATTTTCTATTCCTCGGTTTGTTTGTTAATCAACAAATTCATAACTTTTTTCAAATATATCCGGCTTACATGGATAGAACTCTGCATTTAAACCTTTGATTATCCAATCATTAACATTTGCAATCATATTTCCTTCAAGAGTATGAATAATAAAATCGTTATTATCCCCAATTTCATAATGTTTACTGCCCTGTTCTAAAAATTCTTCAACTTCAACAGAATTAGATCCATTCCATTGAATAGCTTCTTTTTGTGTAACTTTGTTTTGTATTTTTCTAATCATATATATCATTCCTCCCATTCTTTATTTAATGTATTTTGAATCTTTTTTTCAACAACACAAATAGTGTCATTGTGCATTCCACCATGAGCAACAAGCAAAATCTCTTTAATTTCAAAACCTCTATTCTTGCCCATCCCTTGACTACTCCATCCAAAAGATATACATATACCTCCTGGAAGTATTTTCTTTGAAAGTTCGTCTTTCCATTTACTCCATGTGCTTGATTTAGTATCAAAGTTTCCTTTTCCATTATAACATTCTTTTAATTGTCTTGGACTATAAGGCGGGTCAAACAAAGCATATATTAGTTCTCTAATTGGTTTGATTGTAAATGTTCTTTTATTTGGCATAGCCCATTTCCTGGATATTATCATTTTTGTTCCTCTTTGAACTTAATGTCCTATTTTTTAATTATTGGTTCTAACAATAAACAAATACAAAAAAACACAATAAAATGGCTATTTAAATTTAAACCATTTTTATTTAGTACTAAATATAAAAATATTAAAAAAAAAGCTTTAATTATTGCATTAGCTAATTCAGATATATTAATTATTATATCTTTTATAAGTAAAAAATATTTATTAGTATATTTCATTTTTATTCTTCCGTTTTTTTGATTCCAAGTAATTGACTACGCCAATCATTTCCTTTAGGAGATAATTTCAACTTCCTTAAATCATGTGAATCCATTTCCTCACTAACAAGTTTCCCTGAATCATCATAAAAAAATGCTTTCATAACTGGAACAAATTGTACATAGACATTTTTATCAATATCTCCTACAATGTATTTTGTATAAGAATAATTAGTTATATCTTTCATTATTTTTCTTATTTGTTTATGTGCTTGTATTAAATTCTTAGGTTTCATTTTTGACCTCCATTTTTTTATTTTATTCCTTCAAAAAAACGAGTGTTTATTTACCCCAATTATGTAGGGGGGAGTTAAACACAAATTTTATACTTTTTCTTCCATCTATTTATTTAGGGGGGTATTTTTTATTATACATACTTTTCTTTCTCTTTTATGTATCTTAAATAATAACCGCCTTTCTTTCTAATCTTTTTGTCTTTGCTTCCTTTAGGTCTACCTAGCTTCTTTCCCTGTGACTTAGCTCGTTTTAACCCTTCAATAGTTCTTTCTCGTATTAATGCTCTTTCAAACTCAGCAAAAGCACTTAATATATGAAATTGTAATTTCCCAGTGGCTGAACTTAAATCTATATTATCAGATACACTAATAAAAGTAATGCCTTTTTTATGTAATTCGCTTATTTCGTTAGTTAACTCATACATGGACCGTGCCCACCTATCAAGTTTAAATATTATTACTCCATCAAATTCTTTATTCCTTAATCTTTGTAATAGTTTATTTTTTCTAGGTCTTGTCTTTCTAGTAGTCATCTGTTCTTCTATTACTTCATAATCCCAATTATTCTTTTTACAATAAGCTACTAACCTAATTCTTTGGTTTTCGGTTGTTTGTTCTTCTGTTGATACCCTACAATATATAGCTACTTTCATAATCTCACCCAGCCAACCAAACACACAACAAAGGAAGTAAGAGCCTTTTTGGAGGATTTGATTGTTTTACTTAATACATTTCCATTACAGATGATGATTCACATAAGTGCTGTTTAGTGTTATAGAAAATTATACAACATAATACATATATAAAAGTTTTCTTTTAGAAATAAGAAAAACATTGCAGGGGTGCGGGGATTCTTAGGTATGAAAGCGCAGAATGAAGCAACCTGCAATGTTTTTTAAGATTTTGATTCTTTTAACTCTATGTCATATTCTTTATTACAATCTATTAAACTATTATTAATATATTGAGCTGGAATTAAAAAATAATGGCTATTCCCTATTTTTTGAGGGCTTGATTTCTTTATAGGATACATATTGTTTAATATAATTATATAACAAGTATTTATATTTTACCTTTTTTATCTTGTTTTTTTATTAGATAGTTTAAATTTACCTACTAATTTAGTAAGTATCTTTTTTAACTGAATAGAATTAATAATTTTGTAAGTAAAACCTTTTTTCATCTTTTGTTTTACAGAAGTTTTGAATTTTTCTTTATTAACGCCTTTTCTAGAAGGTAACGCACCCAGCCAGTTTTTGGCTCCTTTTCGTTTTACTAATACATAATATTGTGGCATTTTAGTTATTATTATGATAGTTTATATATTTAAATCTTTTGAAAAAAAGAAAATAAAAAGGGCAGTAGCCCTTTAATTTATTTATTGCTTACCGAATTTAGTATACTGCTTAACCATACCAATCATAACAGCCCCTACCATAACAAGAGCAATTAAACTGATAAAAGTAGCTACTACTGTAATACCTGCACCGAATAAGTCTGCTGTATTGTTGTCAATCTGTCCGGAATCTTTGAAACCGTCTGTAATAGCTAGACCTACTAGAGCCACTACCATTGTAACAACTAAAGCAATAAGACCAACTGCTAAAAGCATCATTTCTTTTTTCATTTTAGTATCAACCTCCTTCCTGTTTATTATTAATTAGTTAATAAATATTATAACAATACTAGTTTATATACTTTTGTTCCCTATGGGTACAAGTCAATTCTTTTTAGTAATATATAATAATGCAGCTGTAAATATCATTATTAAAGGAAATATCCAGAGTAATTTATCTGTTAGTAAACCTTTAGTAACTCCGTATACGTATACTTCAGCAGCTCTAAAAAAGAAACTGGCGAAAGTAACAAGCGTACTACTAACCATTAAATTAATTAAAAACTCGTCTTTGTTAGCCTGTATAAATAAAAGTAATAAAATAACTAATAATACTGATAGTAATATAAAAAACCCAACCCCACCAAACATTATCTCGTTACCTTTCACTAGAAATTCTACATAGTCAGAGCTATTAGTCATTTCGGTTAAATTTTGCATGGTTATTGTAGTTGTATTGTCAAAGCCTGGCATTATGTTTCATCCCCCACGTAATAACGTACTATCATAAAAGCGATTGCTAAAGTTAAAAATATCTGTAAAAATATAGCTAAGTCAGGAGGCAGGTAATAAAAGCCTGTTACTATGCCGATAATTTCTGCTGGAGCTGATAAGATACCGAATAAAGCTTTTATTAAACCTGTAGCCGAAGCTTTCAACCCTCCTAATAAGTCTACTGGATTACCACTGGCAACAGTTCTAACACCATCTATAAAATCATTAATACCGTCTATTACGTTTACTTCTTTTAATAACGTAATAACGTCTTTACCATCATCATCAACGTATGAAGGGGTTAGCCCGTACTCGTCAGCGAAACCACCATAGATAAAAGCCATTAACCCGGTTAACAAACTGAAAATTAAAAAAGCCCCTAAAGTGTTAGACATTTTTATTTCCATTGTTTCCACCCGTTCATATTGTTATTTACTGAAAGTAATATTTTAGATACTTTGTATAAAATATATAACCCTAGTAAAATTAAAACTAATTTATAAAAAAATATTCCGATACCTACTAAAAACACTATTACTGTATTTCTAAATAGGTTCTTTCTCATTTTTTAACCTTTCCTCGCTGATTTAATTAGTAATATTATAATTACTAAGACTGTTATTACGCCTGTTACAATAGCACCGTTTAAACTAGTTATTCCTAGTAACCACGCTATAACGATACCTAGCCCTGCACCTGCTAAAGCTAAGGTACGCCTAGCAGCTAGTAATAATCCTAATGATATGATTAATATACCAACTGAAAACACCCCAGTAACCCCAGCAGCCTGACTAAAATTCCCTCGGTTAGCGTAAACTAAAGTATTCTGGCAGTAGCCTTTATAACCATTTTGGAATACTTCGCCCTGTATATAATAATTATTTGTTAGTGTGGGTACTGTTCTAGTAATACTACCTGATGACTGGTTGACACAATCTCTGTATACTTCTATCCTACTACCTACTAATTCCCTATAACCTACTATACAACCTTCGATGTCTGAGTTGTCGTTTGGGTTAGCGTTCCATTCCATCCTAGCCACTGTATCAGATACCTTTGTCATTTCACAGTCTATTAAATACAAACCGATAACTGGCATTATATCACTACTACTGACATCTACTAAATAACTACGTTCTGTTGTACTCTCTGTATGACATTCGTAATACTGTGGTTCTTTATAAGTAACTCCGTCTATCACAACAGCATAGCTATACGGTACGCTAAACAACTGTAGGTTAGCCGTTGCGTCACCGGAAGCGATGAAATTACTTTCTATTAAAGTCCGGCTACCGTCATCTTCACAACGATAAATTAACATGGTACCATCTATCTGTTCATAATCGATTGTTTGCCATTCATAAATAATAGTAGAACTATTACCGATACCTACTAAAAATAAACTCTGGTTAGTGTAAGGGTTATTACTAGCTAAGAACCCGGCTGTTTCAGGGATGTTATAAACTCTAGTAGTGTAACCAGAAGCTGATAATATAATATTACCGTACATATTAAGATTAAACCCACTAGCTGCCGGGTCTGAATCTGTGCAGATAGTAGTATATTCCCCTGTACCGTTTAAAAAAATATTAAATATACTGCTACCTTCAAAGAAAGTCACGTTGTATGAATAAGAAGTATTTATTTCGCTACCATCTACTTCATCAAAATAACTTAAATTAATAATAGGATACTGATTAATACCGTCACATTCACCGATAGTTGTAGTATTTAATCTAGTAGTGTTAGAAGCAAAAGTAAACCAGCTATTATTAATAGTGGCTTCGCATAATATACTATCATTATTAGCAATCACTAACCCTGATAATTCATCTAAAACACAATCAACTAAACCACTATCGCATAAATTACTACCTGATTCTATTATACTATTATTAATATTAAACCAGTTATAACTTATATTATTCTGTACGCCTATAATGTTATCTAAAGTAATATAACAATCAACAGGGGTAGCACCACCGAACAAAGCAACATCTTCCAAAGTTAAATTAACCAAATCAAAACAATAATCACCATCATAACTAACACTACCATTTATAATAATACAAGTATTATTAATTATTAAACTACTAACTGAAAATGTATTACTTGCTGTATAATTAAAATTAACATCAGGAGGGAAAAATTGGTCGCCTATATTAATAACCCCGGTAGTCTGGTTAACTACATAGAAAAAATAAGTTTTATTAATCTCGTTTAAACCGCCTAGTGAATCAGTTATGACTTCGTTTTTATCATGTGTGTATGTAATTTTATACTCAGTTTCGGTTATCTTAGTAACTCTAGGATTTTGAAAACCTACACAGTCATACCAGTATTTATCATTAACTATAAAGTGACATGGGTAATGACTATTTTTATGATAAATTAGTTTATCGCCTGTTATTGTTATACTAGTTTGTTCTTTTGTGGTTTTCTTATGGTTAAATTTAACTCTGTCTTGAGCTTTAATTAAATCTATGTCTAAATCTGTATCGTGGATAATAGCAAAATTACCGTGTTTTAGTTTTAAATCAGTTTTATGTTGATTCTTACCTTTTCTTTTAATAATAGTTTTTGTTTTTGTAACTTTTTCTTTAAAATCTTTCTTAGTGTGAGTGTCAACCGCTTCTAAAAATAATTTAAACTTGCCTATGTCATAACTACCGTTTGTTAAATTAAGAGTTTTTGTTATGTTATACCATGTAGTAGGGTCGGGTAAATCTCCAGAGTAATTATTATAAACTACCTGTCCATTATCAACCCGGCTAATTGTGGTATTAGTTCTAAATAAATATAAATCTGAATAACTAACATTTAATATTAATTCGTTATAATGAACGCTATTATTAATAGGGTTGTCTACGTCTATATTAGGGTCGGTTGTATCTATTACAAAATTAAAACTAAAATTAACTTCATCCACTCCGTTACTACAGTTAGCAAATATGTCATACTCACCGTCTGTTATGACAGAATTATTAACCCAGTTATTAACTTCATTTATAACACTAACCCAACTAAATAAAGAATTATTTAAACTACAGTTAGCACCGCCTGTTACTTCTATATTAATACTACCGTTAAATACTTTACTAGCGTTAGCACCTACTAAATGGTAGTTAGTTTCATTAACTGGATAATTTAAACTAGCTGTGAAATTAACAGGTAGTAACCCGTAAGGGTATTGGATACCGTTACCGCTATTATATAAAAAAGTTACATTGTCAGCGGAGATATTAGTATCAAATATAGCAAACTCGTCTATTAATCCCGCAAATTTATTTGCAACAGTACCTGTTGAATTTTGACCACCTATCAAAGTATCAACATCAGTATTTTGAAACCCGTTAAAAGTTCCAGCGGTTGAAGGTCCTGTAATTAAACTACCATCTACATACATCCGTAATTTATCAAACCCCGAACCACCATCATAAACAACTACTACGTGTTGCCATGTACCTGCTGTTAATACACTAGCTTTATGTTTAAATCCGGCAGTATCACCCCAACCTAAACCACCGCTACCAAAATTAAAAATTAACCAACCTCTAGTAGTTCCTGTACCAATACCTGATGTAGCGTATCTTTGGTTTGTACTTGATACGCTATCCGGATTAAGCCAAAAACTAATACTCATTGGAGTAGTTGAATAGTCGAAATTATCACCCAAACTTACTATGTCGGTGCCATCCCAGTCGTAAGCTCCGTTTATCTTACCACTTGCTGTATAAGTAGGGTTATCTAGATAACCATCTACAGAACCCGCTGAATCTTCAAACTGTCCGTTTGTATCTTCTTTATAATAAGCAACAGTATCGTTAACTAAATCAGCTAAAGCTAAGTTTAAACATAAAATAAATAATATTAAAGATATTATTAACTTTTTCATCTTAAAGGTATCTCCTCCGTTGGGTTTTTACCGTATAATGCAATAGCTCCTACTACTATTAAAATTAAACCTAACCAATGTAAATTAGTGCAAATCATAGTGGTTAAACTGAAATACTGCATAATACTTACTATAGAAGGTTGGTTTATAAACTGGATAAATATATAACTGAAAATATAACCTAAAAAACAATAAACAATGCCTAATACAATAGTCACAATATAAAAAACGGGTCGGGCAGCAATTCTGTAAGAAGTGTAACCAATGCCTATTATTAAAGCGATTACTAAAGCGAATAATATTTTATCTAATATAAAAAAAGGTTTCTCAAAATTATCCATAATGTTTTGTGCTTTAGGTGTGTTATACTGTGTTAGTTCGGGGGATGCGTAAGCAGTTCTAAACCCGTCTATTACCTGAGTTCCGATAATAGCTGAAAATATAAATATAATAGCAATGGTAAATACAAATATTAAAGGGAAAATGATATTGTTTAAATTCTGTCCTTTTTTAGAATCGAATAAATTTACCATTGGTTAGTTCCTCCTTATTAATACCGTATTTCTTAAATATTAACTGTATGATTTTGTCAGCGGAAGGTATCGGTTTACCTTCTTTTAAACATTTAATCTTAACCTCTATCACTAACTTTTTCAAAGTTTTACTTCTTAGTCTATCGTCAGCCATTTTTAATTTTTAGGTTCCCACTTCCCTTTATCCCATTTCCTTAAATCTTCCGAAGGGTAGGAAGCCATGCCGATTAAATGCCTTAACCAGATAACAAACCCTCCTAAAAATATAATTAAACCGTTAGAGATTAAAGTAATATTAAGTAATATAGTAAAATCTTTGCCTGTGTTGTAAGCGTGAACAATACCTAAAGCTACAAACAACATTAAAGTAGCTAAGTTGAAACATAAAAAACTTATCCAGTAGTCTATCCTACTAACGTCAGGGTCTGCTTTTTGGTAAGTATGAACACCGAAACCAGCGTAAAATATAACTAGTAATATGAAAAATAACATGGTTCCTGTTAAATTACCTTTGTTTTCATCTAAAAATCTGAAATCTTTTCCTGAGTTAATTATTAATTCTGAATTACAAGTTTTAAAACCTGTTTCCGTGCCTACTAATGAACCAGATGAATAATAACAGGGTGTAGTGTCATTAATAGGGCAATAACAATAAACTTTTACAAGATAGCTTGAATAAGGGTTAATAGTGTTAGTATCCCAGTTTCTTTCAAAAGTAACCTCTCCTCCTCCATTACTTAAACTATAACTGTTAGGGGGGTTGTAAGGTTCTGTTAATATATGAACATCGTTAGTGCTTTCTAAATGTAAGTTACACCTTGCGTTTACAATCTTGCCAAAAGTAGAACCATCTTTTATTTCTGCACCTAATGAAGCAAACTTCCCTAAGTCAAAAGTAGGGGTTTGATTTTCAGGGATTTCAAATTCAATTAAACAATCTGTAATGCTTGAACCGTTAACAGTCCAGTAATCTTCTCTTATATCATCTATGCTAGTCCATCCTAAAGGTACGCCTGTACCATCTGCGTTTAAAGAAAAAATAGCTGTTCCGTTGTAATCTGTTAATAAATTAGAAAAAGTATAAGTACCACCAAAAAACCCAGTAGTACAAGAATTAGAATTAGTTGAACTATTATATAATATCGTGCCATTATCATGTATAAAAACTATATACCCTGCTCGGTTTTCTTCATTAGCTAAACTACAACTACACTCTAATGTTGCCATTTCACCCGGAATATAATCGTTTTTGTTTAAATTACAAGTACCAGCAGAAAGAGCGTAAGGGATTACAAATAAAAAAAGAAGTAAAATTATTAAGGCTAGTTTTTTCATTTTGTTTAGTACCCAAAAATATATTATTCAATACTTGGTGGTGGTTCTTGGTTATTATTAAGTTGTTTCCCATATATATTTTTTTCGCTTTTTTCGGCTAATTGTCCTATATTAGACTGAGCTATACTTAATAACGCTTCCCGGTAATTTTCTGAACTTTTAATAGTGGCAGCTGCCATAACATTAGCAGCTTCTGCGTTAGTATCAGCGGAACGTATCCAGCCATTGGCTATGAAGTAAGTACCTACTATTAAACCTATTATCCAGATACCAGCTACTATAAAAGGAGTTATCTTGCTAAGAGTGTCTTTATTTTCTTGGTACCTTTCTTTTTTAACTATTATCTGGTTACTAAGCATTTCTATTCGTTCCCTAGGCATAGGTTTAAAAATAGCTTCGCCTGACTTAGCATCGTAACCCATACGTAATAATGTAGCCTGTTCTTTTTCTATTAATACATGGACTATTTTTTTATGCTTCCAGACCTGTACAACGTCGCCTGTCACTGGGTTAGTAGTTAGGTTTAAACCTTTCAATCTAAAAAGAGTAATACCATGGGCTTTTTCTTCTTTGACTAATACATCCTCATGATAAGGCATTAAGTCTTTTAACTCGAAAGGCTGGATAGCGTTTCCGTGTTGGTCTTTTTCTATCTTTTTAATACCTTCACCGACAGTGTAACAAATAGCATTCCAGTAGATTTTCTTCGGTTGCATCTTTATCCACAACCAAAGAAAACCACCACCACCAATGACAAATACTGTTGCGATTGCGATTACTAAAGCTAATATATTCATTTTTAATTATCCTCCGAAAAATCTTTTCATGCCACCCATAAAGCCACTTCTAGGTGGTTGTTTAACCTGATTCATATTTGGGTTGTCTGATACCTGTACACTTTCATTTCTACTGGTAGTTGTTCCTAAGAAGTCAGTATAAGTTTTACTACCACCCGCACCGATTAAAACTAAATCAGTAGCGTGAATTAGTTGGTTACAGACTGCCATTATATCACCGTCATTTTTAATCCCGAACACTTCTGACCGGGTGCCGATGTTGTAAATAGTAGTTTCGATTACATCTAACATTATATTATTATAAACGTCTTGGTCTATATTTGTAATAATATTATTATCTCTTGCATAAGTTCGTAAGAAATTAACGCACCATCTAGCACCCCTGATGTTCATAATAGGTTCTACCTGTGGGTCTTTAATGTATTTTTTCTGTTCTTCATCCCAGTACATACCTAGCCATTCCATTACCTGTTTTTGTAAGTAAGGGTCAAAGTCAGTTAATTTTCTTAATAAATCATTGTGTTTTTCTAAAGGCGGGTTACGTGTGTCAAAATCATCGTCAAAGTTTAAATTATCATCTTCAAAGTCTAAGTCATCGTCTAAAGTATCTTTATTACTATCTAAGTCAATATCATCGATGTCAATATCGTCTATATCATTCATTTTAACACTTTATACATTTTTTATCCTGTTTATAATCATCACATGGAATAGATTTATAAAAACATTTCTTACGCCATAAACAGTTACAGCATTGTTTTATTTGCTCTTTTCTTTCTTTTTTTAAAATATCTAGCACTTTTCTCAAAATAATCACTACACTCGTTTATTCTATAATCGACAGGTTCTTTAAAAGAACTGCAAATTAAGCCTTTTAAATGTATACAATTTTTACAAATACTATACTGGTACATTTTTGTTATGAAAAAATATATAACAAATTCTATTTAAAACTTTCGTTTTTTAATTCTTTGACTACTTTGGTTAAATCTTTTACGCCTTTACCTAGCTCCTTAATAGCGGAAACGTGAGAAATAATATTTTGTGCGTACATACCAAAAGCGTTTAAAACAAAAGTAGGGGTAAAACCTTTATGCTGTCTTAAATCGTTAAAAAATTCTTGGATAACTTCATTGTCATTAATAGCATGGTCCGGTTCAGGGTTACGGTTCTTTTGCGTTTCTAGTTCATCAAGATTAAAGCTGTTATCAATAACCAACCATAAACCATCCGAGTTATAAACATGGAGTTTTTCCCCGTTTTCGTTGTACTGTCTTGCTAAAGCGTTTTTAATTAGCCCGTAATGCTCTTTTAATACTTTGAACTTGTAACCTTTGTTAATCTTTAAATTAACTTTAAACATGGTTTCTATTCGTTTAATGATACGGGTAAACTCATAGATAGCTTTACTTTTAGATTCCTTTGCTAAATTGCTAATATAACTATATTTATCGTAAATAATAATAGAATTAGTAAATAAGTGTACTGTTTTCCCTAGTATTATAAGTTTGTGTCCGTTAGAATGTATATTACTATACTTAATATTATGTTTGTTCATATAGGTACTTCGTTTATTCCAGTTGTATAATTTAGGTATTTGAAGCCGAAACATGAAACCGTGACCCCTAACTTCTTTTCGGAAAACATAGGGTTGACGCATACCATCATGGGTTGATTGTTTTACTTCTTTTTTTACTTCTTTTATATCCAATTGTTTAATTATTTCCCATGTTCCATAACCTACTTTTTTTATTACTTTTCTCTCTTTAAGTCGGTTAATATAATACTGTAATTTTTGTTTAGAAATTGAATAATCAAACAACACATCTTGAATTGTTTTTCCTGATTTTAAGTAATTATATACAATCAAGTAAAAGTTTTTACTTAGGGTTGATTGTTTTACTTCTTTTGCATTGTTTAGTGTTTCTTCCATTTTAAATTCTCCATAGGAAATAAAGGTGTATCTCACTTATTCAGCATAATTAGGGAACTCCTCTTCTATATATTCCTCATAGCTTTTATACTTCTTCATTTTAATACCAGAAATAAAATACCTAATAATCCTATAATAAAACTAATTAAAAATAAAAATACAAAGAGATAATCTTTATATGTTAATTCTTCATTTTTTAATAGTTCTTCTGAGATGCACATTTTAATTTTTAACCACTCTTTTATATTCTGGTATTAACCCGTTCTGGTTATATACGTTTACTATACAGTCTTTACAGATACCGTGAGATTGATAGAAAGGTATGTAATCCGGCACTTTAGGTTTATTATGGAAATCTATAAACCTATTATTAATTTGGTATTTATAGCCTATTACTTTGTTTCCATAGCTACAGACACGTTCTATTAACATCTGTTGGTTTTCTTTTTGTTCTTTCATTTGTTGACCTCCGGTGTCCATGTAATAGCTAACCTTCCTGTTACATGGCAATTCCTTTTATTATACTGTACTAGTTCGCCTAGTTTAACTAACTCGTTTCTTCTAGCTGTCACGATATTAATAGCTAACCCTGATAACTCGCTTATTTCTTTATCTGTACTAACAGGGTAATTATTAAACCAGTTATAAACTAAATCTTGTAGTTTATTTAATTGTCCTGACTGGCGTAAATCTTTGAACGCCTGTAAACTGGTTTGCCTAAATTGATTTCGTTTCCGCAAATACATTCTGCCACCTCGTTTATAATATTGCCTTTATCATCCCAGTACCTAATTTTTTTAAGATTACAATTCCCGCATTTATCACATTCTACCATTTTAATCAAATTCTCTTAAATAGACTTACTTCTTTCTCTAAATCTTCTAGCCTGTTATGTAAATCGTTTACTCTTGCATAAATGATTTTTATATGGTTCTCAAGTAAATTAAGCCTGTCTAAGTCTTTGGAGTAATCGTCAGGGTTAAGATACATTTTTAATAACCTCAAATAAATCTATGTCTTTTGGTTCGTATTTACCTGTCTGTGGATGTTCTTTCATTTTTTATTCACCTACTATTTTTTTATATGTACATTTATATTCTTTATTGTAATAAACACAGTCACCACAATAAAAATGTTCTATTGGACAATTAAAGCTATATACCTTTGTCATTCTCTATTCAACCTTTACTTTTTTAAAAGTTAGTTCTAATAAATCACCAACCTGTAAATTATAATCTTTCATGTCATTAACATTAAAATAAATGCCCTGACTACTTCCTATTGTTTTAATTCGTTTTCTCATTTTAACAAAAACCTCCTCTACTTACTATTACAAAAGCATCATCACATTTAGCACAATAAAAATTGTATTCTATTTCATTGTGTTTACCACAATAAATATAATAAAAAAATTTTTTTTTGCCACAACTAGGACAAAACATATAAGCTTTATTTATACTATTTAATTTAACTTTTGTTCTTTCATAAGAATTTTTATCACAAATCATTTGAAAATGTTCTCTAGCCTTTTTTTTACTTTTGCTTGTACTCATTTTGTTCATACCTCACTTATTCTTAATAGAATACTATAATATAAGATACTATATAAATGTTACTAAATTAGTGGTAGAAAAAAGTATACTGGATAGAAAAAGGGGGAACATGGGAGGGGTTAAGTGGCATCGAAAAACCCCCCCAAATGTTCGTATAAAATGACCAAAATGGAAGTTTAAACTATCTTACGTTGTTCAAGACCTGTGAATACTTTACCTACTCGTAACAATTCTTTACGTTCAGCAGCTGTTGCTTTAGCACCTACTAAAGAACTATATAAGTCAGGTGTGAAAGCAAACTTCTTATTACTATTAAACTTAGCTAAATATCTTTTTATTAGGTTTATTTGATTGACTAATTTCTTTAACTCTTGTTTTAATTTTTTAATATCCCTGTTCTTTTGTCTTTTCTTCTTTTTTATATCATCACGTTTTTTACGGGCATTATCAAGCTTACGTTTTAAATCTTTAGTTTTCTTTCTTCTTAATTCTTTTCTTAGTCTTTCTTCTATATCTTTACGTTTCTTATCTTCTTTGTCAAGTTTCTTTTTTAACTGTAATTCTTTTTTTAGTTTAATCTCTAGCTTTTTCTTTTCTTTGTCGCTTGAACGTTTCTTTAAATTTAACTTAGCTCGAATCTTAAACTTTAGTTTAGCTTTAATCTTTAATTTATTTTTTAAAGTTAATTTACCTTTTAACTTTACTTTTACTTTAGGTAAAGGTTTAACCTGTGGTTTTAGTTTTGCTTTACCCTTAGCTTTGATTCTTTTTGATTTTAACTTAGCCTTAGCCTTAATCTTTTTAGCGGTTACTTTTAACTTAGTTTTTAATTTAGCTTTCTTCAAAGATAGTTTAATTTTTTTAGGTGATACTTTTAAAGCCTGTAGAATTTCTTTAGCGTTTACTTTTTTAAGACCTAGTTCTTTCTTTAAACTTAGTTTTTTATTAGCCTGTTTAATTACTTTACCATTCTGTAAGAACTTAATTTTTATATAACCATCACCTGCAAAGTTTACTTTTATCTCTTTAGTAAAAAATACTTTCTTAGGTTTGCCACCTTTAGTTTTTATATACTGAAAAGAACCTTTACGTTTAACACTGTAACCGCCTAAAGGGTTTAACTTACCTAGACTAAACCTTTTAGTCTTAGCTGCTGTTACTGCGTTCTTTAATAAATTCCTTCCTACTTTTAAAAATATAGCACTACCTGCGTACTCTGCTAAAGTTCCTATAGGATTACGTTTTAAACTACTTTGTGCATTTCTTATTAAAGTACTTGGCAGGAAAGGGTCTTCAAAAGCTACGTTAATAGCTTTAGCGGTTTTAAGTGGTTGAGTGACAACAGTACCAGCCTGTGCTAAACCTTTACGTAAACCTATTATTGCTAAAGCTGCATCTCTAGGACTAGGTAAAGGTATCTTTGAAATAGCCTTTTTTATAATACCCGGTTTTTTGCCGACAGTTGAAACTTTTGGTTTTCCTTTTAATAATGTCTTTTCCTTAGCAGTTAAACTTACTATGTCTTTCTCTAAAGCTTTTACTATTTTACTCTGG
>Ga0180432_10005027_pt1 | contig 17824 bp, 23 predicted proteins | sample SS_ome_10_FD_132414 | JGI IMG/M metagenome (GOLD analysis project Ga0180432, IMG submission 132414) | Hypersaline lake sediment archaeal communities from the Salton Sea, California, USA - SS_1_MS_2 metaG | ecosystem: Environmental > Aquatic > Non-marine Saline and Alkaline > Hypersaline >...
ATCGCCCACGATAGTCCGCACGTAGGCTGCCGCACATGTGGCTGCGGAACACGGTAGGAGCAGGCTATGAGGCGTAAGTGTTTGGCGTGCGGTATTGAGAAGGATTCCGACGCCAAGGAGGTGTATCCATATCCGGAAGACGGTTTGCTTTGCGACGAGCCTGTAGACGCCTTGTTCGGACTAGACTGCGAACCCTGGGAGGACGTGCCGAGGGAAGCAGACAAAAAGTGGCGCAGAGTGCAGGTGTGCCACGAATGCCTGCATAAACTGGACGCGGACATGTGGATAAGTTCCCGCTGCTGGAAGAAACTGAATCCGGTGACTCCTTTTGAGCAATTGCCGTTACTGAAAACGGGCAAAAACCCGCGAGGAAGCGATGAATATACGACCGGTTGACGCAAAGGTAGCCCTTCAAAGGTATCAGCGGCGGCAGCGAGATAAAGCGATAAGGGGACTTGTGCGACCGCTTCCGATTGCAGCACCAAAACCCGTGAGCGAGGCGTCAAAGGGACTCGGCGGGAAGGTGGACGTATACGCATGAGAGGGAGAGGTATCGCGAGGTGTTTGGTCATGGCAACGCGTATGTTTGATGAAACACCCGTGGAGGGCAACTGGGAATTGCACCATTACGATGATGGGAAATACGGACTGTAGGAGGTAGGGAAAAGGAAGCCATGGTGCTGGTTTTGAACGATATCCCAGAGAACCCAGCATATTTTAGCGATGAATCAATAGCGGCTTCATGTGGAAGTCGCATCACGTCTCTGTGAGCGCTGGCGGCGTTCATCAGGAGAAAGGAGACACGAGATGGCAGGCATTCAGGAAGCGATGAAGCGGGTAATGGAGCATCGTAATGAGGGAACCGTCATGGCGGAGGGCTACTTGAGGGAGTGTAATTGCCTTCCAGGGGACGAGTGTCACAAGTGCAAAAAGACACGCTATATCATCATTCGCCTCAAGCCCGAAAAGAGGGAAAAAGAGGGGGCTCTTATTACGCAGTACGATTACGGCTCCGATGTCCAAATCGCTTCTAATGTCGAAACCGGGCACAAAGTCATTCTCTTGATACAGAGCAACTGGCGCGCTGTCTGGATGAGGTGCGATGACCAAGAAGTGTCACGGGATATGAAAGCCAACGACATCATTGAGTCGCTTGCTGGCGAGAAAAGTTGACGCGGCATTGGTGTAACGGTAACACCTCACCCTTCCAAGGTGATGTTCTCGGTTCAAATCCGGGATGCCGCTCCATATTTTTCTGGGAACTTTTGCAGGAGGAAGCCATGAAGGTAATCACAGCGCCTGATTATTCGTTCAAGAATGAAGTGGGAACGCTTGCATTCCTGGCTGGGGGCATCACGAACTGTCCCGAATGGCAAGACGAGGTTATCGAGATTTTGAAGGATTCTGACGCGGGGGTCCTGCTCAACCCCAGGCGCAAGAATTTTCCGATACATGATCCTAACGCGGCAAGAGAGCAAATCACCTGGGAGTTTGACGCATTGGGTGATGCTCAGATTTTCAGCATGTGGTTTTCTGCCGGCGAATCAGACCAGCCCATTTGTATGTACGAATACGGCAGAAACGTGGCAATACACCAGCAACAGGGAGACCTGAAGTGCGTGGTTGTTGGGGTAGAGCCTGGGTACCGCCGCGAGGCTGACGTGCGTATTCAGTCCGAGTTGGTTTCCCCGGTGTTGGCTGCTCGGATTACGGATAACCTCGAAGATCATGCCGAGAACATTCGGTTGGCAATGGAGGCTTTCAGGGACAACACGCTGGAGTCGCTTTGGTAGAACATGTTGCTTCGCCCTCAAGGTGTTATGGCCGCACGTAACCTTGCCAAGGTTGAGGTCCGAGTTCGATTCTCGGTGGGGGCTCCAATCTTTTTGATTTTGCCAGGGAAAGAGCCATGAGGCGGTTCTTGTTGGTCATACTGTTGTTCCTCGTCGGATGTCGCGAGATGTGTTATGACCCCATTACGACAGTTCGGGATGTAAACGGGAATGACGGTACAGGCTTCTATATTCGACATAATAACAGGCGATATCTTGTGACAGCGAAGCATCTGGTCAGCAGGGAGACTAACGGCTGGGACTATAACTACAGAGACGTGCATGTCACATCGGCACCGAGCGGCGGAGAAGCCTACGAGGTGTCATGCCGGAATGTTCCCACTGCTTTGTTGGATAACGAAGAGGGACGTAGGGATTGGCCGATACGAATTGTGAGTTTGGGCTGCGCGACGAGGGGATTCGTATGTGGAAGGGCATTGGACAATCGGGAACGCATTGATATTATCCTGACTACGGCTCGAATGCGACCGGGGATGAGTGGTTCTCCTGTTTTGGATGAGGACGGAAAGGTTTTGGGTGTTGCCGTGCAGATTCTCACCGGTGATGGGCAGGCAAGAAGCGCCTGCACACCGATTGCATGGGCTCTGGCGAAGATGAAATAAGCGGATGTAGATCAGTGGTAGAGCATCTGGTTCCCAACCAGAAGACAGGAGTTCGATTCTCCCCATCCGCTCCAAATAGGAGTTTTTGATTTTTCTAGTTGATAGGGATGACGCCATGGCTTGTTCGGTGAAAAACTGCTGCGTTGCTCCGTCCTATGATGTTGATGAGGCGCAGACAGCATGGGAGACGTGGCGGTTCAATTGTGGACCGGGAGCCTTGACTGGCGTTCTAGGTTGCACTCCAGAGCAGATAAGACCCTGTATGCGCGAGTTTGAACGCAAGGGCTACACTAATCCTCGCTTGATGTTCGCCGTGCTCAGAGGGATTGGAGTCGCTTACAAGAGCCTTTCCGAGAAGAACTGGCCAGAATTTGGGCTGAGCAGAGTACAGTGGACTGGACCGTGGACGAAGCCGGATGTGCCGAAGCGAAAGGCGTACCGACATACACATTGGGTAGCGAGTCGGAAATGTCAGCACGGTAATTGGTACATCTTTGATTTCAATTGCATCTGTGCGGGCGGCTGGGTCAAAAAGGACATCTGGGAGGAGCAGGTGGTCCCGTGGCTTCTTGAAAACTGCGGTGAAAAGAAGCAAGGAGCTGATGGTGGCTGGTTCCTGACGCATGCACTCGAAGTGGCGACCGAGGATGGTTTCTTGGCTTCCTATGCCGCGATGCCGAGAACCTCACGCCGGAAGGTAGCCCAGGACAAACGCCGTTTTTCGCGAAAGGCATTGTAGGCTCCTTGAAGCGCTGTCATGAGCACGTTTTCGAATTCCTGGCGTTCTGATTCGGTAATGATTTCTGCTAATTTCTTGCCTCTCTCGTCATAGTAGGCAAAGCAGCGCGAGCGGAAGCGAAGAAAGATTTCGCAGAACAGGAAATCTACGACGCTGCGATAGCGGTTCATGTTTTTACGGGCGGCGATGTATTTCAGACTCTCCGCATGGTCGCTGCTAAGTTGCAACCACTGCTCAACTCGCGGAAAGATGCTCTCTGTAAGACCGCCGACAAGGGATATCGTCTGTTCCTGGGCTACCACGAGGGACATTTGCATCGGGGCTCTCCTTCAGTTTTGTTGCTTTGGGGTTATCAAAATGCATGCCAGATTTCCCGATTTGGTTGTAAAAGAGCACTCGCCCTTGAGTTGTGACACGACGATAGTTTCAGTGGATGATGGGGGACCACAAAATTTCTTATGGTTGCACAAGTTGTTTTGTCCGCGTAGCACAATGGAGAGTGCGCGTGGTTCCGGACCACGAAACGGGGGTTCGATTCCTCTCGCGGATACCAGATTTTCAATATTTTGGTTAATTTCGTGCTCTGTCGTTCTATAATGCCTGCGTAGCATAACGGACAGTGCGTGGCACTACGGATGCCGAGATAGGGGTTCGATTCCTCTCGCAGGTACCAACTTTTTGAGATTTGGGAACGAGGTGTGGCTCAGTTTGGTAGAGCACCGGTCTGGGGGACCGGGGGTCGCTGGTTCGAATCCAGTCACCTCGACCACACGGTTGCAATTCTGATGCCTATTCAGCAAACAAGACAGATGATAGCCGTTTGCGCGCAGCCCAGGAGTGGCTCCAACATGCTGTGCGACCTAGTTTCTCAGGTGGGATACGAAAACCACGCGGAATATTTTAGCCCGGGGATGAACGTATCTGAACTACAAAAGATGACTGGAGGGCGCTTGCCGGCGGCTGCTTTCTTGCGTTGTCAGAAGGTGGTAGTGAAGATTCCGCTTGGAATGGCTGAGGCAGTGTGCGATGTTCTGGCATGTCATTTTAACATTCGTCCTGTCTGTGTTTATCGCCCGAACGCGGTTCAGCAAGCAATATCGTTGTTGCTGGCTCAGATCACTGGCAAATATGCACATGTCTCCGGGAGTGTGGGTGACAGGTTTTGGCAGGTCGGATTTCCTCGCGCTCTTTGTGCATTTGGTGACGCTGAAAAAAAGCAAGAGACGCAAATCAGAGGCAAATTGCTTGAAGATGACCGTTTTGCCGAGAAGGCGGCTTGTGCGTCTCTTCACATCATGAGTGGCTGTGTGTCTTTTTTCTTGGGCGCAGTGGCACAGTTCGAAGGGATTTTTCAAGACACGCTCAGGGTAAATTTTGATGATTTGGTGGCAAATCCGGGAGCACAGATTGAGCGAATCACAGGCACCAAGAAGCCGGGAGCGCGTCCATGTACAGAAAGGCAATCTGATAGCCTGAACCACAGAATTTACGAACAGGCTCTCTTGCGAATGACGGCGGAAGAGACAACCTGGTTCACGGGGGGATGGGTACAGTGGCTTGGCGCTCATGAAGTGCCTCAAGTCTCCTCGTTCATTGACAGAGTTCCCGTTGTAACGGTTGGTGATTTGACGAAGGAAAACGGGGTGTAGCGCAGTTTGGTAGCGCGCTTCGTTCGGGACGAAGAGGTCGCTGGTTCAAATCCAGTCACCCCGACCACACAGGAAAGCCAGCATGAGCAATGCAGGAAACGAGAGTCAACAGTCAGGAGATTATTTGTCCTTCGGGGATGTTAAAGACGCGAACGAAGAAGACTGGCATCACATTGTTTTCAGGAGATCACCGTCCCTCCGCCTGCGCACGTATGTCGATGGGCGATTGATTAGAGTAACGCATCCCGTCAGATGGTGTGAATTTTTAATGAATAGTGTTGTCGTCACGATCCTGTCGCAAGGAAGCCCATGACTTTAGTCGTGGGAGGAATTGCGACGGTTCTTAAAATATTATTGACAATCATCCCACAGTGATATATATTATCAATATGAAAACGGCAGTAAAAATCAAACTTCTTCCTACCAAAGAACAGCACAAACTGCTGAAGGATACTCTTCGAGTCTTCAACGAAGCTTGCAATGATATCGCAAAAGTGGCGAGGGCTAATGGTACCACTTCTAAATTTGACCTCCAGAAACTCGTCTATCACCGCGTCAAGAGTCAATATAGTCTAACCGCGCAAGCTGTCATTAGAGCCATTGCTAAGGTTATGGAGGCATACAAAAGAGACAGAACAAAACTCTGCAAATTCAAACCTTATTCTGCTATGGTCTATGACCAACGTATTCTCAGATTCAAAGGTCTCGACACTGTTAACTTCTGGGTACTTGGTGGCAGACAAGACTTTGCCATAATCCTTGGTGGTTATCAAAAAGCAAGGATGGATCGAGTTAAAGGTCAAGCAGATCTTATCTATGTCAACAAAGAATTCTACTTGGTTGCTGTTGTTGAATCTCCAACAAAACCACCGATTGAAACAGATGATTTCCTCGGTGTTGATCTTGGTATCTACAACCTTGCTGCTGACTCCTCCGGAGAAAGGTTTTCAGGGAAGAAGGTTGAGGCAGTTCGAAGATCTTACCAACGACGTAGATCTTCTTTGCAGAAGAGAGGGACGAAATCCGCAAAGAGGAGACTTAAGAATATTTCTGGGAAGGAGAGGAGATTCAAGAAAGACGTGAATCATCGAATCAGCAAGAAGATCGTTGAAAAGGCTAAAGGCACTTCTTCCGCTATTGTTCTTGAGGATCTCAAGGGCATTAAGGAAAGAAGCAAACGGTTGGGCAAGTTTCTTCGGTCGCTGATTGGTGTCTGGGCATTCGATGAACTTAGAAGATTCATCGAGTATAAAGCAGAGCTGGAAGGTGTTGAAGTCATCACAATCGACCCAAGAGACACATCGAGGGAGTGCTCTGTTTGTGGACACACAAGCAAAGAGAATCGCAAGACTCAAAATCTTTTCAAGTGTGTTTCTTGTGGTCATGTCGAAAACGCCGATCTAAACGCTGCCAGAGTTATTCGAAAGAGGGCTTTTGTCAATAAGCCTATTGTAGCAAGCAATCTTACGGTTGCTTAGTTACAAGCCCACGACTTCAGTCGTGGATACTTGACATCAAGTGGCGTTGGTTGGATGCGTTCATTTTCGCGGTGATAGGAAGGCCCAGGTGTGAGAAAGCCATTGCAACGCGCGGGATTAGGTCAGCCTGTGTGGAAACGTGTCCTTTTCAGTTAGAACATCTGATGGTAAGAAATCATTTATGAGTGAGGAGATTGGGATGTTGCAGGAATTAACGGTCGAAAACTACGAGGAAAAGATGAAATTTGGCAAGACAGCGGTCATGTTTTCGGCTACCTGGTGCGTTCAGTGTAGAGTCTCGACCCCCATCGCGGAGCAGGTGTCCGAAGAGATTGATATTCCTTTCTATAAGTACATGTGCGATGATGGGATGGACCTTCCCGAGGCGCATAAGGTTCTATCGCTGCCGACTATTCTGCTCCTGGAAGATGGAGATGAAATCGGTCGTATCGCAGGTGGTTTCAGCGCCGCAGAGTTGTCTGAGTTATTGAGAAAATGAGGAATCTTTACGATGCGAGCGCTTTTCGGAGAACAAAAAAGACCGGAAATGGTATAATGAAACCTGACTTGGTTTTTGTTTCCGGGGGCGAATAGGTGTCGATTGGTTGGAGGGAGAATGAGTTGCGTGCCGGGGTTGGTCGGTTGGCCCCGTTATCAAGCCGACCCAGCAAATAACTGCTGACTATGCACCACTTCGCGCTGCTGCCTGACCCTCCGGGGCAACAGGTTCAGCCATAGCGCCCAGAAACCGGTGAGGCGACCGCGTAACCGGGAGTACGGTCGATACCCGGTCTGACGGCGGGAAAGAACGCTGACGGATTGCGGAAAGACGCATTTGGCAGAGAGCAACCACATTGCTTTCAAGGTCAGTCCGGCAGACCTTTGCTGTTTGAGTTTTGACGCAGAATTGTCGGACTACGCACGTAGATGCTTGTTTTGACGCCAACGCAAGACAGGGGTTCGATTCCCCTCGCCTCCAAAAAAGAAGGAGCACGTTTTATGTGGCACTACGGCGAAAGCGTTTTGAGCGGCGAGGTGATACGGTTGGGAAAAATACTTCAAATCATGAGAGACGCCGCAATAAACTCTATGCTCGTCTCGTTCTCAGCCCACCAACAGAAGGTGGACAGCGATGGCGGTTGCAAAAAAGATGCCAAGGAAAAGTGAAGTTTTTGTGCTAGTGAATCCTGGCGTGGGCTATAATTACGGCATGCTACTCAGGTGATGATCCTAGAGGGGAATAGAAAATGAACATTGTCAGGTCTGGTTCGGGTTATCGCTTTGACCTAAACGGTTGGATTTACCTGCACATCGAGGGAGACGCTTCCGAACGGGGACATCAGCACGGGTTTCTCGTGGCTGAGGAGCTGGCAACCATTAAAAGGACGTTGGAATTTCTTTCAGAGCATGACACCGGCAAAAACTGGGCATTTTTTAGAAACGCTGCAGAGAGGCTCCACGCTCCGAAGATTAGCGAAGAGATTATGCTGGAAATCAAGGGCATCGCTGACGGGGCACAGGAAGCCGGCAAAGACATCACCTGGCAAGACGTTCTCACGTGGAACGCATGGGAAGAACTTACGGATTACTGGTGGCCTAGCGTGGCGCACAACTACGCTTACGGGGCACCTCTCCCGGCTCAAAACGACATGTGTAGTGCTTTTATTGCCCATGGAGACGCGACCGAGGGCGGCGAAATTGTCATGGCTCACAACAGTTTCAACAACTTCGAAGCCGGTCAGTTTTCGAACGTCATCCTGGACATCGCGCCGAGAGAAGGTCACCGAATGTTCATGCAGTCATCACCTGGCTTTATTGACAGTTTTGCTGATTTCTTCATCACGGGCGCTCAGATTATGGGCACCGAGACAACTATCGGCGGCTTTGGTCTGTACGATGAAAATGGCGTTCCTGAGTATTTTCGAATTCGGCAAGCGATGCAGTATGGGAGCAGCCTAACCGATTATGTCAAGATTCTCCTCGACGGCAACAACGGCGGCTACGCGAATTCCTGGCTATTTGGGGACATGTCGACGGGTACTATCATGCGCTTCGAGATTGGGCTCAAACACTACGGCGTTGAAACGAATCCCGAATGTGGTTATTTTATCGGCTTCAATGCGCCCTTAAACCCTCAAATTCGCAACCTGGAGTGCTCAAATACCGGCTACTGCGACATCAGAAGGCACCAGGGCGCGAGGCAGGTACGCTTGGCTCAACTCATGAAGGAGCACTTCGGGACCATCAATTGTGAAGTCGGCATGAAAATTCTGGCTGACCATCACGACGTATATCTGGAACAACTTGGTTTTCCGCCGGAGGAGTTTCAAAACCACCCGAGTTCCCGCACTGTTGATGGTCACTACGAAAAGGACGAGCGGGCTTACATGAGTGACCCGAGTCGTCCTAAACCCTTCCGACCGCGCGGAGCCGTGGATGGAAAGGTGACATCTACTGATTTGGCGGCTCGTTTCCGGCTTCTGGCGCGGTGGGGGAACAGTGCTGGACTTCCATTTTTGAAGAATGAGCATATCGACAAACATCCGCAATGGGAATATCTGCGGCCTTGGCTCGTGGACAGACCCGAGCAGCCCTGGACACCTTTCGTTGCGGGACAGGCTTCGGAGCAGGCGGAATGACCAAAGAGAGAATAGTGGGTTGTCGAATACCTTATGAGTTCTTTGGAACGCGGGGAGCGGGACAGTCCGACAAAGGACCTGGCGAGGATCACTTTGAGACTTGTTCTTATGATCTCGCCCTCCAAGACGCCGGCATCGAGAATTTCAATGTTGTGCAATACACCAGTGTGATTCCGCCCGAGGCTGTAGAGGTTGACGAGGAGAAAGCCCGTTCGCTCTTTCACCATGGAGCAGTGCTGGAATGCATCATGGCGAAAACAAACGGGGTCAAGGGAGAACACATTACCGCAGGCGTCGGAAGGATGAAAGTCTGGCAAAAAAGCCCGCGCGGTAAAACAGGGGCATTAGTTGGTGGCTTTGCGGCGGAGTACGAAGGGCACGCATCGGTCAAGAAAGCCGAGTCTTTGCTTCATGAGGATTTGATGGGCATTTTCGACCGTCGTTATACGCAAAGAACGCATGCCTGTGGCGATTTCGAGTTTGTCATTCAGGATTTGGTCGTTGACGAGAACTACGGGACGGTTTTGGCGGCGTTCTGCTTCGTGACCTATATCGTTCCTGTCGTCGAGGTGGCGCGATGACGATAGGGAAACTCGAAAGGTTTGGTTTCAACGATGAGAAGAACCGAATTAGAAGAGCCATGTCATTTTTTGGAAGAGGTATCGGCATGGACAGCAGCAGAAGGAACGGATGGAAAGGAAAAGAAAGTGGCTAAGGGAAATGTGAAGTGGTTTAGCGAGAAAAAGGGCTATGGATTTATCACTCAGGAGGACGGCGGCGACGATGTCTTCGTGCATCACAAAAACATCGTCATGGAGGGCTTTCGGAAACTCGTCGAGGGTCAAAACGTGACTTACGAGGTGCAGGAGAGCGAAAAAGGCTTGCAGGCTGTGAATGTCGAGGTTGTCTGAATTTTCGGAAATATCCCGAAAAAAGGTTGCAAAAAGGCAACCAGAATGGTATAAAGACTAACATAGCATCTGGGGCGGAAAAGAACCGAGAGACTCAAAAGAAGGGGGAACCGGCAATTTTCAGGCTGTAGGAAACCCTGGCTCTACACCAGGGAGAGAATATCCGCCATCGTCTGCCATTGTTGCGACGAGGACGCTCTTTGAAAATTCGGTTCTTTTTCATGTGCTTCAGAATAGGGCTACTTCTATCTGAATCAGACGAGACAAGACAGACCCGGACGCCTATGTGTAAACGGGTGACAAGCCTGGAAAGACGGGCTGACTCGGAGTGGGAAAGACGCTCCTGCAACCGTGACAAGAAGCGGTGCCAAGAACGGAAAGACGTTCGGACAAGCCTGGAAAGACGGGCATCTGGCTGGGTCGAGATGATTGCGGAGCCGGCAACGGTTGTGAGGCAGTTATCCACAAATGGACCCTTAGCCGTTACCTTGTTCGTTTTTGACGTGGAAAAGAACCAGTATTTTGGCCTCGCAAAGCGTACCGTGCCGCTGTAAAGAGTTTGGCGGCATCTCAAAACGCAAGCTGTAAAAAGGCTCCCATGGACTAACTCACCGTGAGGTGCGCCTTGGCCGTTTTTCTTTCCTCGTGTTTGTCGCGCGAGATATTATGAACAAGGAGATCACATGAAGACGGTTGAATTAGACTTTTCCAAGGGCAGAAAGCGCGGTTTTTTCTGGCGCGTAAAGTCTCAAAACGGACGTATCCTGCTGACGTCAGAGGTCTATAACCGGCGTCCCTACAAGGTCATCGAAAATTACATGGCAGACCTTAGGCGTGGCACCGCCAGGTTTGTCGACATGACCGATGCCAAGAGCAAAGCCAAGAGCAAAGCCAAGAGCAAAGCCAAGAGCAAAGCCAAGAGCAAAGCCAAGAGCAAAGCCAAGAGCAAAGCCAAGAGCAAAGCCAAGAGCAAAGCCAAAGCAAAAAGATAGCGAGTAATTTCCCATCACATGGTCCCGCGCCAGAGATGGCGCGGGGCTTTCCATGCGACTATCAGTTTCTTCGTCTCGGGATGAGATGCTTCTGCCGACTCCGATTGGAAGGAGTTGGTATTTTTGGTGCCGTTATGCAATTGGCACGCTTGCAAGGAGGACAATATTATGGGTAGGATGAGTGCGTTGGCAAAGAAGAAAGCCAAAAACACAGGGCTTCCCAGCACGAGCGCTAAAGCCACTATCAACCGTGCGGGCGGCGTGAGTTTCGAAATTGAGGATGCTGCCACAAAACTCATTACCATGTGCGGTGGTTCTTTTTTCATGGAACCGCGTTACTACAATGCGCAAGCATGTGTTCCGGCGCGCCTCTCCGATGGCAAACTTGGCAAACTTGAGCAACGCTTGAAGATTGCCAAGGACAAGGCGCTTGCTGGAGGAGGGGCTCCCCGGCTTGCCAATTCGGAAGAACTGGATGATGTCTCTCACGAAGTCCTGGCAGCCGCTTGGGATGTGCTTAATGGCGACAATCCGCGCGACCTGGTGGCAATTGCACACTGGCTCAGGCGCGAAATGAACATCCGTCTGACTCCCCAGGTGCTCATTGTCTTGGCGTCACAGCACCCGGTTGGTAAGAAGTTCGTCAAGGATTACGTGCCGAAGATTGTAGCGCGGCCGGATGAGGTGAAGACCATCATCCTCATGCACAGGTATTTTTTTGGCATGAAGTCGCTGAAGAGATGCTTGACCGCCGGACTTGCCGAGGCAATGTCCAAAATGGGCGAGCGTGGCTTGATAAAGTACGAGGGACAGGAATGGCCTTCTTGGAAAGACGTATTGTTTATGGTTGACCGCCGGAAAAACTACCCGCTGCCAAAACCGGTGGCGGAATACTTCATGTTTGGGCGTGTTGACCAGAACGGCGGTACTCCAATCGCGAAAGCCAGAAAAGAGATGACCAGGTGTACGGCTTTCGATGACAAGGCAAAAGCACTGGCTAAGGAATCTCTAGCCAACTGGGAGGTCGTGCTGTCTCAGTTTGGAACCGTAACGAAGGCAGAATCCAAGAGGGAGAATTGGGACGACTCAACAGTGGCAGAGGTTACCAAAGGTCGCAAGAAAGAGGTCTGGGAATACTTGATTGCCAACGACCTTGTCGGTTACATGGCGCTCATGCGGAATCTTCGGAATCTCCTGGAGGCTGATGTCAGTCTAGCGACGGTGAAGGAGGCGTGCGCAAAATTGAGTGACCCGGACGAAGTCAAGCGCAGCAGACAACTTCCGTTTCGGTTTGCAATGGCTAAGGAAATCTTGGAGCCTGGAAAGATTCACCGGGGCTACGCTTACCGGAATACCAGCGTGGAACGTCGCGCGAGTGGTAGCCAGAAATCTATCAATGCGTTCTTGGATGCTATTGAGACGGCTGCTGACATTGCTGTTGAGAATGTGCCTGAATTGCCGGGACTCACGGCTATTTTCACTGACAATAGCGGGTCGATGGAAAGCCAGGTCTCAGAGCGCTCCAAGGTAACGTGCTTGATGGCGGCAAATATCCTGGCTGGCATCGTTGCCAAGCGGTCTCAGGATGCCGTAGTCTGTGCTTTTGGGACTGATGTTGCCGAGATATCTTGGACGAAGCGCACGCGGGTTCTGGAGTTCTACGAGAAATTGGCTGTGGCTGATACGAAGGGAATGTCTACCAACACGCACTTGTGTATCAAACATCTCCAGCGGTGTAAAGCGAGAGCGGACAGGATTATCATTTTGTCCGACATGCAGTGCTGGAATAGCTGTTATGGCGTTTCCAACTTTGTTGATGAATGGCATGTGTATCACCGATCAAACCCGGACTGCTGGCTCCACTCTGTCAATCTCCACGGATATGGGGACAGCATGGTCGAGGAAAGCGGAGACCATGTGAATCTCATTGGTGCCTTCTCGGAAAAGATGGTCAACATGCTCTTGGTTGCAGAGGGAGCAGCCCAGGACGCATTGCCGACCATCGAGCAGGTTCGTGAGAGGTGGTAATCTTTGATTTACGATGTTTTTTACGCCCCGCTGGTTCATTCCCAGCGGGGTTTTTTGTTTCTTCCTTGACTGCTGAAAAACATCTACCGTTCCCGGAAAGTCATTTTCCGGTTGCCAATCCTGGATAATTCGCAAGTTCGCATATTTTCTTTATATTTGGGCATTGAGTGACAGCGGAAGATGGTCTTCCGGTATGCCCTGTTGTGTCTGTGCGAGATTGGTGCAGATGCTTATCGAGACTTTTAACGTTGTCAAGTTGTCAGAGACATATTGGCAGGTCGATTGGACGGCGACCGACTTGACCAAGACGTGCTGGCTTTTTGCAAACGGGCTCCTTGTCGGAAAGTATTTTGATGGAACCACTTACGAGCGTTCTGCAGAGGTAAGCGTTGAACGTGACAGGATGGTTTTCCTGGAGATACACGAAGCCGTTGGTGATGACCCAGAGACGACGCCCGACGAGACAGAGCCAGTTGCGTCTATTACGACCTATGGTTTGCAACCCTACGTTTTGCGGTGGGACCGGGTGAGTGATGCCGTCTACTATCGCATTTACCACCGCGAGGCTGAAGGCAGCGAATCCACCTTGACGAGAGTGTATCAGGATAACGTCACGGAGGTTTACGAATACACGTTGCCTGAACTGAATGACATCGGGGGTGTTTGGCATCACTTCCGCGTGGAGTCTGTGAACGAGTGGGAACTAGCATCCGAGAGGGAGCAATGGCACTTTTTCGCGTATGGTCTGCCTCCGCAACCAGAATCTGTGACGGTGAACGGAGGGGGCGGCATTTTCGCTCTCAGGGTGGATTTTTGAGTGGAGGAGAGAGATGATTCGCAGTGGAGACCTCAGATACTACTACCCGAACGCCCTTGGCACAGCGGACGGCCAAGCCCTCACAGCGTTTACAGTGAACGCAGGCAGTGATGAGCGAGATGTCAAGAGTAATTCGCTGGAGGCGGATGACTACTGGAACGATGCTATTTTCGAGGGTCTGACCGGTACGAACGTTCAAGGCGAGTGGAATCACGTCAAGGATTTCGCCAACACAAACGGGTTGGTTACGCTTGCTACAGTGCTTCCTGGCGCACCGGTACTCCCGGCTACGTTCCACCTGATCCACATGGGTAAGGGTAGCATGTATCGCTCTTCCAATCCGGTTCCAGGTCTAAGCGCGACTGCACCGGTCAACATTACTGGTACCGATGTCGATTACGCTTCCTTCACAAACGGGGCGGGAACAGGACAACTCGCCTACACAAGCAGCGGCAACCTCATGCAATGGAAAGCCCCCAGTGACGTTTTGGGTGCAGGTGTCGCTGTTACCGCTGATGGCGAATACACTCTCTACTCTGCCGACGACTCAAAATATGTTCGAGTAGACGTAACCTTTGCTAGTTTGCCAGGTTCCGACCAAAACGACAACATCACCCTGTCACAGCCCAATGCTCGGGTTATTCCCAACACCGAGGCGTTCCAGTCAGAGACAGGCATCACGCGTTATATTGCCATTTTCTTCAAAAACGAGAACGGCAGTGACGACATGCACGAGATGCACGCTTGGGTGGAGCCGCGTGTGGATGCATCGACAACCACGGCTAGTGTTTGCACTATCGCGGCGGATATCTTGACGCTGACAGACGCTTCCTCGATGCCTGAGCGGTCCTTCTGGCTTTACAACTCTGATTTGGATGACTGTCGCTACGTTCGCTATCGTTCCGGCAATGACCTCTATACGTCTGATGCTACAGGTGGTTTGCGGGGGAAAACAGCACAGGCATGGGGTATTGGCGAAACGGTTCTTTGTTGGGCGGACGTAGATTTGACATTGCCGACTTTGGTAGGGAATGCGCTGCCGGCTGACTTGAGCATTCTGACTTACTCTACGCCGTTGAACTATGACGACGGGCTGGACTATACGACCTTTACGGCTGGTTCCATTGGGGCTGTCATCATGCGCGAGACCATTTTGGACATCGTCTATCCCATCGACTCCATCCTAACGCAACTGAAAGTGAAATGGTGGTAGTTCGGTTTTCGCTGGTCGTTCGGAGATCTTATTCCTGTGGCATTTGACAACGACTATTGACGAGCCTGACGAAATGAGAACGGTGGAACGATGGCTGATGTCCTCTTTGGTGACCCTGACTTGGATGCGTATGGTGCCAATCTCGTCATGGCACACAAATTCGACGACGGCAGCGGGAGCCTCACGGACTCAACGGGCAACGGTTACGACGGCGCTGTAACTGGCAGTTTGACCTATCACTATACGCCGGCGATGAATAACTACGCGGTTTCAATGGACAACACCGCCGTTGCGAACTGCGGGGCGATTGGGGGTGCCGTTTTTCCAACCCAAGAATTCACGTCTGCGGGTTGGTATAGGCTCGATAATACGGGTCAGACTTACTACTACTTGTATACCGCCGCCAACCTCACTGACCCATACTTTCGATTGCGCTGTAGAACGGACGGCGGCGGCGTTGTGTACTTCGACGGAGGGGGCAAGTTCGGGGGAAATTGCCTGGCTAGAACTTGCCCGGAAATATCCGACTATGATTGGCATCTCATTGTGATCACCCGGGACACCTCGAACGTGTACAAACTCTACATTGACAATGTCTACAAGGGACCTAGTTGGTTCCCGGGCGCTTCGAGTCCTAACGGTCGCACTTGGCGTTTTTTCACCAGCAGAAGTGACGATACAGTAACCGGTGAGATGTACGGCGGGAAGATGGACGAGGTTTGGCTGTGGAACGCTCTTCTTGATGCTGACGCCCTGACCGCGCTTTGGAACGGTGGTAGCGGTCAATTTCTTGAGGTGTTCCAAGAGAGCCACTTGTCATGCTTAAGAGACACGCGCACGAACAAACTGACACAGGTAGACGCTTAGATGCCTCGTGATTGGCGCAGGGACATACGGGAGAGTTACGTTGATGCGGAGCGGGGTGTTTACACGTTTTTCGACTCTCCCGTTGACCTCCTTCGAAACTGGGAACGCATCGACAGATATGGCGCTCTTGGAATAGAGAGAGCCTATCGGAATTTCCGGCCATCCAATCAGGTTTTTCTTCGTGGTATTCACCAAATTGTAGAAACGATTCTTGAATCGCGCCGGCAGTGGAAAGTTTGGCGTCCTTCCAATCAGCAGTTTGAGCGCAATGTCTACATCTTGACGCACAGTGACGTTGCTTGTCTGCGGGATTGGCTGCGTTGGTGGCGAGACAGTTATCTCCATCCTGACCGCGATTGGAGAGTTTGGCGTCCCTCTGATCAGCAGTTTGAACACGATTGGCGCGTTTTTCGTCAGTCCGAACAACACTTCGGACGCTACATCTTTCGACTCAAAGAATCCAAACTTATCGTCGAGAGAGATTGGCGCGTCTTCCGTCCCTCACAGGTAGATTCTGCGCGCGATTACCGGGTTTTGCGTCAAGACAACCTGCACGCCGAACGTGATATACGCAGTTACAAAGAATCGGGGTCGGGGTTGGATACCGGATTGGTCAAGCGGCACGTCTTCGTTCCCTATGGCGCGGATGTGTACCTCGACGGCGCGTGGCAGGGCTTTATCAACATGGAAGATGGGGAGACCACCCTGCCGAATATTCCCATTGCTGACGGGGAACATGAATTTGAAGTTCGCATGTCGAAGTGGTTCTGGAAGCAAGTGCGAACAACCAAGCGCGTGAGAGTTACGATAACAGGCGGAGAACTGATTCCTCCCGTAGAAATCCCGCCAGTTGAGAACTTGCGCTATGAGGTAGTGACGGGTCGAGTGAGGCTTCTATGGGAAGCCCCTTGGGAGGATGAATTCACAGAGCCCGAATTTGACGGATTTGGTGTCTGGTTTGGTGACACAAGCCCGGTGGATATCTCCGGTCAACCCACCAGGCGCGTCAGTTACAACTCAGCGGTCGAAACCTTTATGACCGTCTATACGCCTGAAAAGAGCCAGTATGTACGTGTTGCAGGCTACGACGGGTCTGAGCGCGGTGACGATGAAGAGGTGGGTGTCGAAATCACAGGTCCGCTACCGACTCCCACCAATCAATACGTTGTGCCTGAGATTCCGACGCTGCCGCTTTCGCCGGTGGGTTTGTATCAGGTTTGGTACGAGCCTGGGGGTAGTTGGTATCTCGGGAAATTGGTTGAGGATGTTCGGATGTATCGGACACCCTACGACGGACCTGATCCACTGGGGCTAAATACGGCAACATGGGAGGTAGTTCCCGGGGTTGGGGTACCGCCTCCCCCGAGTAGTTTTACGGATGGAATTCAAACCTTCATGACGGGTGGTCCGGTTCATCCCTGGATTGAGGGTCTGTACATGTATGCCGGCGAGTATAACGGTGCGCCCTTTTACACATATTCGGTGACGACTTCCAGTTCCTCATCTTCTTCGTCTTCGTTCTCCTCGTCGTCTTCGTCGTCATCATCGTTCTCTTCGTCGTCGTCTTCGTTCTCATCGTCATCTTCGTCTTCATTCTCGTCGTCGTCTTCATCTTCGTTCTCGTCATCGTCTTCTTCATCTTCGTTCTCGTCATCGTCTTCATCGTCGTCGTTCTCGTCATCGTCGTCATCTTCATTCTCATCGTCCTCATCGTCGTCATCTTCGTTCTCTTCGTCGTCGTCTTCATTCTCGTCTTCATCGTCTTCGTTCTCGTCGTCGTCTTCATCGTCTTCGTTCTCGTCATCGTCTTCATCGTCTTCGTTCTCGTCTTCATCGTCGTCGCTCTCGTCATCATCGTCTTCTTCGTTCTCATCCTCTTCGTTCTCGTCATCATCGTCGTCGTTCTCGTCTTCGTCGTCCTCGTCTTCGTTCTCTTCGTCTTCGTCTTCATTCTCGTCATCGTCGTCCTCGTCGCTGTCATCGTCGTCGTCTTCGTTCTCATCATCTTCGTTCTCGTCGTCTTCGTTCTCATCATC
>Ga0180432_10005031_pt1 | contig 17811 bp, 30 predicted proteins | sample SS_ome_10_FD_132414 | JGI IMG/M metagenome (GOLD analysis project Ga0180432, IMG submission 132414) | Hypersaline lake sediment archaeal communities from the Salton Sea, California, USA - SS_1_MS_2 metaG | ecosystem: Environmental > Aquatic > Non-marine Saline and Alkaline > Hypersaline >...
ACGTGACGATAGAGGTGGCGTTGATTACCCCCATAGCGATGGAGAAGGAGTTGAGATTTGCCATTCGTGAGGGCGGAAGGACTGTCGGGGCCGGCGTGATCAGCGAAATTATCGAATAGGGGAGAGCGGTATGATTACCAACCAAAAAATCCGCATCCGGTTAAAGGCTTATGATCATAAGCTGCTGGATCAGTCAGCCATGGAAATCGTCGAGACGGCCAGAGAGACCGGGGCTAGAGTGGCGGGGCCAATCCCCTTGCCCACGGTGATCAACAAATACTGTGTGCTGAGATCCCCTCATGTGGACAAGAAATCGAGAGAGCAATTTGAAATAAGGACTCATAAGCGACTGTTGGATATTCTGGAGCCAACTCAGCAGACCGTGGATGCACTCATGAAACTTGATCTTGCTGCTGGGGTTGATGTGGAAATAAAGCTTTAACAGGCGAGGCCTGTCATTTCATTTTGGAGCTATTTTTAGATGGTCAAAGTCTTCGGAAAAAAACTGGGCATGACCCGCTATTTTTTGGAACAGGGAGAGAGCGTACCTGTGACCGTACTCAAAGTAGAGCCTTGCGTGGTTATTCAAAAGAAGAACCGGCAAAAGGACGGCTACGACGCCATACAGGTGGGCTTCGGTTCAGAAAAGGAGAGCCGGGTAAACAAGCCGTTACGGGGTCATTTCAGGGCCGCCGGAGGGCGATGCTTTTCCCATTTGAAGGAAATCCGTGTGGACGATCCCGAGGCCTTTGAACTTGGGCAGGAGATAAGATCGGATGTCTTGGGGGCCGGGGACGTGGTGAGGGTGAGCGGCCTGAGCAAGGGAAGAGGTTTCGCCGGTGTAATGAAGAAATGGGGATTCTCCGGTGGAAGGAAGACCCACGGTTCCCGTTCCCACAGGATTCCGGGCTCCATCGGATGCAGTGCCACCCCGGGCCGGGTCCAGAAGGGGAAAAAGCTCCCCGGAAGGATGGGCAACAGGCGGGTAACGGTAAAGAACTTGAAGGTGTTGGATGTAAGGCCTGGAATGGAAGTGGTTTTTGTAAAGGGGGCCGTACCAGGAAGCCGCAACAGTTTCGTGGAAATTTCCAAAACCTGAATTGCTTATTCAAAGGTAGAGGCGGATGATGAGTGTCGTGGACGTATATAATCTTAATAAGGAAAAGGTTTCCGAAATTGAGCTGCTGGATGAGGTTTTTGACGTTCCCATCAAAAAGCACGTTCTCCATCAGGTGATAGAGAGTCAGCTTTCAAATCGACGGTCCGGGACGGCTTCGGCAAAAAGCCGCTCGGAAGTCAAGGCGTCGGGGAGGAAACTGTGGCGGCAAAAGGGGACCGGGCGAGCCAGGGCCGGTTCTTCGGCTTCTCCCACCAGAAAAGGGGGAGGTGTGGCTTTTGGGCCGGGTCTCAGGAGTTACAAATACACTGTACCCAAGAAAATAAGGAAGGCGGCCCTGCGAATGGCATTAACCGATAAGCGCCAAAGAGATCGGCTTATCGTTATCGACGGGTTCGACCTCCCCGAGATAAAGACCAAGAATTTCCTGGAGGCCATGGCAAACTTCGATGTGGGTAAGGCCCTGATTGTTACGGAAGAGAAGAAGGAAAACCTGGAGAAGTCATCCAGGAATGTTCCATGGGTGAAGGTTATGCGCTACGAGGGCGTTAACGTTTATGATGTGTTAAACCATGACCTGCTTTTCTTGGAACAATCTAGCATAGGAAAAATCCAGGAGGCTTTGACATAGAATGGACACGTTTCAGGTAATCAGGGCCCCTCATATTACCGAAAAAGCCGGCCTGCAAAAGGAGGCGGCCAATCAGATCTCCTTTAAGGTCCATCCCCGGGCCAAGAAGATCGAAATCCGCGAGGCGGTGGAGGCCTTTTTTAAAACCAAGGTGGAAAAGGTAAGGATTATTAACGTACGCGGTAAGCGGCGCAGACTGGGAAGAAATGTGGGCAGGCGAGCGGATTGGAAAAAGGCCATCGTCAGGTTGGCCCCTGGGGAGAGCATTGAGTTCTTTGAAGGCATATAGAGGAAAAACCCCCTGATAGGGGAAGGAAAGAGAAGAGCAGCGGGACTTTTTTACGGATACAGGAGAGATAAAGAGGAAAAAATGGCCATTAAGGTGAAAAAACCCACTTCTGCGGGCAGGCGATTTCAGAGCAGTTCCACCTACGAAGAAATTACGAGGAGCGAGCCTGAAAGAAGTCTGGTCAGGAGTCTTAAGAAGAAAGGCGGCAGGAATAGTTTGGGCCGGATGACGGTCCGTCACCGGGGCGGGGGGCATAAACGCCTTTATCGTATTATTGATTTTAAAAGGGACAAGGACAAGATTCCTGCCCGGGTGGCCACTATCGAATATGACCCAAACCGCTCCGCAAATATCGCGCTTCTCCAATACGTGGACGGAGAAAAACGCTATATTCTGGCTCCCCATAAGTTGAAAGTGGGAGACAAGGTGGTTTCGGGTACGGGGGCGGAGATCAGGGTTGGCAACGCCCTGCCCCTACGGGAAATCCCCTTAGGGACCACCGTCCACAATATTGAACTCCACGCTGGACATGGGGGCCAGTTGGCCAGAGGTGCTGGAAGTTACGCACAACTGATGGCCAAGGAGGGAAAATACGCCCACCTTAAGCTCCCTTCCGGCGAAGTACGTATGGTGCTTCAGGGTTGCAAAGCGACTATCGGCCAAGTAGGCAACTTGGAGCAAGAGAATGTTTCTATTGGAAAGGCGGGCCGAAAGCGGTGGCTGGGAAAGAGGCCTCGTGTCAGAGGTGTGGCCATGAATCCCGTGGACCATCCCCATGGTGGAGGAGAGGGTAAGTCCTCAGGTGGACGTCACCCTGTGACCCCTTGGGGAGTTCCTACCAAAGGCTATAAAACCAGGGTAAAGAGCGAAAGCGACAGGCTTATCGTAAAGAAGAGAAAATAGGGTGCAGGCCCAGGAGGGCCTGAACACGGCGGCGGCCGAAGTTTGAGCAAGGAAAAGAGGAGGAGGGATTTTGCCAAGATCTCTTAAAAAAGGACCCTTTGTGGATGACCACCTAACAAAGAAGGTCGAGCAATCCAGAGCTACTGATAGTCGGAAGATCATCAAGACATGGTCCCGCAGGTCCACCATTCTTCCTGAGTTTGTTGGCATGACATTCGCGGTGCACAACGGCAAAAAATTCTTGCCTGTGTTTATTTCCGAGGACATGGTGGGCCATAAGTTGGGTGAATTCGCTCCCACCAGGACTTTTTTCGGACACGCCGGGGATAAGAAGTCCAGATTGAAGGGCAAAAAGAAATAGAGATAACCTGTGAACTGAAAGAGCGAAAATGGAGACACGGGCAAGGGCAAGATTTGTGAGGATTTCACCCCGAAAGGTCCGTTTAATTATGGATCAAGTTCGGGGCAGAAAGGTTGAAGAAGCCTTGAATTTGCTTTCTTTTGCACCTCAAAAGGGGGCGCGCTTACTTAAAAAATTGGTGAATTCAGCGGTTGCAAACGCCGAGCAGAACGCCGATGTGGACGTTGATGCCCTTTATATTAAACGGATATACGCCGATGAGGGTCCTGCTTCGAAAAGGTGGCGGCCTCGGGCACTCGGCCGGGCGACAAGGATCAAGAAAAGGACAAGCCATCTTACCGTGATTCTGGATGAGAAATAGGCGTTTGCGGGAGTGTTTAACGATCTGATTACTCTGGAGGTGTATATTGGGGCAAAAAGTTCATCCTATCGGCTTTAGGTTGGGGGTCAATAGAAAGTGGGACTCCAGGTGGTTTGCAGGAAGGGAGTTCGGCAATTTTGTCCTTGAGGACTATAAGCTCAGAAAGTTCCTCAAGGAGCGTGTTGCCCAGGCCGGTGTATCCAGGATAGAGATTGAAAGGGCCGCAAACAAAGTTCGAATTCGTATGCACACTGCAAGGCCCGGTATTGTTATCGGGAAAAAAGGGGCGGAAATCGAGAAGCTGAAAAGAGACCTGGAGAAGATGGTCAAGCGGGAGATCATCATCGACATTCAGGAGGTCAGAAAAGCCGAGGTTGACGCACAGCTGGTGGCAGAGAATATCGCCTTACAACTGGTAAGGCGTGTAGCCTTCAGGAGGGCCATGAAAAAGAGTGTGGGTACAGCCCTGAGGTTTGGAGCACAAGGGATCAAGATCGCTTGCAGCGGCAGGCTGGGAGGGGCTGAGATGGCCCGAAGGGAGTGGTACCGAGAAGGAAGAGTCCCCTTGCATACCCTGCGTGCCGACATAGACTACGGATTTGCCCAGGCCTTTACCACATACGGCGTAATAGGTGTGAAGGTGACTATCTTCAAGGGAGAGGTTTTGCCTGAAAAGCAGCGAAAAGAATAGGGACCGGTTATGCTAAGCCCAAAAAAAGTGAAATATAGAAAAAAGCAACGAGGAAGGATAAAGGGAAAATCCTTCAGGGGCAACAGTCTGGAATTCGGCGACTACGGCTTGCAGGCCGTGGAATGTGGCTATATGACCGCCCAGCAGATAGAATCGGCCCGCGTTGCCGTGACAAGACATGTTAAGCGGGGAGGAAAAATCTGGATTCGTATTTTTCCGGATAAGCCTGTGGGCAAGAAGCCTGCCGAAACGAGGATGGGAAAAGGCAAGGCCGCTCCTGACGGATGGGTGGCCGCGGTGAAGCCCGGAAAGATCCTATACGAGATTGAAGGCGTGGGAGAGAAGGTGGCTGCGGAGGCCTTTCGATTGGCCGGGCATAAGTTGCCCTTCCACACACGGTTTGTGACGAGGAGAGTCTAGGGCTATGAAGGCTAAAGAGCTGAGAGACTTGACCAGGGAAGAACTTGGAGAAAAAGAGAGAGAACTGGCTCAGGAACTATTTAACCTGAGATTCCAGAAAGCAACGGGACAGCTGGGAAATACAGCTATGATTCCCAAGACCAAGAGGGACTTGGCCCGAGTAAAAACGGTGCTTCGGGAGTCCAATGTTTCCGGTGGCGGTGACCAATAAGAGGTGATGATGGCGGAGCGGGGATTTCGAAAAAAGCTGGTGGGAAAGGTTGTTAAGAACCGGATGGATAAAACGGTTGTGGTTCTGGTGGAAAGGCTGGCCAGGCATGATGCCTATAAAAAATACCTGAGAAAACGGTCCAAATATATGGCTCACGATGCGGATAACCAGTGCCAGATTGGGGATAAAGTAAGGATTATTGAAAGCCGACCTATGAGCAAGGCGAAGAGATGGCGGGTTTTCCAAATCATTGAAAGCGCCAAGGGCGGTGTGTAGTAGATTGCTGGAATAGTTCAGCGGAGCTGATGACATGATACAGGCACAAACCAAACTGAAGGTAGCCGATAATTCTGGAGCAAAACTTTTGTCCTGCATCAAGGTGCTGGGTGGAAGTAAGAGAAGATATGCCAGTGTGGGAGACGTGATTGTTGTATCCGTAAAAGAGGCAATGCCCAATTCCAGGGTCAAGAAAGGGGATGTTGTCCGGGCGGTGATTGTCAGGACGGCAAAGGAGATCCGGAGGCCTGATGGATCTTACATTAAATTTGATGACAACTCGGCGGTGTTGATCAATCAACAGAAGGAGCCCATTGGAACGAGAATTTTTGGGCCCGTGGCCAGGGAGTTGCGTGCCAAAAATTTCATGAAGATTATCTCTCTAGCCCCTGAGGTACTTTAGCCTTTGGAAGAGAAAAGCCGGGTGCAGGAGCTGAAAGAAGTGCGTAAAAAACATCCCAGGGTTAAAAAAGACGACAAGGTTATCGTTATTGCCGGCAAAGAGAAAGGCAAAATCGGCACAGTCCTGAAGGTGGATTCCGAAAAAGGGCGGGCTGTCGTGGAAAAAGTCAATGTAGTCAAAAAACATGCCCGGCCGGGGCCACAAACCGCCCAGGGAGGAATCATAGAGAAAGAGGGTCCCCTCAATATTTCCAACCTCATGATTGTGTGCAATAAATGCGCTGAGCCGACCCGCATCGGGATGCGCAGGTTAGAGGATGGTGCTAAGGTCCGGGTGTGTAAAAAATGCGGTGAACCCATGGATGGATAAGGAGCCATGACGCCTGAAAGGGGCCCTTGCGAAATTTTAGGGTATAACAGGCGTTTTTGAGGAGGTATTGTTGTCTCGAATAAAGGAAAAATACCAATCCGAAGTGGTGCAAGCCATGATAAAAGAGTTCGGATACAAGAGCATTATGGCTGTGCCACGGATAGAAAAGGTCGTTTTAAACATGGGCCTGGGAGAGGCTATCCAGAATATTAAGATCTTGGATGCCGGTATTGAGGAATTGACCCAGATCGGCGGTCAAAGGGCGGTGGTTACCAAGGCCAAGCGATCAATTGCGGGATTCAAACTGCGGCAGGGGATGCCTATCGGGTGTATGGTGACCTTAAGGGGGGAGAGGATGTTCGATTTCCTGGACAAATTGTTCAATGTGGCTCTGCCCCGGGTAAGGGATTTCAGGGGACTCTCAAATAAGATTTTTGACGGTCGCGGCAACTGTACCGTGGGGATAAGGGAATACATCATTTTTCCGGAGATTGACTATGACAGGGTAGAAAAGATGAAGGGGCTGAACATCTCCATTATCACCACGGCCAAGACCGATCAAGAAGCCCTTTTTCTTCTCACAAATTTGGGTATGCCTTTCCGCAATTAAGAGGGAGGATGTTTTGGCTAAGAAATCGCTCATTGTGAAGGCCCAGAGAAAACAGAAATTTCCGGTCCGCCGGTATAACAGGTGCCCTATTTGCGGACGGAGCAGGGCTTTTATCAGGCGCTTCGGGATTTGCCGGATCTGTTTCAGAAATCTGGCCTTAAGGGGTGAAATCCCGGGGGTCATCAAGTCGAGCTGGTAAGAAGCGGACAGATCACCCGTTACGCAATAAATTGGGAGTAGAACCAATGACCATGACTGATCCAATTTCCGATATGTTGACAAGGATTAGGAACGCCCTTCGTGCATCCCATGAACTCGTGGATATTCCTAGTTCAAAGTTGAAGATCAACATAGCCAAGGTGTTGAAATCGGAAGGCTACATCAAGAATTTTAGGATTGTGTCTGATGGCAACCACAGGATGATAAGGATTTTCTTGAAGTACAGAGAAGATGGGGCTTCCGTTATTGAGGGGCTCAAAAGGGTTAGCAAGCCGAGCTGCCGGGTCTATAGTGGATACGACGAGATTCCCAAGATGCTCAATGGATTCGGGGTTCACATCATCTCCACTTCAAAGGGCCTTTTGGCGGACAGAGAGGCCAGGAATATGCATGTGGGCGGTGAGGTTCTCTGCGCCGTTTGGTAGGCAAAATCACTTAGGGACGGGAACATACCGGATTTTGGGGGCCGGTTGAGGAAAAGGTGGAGGTTTTGAATGTCACGTGTGGGCAAATTGCCTGTTAAGATACCTCAAGGTGTGGAGGTCAACCTGGATGGTGATCTCCTCAGGGTCAAAGGGCCTAAAGGTGAGATCGAGAGGCGTATTCATCCCAAGATCCATCTGGATTTGGACAAGGAGAGACTCCTCGTATCGATTGACGAGAGCGATCGGGACACAAAGGCCCTCCATGGATTGTTCAGGGCACTGATCGGCAACATGGTGACGGGGGTTAGCCAGGGGTTTGAAAAAATCCTTGAGCTGGTGGGCGTGGGATATAGAGCTGAAATAAGGGACAGAACAGCGGTTTTTAACCTGGGATATTCGCACCCCATTAATTTCGAGTTGCCTGATGGGATTGAAATGAGGGTAGAAAAGACCAGGGTTTTCCTGAGCGGTTTTGACAAGGAGCTTCTGGGTAAGACCGCCGCAAAAATTCGCGGACTAAGGCCCCCTGAGCCCTATAAGGGCAAGGGCATCAAATATGCCGATGAGATTGTAAGGAAAAAGGCCGGTAAGGCCGGGGCCAAGTAGCAAGGCCTGGGAGAAGAAGCCGGAAAGCCAACGGGACGTAGGGGCGCGGTTTTTTGGGATTTTAATGGAATTGGAAGGATTGAGGCCATGGGTGTGGTTAGGAGTGCTGAAGGCAGGCTGAGGAGAAAGAAGCGGGTGAGGAAAAAAGTGAGGGGGACCGACGAAAGGCCCCGTTTGTGCGTATTTAGAAGCACCAAGCATATTTATGCGCAGATTATTGATGATATTGCTGGGAAAACCTTGGCTACAACGTCATCCCGGTCGAAGGATCTTATCTCGCTGGTTGGCAAGAACCATGGTAACAAGCAAGGGGCTGCAACGGTGGGAAGCAGAATTGCCGATGAGGCCATTAAACTGGGGATCAAGAGGGTGGTCTTCGACCGAAACGGTTTTTTATACCATGGACGCGTGAAAGCCCTCTCTGAGGCTGCACGGGCCCAGGGTTTGGAATTTTGATCCGAGGCAGTGAGTAGGGCAAAATTACAAATACGTTGATATCGAAGGGGAGAGAGCCATTGTTTAAGGGAGAGGACGAAGTTCAGCTGATTGAGAAGGTGGTTCATATCAACCGTGTGGCAAAGGTGGTTAAAGGAGGCCGACGGTTCAGTTTCAGTGCCATCGTTGTGGTGGGCGACGGCAACGGCATGGTCGGTATGGGGCTCGGAAAAGCCAACCAGGTCCCAGAGGCGATCAGAAAGGGAATTGAAAAGGCGAAACGAGACATGACAAACATCCACCTTCACAACACATCCATCCCCTATGAGGTCATCGGGGCGTGGGGAGCCGGACGCGTCCTATTGAAGCCCGCCAGTCCCGGTACTGGATTAATAGCCGGCGGGGCGGTGCGAGCCGTGTTGGAGGCGGCGGGGATACAAAATATTCTTACGAAATGCCTGGGTTCCCATAATCCTCACAATCTTGTGAGGGCCACGGTGCTGGCCTTGCGCAACCTTAGGAGCCCTGAGGAAATCGCCCGTTTCAGAGGAAAGACGGTTGAGCAGTTACAGGGCTAGAAAAACCCGAAAAGAAGACGAGTTTGAGTCATGGCTGATACGATAAGGGTCACTCTTGTAAAGAGCGCAATAGGAAAGAGCGAGGACATCCGCCGTAGTTTGCGGGGATTGGGCCTGACAAAGCTGAACAAGACGGTGGAATTGAAAAATACTCCAGCCATAAGGGGGATGATCAATAAGGTTTCATTCCTGGTCAGGGTTGGTTGAGTCTGCTGAGGAGAAGGCATGGACATTCATGAGCTTTCACCCCCCGAGGGTTCGAGAAAAAGAGGCAAAAGGATCGGGAGGGGGCCTGGTTCCGGGCACGGAAAGACGTCCTGTCGAGGACATAAAGGACAGAGATCGCGCGCCGGTGGAGGGCCGTCTCCAGGCTTTGAAGGGGGGCAGATGCCCCTCCAGAGGCGTCTTCCCAAGCGGGGGTTCACGAACATATTCAGGAAGGAATACAATATCATTAACGTGGGAGACCTGAACCGCTTTGCACCCAATTCTACACTGGATGAGAAAGCCTTCAGGGATGCGGGGCTGGTCAAAAGAGAAAGACAAGGGATCAAACTCCTTGGAGACGGGGAAATTCCCCATCCTTTGGTTGTGAAGGTCCATAAGGCAAGTAAGGCCGCCAGGGCGAAGATTGAAACCGCAGGCGGCAAGGTTGAGTTGATGTAAGCGGGGTACACTGAGTTGCTGGGCGGCTTTCAAAATATTCCTAAGATACCGGAACTGAAAAAAAAGATCCTCTTCACGCTTTTTATGCTGGCCGTCTATCGGGTAGGCTGTCATATCCCCACCCCGGGAGTCGACAGCGCCGCCCTGGCTGCTTTTTTCAGCGCGAGGCAGGGCACCCTTTTCGGGCTTTTTGACATGTTTTCAGGGGGCGCCCTGAGCCAGATGTCGGTGATGGCCCTGGGCATTATGCCTTACATCAGTGCTTCCATTATCTTGGAACTGCTCACCGTCGTCATCCCCTACCTTGAAAGGTTGAAAAAGGAAGGAGAACAGGGACGAAAGAAGATTGTCCAGTACACCCGTTACGGTACGGTCATTTTAAGTGTCATCCAGGGGTTTGGTATTGCTGTGGGGCTGGAAAACATGTCAAGCCCTGGTGGAGCCATGGTGGTGCCTGCGGGGGGCTGGGGGTTCAGGATGCTGACAGTGATTACCTTGACCGCGGGGACCGCATTCTTGATGTGGTTGGGGGAGCAGATTACTGAAAGAGGCATTGGAAACGGCATTTCCTTGATCATTTTTGCCGGAATTGTAGCTCAATTTCCCGTGGCTGTAGCCAACACCTTCAGGCTCATGGGCACGGGTGAGATTACCCCTTTCTTTATGGTATTGATCCTCGCCCTCATGATCGTGGTGGTGGGTGTCATTGTATTTGTGGAACGGGGACAAAGAAGGATCCCGGTACAGTATGCCAAGAGGGTGGTGGGCCGCAAGATGTATGGAGGCCAAGCCACACATCTTCCCCTGAAGGTAAATACCGCCGGTGTGATCCCCCCGATTTTCGCCTCTTCAATCATCATGTTCCCTGCAACTATTGCGAATTTCCTGAGCGCGGAGGAATTTCCCTGGCTCCAAAGTATTGTTAATTACTTGGACCCCGGGCATTTCGTTTACAGTCTTATTTACGTGGTTTTCATCTTTTTCTTCTGTTATTTCTACACGGCGGTCCATTTCAATCCTGTGGACGTGGCCGATAACATGAAAAGATCGGGAGGGTTTATTCCCGGGATCAGACCGGGCAAGAACACGGCCGAGTATATTGATCGTGTTTTGACGAGAATAACCTTTTCGGGTGCTATTTATGTTTCAGCGATTTGCATCCTGCCGAATATCTTGATCTATCAACTGAATGTCCCTTTCTATTTCGGGGGGACGGCCCTGCTCATCGTGGTCGGCGTGGCTATGGATACCACCAACCAGATCGAGTCCCATATGCTGACTCGACACTACGAGGGTTTTATGAAAAAGGGCTTTGGAAAGGCCAGATAGGGCGGTGACTTTGATTGATGAAATAACAGATTTGGGATGATGAAATGGCCAAAGAAGAGGCGATTGAAGTTGAAGGGGTTGTAATCGAGACTTTACCCAATGCCATGTTCAGGGTTGAACTTAAGAATGGACATCGTGTCTTGGCCCACGTCTCCGGTAAAATGCGGATGCACTTTATAAAGATCCTTCCCGGAGATAAAGTGGTGGTAGAGTTGTCTCCCTATGATTTGAGCAGGGGGCGTGTCGTATACCGAGGTGAAAGATAACAGGGGCGGAGACCCCATGGAGCTTTTTGGATTATGAAGGTCAGGCCATCAGTAAAGAGGATATGCAAAAAGTGCAAGATCATTAGCCGTAAGGGGGTTACCCGTGTAATTTGCGAGAACCCTCGCCATAAGCAAAGGCAAGGTTAGTGGTTAAAGCTCATCGAGTTATAGCAAAGGAGTGAGATCTTGGCAAGGATTGCGGGTGTAGACTTACCAAAGAACAAGAGGATGGAGGTCGCCCTTACTTATATCTACGGTCTAGGTAGGACCTCTTCTCAGAAAATCCTCACCGAGGCGGGCATCGACTGGAATACGAAAACGGATGATCTGACCGGGGAGCAAATTTCCAGTATCCGGAAGATTATTGATGAGAAACATAAGGTCGAAGGAGATCTCAGGCGGGAAGTGTCCATGAATATAAAGAGGCTCATGGATCTCGGTGTTTATCGTGGCTTGCGGCACAGAAGGGGTCTTCCCGTGAGAGGTCAGAGGACAAGCACGAATGCCAGGACGAGGAAAGGTCCTCGTAGGGCTGTGATGGGAAAGAGGAAGAAATAGAATCTGAGGAATAGGAATGGCGAAGACGGCAAGAAAAAGGGCAAAGGCGAAAAAGGAAAAGAAAAATGTTCCCGCCGGGATTATACACATACAATCCACGTTTAATAATACTATTGTGACCGTGACCGATCCTGAGGGGAATGTGATTTCCCAGTCAAGTGCGGGAAGAGGCGGGGTAAAGGGGTCTCGTAAGAGCACCCCCTTTGCCGCTCAGGTAGCCGCCAGGGACGCACTCAGAAATGCCATGGAGCAGGGAATGAGAACGGCTGAGGTGCGCGTGAAAGGGCCGGGTGTGGGAAGGGAAGCGGCCCTGCGGGCTCTCCAGATGGATGGATTCACCGTGAGCGTCATCCGAGATGTCACTCCCATACCCCATAACGGATGTCGCCCCCCCAAAAGGCGCAGGGTATAACCAATTTGGGCATAGGGAAAACTAGCTTTATATTTTATTACTTAGAGAATATATTGAGAAAAGGTAGGAGGGGCTGTTTTGGCCAGATATAGCGGTTCATCGTGCAGGTTGTGCCGGCGGGAGGATCTCAAGCTTTTTCTGAAGGGAGATCGGTGTTACGGGGATAAGTGTTCTTTTGAGAGGCGCTCATATGCTCCCGGGCAACACGGCCAGAGACGTGCAGGGAAATACTCGGATTACAGGGTTCAGCTCCGGGAGAAGCAGAAAGTCAAAAGAATTTACGGCGTTTTGGAAAAGCAGTTTCGAGGATACTATAACCGGGCCGAGAGAAGAAAAGGTATTACCGGTACAAATCTTCTCGTTTTGCTCGAGTCCCGGCTGGATAATATCGCCTATAGAATGGGTTTTGTTTCTTCCAGAAATCAGGCGCGGCAATTGGTAAGGCACAGTCACTTTCTGGTGAACGGCAAGAAGGTGAATATCCCATCCTACCAAGTCAAACCCGGAGATGTGGTAGAGGTGAGAGAGAAGAGCCGAACCCTGGCCGTGATTACAGAGGCCATGGAAACTGTTGTCAGAAGAGGCATTCCAAACTGGATTGAAGTTGACAAGGATAATTTCAGGGGGACGCTAAAAGCCCTTCCCAATCGAGAAGACCTCACAATGCCCATTCAGGAACAGCTTATTATAGAACTTTACTCAAAATAAAAGCACTTCCTATGTATGAAATGGGGCCAACCGGTATGATTATGGGGTTCGTTTTACGGTCATTATTATAAACAAAACAGTGGGGAGGCTTTTTTGGCAGATTTAAGAAGCAAAAATTGGCGGGAGTTAATCAGGCCCAAGCGCATTGAGATCGATCAAGACAGCTATACGGATTTCTATGGGAAATTCGCGGCCGAACCCTTCGAGAGGGGTTTCGGCATTACCATCGGCAATGCCTTGAGGCGAATCCTACTTTCCTCATTGCAGGGGGCGGCGATCGTTTCCGTAAAGTTTGATGGTGTGCTCCATGAGTTCGCCACTGTCCCCGGGATGCTGGAGGATGTGACGGATGTCATATTAAACCTGAAAGAGGTTAAGCTAAAGGTCATTGATGTGGAAGAGGCGGTCATACATCTTTCCGGACAGGGTGAGGGGCAGGTGAAGGCAGGGGACATAGAAACCCACGGTCTGGTGGAAATCCTCAATCCGGACCACCACATAGCCACCCTGAATAAAGAAGGCAAGCTCAATATGGAAATGGTGGTCAAAACAGGGAATGGTTATGTGCCTGCTGAAAGGAACAAATTGAAGGATCAGCCCATCGGTGTTATCCCCATGGATGCCAATTTTTCACCCATCCAGAAAGTTAATTATGTGGTGACCAATGCCCGGGTGGGGCAGATGACCGATTATGACAAGCTGACCCTGGAGGTTTGGACTGACGGCAGTGTGTTTCCTGAAGACGCCGTGGCTTATGCCGCCAAGATTCTCAAGGAACAGATGACCCCCTTCATCAATTTTGAGGAAGAACCGGAGCCCATGGAAGAGGAAAAAGAGGAAAAGGAAGAAAAACTCAATGAGAATCTCTTCAGGCCTGTTTCAGAACTCGAACTGTCTGTTCGTTCCGCAAACTGCCTCAAGAACGCCAACATCACGCTTATAGGAGAACTGGTTCAAAAGACGGAAGCCGACATGTTGAAGACAAAGAACTTTGGCAGGAAGTCTTTGAACGAAATCAAGTCCATTCTGGATGAAATGGGCCTGTATCTGGGCATGAAGCTGGATAATTTCCCGCCGGTCGAGAAAGTCGTTGAAGCTGAGGAAACAGAGAAAGAGGGTGGAGAAGATCAATGAGGCATAGAAAGGCCGGGAACAAACTGGGACGAAACTCAAGCCACCGCAGGGCAATGTTACGGAACATGGTCACATCCCTGTTTGAGCATGAACAGGTGGAAACCACCGATGCAAAGGCAAAGGCCTTGAGGCCGGTGGCCGAGAAAATGATAACTCTTGCAAAGAGAGGTGATCTCAGCGCCAGGCGCCAGGCCCTGGGTTACATTCAGGACAAAAAGGTTACCCACAGGCTCTTTGACGAACTAAAGGATCGGTACCTTGATAGGCAAGGGGGCTACCTAAGAATCGTCAAGAAGGGGATACGTAAAGGAGATGGGGCCGCAGTATCCATAGTCCAGCTTTTGCCTGAGGAAGAAGGAAAGAAGAGCGGTAAGAAGAGACCCAGGAAAACAAAGCAGGCAAAGACCGAGCAACCAAAAGTCAAATCAGCCCAGGAAACCAGGGAAGCGAAACCGGCCGAGGAGGAAGACAGCGGTTGATTAGACTTTTCGACGGTTGGCTTTTGTCAATGCCCATGAGATGGTACAACGGTCATTGGCATGCCCTGGTTGAATGATGAGTACAAGCAGGTGTTACAATGAAAACCTCCTTGCCGGTTTGCTGGCAAGGGGGTTTTTTATGTTACTGAATTCTTCCGGGAACCACACTCTACCCCGTTGTTGTAGGTGGCGGCTTAGGAATTGGGTATTTTGCCTTCTATGGCTTAAAATGCCGCTTTTCACTTTCGTAACACTTTAGGTGTTTCCAGTGCTTTTGATCCGGTTTCATAGAGCTAAAATGATACTCACTTTCTAAATCTTGAATTCACCAATTGTGAGATCCAGGATCTGCGTGTAAAATGTATCTATATCTCAAGGAAGGCAATGCGTTTGCAGCAACGGGGTCTATCTCCTGATTGGAGGGTCCAAGGGTGAAGACATGGATTAAAGACGGACGGGTGCTGGACCCCGTGAAGGGCTCGGTGGAAGTCTGTGATTTACTCGTTGAGAGAGGGAAGATTTCCCAAATATGCCCCCATGGCGCTTTTGAGGGAGACAGTTGTCAATGGAAGGTCTTGGATGCTACGGGCAAACTGGTTATTCCTGGACTTGTGGATATGCATGTGCACCTACGGGAGCCCGGGCAGGAGCACAAGGAAACCATCGCTTCAGGGGCCCTGGCCGCGGTGGCCGGGGGGTTTACCGCCGTGGCCTGTATGCCCAATACAGTCCCCCCGAACGACTGCAGGGCGGTGACGGAATTCATCCTCGATCAGGCCGGGCGGGCCGCCTTGGTCAGGGTGTATCCCGTGGCGGCCATAACCCGGGGTCAGAAAGGGGAGTCCCTCACGGAATTCGGTGATCTTCGCGAGGCCGGGGCCGTGGCCATTTCCGATGATGGTTTTCCCGTAAAGGACAGCGGGATCATGAGGCGGGCCCTTGAGCATGCGAGCTGTCACCACCTGTTGGTCATTTCCCACTGTGAGGATATGGGGCTTAGCCGGGGCGGGGCCATGCATGAAGGCATTGTGTCCAAACAACTGGGTTTGCCGGGAATCCCTGCCTCCAGTGAGGAGATTATGGTATTTCGCGAGATCGCCCTTTCTAAAACGACCGGTTGCCCCGTCCATATCGCCCATGTAAGTACCGCAGGGTCGGTGATGTTGCTGAGACGGGCAAAGGAAGAAGGGATTCCCGTCACCGCGGAAACGGCCCCTCACTACTTCAGCCTGGACCACGGGGCCGTCATGGGATATGATACCCGTGCCAAGGTGAATCCGCCTTTGCGAACACCCGAAGACGTCTCGGCCGTCAAAAGAGGGCTGGCCGAGGGGGTTATCGATGTCATTGCCACGGACCATGCCCCTCATAGTCCCCTGGAAAAGGATGTGGCTTTCGATAAAGCGGCCCCCGGGATGATAGGCCTTGAGACCGCCCTGCCCTTGACTTTGGCCTTGGTAAGGGAAGGGGTGCTGGAACTGGCCGATGCCATTCGAAAGCTGTCCACCAACGCCGCCGCCCTTTTGGGGGTCCCCGGGGGCCGACTGGTAGAGGGGGCCCGGGCCGACCTGGCCCTTATTGATCCGGATCGTGAATTTACTCTGGAGGAAAGGGACATCCTTTCAAAAAGCAAAAATTCCCCTTTCATCGGCAGGCCCTTAAAGGGCGGGAACGCATTGACCATGATCGGGGGAAAGGTGGTCTGGGAGAGAAATGGCTAACCTTCTGGTCGTTGACGACGACAAAAGCATGCGCGAGTTCTTGGAGATCATGCTCACCCAGGAGGGTTACCACGTGGCCCTTGCGGAAGACGGAGAAGCCGCCTGTGAATGGCTTCAACAAGAGAGCTTTGACCTGGTGATCACGGATATCCGCATGAAGGATATAGACGGCATCGGGGTCTTGAAGAGGGCCAAGGCCGTGAGCCCGGATACAGTCGTGGTCTTGATCTCCGCCTTTGCCGCGGCTGAAACGGCTGTGGAAGCCATGAAGGAGGGGGCCTATGACTATATTCCCAAACCTTTTAAAGTTCGGGATTTCAAGCGAATTGTAAAGGACGCCCTCTTGGCGAGAAGGCCGGAGGCCCTCGGGTCGGAAGAGCAGGCCGGCAGCCGTTTCCATTTCGGTTGCCTAGTGGGAGAGAGCCCGCAAATGAAAAAGGTCTATGACTTGACCAGGCGGGCTGCGCAGACCAAATCCAATATCCTTATTTCCGGAGAAAGCGGAACCGGAAAGGAACTGGTGGCCAGGGCCATACACCGCCTCAGTCAGAGACGGGAAAGGCCTTTTGTGGTCATCAACTGTGCGGGTATTCCTGAGAACCTCATAGAAAGTGAATTGTTCGGTTACAAGAAGGGGGCCTTCACCGGAGCCAACACAGACAAGGAGGGGCTCTTTGACGTGGCCGACGGCGGGACCGTGTTTCTTGACGAGGTGGGAGAATTACCTCTGCCTATCCAGGTAAAGCTCTTGAGGGTCATTCAGGAGCGGACCTTCACGGCCGTGGGAGGAACAGAGGAAAAAAGCGTGGATGTCCGGTTCATATGTGCCTCCAACAAGGATCTCGAAAGAGAGGTGATTGACAAGAATTTCAGGGAAGTCCTCTATTTCAGACTGAACGTCATCCAACTGGTCAGCCCGCCTTTGAGGGATCGGGACGGGGATTTGCCCCTTCTGGCCCAGCATTTTCTGGAAAAGTATTCCAAGGAATTAGGCAAGGAAATCAAAAAGATATCGGCTTATGCCATGGATATTCTTTCCCAGTACTCCTTCCCCGGCAATGTAAGAGAACTGGAAAACATCATTGAAAGAAGCGTGGCCCTGGAGACCAGCAATATTGTTTTGCCAGAAAGCCTGACCCTGTCCAATTTCAGGCGAACCCCCGCCAGGGAGGACCGGCGTCGCTTGGACCTGGGGCCTGAGGGCATCGACCTGGACCGGGCTCTTGCTGAAATTGAAAAGGACTACATCATGAAGGCCATGGACATGGCCCGGGGGTCCAGGCAGCCCTGTGCCGACCTCTTGGGGATCAGCCTCAGGTCCTTGAGGTACAGACTTGCCAAACTTGGGCTTCAGGATTTTTTTAAATAGGATGGCGACAAAAATTGTCAGGGAAGTGTCAAAAAATGTCAATCAAGAGACAACACAGGATCGGATTCCCAAGGAGAACCCGGGAGGATGGGACTTATGTGGCTGGAAAAATAGGAGAGTTTTGTTTTCCTGCAAAAGAACAGCATAACTGGCACGTTTCTTGAATGTTCCATGATAATGGCCATTTTATTTTACGCGACTGCCCTTTTGGGCGATTCCAATTAAGGGAGAAAGGGGGTGCTGGTAGAGGAGCCTTAGGTTTGG
>Ga0180432_10005033_pt1 | contig 17810 bp, 19 predicted proteins | sample SS_ome_10_FD_132414 | JGI IMG/M metagenome (GOLD analysis project Ga0180432, IMG submission 132414) | Hypersaline lake sediment archaeal communities from the Salton Sea, California, USA - SS_1_MS_2 metaG | ecosystem: Environmental > Aquatic > Non-marine Saline and Alkaline > Hypersaline >...
GTATCTCGCAGATGCCACACCGTAATAGTCATTGGCCGCCACCGCAGCGGTGAATGTGGTATCCGATGTGATGGTGCCAGTGGCCGATGCGTAGTCTGACACCTTGCCGAATTGTCCCTCTGGTGCAGCGGCAGCGCCACCCGCATCATAGGTCACAACAACGGTCCCGCCATTCCAGTCGTCATCAGAGCCGCCAAGAGAACTGTCTACCACGGTGCCCGTAGTGCCGCCAGTTGCCTTGCCCTCCCTGAAATCTCCTAAATAAATCAGCGTATCTTGAATTATCTCACTCAGTGTCGTCATCTTTATTCCTGTGCCACGGCAGTTCTGGTACTGCGTGGAACCACTTGTGGTCTTGCTCTTCTCTATTCTTCGGAACGTCGTCCACGGGGTAAACTATAACATCATTGGGAAGAGCCTTTTTAATGTCCATCGCCACGGCCTTGTCTGTCAGGCGCATGGCGTTTGTTCTCTTCCCGAATTTATATTCTTTTCCATCAACCATAATTCTGTCAAATTCACTGGCTGGCGCCCTAGAAGTTTTGATTACCTCATAGGTTTCCCCGTGTCTCTTTTTATTCTTGCGCCATTTCTTATCGCTAGTGTTCGTCAAGTCTGGCTTTGCCATCGTACCACTTCCATAATAATTTGTTAGCTATCACGAACGCCTTCTCGTTGGACTCGTTAGTAAGCCCCGCGACATGGGGCGTGAACATGCAGTTGGGAACATTAATCAGGGGTGAATTGTGCTGTTTATTGCTCGTCTCACCGGCAAGAACGTCGGTAGCATACAGAATATCGGGGCGCGCCTTTAGTGCAGTTACCAACCCCTTCTCATCTACAATTTCACCTCTGGCAGTGTTTACTAGGCACGCCCCATTCTTCATTGATTGTACAAGATTCCCTGTTATCATGTCAATTGTCTGCTCATTAAGTGCGCAACATATTACCACCACGTCCGACTTTTGAAACACGTCCTCTAAGGTGTGCGCATAACCGGCTGGAGGATCGTAGATATAGTGTGGTTTTGCGCCCATAGAATATGTCCATTTGTAAATATTTTGTCCAATCCTGCCAAATCCCACAAAACCTATCGTCTTTCCGTATATTTCATTCCCTCTTAGAACATTATCATCTTTATACCATTTCCTATTATAAATAATATACGATAGTCTATGAAGCCTCCTGAGTGCCGCAAGCATCAAGAATAATGTGAACTCAGAACTAGCCCTTATTTCGCTTAATCCCTCTCTGTCATCCAATAAACACAAAACATCTATGCCACACTTGGCACACGCATCCAAATCTATATGGTTTGTGCCAGTGGAAGCCGTGATTATTACCTTTAACTTGGGCAAGTGGAACAAATCCAGCTTTCTCACAGGAGTTGAAGGATCTATAATAACAGCATCAAAGTGATTGTAACGATTTCTGTCCTCAGAACACCACAGTTTTCCAGGCCATGTCAAATCCCTAATATCCATAAAATGCGTAGGAACTAAACACAATATATTCATATCACATCCTCGACATTCACTCTTGGGTAAACTTCCAGGTCGCCGCCAACTGTTGCATTGTAAACTTCAACTCCCAGGTGGCTTGTGAATTCTTTTATCTTTTCATGTGCCCTTGTCTGCCAGTAGATTTCATATTCAATTCTTTCATCTGTCCAATCGAAATCGCCCTCATACCTATTGTCGAAATGGCATTCGTCAGGATCGTTTGAGAAATTCGTATCGCAACCCACCATGTAGATTGGATTGAAGCCCATATAACAGGCCATCTGTGTAGCTCCATAAATGCTCATTCTATAATGCAATATAAACTTTGAGGCATCCTTGGACCACATTGGATATGGAACATCCTCTTTAAAGATATACATGTATTTTACTTTATATACGTTTGATGGCGTGGGCAGAGTTGTTTCCGCTCTAACAAAAGAGGGTATTCCAAGCTCTATACTCTTACATGCTTGCTCATGCCACCAGGGATCGCTGTATATCTGCATTGTCACATTCCAGTAAAATGTTGGACGCCAATCTCTCTTTTCATAGATCAATGCAATATTGTTCATTGCCATTGTGTATTCCATTTTCTCCAATGGCGTAAACTGCAACGATTTGCCATTGCCAACCATAAACAATGGCTTGCCTTTATACTTGTTCTTAAGTTCTCCAATTCTTTTGCTACCCATTTATCTTGGCTATTTGAGTGCCCAGTTTCACAAGTTGCTCAAACTCAGCAGGGCTACAGGCAAAGTGGTTATCCCTTATAGATTCCTCTGTTTTATCCAGAGTGCAATGAACTTCGACAAACCTGGCACCTCTTGCTATCGCCAACAGTGGGGCAGCTATGCCGTGAGTATGATCGCTGTATCCATACCAGTAACCATCCGTGAACTTTTGTGGCATATCCAGATCATTTAAGTATGTCGGATATTTTGGAGATACGTAGATCGCCCTGACATTTTCCTGTGGAACAATATTTCCCGACATAAAAACTTCTTTGCCATCCGACACGATCTTGTCTACAAGTTCCTTCTGTTCAGGATCAAGCGCCAATTGATGCGCCACCTTGTATCTTTTCATACCTAGCTTCCTCGAAAGATCCAATGCCTCTTCCGTCCAAATGCTTGCCATGAATTCCACATCGAAGTAATCGCACCACTCTTTTAGCTTGGGCGCTATATGATCTACATATCGAATAGGATCTCCAGCATTGTGCCCAAGCTGGAACTTGCATATCGTCGCTCCAGCTTCAGAGAACTTGCGTATCATTTCGTAGGCCAAAGATTCTTTGCCTTTGTGATTGCTTCCTAATTCCGCACAGAATATCATCTTGCCCATCCTTTAGGTGTTGCTTCCATAAATTTATAGTCTAGTTTGTCGAGAAGATAATCCATTCCCATATAACGAAAAAAATAATCCTTCCCATAAACATAGAATGGGAAAAATCCCCAACTGGCAAGAAGTTTGAAAATATCCCTTGGCTCCCTGTCAGCCATTTTTAGATTTGGTTCATAAATCTCAATCAAAATGTTTGGCTTGTCTTCTTTTATTATTTTCTCTGCGCCCTTCAATACCTCTAAGTCTGCACCTTCTGTATCTATTTTCATAAACCCGACGGGCCTTTCCACATCAAGTTCGTCCAGCGGGAATATATCGACCTCCTCTTTCATGCTTTTAGATTCTCCATAAAGAGAAAGACATGCGGTATGTATATCTAAGAAATCATTGTGCATTTCTCTTTGTTCCTGTGTTGGTTGGGCCAACACGCCTTTCCCAAACTTGCTACCAAGTGCAACTTGCCTCACTTCGATTTGTGGAATATCTTTACAGTTGTGTCTTATGTAAGGCATGTTATAACTAGACGGCTCTATTGCCAAAATGTTTGCTTCAGGAAAACAGTAATGGAACATTATGGAATATGCGCCAACATTTGCCCCACAGTCTATAATGTTTTTGGGATATGGATTTATGACTTTCCTGAATTCTCTTCGTAGCCCAATAAGTCTTCCCAAAACGATAAGCGTTGTTGAAAGTTGTTGAGGGTTGATACATTTGATGTCATAGCTGAAGTCTTCATAGTTTACAATTGCCGTAGAATCTTTCATGCTAGTATGGCCTCCAACAATTTGAAATCTAATTCAGTATCTACGTTAATGCTTTTCTCCAATGGCATAACCCACGGGCGAATTTCATCTGTCCCCAAAAAATGTATTCCCTCCGCTATGGCACTGGCCCTTACTATATAAACAGAGCCGTTTCTGATATAAGCGTCTGGCTTCAAATCTTGTCTTTGCCCACGAGCATCTTCGGGCCAGGCAAAATCAATCAATCTATCCTGAAATATTCTCTTTATGCGTGAGGGATGATGGTCCTCAAGCTTGCTTACGCCCACAACAACATCCGCACCCGTCTTGATTAGCTTTTCAATTGCACCGTCTATATCCTCCACGGTTTTAAGAGGATTTGTACATCGCAAATCTGCAACCACAGAAAACCCACCCCATTTTTCTTGAGCTACCTCAAGCGCATGTTGTATTGCATCTATGGATGGTGTATTGTCGCTTGCCAAATATCTCGGCCTCTCTATTACCTTAGCTCCGTATTTACGTGCCACGGTGGCAATCTCTTCGTCTTCTGTAGAAACAACATAAACATCAATATATTTCGATTTCAGTGCCTCTTCTATGGTATAGGCGAGCAATGGCTTGCCCTTGATTGGGCGAATATTCTTTCTTGGAACTCCCTTGCTTCCACCTCTTGCAAGCGTCACTCCTAAAACATTCATGGCATCCACCTTATTATTTTTTTTGTCATAGCAATAGCGACTAGCGGCGTCAGTCTTGTGCTTTCCTCCTGTTTTCTTTTAAGAGAAAAATCGTAAAGAGTAACTATTGGAAAGAAATAAGAAAGCGCGTCTTTGAATTCCCTGGCCGTCCATTCTCTCTCATGTAAATCTTTCCACCTTCTCAAGTCTGCATTCTTATTGCGAGAAGAAATTACTAGCATCCCGCCATTTACAAGCAAACTTCTGATATTTTCCAGCGCTCTTTCCCATTCAGGAATATGTTCAAGTGTTTCAATCATTACAACGGCATCGTATTTCATATTGGGATTATATGTGATTATGTCTTCTAGCATCCAGTTTACACGTGACAACGGAAAAGATTTACTTGCAAAATCCACCGCCCCAGGATCAGGCTCAATGGCATCAACCAGTCTTGCATCACCACAATACTGCAAAACCCCAGCCCCAGTCCCAAACCCTACCTCAAGAACTCTCTTGCCTTTCATCTTCCCGCGCAGGGACATATATATATCCCACTGAGGGGTTAGCATGTATCTAAGTCTTCGCCACATTACTTCGTGTGCGCTGCTATCCATTTTCTAAGCTCTTCATGTTTGTGGTTCCATCTCTCGGCTTCTTCCTCGCTAACGTTTGTAAGATAGTCTGGATGGAAATGATTTACGTCAATGTATTCTGACGACTTAAAATTCCCATCATGTCCTATAAATTCCAGTTCATCAAATCCCATATATGTTGCTATCTTTGCCATTGTCAGCCCAGATAGCCCATGATATTTTTCGTCCGGTATCCACGTTACATTCTTGTAGTCTCCAAGAAACTTCAGCCTTTCATGCAAAAAGCATGGTATTCCCAACGCTATGCTTCTTTCAACATCTGCCAACCATTTATCATGATACGGAATAACATGTGAATAATAAAAAGTCGGCCTCCAGGGTGTACTGTTATAAATCATGGCAATTCTATTTGTGGCAAATGAATATCCGTCAATAACGCTTACATCAAGACTGGGGCCGTTTCCCACAATCCAGCATCTACCCTTGAATCTATTCTTCCATTCCTTCACTTGGGCCTCCACACGCCCATGCGTCCTTCAGAACACACAAAACGCCATTCATCACTAAAGACTTCACAAAGTCTTCTAATGGCAGCACGATTTATGTTGTCTACTATGATGTGTCCAGTAACACAACTTGTCATATTTTTCCAGTCTCGCAAACACCATTTGTATGTATGATCTCCATCTATAAATCCGGTATCGAATTTCATTCCATCGAGCGCATCGGGCCAAGGATATGATAATTGCTGATGTATAACAACTCTTTGTGGATTTATCTCTGGGAATCTTGATATATTCTCCATCACTATGTCATAGGTTGGAATTAATCGTGTAAGACTATCCGGCCTTCCCTTTCCATAAAATCCATATAGCGGGTCAATACCATGTAATGGACCATCACAAGTCAGTCCAGCAACAATCAACGAGCCACCAAACAAAACGCCAGTCTCTATATACGAATGCCCCTTGGACACATATTTTTGAAATAACTCCCACTCTGAAACCACATCTGTACAAAGCCTACCTATTATCTCTGTGCCATTTATCTTGTTGATTAGAGATCCCGTCCTTGTTATCTCCACTTTCACAGTATGTCCTCGAAATTCACCATTGGATATGCTTTTATGCCACTGTTCGGAGTTGCATTATAAATCTTTATTCCTCTTTGCTCTGTAACTTTCCGTATCCAATCATGTGACATTTTCGCCTGATAGTTCCACATCCTTATTTTCTCTGGCCTTTCAAATCCAGAACCTTCGCCATAATCCTGATCAAAATGATTCAAGTCTGTGCCCTCTATACCAAGTTTCCAGTTGGCATCAAAGCCCAAAAGATAAATCTCATCAAAGCCCAAGCCACATGCTATTTGTAACATGGCCGTTCCGGAGCCACCCCAATGTGTAATTGCGTGTTCAATATCATCATGCCACCAGCCGTCACTGGGAGTATCTGTAAGAGTTCCCGTCTGATGACATTCCATATAAGTTATATTGTCTCTTGGTGGGATAAATGTTTTCAAAAGGCTCCAGACATAAGAAGGAATTCCTATATATATCGTTTTCATAATGTCGATATACCAGGGAACAAGCCGTACATTTACAGTTGCAACAACAAAGTAGGATGGGCGCCATTCTGTTCGTGGATATATTCTCGCAATGCGATTACACGCAACAGATGGCGTACCAATAATGTAATCAAGTGGTGTTTCGTTTAGGCTCCGCCCATTTCCTATAACAAAACATTTATTCGTCATCCTCCAGCCTTTCCCTGGCAGAGTTTTCTCTAATGCTGATATTGCCCAACGTGCTTTCGTATAAAGGCATCCATCCTGGCCTTGGCTCATAACTGTGCATCCCACCCCACGGAGAAAGCCACCATACAAACTGACAAGTATCCATGTTCCTTACTCTATACGTATTTGCTCCGTCGAACTTTGCGCCCAACAACTCAGATTGAAAGAAATCAGATTTACGTAAGTCTGTATTTATGAATAAAGCATTCTTAGCAGTTACCCTTCTAAATAGAACGGCCTGTGCCGTAGCATTATAGAATATTGCACCCTTCATGTAGGCACCGGTAAAGTCTGCTCCTGTCAAATCGGCATTTGTAAAATTGGTATTATAGCAACACGATCTTGACAAATCTGCATCTACAAATATACAGCCCTCAAGATTTGCCTTGGATAAATCTGCACCGCGCAAGTTGGCGCTTGTAAAATTGGCGCCATGCAAATCCTTGCCAGACAAATCGGCGCGCTCTAAGTCAGCAGCTACAAGGCTTGCCTTGTAGGCTAAGGCAGCATTAAGCCCACCATCTATTTCTTCCAGTGTTTTAAGTTTTCTGGGATGAACCCATTTCGTTTTCTTCTCGCCCATTCCACATCGCCTCATCGTCTGAGTATATTCCAGTTACTAAATGTGCATCGCGATACCACCAGATAAATATTCCCAATATCACAAATATGATTCCTGAAATAAAACCTAAAAGAAATATCATGCTCTGCCAAGTTTCCAATCGTCTTCGCCGCCCTTTTTATCTGGCGACATGCCATCCATCACGTTCGCGGCCATCTGGCAATCATCTCTTTGTTTTTTCTTTCTATAGGCTCTGGCTGTCTTTTCGTCCTCGCCACCACCAGCCCTTAGCTCTCCTTTCAATGCATCATGTATTCCCTTCTCGCTTCCGATAACAGGCAACTTCAACACTCTAACCCCTCCCTCAAGCGTCGTGCGCCCGTATCCCTCACCTTCTTTATAGCCATCTATCATGTCCCAAATCTCCTCTAGCTTCCCGCTGATGCGCTCTTTGCGCATCTCTAACTCCTTGATTTTTTTGGATATTTGTAATCTTTCGTATTCTAGTTCATCCACTCTGTATTCTAATGTTTCGAGTTTCATTGATAATCTTCCTCATTCCACCGCCTTGCGGCATTCTCCTGAAATGTGACACCCTGAAGCGTACTTTGCTCCATTCTTATTAGTCCTGATCTTGGATAATATTCAATTCCTCCTCTTCTTCGGGTGTCGATATACCAAAAAAATTGGCTGTTTCTGGATGCTTCACCCCCTCCAGGTTTGCACCATTGAATAACGATCCCAGAAATTCTCCCTGAAATACGTTTGTACCAAACATATTGGCATCGTAAAAGATTGCGTTCTTGGCAGTAACTCTCTTCATTTGTGCAAGTGACAAGTTTGCGCCTGTGAAATTAGCAGCCTTCAAATAAGACATGGACATGTCGGCACCCATCAAGTTTGCCCCCGTCAAATTGGCGCCATGTAAACACGCCCTCGACAAGTCGGCCCTGACTAGTTGTGCGCCACTCAAATCGGCACCCGACAAGTCAGCACCTCTCAGTGTTGCATTAGACATGTTTGTGCCAGACAAGTTTTTATTTCTCAAGTCTGCCCTGTCCAAATTGGCACCCACAAGAGCAACATTCTCTATCCATTCAAGATAATGTTCTACCTTATTTCCCACGCTTATCTAGCTCCTCAACGAAATCTAAAGCCTCCTGTTGATGAATAGCCTTTCTTACCTCCTTGACTGTTTCTATATCTCCATCTCCAAGATCCGGCTGCCCTACTCTTTGTTTCATAAATTCTTCTCGTTGGTCTTCTGGAGCGTTTGGAAATTTTACCGTGGCAGTAATGCCAGTAAGCCAATCTCTGCATTCGGACATCCTGTTATCATATTCGTTTAGTTTAAGAACATAGGGTTGAAGCTCCTCCAATTCCTTTCCCTCTCTTATAGACTCAAACTCAAGAAACAATTGCTCTCTCTCAAGTTCAAGTGCCTGTAATCTCAACTTTATTGTTTTTTCATTCACACTATACCTCCCTAAATTGTCTAACCACAAGCCCGACATAATCATTGCTTGAGTCTTTGTGTTTTTGTTTCTAAGATAAAACTCGTCGTCTATCCACGCGGTTACTGCATGCTTACATCTCACGTCAGCATCAAGATATAGTTTATAGCCCAACTTTCTTGCCATCGAATAGAATCGCTTGTCCTGCCCAAGTGCAAAATTAGAGTCAGTAAGCCACTCAAGCGGGCCTTGATCGAATGGATGTGAAAGAGGCGGTAACTTTCCAGCCACCGCCTCAATAACATGTCTTTTTATGAGGACGCAACCCATCCCTGTACTGGCTATTTCATGAAGTCCGCTTTGGGGGACATCCAGTAATGGTATGTAGGGCCATGTTCCATCTGGCGACACATCAACAACAGAAAACATTGGTTGTAATTGTCGCTTATAGTAGTGGCCCGAAACCATGTCTAAGTCATGTTCTCTAAGCCGCTTCAGGGCGTCCTTTGGGTAAGTCATATCCAGATCCAGCATGAACAGAGCGTCATGTTCTTTGCTTTCTAGGAACTCTGTGCATCCTGCCTTTCTGGCGTACAACCCAGTTGCGCCGTGATGTACTGCTAATGTGTCATTGGCCCCTATAATCAAATCCCTGAACGACAATATGCCGTTCACGTATTGCTTTTCGGTAGAAACGCCAATGACAAACACTCTCATAATTATGTTGACGCGATACCAAGAGTGTCTGCGTTGAAGCCGGTAATATATTGCACAAGTTGTGTTGCAGCACTAACGCAACAACCTAACACTGGGTGTGTGGAAGTCTTCCACACAACCATGATCTGTCCTTTGGTTAGGCCAGTTGTAGGTGCGGTTGTAACGCCGTTTGCGGCACCGAGCATTAGTCTCTGTGCGGTAATATATCCGCTTGCATCAACGACAACCAACTCTCCGCCACCGGCGGTTTCACAAACCAGGAAATCTCCAGTAGCGGCGGTAACGGCAGTCAACGTAATCATGTCGTTTGCAGCAGTTACTTGATGGATTTGACTCTCTCCCCAGAGGGGGACAGCCAATCCTTTATACGTACTATCTCCAGTTGCCATTTTTGTTTTTCCTTTGCTAGAGTCTATTTATATTAGGGCGGCGACCCGTATCGCAGCAGCAAAGCATCGTTGTTTTCCAGGATAAGCCTGCCGCCCACTAGTTTATGTCGTTCCTCGCAACGATTCGTCCGATACCGAAACCTCTTCTCTAAGCAGGCGGTTCTCGGCTACACGCCCATATCCGCCCCACCATTTCCAGCCCAGGCTCCAGAATTGATCCAGAGTACCGTCTCTCTTAGGCCCAACAATTTCACCAAACTCACCCACCGAAGGAGCATATAGTTTCACCAGTGATCCTGGCCCACCAAACACAACTGTATGTACACTGTCGGCATTCCGAACGCCAGCACCCGCATCATGTGAGAAGCGGAGGCCACCGTTAGGCGCCTGTCCAACAATCGTTACGGTTGAGCCGGTATAACCAGCGGTTCGTACGCGCTCATTGGTTTCGTAGTGAGTATCACCAGTTTCCTCAGTCCCAATGTTGATCCATGCTTTCGCAGATTCAACATTCGCAAAGTGCGTGATTGAGGCAACGGTGATTGATTTGGCTAATTTGGTTGTCGAAGTACCAAGCGTAGTGGCAACGATGATGTCTTGATCTGCACCAGCACCATAGAAAATCTTTGCCCAACTGTTTACCAGTAGGCGGAAAGGCCCAATGGCGCCAAGCTCCCAATTCAAGTGAATGCCTGCTCGCTGGTATTGTCCAACAGCCTCGATTGAACCGTCCTGACGCAAGTCGCTGAAAACAAACGGATCAGTCAATGCCGCCCATGCACCACTTCCACCTTCTCCAGGTGCAGCACCCTGAAACATCGGGCACTTCAAGTCTGCAAGCGTTGATGCAGCATTGGCAAATTTATTTTCAGTCATACGATGTGAAGTAGTTCCAGCGTCCAAACTTGCGCGGGCAGCAGATCGGTTGACAAGAGAACCCTGTAGGGCTTTGTCCCTTGCCTTTAGATCAATTGATTCCGCTGCGTTTTCAGCAACCATCTTGGTGAGCTTTGGCATAAAGTTGTGCAGGAAATTCTGAATTTCAATTTGCTGCGACATCTGTATTGCTTCACCGATACTTGTTGGTGTCACGCTCGCTGTTGCATCTTTCAATGCCTGTGGCGTAATGTCCTCAACCTCAGAAATTGCGGTAGTGCCAATATCCATTTTGCTGAGGAAATTAACCTGAACAATAGAACCTCTAATCAACTCATCCATACTTCCTGCCATTGGAATAGCAAGCTGATCGTAGAATCGACTAAAGTATACTTCCTGATCGTATTCGCTTTGGTATTGCGTTCGGACAGAATTAGAAATAGCCGCTGCGGTTCCGGTTGTTGCCGAAGCCGTTATAATAGCCATCTTATTCTTCCTTTGGCAGGGGATACGCTATTCGATAGTCGCGAGATGCCTTCCACAAACCATTCTTTTTCAGAAAATACCTGTGAGCGATTTTCTCTAGCAATACTATCGGCAAATCCGGTGAACAACCTTCTGGAATTTCACATTCCACCCATTCGCCAATTATTATATCAAGCTCATCATCGGTAAAATCAAAGTTCGATAGTGTATTTTCAGCACGATACCTTAGGGTATCCTCGTCAAGTTCCATTACAGCCCACCGCTGGGCGGGCTTTCCATCATGGAACCCATCTTCTGCAATATTTCCCTCTGCCTTATCATGTTTTCTCGTGACGAACCTTTAGCTTTCAATTCTGCAAGCTCTTCGGCAAGTTCATCGTAGTTTTTATCCCCCGCTGATGCAGGTTTCCCTGAAGCACCAACGGTTGCCGCGGGTGTGATATTCCCTTGCTTCGCTCGCTGAACTCCCAGTCGTGTTATTTTGCGGTACCACTCTGCGGCGCTAGCTACGGGGGTTTCCGACAACTTCACAAGTTCTGGATCGTCCAGCGGAATACCAGCTTCCTCAAGAATTTCTGCGGTTCGCTTATCGAAATCGCTGGGCGCTTGTGCCACGGTGGCAGACGACTTGCCAGAATCTCTACCACTGCGCTGCTCAATCATCTCGTCAATTGCCATTTCTCGGACTGCTTTGTCTACATCTCCGCCGAACTGTTCCAGATACTTAGCAACTTTCCTAACATCCTGGAACGATTTATCGGTAGTGGATTTGAAACGTGCGTCTACGAGATCCGGTAATTTGTTTACTGCCTCTTCGAGTTGTTTGAAGCGTTCTTCAAACGCCTCCGCATTGAACTCAGCCTTCGCTGAACTCTCCGGCTTAGATTCAGCAGAAATCGAGGGCGTTGGCGGCGCCTTCGGTTCCTCTGTAACCTCAGCAGGGACATCCTGTGTCTGCTCAGTCATTCTATTTTTATCCTTTCTAAAACAGTTTACTATTATTGTGCGGGTATTGTCAACTTATTCTACAGATATTCCATACGTCGATAGTCTCTCCTTTGCTATCGCGGGTAGTTCTTGCCCATTAAGATAGCCAAGATATAAATAATAAAGCGGCTCTTCAAACTGCGATAAGTAATTCAATATGTCCATTGATGTTGTTGGCATGGCAGAAACACCTTCGCCGCCACTGACATAAGATAGCACCATTCCTTCTATCCATGCTTCTTTGCTGTTGTCTGGTGTGTATTCTTCTGTTGGTATTTCTTGTCTGAATTCTGCCGGAAGTCCCTCCGGTATCCTCGCACCGAGTTGCGCCACGCGTTCCGCAATATATATGAGTCGTTCATCCCTAAACTTAATATATCCTTCAAATTGGGGATAATCTTTCCACATTTGTCTGGCTGCCTTGCTATCAATGTCCGAAACCTGTCCGTATACCTCCCACAAATCCCACAAATCTTTGCCAAACAATTGCTCAGCCTCTTCATACATCTCTCCTTTCAGATACTTTTCTATTCGGGCAATACTCGTGTAATAAGAAGCCAATATGGGCGTCATTATGATGGTTTCCTGTTGCCAGTCCAAAAATTCTTCAACAATTGGATTATGTTCCAAGAATGAGTCCTGGTCATCTGATGCGTAAAAGTCGTCAGCCCTTTTGATAATATCTTCCCCGAATATTTGTTTACCGCGTTCCTGCATTTCCCTGTAGGCTTGCCTTGCTTTGTCCCATTCGGCTTTCGTCGCAGCCGGTGGCAAATCCAACAATGCAGCCAAGTCCAGTATTGCCGCCTTAAATCTCAAGCGCTGTGCTTCTGGCATCTCCAGCAAGTCGCCCTTGTAATCATAGAAAGATGAAATATCTTTCTGATTTATGCCAACCATGTCTGCCATGTCATCTGTAGCACCAGGAGGGATGCGGCTCAGAACATTCCATGCCAAAGCCTCGTCTCTTTCCAATCCACCTTTCTTGGACATCAACACGGCGTCCATGAATGGATAGCGTCTTTCTAAGTCATCCCAGCCCTGACGATATTCTTCATCTGAAAAATTTGTCCTATTGGACATCAGGCCGTAGATTTCATTGTACATTCTGTCTATCTGCTGGTCCGATTCCGACCTTGGCTTGAATCCTGCGCCGAGCATAAACGCTGCTATTTGTCCTGGCGCCCTCTCGTTTATGGCTCTGGATACTGCCTCATCCCATATTGGACCAGTCTGCTGATACCCTGCATCTATAATATCGGCAGCCGTATATTTTCCCTCCGTCTGCATCTGGCCCAACATTCGGCCAACCCTTGCTCTCTCCCAGGGACCAAGCCCACCAGAGAAAAAATTTACGAACGGATCTAGTTCTACACCTTTCCCGCCCTCAAATCCCATAAGCGCAGTAGCATCTCGGATAAATCTTGTGCCAGTCCACATTCTTCCTGCCCATTTGGATGATGCTTCCTCTTTACCCTGTGCATGGTAAATCAATGCCGCAGCCAACTGATAGGGTGTCCAGATGGAAGGGCCGACTTTGTTCAAATCTTCCATCAGCGATGACCACCAATCCAGTCTGCGATCTGGTGAGGTAAAATCTACCCCTGTCATCCCATAAAGAGGATTTAATGTTGCCTCAAGATTGAACCATAGTGGATGTTCGCTATCTAATCCAAGTAGTTCATTTGTGTTTAGTTGATACTTCCACCAATCAGGAAGACCAGGGTGTTTCTTTTCAAGAAAACCTCTGTAGCGTGCGTATCGGGCTATCCATTCCGGCTCTGTGACCAATCTTTTTAGCCATTTGGCGTAAGTTCTGGAGTGCCAGAATTGATACGGATAAATATAAGAAAGCAATTGGTCTATGCCTCGTCTTGAACCATAGTTATGAAGAATGAAATCCCTCGTTTCCTGTGCAATGTCAAGAGCGTCGGCACGTGCAATCGTAAGGCGCTCTTTCATTGTCTTCATCCAGTCGGACAGTTCTCTTTCCTGGCGAGGATCAAATACATATTCTCTGAGTTGCCCCCAGTTCTCGCGAAGCCCCGCCTTTGTTTTGTTGATGAGTTCTTTAACTTTATGAGTTGTCTGTGACATATGTTGAACGGGAGAAGCCAAATCGTCCCCCATACCAAGAGGAACGTCGTTCATAAATTCCTCAATCGGAATGAAGCCTTCCGTCGTCTTGACTGGCGAAGAGCCAATCGGCTGCCATCGAACATCGGCATCAACTGGTATAAATCCGTCCATTGGCTGAAAGCCCTCTTCACGAGCGGCGCCCAGTTCTCTAAATTCATCCCATTGTTCCTGCTTTATATATGCAACTCTTGATTCGGCCAGTTCGCTTGATGGCTGACGGGCAATTACACCATGCCCCTCGTTTACCCAATATCCAGCGATTTCCTGTCCTCCCCTCTCCGCACCACTTATAGCATGATAAACGGGTATCAACCCTTCTTCTTCTGCCTCCTTTGCTATTCTTACTAGCATTTCCCATCTTTCGTCTTTCGTTGCGTCGGCAAATCTGTCTGTCATGCCAAATTCCGGCAAAGTACCCAGAAAGTCATCCTGCATATTTGGAGTTGCCTTGATAAACAACTCGCCGTCTCGAATAACCAGATTGTCCAGCGTTGCCGCTCTAGCTAAGTCGGCATCAGCTTTTCTGAATTTGTCCAAGATTTTGTTCGCATCGAATGGCGCACCGGCCTTTCTAATGGCGCCCATCAACTCAACGGCCTCATTTCTTCTTATTGTGAAGTGTGCGGCCCTGTATCCATTCCAGATATTCTTGCGTTTCTCAATGTGCATTACTTCCCAAATAGCATCTCGCATATATTTGGAAGTCAATTCTTCTGGCATATCGACATATCTGCCAAAATCAAATTCGTTCCATATTCCTCTGAGTGCCTTTGCTCGCTCGGCAGGCTTCATTCTGCCAACACTTACAAGTCTTTTTGTTAGCGCCTTGTGCGAAGCGACGAGTTGCAATTGCTGTTTGGAGGCATAACCATGAAACAAGTCAGTTAACTCATCCATCGGATCGGAAATAGACTTCATAATCTTTATTGCCTTATCTCCATCTCCGATCTCTTGAGTAATTGCGGCAATGAAATCATAGCGGAAACTTTCCACCGCCTGATCCGCAGACTTCTGCGCTATTTGATTGGCAAGCATTTGATGGGATATTACATCTTTCACATACTCTCTTTGAGATGGCTTCATGCCCTCCATCGCATCGTCTATCTTGGCATAAATTTCATTCATCTCGGAAAGTCGTACAGTTTCATTCCAGTGTTTTGAGCCTTGTTTGGCATAGTCTTCGGCAATATCGTCAAGTGCTTTTATGGCATCATCAAGCGTCTCTGCCTCAAGTACATCTTTGGTTATACGAGAGTGAAGTCCCTTTGAAATCTTTTTTATGTCGTTGATGTCGTCCACCGAGAGGAACATCAAGTTTCTGGCAATGTCATAGCCTCCGGCCTTCTTGGCCTCCCTGAGCGCCTTCCAAACCGCATCCACATCCCCGTTGTACTGCTGCGCCAGTCTGACAATTCCCTGCCTCATATCATCGCTGAAAGAAGTCAAACCAACCGTGGATGGAATAATCCTGCCCTCCAGCAATCCTTTAGACATGGTATCTCGGATAGATTCGGCCATAACGTGTGCCGCTGCACGTGCCTCATCAGTGGCGGCTTTGCCACTGAAGTAATGCAGAACGCCCCCTCCAGGCTTCTTCCCTGCCCAGCTTGCTGCGCCACCAAAGCCTTCAATCTTCGGCACAAATCCAAGATAGCTTTCTATCATATTCTCGGCATGAACCTTGGAGAAGAACAACGATTTCAATGCGGGACCAGCGCCCTGATCTACAAATATCTGTGCGAAGTTAGTGAATTTATTTCTCAGCCAATAAGCAGGCGAAAGCCCCATATACAGAACGCCCTGCGCACCAGCAGCTAAGTTGTATACGGGCTGTACGAACTGGTGTGCAGCATCCATCATCCTCTGCCACTGTGGCACAGCGACTTCGGCAAATGGATTCTTGGCAAGAAAATCAGCCGTATCCTCTCCCGCCTTTATCATGTCTGCCAATTTGTCATTCAATCGTATTTGTTCTGTAAGCGTTGGGAACACATTCTTAGTGGCCGTCACCATTTCGTCATACATTTTGTTGGTGAATGTAACCATGTCAGCCACATCTTCCATGCCACCGAACATCTTGGAAACATCTTTCAGTTCTCCAGAAGCGTCGTACATTAGATTTCTAAGAATGATGGAAGTCTCTGTTCCTGCCTCCGATAGTGCCATTTCAAACATCTTGGGATCTTGCACCAATCCACCCAATGTTGTTAGACCATCTACAACCTCATCAACATTATCCGATGACATCTTTACAAGGGATGTAAGATACTCAAGAAATTCATTTGTATTCCCAGAGAAATGTTCCGCCATTGTTCCAATAAAATGTCCGGAGCCAGTCAACATTGCAGTTCTTTTGCCCTTGGCCGTAAGTGCAGCAAGATTTCTTCTGTTGGCTAAGTCCACAATTCCATTTCTTACGCCCGTGTAACCCTCCTGTATTTTCTTGGCAACCTCCATGACTTTTGAAGAATCACTAAACTCGTCCGAAAGTTTAGTTGCTTCTTTCAGAAAGTCCATTACGTGAGACATTACAGGCACAGCCCTTGTCATTCTCGCCGTTTCTGCTGCTCTTCCAAGCATCTTGACTTTTACGGACTTGGCAATTTTCCCTGGTAATCCGGCGACGGCAGGAATATTCAGTGGATCAAAGAACATTCTGCCACCCATCTCTACGCCTGGGTCTGCCAATTCCATAGCCAAAAGTCTTGGATCTTCTCCTCCCTGTTCCATTCTGCGAAGATATTCGGCCCGCAAGAATACATCCTTAGATGCGGAATAGCCCATTCGCCAGATTTGTAAATCTCTGTATTGTTTTATATTTTCCCTATATTTAGGATCAAGAATGGTGGCGAATTGTCCTATCAATGCCTTGGCAAGATAACTTGAGGGTCTTAATAGCCATGAATTATTTATGATGTTATACATGTCCTCGTTAATGCCGGTTTTGCCTTCACGAATATAATCGTCACCCGTCAACATGGCGGGCGTAATTGCCCACTCCACGGCACCGGCAAGAGCATCAAACACATCTCCCAGAGCCGTAAATCCGCTTCCGACAACTCTGGAACCTACCGATAAAACACTTGGGTCGTTCTCCGAGTATTCCATTTGCGCCCATTTGTATCGGATTTCGCTTGCGGCTCTGCCTATCCAGGCAGTTGCCCACTCGCCAATATTTCCCTCGTGCCACAGCCCTCGTTGGTATTCGTCGAATTCATCATCGTCAACCGGCTTCATGTCCTCAAGTTGTTCTTCTGGGATATTGTAATTGCCAACAATTTCAGCCCATTCTCGCTTTATCCATCCTACAGGGCCTGGTCCGAAGTCGGGTCTGCCATATGGGTCCCAGCCCAAGGCGCCCTCAGGAAGTGGCTGTCCCCAGGGACCAAGCTCTCCATGATAATCCCAATCTATCGGAAGTCCATTGTCACCAAGTTGAACCTGCTCGTTATATACCTGATTATATGTATATTGAGCATTTACCATGTTTTGAATTTGTTTGTTATACCCAATAAGAGTAATATTGTAGCCTTCTGGA
>Ga0180432_10005034_pt1 | contig 17808 bp, 16 predicted proteins | sample SS_ome_10_FD_132414 | JGI IMG/M metagenome (GOLD analysis project Ga0180432, IMG submission 132414) | Hypersaline lake sediment archaeal communities from the Salton Sea, California, USA - SS_1_MS_2 metaG | ecosystem: Environmental > Aquatic > Non-marine Saline and Alkaline > Hypersaline >...
CCGGCGGAACAAGTCCTTGGCCGGATGCCCCGGGGTTTGAAGAAGGTTCCTGACTTTTTCGATCGCGTCCAGGACTTCCTGGTCATCGCTGAGCCATTTGCCCAGAGTCGTGAGGCGGACGAGCGTGTCATCTGAGATCCTGGGGAGTAAACGGATAACCGCCCGGGCCGCTTGCTGCGCGGTCTGGTCTAATAAGCTCATGGTCATGGTATCCTCCTTGTTGCGAGTTAATTCATGGGCTCAGGGAGAACCCTTCTGCAACCCATGGTTTCCCTTGGCCACATGATTTTGGCTCTTCCCTCTTGGTGGTTTGTTGACTTCCTTCTCAAGAGCACGGGTGGGGTAAGAGCCGTCACAACTGGTTTTGGACAGGATCAAAGATTACGTCTCAAAAACGAATCCGCGATGACCAATGATTCCCTTTAACTGGATAAAACCGCTGAAGCGGTGTTTGCTGTTGTAAAAACAAGGCCCCTAACAGGAACCCTGCTAGGAGCGACGGGGACAGAATTTGACATGCTTCTCCATGACAGATCCCTCATGATTGAGGTTTTGATAACATGGCGGAATAATATAAGAATACTCTTGTCAATGCGTTTGGTCAAGAGAAAATTAGATGATGCGCATCCCGAATGACAGGGGTCAGGCCCGTACGCGGAGCTTTACAGTAAAGGTGCTTCCTTCTTGGGGCTTGCTGGTAACCTCAATGGTGCCGCCGTGGGCCCGTGCGATAGCCCGGGCCAGGCTGAGACCGAGGCCGATGCCGCTGCGGGAGCGGCTGGGATCGCCCCGGTAGAACCTCTCGAAGATGTGGGGAAGATCTCTTTCAGATATTCCGATGCCTTCATCCTTGATGGCAAAAAAAATCCATCCTTCCTCGGCATGACCGACGGAGATGTCGATATTTCCTCCAGGGGGCGTATATTTTATGGCGTTATCCACCAGATTCGAAATCATTCTCTGGATCAAGCGGACATCTCCGCAAAAAGGGCAATGTTCGGGAGTGACACAAGACATGATAAGGCCTTTGTCTTCAACCATGGGATGAAAAAGGTCACAGGCCTCCCTTGCCACCTCGGCCATGTCCATTGGCTCCGGTTCAAGCCTCCCCGCACCCGCTTCGGTCTCTGAAATCATCAACATGGTATTGATCATTTCAAGGAGACGATCGCAGTCTTCAATGGTGCTTGCAGCCATTTGTTCGAATTCGTCCTCTGTATTGCCCGTTGTGAGGGTAACCTCGGCGATTCCCCGGATTCTGGTAATGGGGCTTTTCAGGTCATGGGCGATGTTATCGCTCATTTCCCTGATCTCCTTTACCAGAGACTGAATTCGGTCCAGCATGTGATTGAAGGTGGCCGCCAATTGATCGATTTCATCTCCTCTTTTTTTCATGGGGACCCGCTTGTCTAGCGTGCCGGCCGATATGTACTGAGCGGTCCGCGTAACTTCTTCCAGACCGGAAAGGGCCTGCCTTGCCATAAACCATCCGATCAGGGCGGCCAGCAGGACCAAAAAAGACATGGTGGCCACAAATATCTTCCGGAAGGCCTCTATGAACCGGGTATACTGCTCCATGGACTGGCCGAGTTGGAGTACGGTGGCCGGTCCGATAAGGGCATAGAGCATTCGGATTTTGTGTTTTCGGCCCTGAATGGCGATGGTGTCAAAGGCATGGTCCTCTCCCTGGATAAGCTTTTTTAGGGCGGTCTTGCTGACGCGAATATCCTCCCAATAGGACATATTGGACGAAGAAAAGACCTGGCCGTTCATGGAAAGGAGGCGGAAAAAGATCTTTCTTTCCCCCGCCGCCTGGGCTTCCACAACAGCAACCCGCCTGACCGCCTCCATACCGTTGCTGGAGAGAAGGGAGGAGAATTTTTCCACCTCCTCCAGGAGGTTTTTGTCAATACGGTCATGGATAACCGCGGTGATCAGGAGATAAAAGAAAAGGAAGGCCACAAAGGAGGAGGCCGTGAAGATGCTTGCATACCAGAGGGTCAGGCGAAAGGCCAGGGTATGATGGATCCTATGCAGGTTCTTTAAGGACATAACCCACTCCCCGTACCGTGTGGATCAGCTTGTTGGGCGACTCCTTGTCAATCTTATCCCTTAGCCTGCAAATCCTCGCTTCCACCACGTTGGTTTGGGGATCGAAATGGTAATCCCACACATGCTCCATGATCATGGTCTTTGAGACCACCCGTCCCGCATTACGAATCAGATATTCAAGGAGGGAAAACTCCAGCGGCTGGAGTTCGATCTTCTTCCCATCTCTGACGACTTCCCGGGTAAGGAGATCCATGGTCAAATCCCCCACGGAAAGACGGGTGGGCTCGGAGGCGCCGCTGGCCCTTCGGATGAGGGCCTGAACGCGGGCCAGGAGCTCAGAAAAGGCAAAGGGTTTGGTCAAATAGTCGTCACTGCCGGTCTCAAGTCCCTTGACCCGGTCATCGATCGAGCCTTTGGCACTCAAAATGATAACCGGGGTATGGTTCTTTTGTCGGCGCATCTCCTTGATCAGGGACAGACCGTCCAATTTAGGGAGCATAATGTCTATGATGGCCGCGTCATAGGGCTCTGTTAAAGCCAGGTGCAGGCCGCTCTCTCCATTTCGGGCATGATCTACAGCGAAGCCCGCCGCCTTCAGGCCCTTTTGGATGAAGGAGGAAATCTTAAGGTCATCTTCCACCAGCAGTATGCGCATACCGAACCTCTTATGATTCCGATAGTTCCTGCCCTGCCGAAGCAGTCTTATCTGTTTAGTATGCCATAAAATGGGATTCTATCCAAGAATATCCCCTGGCCCAAAATCCACCATCAAAATTCTCGATAGACAATCATAATAAATGATTTTGGGCACTCCCTGGGCACCAGCAAGGTGTTAGATGCAAGGCGCCGCATCGCAGATCCCGCTGTTGTTTGCGGGAGGAGCGCCGACTGAGCGTATAAACAATACGCCGTCGAATGAGAGAAGCGACCGAAGGCCGCGAGCCTGCCGAACGGCAGATGACATCTTGATGATGGATCAGGGCTGGCGGTGGTGCTTGAAGGAGAAGGGAAGGGTTTGAAAATTTTGTAATTCATGGTAAGAATAGTAAAAAAAGGGAGACCTTATAACCTTAACCTGCCTTTAGGGGGCCTGTGGTGAGAATCATCTTCTTTGCTGGAAAGGGAGGGGTGGGCAAGACGAGCGTGGCTGCCGCTACGGGAATAAAGGCGGCGGAAATGGGATACAGGACGGTTATTATATCCCTGGATATTGCACACAGCCTTTCGGATATCTTTGATTTGGAAAGAAATTTGCTCGATCAAAACAGGGGCCGACCCTGGGCGGTGTGCGATAATCTCTGGATCCAGGAGATCGACATCCAGGAGGAGATTTCAAAAAACTGGAAGGACATCCATAAGTACCTGTCCCTTCTCCTCAATACCAGCGGGCTGGACGAAATCTTGTCTGAGGAATTGGCCATCCTCCCGGGCATGGAAGAGGTAAGCCTGCTCCTCTACATTAACCGCTATGTGCAGGAGAAGCAGTTCGATGTGATTATCCTTGATTGTGCTCCCACCGGCGAATCCCTGAGATTTATCAGTATACCCACCGCTTTGGAATGGTATATAAAAAAGGTATTCAAGGCGGAGAGGACCATTGTCAAATACGTGCGTCCCGTGGCCAAAAAGCTCTATGATGTGCCCTTGCCCGAGGACGACTATTTTGCGGCTATCGAACAGCTCTTTAAACGACTGCAAGGTGTGGACGCCCTGCTGATGGATCCGAAGATCACGACAGTGCGCCTGATCACCAACCCTGAAAAGGTCGTTTTAAAAGAGACCCAGAGGGCCTTTATGTATTTTTCCCTCTATAAAATGAATATAGACGGAATCGTGGTGAATCGCATCCTGCCTGAATCTGTTAACGACGCCTACTTTCAAGATTGGAGGAACAGCCAAAAGGCTTACCTGGAGAGGGCGGAGGCCTATTTCAGCCCGGTGCCCATCTTCCCTGTCACTCTGTTCAAGGGGGAAGTCCTGGGGTATCATAGATTGAAGGCCTTTGCCGATGATATTTACCAGGGAAAGAACCCCCTGGAGCGGTTCTATAAGGGGGAACCTTACAGCCTGGTGAAGGACAATGGACAATACCGGCTTACCATATCACTCCCCTTCATCAAAAAGGGGGATATTGAACTCAACAAGGTCTCCGATGAGCTCATTGTTCGGGTGGGGACCTTTAAAAGGCATGTCTTGCTCCCCCGCCAGGTGGCGGCGGCAAATTGCGTCAAGGCCGGTATAGAGGGACAGAAGTTGTGTGTTTATTTCAAAGGAGAGGATGATGGTTAAGGAGAAAAAGGAAAAGGAAGTGGTCTTGTGCCCGGTAGGCAGGTTTTTCCTCGATCTCGAAAGGGCCTCGGGCAAGGGGTCCAAGTTTCTGGAGCATATGACGCGGTCAAGGATTGAATTCCTTAAGGCCGTCCGTGCCCTCGTGGACGAGAGAATCCGAATGCACGAGAAAAAGGCGACCGGGGGGCACAAGAAGAAGATGACCAAGATTGAGGTGGAATGAATCGACGGTCCCGTCTTGATCGAAAGCCGTTGACGAGAGACCGCAGGTCCTGATAGAAGAAGCCCCAACAAGTGACGGGCAAGGGAGGGGCGTTTTTTTGGAATTTACAAGCATCAAAGGATTCAAGGATATCCTGCCTGGTGAGGCCGGAAAATGGCAGCGCCTGGAAAAGGCGGCCCGACGTGTGTTTGCTTCTTTCGGATTTCAAGAGATCAAGACCCCCCTCCTTGAATGGACCGAACTCTTCAGCCGCAGCATAGGCCAAGACACGGACATTGTGTCAAAGGAGATGTATACGCTCAAGGACAGTAAGGGCAGAGGTATGACCCTGCGGCCTGAGGCGACGGCCTCGGTGGTGAGGGCCTATATCCAGCAGCGGCTCTATCAGCAGAATCCCATACAAAAGCTTTTCAGCATCGGTCCCATGTTCAGGCATGAGCGGCCGCAAAAGGGGAGATTCAGGCAGTTTCATCAAATCAATGCAGAGTGCCTGGGAGATCCAGGGCCCATAAGCGACGCCGAACTGATGATCATGGCCATGGTTTTGCTTGAGTACGCGGGGCTCAATAATCTTGCCCTCAACATCAATTCCCTGGGATGTGCCGGTTGCCGGCCCGGTTTTAGAGGGGCCTTGAAAGGTTACTTGTCGGAGCGAAGGGACGCCCTGTGTGCGGACTGCAGGAGGCGCTCTGAAAGCAATCCCCTGAGAGTCTTTGACTGTAAGGTGGAGGGCTGCAAAGAGGTGGTATCAAGGGCCCCGTCCATCACGGTATTTTTGTGTAAGCCCTGTCAGGAGCACTTTGCGTGTGTGCAGGATTACCTTGCAGACGCCCGTATCCCCTTTGTCTTGAATGATCACCTGGTCAGGGGTCTTGATTATTATACAAGAACCACCTTCGAGATTCAGACGGATCAGCTGGGCGCTCAGAACGCGGTTGCAGGAGGAGGGCGATACGACGGCCTGGTGAAACTCCTGGGCGGGCCCGAGCACCCCGCGGTGGGTTTCGCCGTCGGGATAGAGAGGGTGATGGCCCTCTTGGAGATAGAGGATGACGTGGAGCCCAAAGGGCCCGACCTCTTTATGGCCGCCCTGGGGGAAGGCGCCGAGAAGAGGTGCTTCAACTGGGCCTTGAGCCTCAGGCGGGAGGACTTCTGGGTGGAAATGGATTATGGTTCAAGGGGGTTAAAGGCCCAGATGAAGAAGGCGGATCGCTTAGGGGCGAAAAAGGTATTGATTGTGGGAGATGATGAACTGGCCCGGGGAAAGGGTCTTTTACGGGACATGGCTACGAGGGTCCAGGAGGAAATGGATCTCGACAGCCTGCTGGAGGTCCTTAGAGAGCGGCTGTCCCATGGATAAGGGCTTGGGGACGTGAACCAGGCAAAAGGGCGAGGCATGGGAGAAGGGAAAGATATCCAAGTTGATTCACTGCAAGGCTGGAAACGAAGTCACGACTGCGGGAGTCTCAGGGCGGCGGACATAGGAAAAGAGGCCCTATTGATGGGATGGGTGAACGCCAGACGGGACCTGGGCAACCTTATCTTTATTGATCTCCGGGACCGGACAGGCATTGCCCAGGTGGTCTTTGATCCCCAGGTTGACAAGGACAGCCACAAGAGGGCCCATGTGCTGAGAAATGAATGGGTCCTGGCGGTAAAGGGCACGGTGGCCGCCCGGCTTGAGGGACAGGAGAACCCCCATTTGCCCACCGGCGCCATCGAGGTGAGGGCGGAAGGCCTTAAGGTCCTGAACAGGACCGAGACGCCGCCCTTTCAGGTGGATGGGGTCGTAGACGCCTCCGAGACCCTGAGATTGAAGTATCGGTATCTGGAATTGCGCAGACCCCAGGTGTTTCAGGCCTTTCGAAAAAGGCATCTTATCGCCGCCACCATCAGGGGCTATCTGGACAAGGAGGGTTTTATAGAGGTAGAGACCCCCTTTCTTACCAAGAGCACCCCTGAAGGAGCCCGAGACTATCTGGTGCCGAGCAGGGTCAACAGGGGGCGCTTTTATGCCCTGCCCCAATCCCCACAGCTCTTCAAGCAGCTCCTCATGATCGCAGGATTTGAGCGCTACTACCAGATCGTCCGCTGTTTTCGGGATGAGGACCTGAGGGCGGATCGTCAGCCTGAATTCACCCAGGTGGACCTGGAGATGTCCTTTGTAGACGAGGACAGGGTCATGGGTATTGTGGAGGGCATGATGGCGGAGCTCTTTGAGAAGGTAATGGGGTTTAAAATCCCCACCCCCTTTGACCGCCTGGAATATGACGAAGCCCTTGCCCGTTACGGCACAGACAGGCCGGATGCGCGTTTTGGCATGGAGATTCGGGATCTCACAGACATCGCAGGAAGATCAAATTTCAGGGTCTTTCAGAGGGTCGAGGAAGCCGGGGGGGTGGTCAAGGCCATCAGGGTTAAAGGGGGAGGCCCCTTTTTTTCCAGGAAGGATCTGGACCAGCTCCCGGACCTGGTGGTGGAGAGCGGGGCCAAAGGGGTGGCCTGGATCAAGGTCCGTGAAGAGGGGTGGCAGTCATCCTTGAACAAGTTTTTCAGGGAAAGAGACCAGGAGGCCGTCAATGATCGGTTGAAGGCGGGGCCCGGTGATTTGATCCTCATTGTGGCCGACCAGCGTCCCGTTGCCGAGCTGGCCCTGGGCATCCTCAGGCTGGAGATGGCCAGGCGTATGGATCTGATCGAGAAGAATCAATATGCCTTTTTGTGGGTGACCCGGTTCCCCCTGCTCGAGTACAGCGCAACCGAAGAAAGGCTTGAATCGGTTCATCACCCCTTTACCGCTCCGGTCGAGGAAGACCTTCCCCTGCTTGAGAGTACTCCGGAAAAGGTTCGGGCCCGTTCTTACGATCTGGTCTTGAACGGTGCAGAGATCGGGGGAGGGAGCGTGAGGATCCACAATCTGGAAATTCAGGAAAAGATGCTGGATATACTGGGTATTTCCCGGGATGAGGCCCAAGCCAAGTTCGGGTTCCTCTTGGAGGCCCTGAGATATGGGGCCCCTCCCCATGGGGGATTGGCCCTGGGTTTTGATCGGCTGGTGGCCATCATGGCCGGGCTTGATTCCATCCGGGAGGTCATCGCCTTTCCAAAGACCACCCGAGCCACCTGCCCCCTGACTGACGCCCCCGGCCCTGTGGATGACAATCAGCTCAGGGAACTGGGCATCAGACTCAGGTAAGGGCAGAATACCTGCTTCCCTCCGTCCCGCGATTCTATCCCTTCACGGCACCGGCGGAGAGACCTGTAACAATGCGGTGTTGGAAAAAAAGCACCATCAAGACCAGGGGCGCCGTGGTGATAAAGGAGGCTGCGGCTATCTCGCCCCAGGGTATGGTATGTTCTCCCTGAAAGAGGGCGATCCCCACGGGCATGGTCTGTCTGGCCGGATCCGTCATAATGAGTAATGCCAGGAAGAATTCATTCCATGCATAAATAAAGCAGAGGATGGAGGCGGTAAACAGGCCCGGGGCGGACAGGGGCAAGATCACCCGTACCAGGGCCCCCAGCCTGGTGCATCCATCCACCAGGGCGGCCGCTTCCATTTCCTCGGGGAGTTCCCGGAAAAAGAGGGTCAAGATCCAGATGGCCAGGGGCAGGGTGAGGGCCACATAAGGCAGGACAAGACCCTGATAGGTATTGAGCCACCCCATAAATTGCAAGAACCGCCAGATAGGCCCGGCGATGGCAATCTGGGGGAACATGGCGCATGCAAGGGTCGCCATCAGGATCAGCCGGGCCCATGCGGCGTGGAGACGGGCCAGGGCATATCCGGCCAGGGCGGCCAAAGGGATGGTGAGGAGTGTGGTGGACCCGGCTACGATAAGGGAGTTTATGAGATAGCGGAAAATACCGTAGTCCTTGATGGCGGAGTGAAAAAAGTCCAGGGAAAAAGACGGCCAGAATTGGGGCGGCACAGCGGTCAACTGGGTCTGGGTCTTAAACCCCGATGAGATAAACCACAAAAAGGGCATGAGTGCGTAACTCATGGCCAGGAGGACGGTCAGGAAGAAAAGGGCCTTTTTTAACAATCCTTCTTTCATGCTTTTGCCTCCAACAACCGCTGTCCGGTCCATTTTACGTAGAGGATGGATAGGATCAGCACAATCACAAAAACGCTAACGGATATGGCCGATCCGTATCCCAGCCAGCCTTCCACAAACATTTTCTTGTACCCGTAGAGCTGGATCACGTTTGTTGCGTCTGCAGGTCCCCCCTGGGTCATGACAAAGGCGAGATCAAAGACCCTGAAGGCATCAATGGTTCGAAATAGAAGAGCCAGCACCAAGGCGGGCCGGATAAGGGGCCAGGTCACATGCCGAAAGCGGCGCCAGGCTCCAGCCCCGTCAACCTTGGCGGCCTGATAAAGCTCTTCGGGGATGACCTGGAGCCCGGCCAGGATGATAAGGGCGGCAAAAGAAGAAGTCTTCCAGATATCGGCTACGATGATGGACAAAAGGGCTGTGCCCGGCATGGCGAGCCAAGGGATGTACTGGGATGTGTCAGACCCGAAGAGCATGTAATTGATGGTACCGTAGGCATCATTGAACAGAAAGCGCCACATCTGGGCGGAGACAACGGTGGGGATGGCCCAGGGAACAAGTACAGAGGCCCTTAGTATTCCCCGGCCCGGGAAACGATGGTTGATGATAAGGGCGGTGAGGAGGCCTATTAAAAGCTCAAAGAATGTGGTGGTGACGACAAAAATCCCTGTAATCAGAAATGAGTGGCGTGCCACCGGATCGCCCAGCAACTCTTGGTAGTGGGTCAGCCCCACAAAAGGGGCATCGAGTTGGGGGAACCCGATGATGATCTGGTGAAAACTGAGATACAGGGACCGCCCAATGGGTCCTGCTACGAAAAAAAGGAGCATCCCCGTGGCAGGAGCGAGCAAAGCCAGATAAAATAGGCGATCTTTCCGCGTCATTTTTGGATACGGGCCCCCAATTCAAGGAGTTTATCCATTTTTTCTGACGCAACTTGGGCCAGTTCTGAGAGACGGGATGACCGTTCCACAATAGCCCGGCTAAAGAAACGCTGGAGCACCTGACTGACCATGGGGTAAAGAGGGGTGAGGGGTCTGGGTCTGGCCTTTTTGAAGGCGGGCAAGAAAGCGCTTAGGTGGGGCATCTTCTCTTGAACTTCAGGGTCCGTGTAGACCGAGGTCCTGGTTGGAGCAAGGCCGGCCTCCAGGGCCAGGAACTTTTGACTCCGGTGGCTTGTCATGAACTCGATGAACCTCCATGCCTCTTCCTGGTGGGTGGACCAGCGGCTCATTCCGAATTGCCAGCCTCCCAAGGTGGAGGCGGACTGATGTCCCGGGAAGGCCGGGAGAGGACCTACGCCGGCTTTGCCGGCAATTCTGGATTTTTTTGGGTTGTTCATAACGGCCCAGGCGTAGGGCCAGTTGCGGTGGAACAGGGCCTTGCCCTGGACAAAGAGCTCAAGGGACTCGGGCTCTTCGTAATTGACGGCCCCTTGGGGAGCAGCCTTGCCGATAATGCGGTCTCTTACAAAGGCCAGGGCCTCTATGGTGGCAGGTTTCGAGAGACAACTCGTGCCCCCTTGACCGTCCCACACACGACCTCCGTTGGACCATATGAACTCCAGCATATTACAGACCAGGCCCTCGTACTGCTTGAATTGAGCCGAATAAATCTGAAGATCCGGATCTCCTTGGTCCTTTAAAAGGGCCTGGCCATGATGAATCATTTCATCCCAGTGCCGGGGAGGGGCAAAGCCATGCTGCTGGAGGAGGTCCTTTCGGTAGTAAAAGAGACCCGCCCCCAGATAGCAAGGGACCCCGTATATGCCGCCCAAATAAGTATTGGCGGAAACAGGCCCGGAGAGGAATTCCCTCCGCTCCGCTCTTGAGAACCATGAACCGAGTTCGGCCACCCAGCCCGCCTGGGCGAATCCCGGTGGCCAAGTGACATCCATGAAGAAGACATCCATGGAGCTGTCCCTGTTCTTTAACCTCTGGGTTGCAATCGCATGATATTGGGTGGAGGAGTGAGGCCCTACCTGACGCTTGACCTGGATTTGGGGGTTTTCCCGATGAAACCGCTCCAAAAGCCCATTCCAGACGGCGGGCTGGTTGGGCTTCCAGGTGAGGAATACCAGGGTGGTTTTCCCACGGGCTAAAGGGGTTTGGAGCGCAAAAAAGAGGCCCAAAACCATGGTAAAAGGGATGGCTTTCTTGCTCAAGGCCGTCATTAATGCCCTATGCCTTTTCCGGCTCCTCATGTGGTTCCCCTTCTCCTTTACCGTTTTATCCTTTTTTATGCCCTTTGGGTGCCGTAATGGTCAACACGGGCCGGGGGGACAGCCTCACCACCTTTTCCGCCACAGAGCCGAAGATGAATCGTCTCCAACCAGTTAAGCCGTGGGTGGCGATAACAATCATATCCACCTCTTCTTGGGAAGCGGTATGAACGATTTCGTCGGCCGGGTTTCCTTGAAAGACCATGTGGCGCGCCGTGATCTCCGGCGGGATCCTTTCCTTGAGCAGGGTTTCCATGGATTCCTTCGCAAAACCAACCATTTCAAGCTGGTACCCCGACAGGTCAACTCCTGTAGGATCGGGGGAAGCAGGAACCACGGGGATGGGGGTGACCACATTCATGAGGATAAGTTCCGCCGAGAAATGCAAAGCGAGCTCTTTTGCGGCTTCAAGGGCTTCATAAGAGGGCTGGCTGAAGTCGGTGGGACAAAGGATTTTTGTAATGGGTAACATGGCGCATTCCTCCTTATTGCTTTTCATTGAAAAAAAAGGCTCATGTCGATGGGAGCCCACCCCCTGAAACAGAAGTCTACACAAGTTCCAGGGCATAAAAAAGTTGAAAATGTCTTTTTTATGGTTATTTTTTCTTGACAATGACACAGCCATTAGAGATATAAACCGGTTCTGTTTTTTTAAATTTCAAAGGAAAGGATGTGATTAAAATGGTTTGTAAAAGCGTAAAACCCGGCGTGGAGTGTGCCTTCATGAGTAAGAAGGGCTGCCAGTTCAACGGTGGTTCCTGTCATCCCATCATTGATTCTTGCGAAGGATGCGAAAGAATCAAAGAATTTCCCACCGGCAAGTATTGCCTCGTCTTTCCCGAACCCGCCGCCAAGTGGCGCTTAGGTGCCTGCAATATGGCGACCCACATGAAGAAAGAGAGCGAGAAGGGCAACGGGAAACTTAATCCGCTTAAGGCGTCCAAGCGAAGAGCCGCTTAGGGGTGAAAAAAGTCCTTCCATGTGTTGAAGGGCTTTAAGGCTCCCTGTGGGACAGGGCGTGTTTACCTGTTTCCGAGACCTGGGCCGGGTGGGGGGATCTGTGCCTGACGGGTGAGATATACAAAGAACTCCCGGTTCCCCTTGGGCCCCAATAGGGGAGAAGGGACAGGGCCCTGGACCGCCCATCCCGCTTCCTCGAAAAACCTCCATAATTGATTGATCACGAGGGTATGCAAGCCGGGATCCTTTACCACGCCTCCCCGGCCCACCCGGCCCTTGCCCACTTCAAACTGGGGTTTGATCAGGGGGAGCACAAAGGCATGTGTCATCACGAGCTCGGAAACAGCGGGAAGGACGAGCCTGAGGGAGATAAAGGATACGTCGATAACGGCGCCTTGTATGGATGCAGTAAGGTCACCCGGTTCGAGATGACGAATATTTGTCTTTTCAAGGACCTGCACCCGCGGGTCCTGTCGCAGCTTCCAGTCCAGTTGGCCGTAACCCACGTCCACTGCGAGGACCCTTTTTGCACCATGCTGGAGCAGGCAGTCGGTGAACCCCCCCGTGGAGGCCCCCACATCCATGATGACCTGGCCCTCCACATTGATACGGAATGCCTTAAGCGCCGCTTCAAGCTTTAGCCCGCCCCTGCTGACATAGGGCGGAGGTTGGTCTTTCAAGGAAACAGGGGCCGCAGTGTCCACGAGGCGTCCCGGTTTGTCGACCCGGGCCGTATCCACGATCACCTGGCCTGCCATGATCAAGGCCCTCGCCTTTTCACGGGTCGGTGCCAGGCCCCGCTGAACCAAGAGGTGGTCCAGCCTGGATCTACCGGGTTTGGGGGGTGTGGCAGATATCTCTTGCCTCCTTTAAAATCCCGGCCACATCAAGCCCATAGCGCTTTCTTAAAAAGGAAACCGGTCCGTGTTCCACGAATTTATCAGGGAGCCCGATTCTCCGGGTCCGGACCTGGATGCCCTTGTCGTTGAACAACTCCAGGAGTGCCCCGCCGAGGCCTCCTTGTCTGATATTCTCTTCCACCACCAGGACCCTGCCCGCGGACTCAGCGAGTTCCGCCATCGCCGGGTCCAAGGGCTTGACAAACCTGCAGTTGACCACGCCCACGGAATATCCCTCGTCTTCCAGAACGCTGGCGGCCTCGGAGGAAGGGTGAACCATGTTGCCCAGGGCCAGGATGATTAGATCCGATCCCTCTTTGAGGACCTCCGCCTTGCCTATGGGGATGTCTTTGTAGGCTTCGTCCAGGGGTACCCCCAACCCCGTGTCCCTGGGGTATCTGACGGCGACAGGGCCAGACTGTTGTAAAGCAGTGTACAACATATGCCTTAATTCGTTTTCGTCTTTAGGGGCCATGAGTGTCATGTTGGGCAGGCTTCGCAGGTAGGTGATATCAAGATGCCCGTGATGGGTGGGACCGTCTTGACCGACAAGTCCACCCCGGTCAATGGCAAAAACCACAGGGAGCCCGGGCAGGCATACATCATGGATGATTTGATCAAAGGCCCTCTGGAGAAAGGTCGAATAAATGGCCACCACGGGCTTAAAGCCCTCGGTGGCAAGACCGGCGGCAAAAGTGACGGCATGCTGTTCCGCTATACCCACGTCCACAAACCGTTCCGGATAGGCTTGACCAAATTCAGTCAATCCGGTTCCCTCGGGCATGGCCGCGGTTATGGCGAAAACATTCTCGTACCTCCGGCCAAGGTCCACCATGGTACTTCCAAAGACCTCGGTATAGGAAGGAGCGGGCTTGGGCCTTCCTTTAGAGGGGGCACCCGTGGGGATTTCAAAGGCACCCACACCGTGATAGTGGGCGGGGTCGGTTTCCGCCGGCTCGTACCCTTTGCCTTTAACCGTCAACACGTGGATCAAAATAGGGCCTTCGAGATAGTGTGCGTTTTGAAAGGCCTCGATGAGCCGGTCCAGGCGATGGCCCTGAATGGGTCCTATATATTTAAACTTAAAGGCCTCGAAAAGCATCCCCGGGGTGAAAAAGGTGATGAAGGAGTCCTCACTCTTGCGGACCAGGGTCATGATATTTTCCCCGACCCCGGGCAAGGATCGGATGAAGTTCTCCAGGTCCTTTCGCAGGTTGACAAATCGGCGTCCGGTCATTTTCCGGCTCAAAAAAGAAGAAAAGGCCCCCACATTCGGGGAGATGGACATGGCATTATCGTTGAGTACGACAATGAGGTTCTTTTCCGTGTGTCCCGATTGATTAAGGCCCTCAAAGGCCATGCCCGCCGTCAAGGAACCGTCGCCGATCACTGAGATAACCTTGCACTTCTCCCCCTTCAAGGCCTTGGCCGTGGTGATGCCAAGGCCTGCGGAAATGGACGTACTGCTGTGGCCGGTGTCAAAAGCGTCGTAAGGGCTTTCAGATCTCTTGGGAAATCCACTGATGCCCCCGAAAGTGCGAAGGGTATGAAACCGATCGCGCCGTCCTGTAATCAGCTTGTGGGCGTAGGCCTGATGTCCCACATCCCAGATAATCTTATCCCTTGGGGCGTCGAACACATAATGGAGGGCAACGGCTATTTCCACGGCCCCCAAACTGGGCGCAAGATGCCCCCCCGTTTTAGAGACCGTCTCAATAATCTCTTCCCGGATTTCCCGAGACAGGGTTTCAAGTTCCTCAAGGGAGAGGGTCTTTAAATCGGCGGGGCTCTTTATTCTATCCAGGAGATTAGCCCTTTCTTTGGAGAGGCTCATTTTTTCCTTTCAATAATGAACCTGGCGATTTCCCTCAAGGGGGCCGCCCGCTCATCAAGGCCGTTTAAGGCCCCGATGGCCGCTTCAATAAGGGAATACTGCAGTTCTTTTGATTTGCTCAGACCCAGTACAGAGGGATAGGTGATTTTACCCACTTTTTGGTCCGCCCCTGTAGCCTTTCCCAGGGTCCTGGCGTCGCCTTCGATATCCAGGATGTCGTCCGAGATCTGAAAGGCCAGACCTATGTTCTCCCCGTAGGCATTCAGGGCACGAAGCTGGGAGGTTGTCCCTCCGGCCATAAGGGCGCCGGAGGTGACAGCGGCCGTTATCAGGGCCCCGGTCTTGCGGGTATGAATAAACTCCACCACGGGAAGACCCACGGATTTCCCTTCCCACTGAATGTCCACCATCTGGCCCCCCACCATACCCCGATACCCGGCGGCCCCGGCGATGTGTCGTATCACCTTGAGCAGGGTCTGGGGGGCGGTTCGTTCTGTGATCTCCGGGGATGCCATGAGGTAAAAGGCCTCTGTCAAAAGGCCGTCCCCTGCCAGGAGTGCCGTGGCCTCACCAAAGACCTTGTGGCTGGTCGGTTTCCCTCTTCTGAGATCATCGTTGTCCATGGTGGGCAGATCGTCGTGGATGAGGGAATAGGTGTGAATCAATTCCAGGGCGCATGCCACGGGAAGGGTGTCTGGACCGGAGCCTCCCACCGCTTCGGCTCCGGCGATACAGAGAATCGGCCTCAGCCTCTTGCCCCCTGCAAAAAGGCTGTATCTCATGGCCTTGGTCACCTCTGCGGCCAGCCCTTCCGGTTTGGCCAGACAGGCCTCAAGGGCCGCGTCTACCATGGCCCTCTTTTCATTCAGGTAGGCCCTTAAGTCCACAATGTGCTTACTCCCCTTGCGGTTCTTCCTCAATATCAAAGGGCCTCTGGCTGTATTGACCGGTCCTGTCCTCAACCAGGAGCGTAACCTTTTTTTCGGCCTCCTCCAGTTTCTTTGAACAAAACTTGATAAGCCCCATGCCTTCCTCAAAGGCCTTAAGGGCATCCTCGAGGGCCAGGTCACCGCTTTCCAGTCCCTTAACGATCTCTTCGAGGCGAGCCATCGCCTCTTCGAATTTTTCTTCAGGCATCCTTCCTCCAGACCGGCATTGGCGGGCAAAGGGAGAGGAAATCATTCCCAGAATTACCCGTTCATCCACTGCAAGTACGGGTGGGTTTCCGTTCCAGAAAGGGGCTACTTATAGACGGAAATCAGTCTATACTTACATTATTATCCCTGTCAAATCAAAGGCCCTTATCACCAGGCAGCACCTCTTCAATATGACCCACCAGCTCACCTTCAAACAAAACGACTCGGATCTTGTCCCCCCTCTCCACCTGAGATGCCTGGGTAAGGAGCCCCTTCTCAGGGAGGCGCATCACAATACTGTAACCCCGCTTCAGAACGGACAAGGGGCTCAAATCACTCAAACTTTTTCCCAAATATGACAAGTCTCTGTGCTGATCCCCAAGTCGCCGCTTCATGGCCGCAAGGAGGGATTGGGTCATAACACGGCATTGCTCCTCCAAAGCGGCGATGTCCTTTGCCGGGGAGCCAAGGCTCAGGGCCCGGACCTCTATTCGGAGTCTCCTCTTTTGATCTGAAATCACAGCCTGAATAAGCCGCACGAGGCGGGCGTGATGCTCATCGAGGCGCATCCACATGTCGCTGAGACCCTTTCGAGGATCCCGGAGCGCCTTTGATAAGTGCTCCAGGCGCCGGGTCTCCTGTTTCAGGGCGAGTCTCATGCCCGAAACCAGGCGGTTCCTTGATTCCTTCAGCCGTTCCAAGAGGGCGGTCTTTTCAACCACGAGGAGCTCGGCGGCCGCAGAAGGGGTGGGAGCCCTGAAATCAGCGGCCAAGTCTGCGATGGTGGTATCGATTTCGTGGCCTACGGCCGATAGAACCGGAATGCGTGAACCCCTGATGGCCAGTGCCAGTTCCTCCTGGTTAAAGGCCCAGAGGTCTTCAAGGGATCCCCCTCCGCGGGTCAAGACAATGACGTCGACTTGGAGGGACCGGTTGACCAGGGACAGGGCCTTGACCATGTCCGCGGCGGCCTCTTCTCCCTGCACCCGGACAGGGACAACAATGACCTCAATGTTTACGAATCTTCGGTGGATAATCTTCAAAAAATCACGGACGGCCGCCCCTGTGGGTGAAGTGATGACGGCCACCCTTTGAGGAAGAAAGGGGAGGCGTTTTTTGGCCTTTTCATCAAAGATGCCCTGGGCCGCCAATTTCTCTTTGACCTGCTCAAAGGCCATGGCAAGGGCACCCACCCCCAAGGGCTCCAGATAATCCAAAACGATCTGATACGTCCCCCGGGGCCCATAGACACCCATCCTCCCCTGGGCAATGACCTTCATCCCGTCTTCAGGAAGAAACCTAAGGTACCGGGCCTGAAGCCGGAACATGACGGCCCTTATCTGGGCCGTGTCATCCTTGAGCACCATATAGTAATGGCCTGAGGCCGGGGCGCTGAAATTGGAGATCTCACCCTCCACCCACACAAAGTCAAATTGTCCCTCGAGAAGATATCTTATCTCTTCTGTGAGTTCACTAACCGTAAAGATCTTTGGGCCAGTGGTTTCAGTCGCCACGAAACCTCCCCCGGGACCGGTGCCGGATACCCTCATAAATGGATCCAGAGGTCTAAAAGACCTCTTTTAAGGTTGGCCCGAAGCCTAACTTAATGGAGACAGGGAGACAAGACAATTTTGGATCTCTCAGGTCTTTGTTCGTGAATAGGCCCTCTGCGGGTGAGAAGATCATCCGTGCCTTAAGATGAATGCACAGACAGAATTTCTATTGGGGCAAGGATGGATGAATTCCCTTGACCCGTCTACGGGGTTCGCAATATATTAGAAATGCGATTGGGGCATGAAACAACCCAAGATCTTGGTATTTTTTGTTTATTCTGGCTTTTCCCCACCCAGGGTTTCCCTTTCTTACCGCCTATGGCGGCCAGGTCTTCAATCCCTGAGAAAGGCGCTGCACTGGGCGTCCCCCTTGAGAGGAGAAGGGGGTTGAAACGCGGGGACTCCCGGGCCAAGGCCGGATCAGCGGCCCATATTGCGTACGACTGATTCTCTAATACTCACTCTAAGGAATGGAGGTTTAAGATGAACGTGTTTTTGGAAGAGGGGCCGAAGAATCCCCTTAAGATTCAGGACAATACGTTTAGGGACGGTCACCAGTCATTATTGGCGACCAGGATGAGGA
>Ga0180432_10005037_pt1 | contig 17801 bp, 11 predicted proteins | sample SS_ome_10_FD_132414 | JGI IMG/M metagenome (GOLD analysis project Ga0180432, IMG submission 132414) | Hypersaline lake sediment archaeal communities from the Salton Sea, California, USA - SS_1_MS_2 metaG | ecosystem: Environmental > Aquatic > Non-marine Saline and Alkaline > Hypersaline >...
CCTTGCCCTTGTCGGCCCGGGCTTGACTGCGGCACCAATAGCGGGCCATCAGCACGATCTCCACTCCTCCCAGAAAATGCACTGTCACCGGCCGATAGCCGAAGTCCTTCATCTTCTTGGCCGAGGCCTTGGCAAGCGCCCGTTCCTGCGCATGCACGGTCGGCCCGGCCAGAGCGCGCTGCAATTCCAACGCGGCGGCCAAAGCTTGCAGCCGATCGGTCAATACCTTTCCTTCCCGCTCTCGTTGGGCCAGTTCCGAGGCGTCCTTCGGCGTCCCTCCTGCCGCCAACCATCGATCAAACTCCGCTCTTGCCTCTTGCAACTCCTGCTCGATTTCTGTTATCTTCCGGGCCGCCTTCGAGTCGTCGTCCGTAACATAGGGCATGGTGGAACTCCTTTCCGCCAAGGTGAAAGTGAACCGCCCTTATCGTCGACTCGAAGGTGTTTTTCCAGACCAATTTCCTCCTACAAATCCGGGACGCTCCCGAACTCGTCTACTTCTTCCAAGCCGCCATCGAGCGATATCGTTAAGCCGAAGAAGCCTCGCGGCAAGGTTGGCAAGAAGCGAAAACGCGGCGGGCAACCGGGACACCCACGACACGAGCGGCCCGAGTTTCCGCCGGAAATGATCGACCAAGTCTTGTCCTACATGCTCGACGGTTGTCCGGACTGCGGCCACGGGTTGCTCCTCTCGCGACAAGTCGAGTCCCGGGTGATTCAGCAGGTCGAGTTGGTTGCCAAGCCGCTCTGGATCACCGAACACCGGGCCCTGGCCTACTGGTGCCCGATGTGCCGCAAAGTCCGTTACGCTCCAATCCTTACGGCGGTCAAGAACACGGGACTCTTCGGCCCGCACTTGACGACCCTGGTGGCCTTTATGAAGGGTGTCTGTCACGCCTCCTTCTCGACGATCCGGAAGTTTCTCCGCGATGTGGTCGGCATTCGCGTCTCGCGAGGCTATCTCGCCAAGCTGATTGCCAAGGTGACTGAGTGGTTCACCCCCGCCTACGCGGGACTGCTCGCGAGGTTGCCATACGAGGCCTTTTTGAACGTCGACGAGACCGGTCACAAGGAAAACGCCAGGAAGCTCTGGACATGGTGTTTTCGCGCGGAGCTCTACACGTTTTTCCGTATCCAGCCGTCGCGTGGTTCGAAGGTGCTCATCGACACCCTTGGCGAAGAATTCAACGGCGTCTTGGGCTGCGACTACTTCGGCGCCTATCGCAAGTACATGCGCAAGTTCGACGTGCTCGTGCAGTCCTGCCTGGCCCATTTGATTCGGGACATGAAACTTCTTGCGACGCTGCCGGACAAGAATCAGAAGGCCTACGGCGAGCGGATTCGCCATGCGATTCGCGAACTCCTGGCCGTGATCCATCGGCGCCAAGAACTCAGCGAAACGGGATTCTCGCGGAGACTGCAAGCGGCGCGAGCCGAGATCATTCACGTCGCGACCGCGCGGGTACCGCAAGGCAAGCACGCCCAGGATTTGGCGAAGCGATTTCACAAGCACGGCAAAGCCTACTTTCAATTCATTACCACCCGGGGCATCGAACCGACCAACCACCTGGCCGAACAAGCGATCCGCTTGGTTGTGATTGACCGTCGCATCACTCAGGACACGCGAAGCAAAACCGGGCGCCGGCGGCCGGAGTGGAAATGGACCGCCGTCGTCACCTGCGCGCAGTAGGACTGTCTTCGACTTCCTGTCTCAAACAATCGAATCGCATCTTCGCGGTGCCCTCGCCGCCCTCGTTCATGCCGTTAGGCCGCTGACGGCTTCTCTTCGCTTTCTCATTTACGCCTCTGTCCTTGACCACATGCTCCGGGAGCGTACCCCATGAACGGTCGCCATAGTGGTTTGTACCAGCAATGGAATCACACGCTGCCACTCCGTATTCGGGAAATCTTCACTCAGTTGAAGCATCAAGGGAGTGTCTCGTGTGGCCTTGGTGAGCAAGTTCCTGAGTCGCAACTGGACCTCTTCGTCAGAGAGGTGAAACCAGGTTGCTGGAATGTTGGGCACGATGACCGTTGCCGGCAAGCTCGACTGAGCCTCAGAAAGGGCTAGGTCACCACCAATGTCTGGAAGCGAAAAAGACTCCAGAACGTGAATCCCGCATTCTTGTATAACGGTAGCCAACGCGCGGAGGCGTCCATCCATGTGTACCAGGAAACGTTTTCCTGCTTGCCCGGCTTCTTCGGCTCGCTTTTGATAAAGAGGCTTGCAGTAGTCTCGAAAGGCTTCTGGGGGAGTCATCTCCGCTGTAATGTTATCGGGTTGCCAAAACAGTTCTACCGGGCTTTCCAGGGCCATCATCCACGCCTGTTCCTGCTTTTGCAGCAAAGCATCCAACAGTGCTTGCACCGGTTCCGGGTCCGTGTGGAGATCGATGAGGAAACGTTCAGGTCCCGCAAGCTCAATGAGGCACTTTTGGTACGGGCTGCGATCAAGTCGCCCGAAAAGCACACCGTCTTCTCCGAGATCACGCATACGCGAGATGAGTTCGGCTTCATTCTTTCGAAGCACGGTGTGCTCCACCAGGTACTCGAGTATCCGGTAGTCTTGCCGCTCCGTTATGTAGTATTTCCGAATACGCTCGCTGCCGATACCGGCATCGTCATAAGAAATCTCCTGCCAGACTTCCCCGACCGGGGTCACATATGCGCGGCGTTCAACCAACACTCCGTGATCCCAGCCATAATCCACGCGAAATTCGGCACCGGCGATCTCTGAGAGATAACCGGGATAGCGGTGCCATGGGGGGCCGATCATGCTCACAACCGGATAATAGGCAATTAGTCCAAGGCCCATTGTTCGAGTAGCGCGCTCAACAGTGCCGCGAGGCAGGTACCGTTCGTAGATTCCTATGGGTATTTGCTCAGGCAGACACCCTTGGTACACTGCCATCATTTGCTTCCGGAGCGACATCTTTCGTTTTTTCCCTTGTGTTAATAGGAGGCCACGAGCTAGGAGGCGTTTATCTCTGCAAAGCTCTGAAAGCTATGGGCTCTCACTGCACTTGATTCCTGTTAGCTTCAGTCGGTAGTCTTCAGACACGTCGTATCATGGAACCCTCGTCAGGATCTGCTGCGCAGGACATCAACGGTGGGCGTGAACACGGCATGGAACGTTAGGCTCTGTCAAAAAAAACGATGGGCTACAGCATGTTCCGGAGAAAGCGGTGGGCGCCTTGGCTGATTATGCCGGGATGATCGTTTCTGACAAAGCCTAATGATCTAGGCGGCCGCTGTAATGAGGACACTCGCTTTGCGCACACCGTATCTGGCAGGTGTTGCAGGCAACCAGTTCCGGCTCGGGACATGCCTGGGCAAACAGACCGTCTGCATCCTCGCGAGATGGCAACGCATTTACGACGCCCACTTTTGTCACGGACAAGGCGCCCGCACACGTGGCAAGCTCAACGGCCTGAGCAATCGGCCAGCCTTCCGCCAAACCTACCATCAAGCCGCCTGCGAATGCATCGCCTGCACCGGTCGCATCGACCGTTTCAACAGGAACCGCGGGAAAGTACTGCTCGCTGTCTGCACTAACACATAAGCAACCCCGCTCTCCCAACTTGACGATTGCCGTTCGGACTCCGCGGGAAATCAGCAATCGCCCGGCCGTGGCAGCGCTACGAATCGTCTCCGGACGAATCCCAGTGAGAATTTCGGTCTCCGTCTCGTTAGGCGTAATGATGTCGGTGTTTTGGTAGACGCCTTCGGGCAAGGTTGCAGCAGGGGCCGGATCGAGTATGGTTACCACGCCCAACTCTCGCGCTGTTCGCAGGGCGTAGGCAAACGTGTCCAGTGGTCCTTCTAATTGGCAGGCGAGCACGCCGGCCGAATCGATCACATCCCGGGCCAAGTCGATATGCCACGGTCGAAGCCGAAGATTTGCCCCCAAGGCTACAGAGATGGCATTGTCTCCCTGGCGGTCGATAAGGACAAAGCTGATGCCAGAATGCGTGCCTTCGGCAGTAAACACGAATTGCTGATCCATGCCCAATTCGCGGTAGTGTTGCCTTGCATCGTCACCATAGCGATCGTCGCCGAGGCATGCGATGAACCGGACGTCGGCTCCGAGTTTCGCTACCGCAATCGCCTGGTTCGAACCTTTACCGCCCGGGCCTTCGTGGAACTGATCTCCCAAGACGGTCTCGCCCTTGGCGGGCAAACGATCCCCCTTGATAAACAACCCGACGTTGTAGCTACCAACGACAACAATCGGCTTTCCCATATTCCGAGACCTTTTCGCGATACAGCTACGGCAAATGAGAACCCATCTCAGTAGCAGATCTAATCTACTGTTCGAGACCTGTCTACCGGCACTCTCATAGCAACAGTACACCGTCGAGCCTAACCGCCCGGTTTATTGCGTCAATGGTCGATTCGCCGAATCCAGTTGTCCATTTCGCTCACACCCCTTATACTGAAGACACTGCTGCACGCCCCTATCGTCCTAGCAGAGCATGGACCATGACGCGACGTCCGCGCATCGCCTTGCTGATCGAATCGTCTCGCACCAGCGGTCGAGAGATCCTGTCCGGTGTGGCGCAATATGTGCGGACCCGCGCGCGATGGTCGATCTTTTGGCGCGAACGGTCGCTACACGACCTGTTACCTGCTCAACTCAGAGCCTGGCGAGCTGATGCCTTGCTGGGGCGGCTGGAGAACCCGCGACTGGTTGAACAAGTTCGAAGTCTTCGCCTTCCCACCGTCGATGTTCTCGGCTGGTACCCGCTCCCGGGTGTTCCTCGCTTTGGAAACGACCGGACTGCGATTGCCCAGCTGGCTTTGCAGCATCTTCGTGAGCGGGGATTACAGCGATTTGCCTACTGTGGATTTCCTGGTCTGCAGTTTTCGGACGAGCGAGGTCAGATATTTGAAAGGATGGTTATCCAATTGGGCCATCTAGTGAGCGTTTATGGCCAGGAACCAGGGGGGGATCCCGCTGATATGGCGGCAGTGGAGACGTCCGGGTGGTTGCGAAGGAAGTCCGTGGGTCAATGGCTCAAGAGGCTGGCCAAGCCGGTGGGCCTACTGGCCTGCAATGATACCTGCGCGCAGCAGATTCTCTCCATCTGCCAGGAATCCGACCTGCAAGTCCCCAGTGACATTGCCGTCATCGGCGTGGACAATGATGAAGTGCTTTGCGAGTTGAGCGATCCTCCGCTTACCAGCATCAGATTAAACAATCACCAGATCGGCTACCAAGCGGCAGCGACGCTTGACCGGATGCTCCACGGGGAGAGCGTGCAATCCGAAGAGACACGTCTGGCACCTCTTGGAGTCGTGGCGCGGCGCTCAACAGATACGCTCGCCATTTCGGATGCAGATGTTGCCGAGGCGTTGCGTTTCATTCGGGAACACGCGACGCAAGGGATTCATGTTCGGGACGTCGTACAGCATGTCTGCCTGTCGGCCAGCACCTTGAGGCGGCGTTTCGTTAAACTCGTTGGCCGATCACCCAGGGCGGAACTCCGTCGTGTGCAGCTCGACCATGCAAAAATGCTCCTTTCCACCACATCGCTTTGTGTCCACGACGTTGCACGACTGAGCGGCTTTCAAGAGGTCGAGTGGTTCTGCAAGACGTTCCACTCCTGCGAGGGCCAAACGCCGGTCCAATATCGCAAGAGCCCCGAAGTGGGGGAACGGTGCTGAGGATCCTGTTTCGTGAAAATGCTGCCCCAGGTTTTGGCCGGTGCGGAGGCGGTTCCAAACAAATGAGCGTGTTTTCGGCAACTGCCCCCCCCAGGGAGCAGGCTTCACTCCATTGCCATCTGAAAATCAAGCACATACAAAGCACTCGGAGCCCCGGGAGCTTCTGGTTTTTCCTGGACGTAAACCGAGAGTGTTCCTTCGTTGTTCCAACGCATGGGATCGACAAGCGGCTCTCCCACAAACGTTCTTTTTGACGCCCAAACCGTCTTCCAGTCCGTCCAGCCGGTCTTCTCTCGGGACGCTGCAATCCGCAACTGCCCTCCGTGATCCATGCCATGATAGTTTAGCTCTTCTCCCTTGCAGTACACCACGTAGGCATTGCCTGCCCCGTCCAAAACGATTTGCGGCTTGCGACCATAAAAGGGCAGGCGGTTGTCGTGCCATTTCCCACTGACGTCACGCCAGTAGTGGTAGTAGCGCCACGTATTCATGTCCTTGCTTGCACTGCCGGCATCCTGCTGGTGCTGCCAGTTGATCACGTGAACCCGACCGCGTGAATCGACAAACTGAGTCGTCGTGTTCATCTGCCCCCACAAGTAACGCGTTCGCTGCACGACAATGCCTGGCGTCTCGATGGTTATCGATTCGGGTACTCCCTCCTGACCGCCGCCAAGCACCGCGATGATCTCCCCTGCGTTGTTCTTCCAGGTCCGGCCGAAATCGTCGCTGTAAGCATAGCAAAGGTCGTGATTGGTTCGTAAGTCGTACGGGCCGCCTTGGGGTCGTTCCCGCCAGCACCACGTGACGTGGAGTCGGGAATCCGAGCCGTACCGGATCGGGTTCGGATAAGCACACCGAGAGTCGCTGGTCTTATACTTGCCCGCGCGGGAGAAGACCATGCCAACCTGTTCCCACCCATTTTCAGCAGGATTGTACTCGGCCAGGTGCCAGTCACCGTTTCCCGAGCTGCCCAGGCGATACAGCAGTTGGAGGGTTTTTCGGGGAGTGCTCAAGAACTGTGGATAGGTGACACGGTGGAGCGGCTTGCCCGGTTCGAGAGCTGACACAGTCTTCCCAAAACACTCAGCGCCCCACGCGAAAGCATCCGGGCTTAATGCGATCCCTGGAACGGAACGGCGGTAATGCAGCGGGCTGCCGTGGTGGTCGAAGGACAAATGGAGCGTGCCGTCCGAACGGCAGACCCCGATCACAACCACGTTGTGCACGTCAGTATGCGCGATGCGATAATCCCCGAAGCGAAGGGTGTTCCAGGGACCATTGGGAAGCTGCCGACGCGCTACGCATAACGTGCCCCCGTCGGCGAAGTACCCGGCGTATTGATAACCGTTGAAGGAGATGACAGCTTCTTGCTGAAAAGTCTGCCCATTGATGCAGGTCCCGAACGCACCATTCGGGAAGTTCAGCGCCGAATCGTTTACGATGAAATCCGATCGCAGCTTGGTGGTAAGGGGCCGTTCGTCCTGGGAAAACAGCCGGCCTTCTGCACAAAGCATGCAAATCAGACTCATCCATATCCCGGTATGGGCCATCCACAGCCTAACCATGTTTTTCCTCCTCGTGGCGAAGGACACGCGGATGAATACGGCTGAAGTTCCACGTTTCGCGACAGCATCACCGAGTCTTGCAAATAGAGGATACGCCGTCAACATGTCGGAGACAAAACGGGCAGGTCTTGGCTGGGCCAGATAGCATAGCAGTCTGGGGTGTACAGGAATTTCGTGGGCAGGTGGTCAACCTGATTCGTCGGCCGCGAATTTACCAGAACAACGTACCAGAAATGGCGAGACTCTTCGTACACCCCTGGGATTGAGCGAAATGAACAAGTAGATTGGGCGAATGCGCCATTGACGCCAAAGCACATACGGGTATCCTCGAAAAACGAGCGATCAGGGCACAGGTTGGCCAGTTCGAGTTGTGCTTTCGCAGATGGCCTGTGTCTTGGCGGTTCTAAAGGGCCGTCGCGAAACCAATCTGATGATCTGACCAGCAAAGGAGATGTTATGCGCGTATTCACGTTATTCGGCTTTTTCTGTGTTTACTTCTTTGTATTCGTGCAAGCGCGCGGGGCACCTCCGAAGGTCCCAATTCTGTATTCCACCGACCTCTACCATCCCCACGGTGATCCCGACGACCACTATGATCTGGCCACGCTCTTCGCCATCGACCAATTCGACATTCGCGGGATTGTGATCGATATCCGTGGCGATAATGTGCACGATGTTGGCCGAGCACCGCTGGAGCAAATGATGCGGATCACGGGACGGCGAGTTCCTTATGCCGTGGGCCTGACGCGCGATTTGAACGACCCCACGGACAAGGTGCTCGATGTGCCCAGCCGCTTCCAAGGCGGCGTGGAGCTGATCCTCTCCAGCTTGCGAGAGGCGGAACAGAAGGTCGTCCTCTTCCTGGCGGGCAGTTGTCGCGATGCGGCGGTTGCGCTGAATCGTGACCCCGATTTGCTCAAAGAGAAGATAAAAGCTCTTTATATCAATGCCGGAAACTATCCCTCCGGGCTACAGTGGGAGCATAACGTGAGGATGGCGCCTGTTTCCTACTTTCGGCTTTTCCGCTCCGGGCTGCCGATCTACTGGTGTCCCTGCTGGGCGTCTGAATCCGCGGAAACAAGAGAGAAGTCCCGCCGCCGCCCGAATCTGGCGACCTACTACCAGGCCGATCAAACCGAGGTCGTAGCCGCCTGTACATCCCCGGTACAGAACTATTTCGTGTATTGCCTCACACGCTCATCGGCTGACCCCATCGCCTTCCTCCAGTCCGGACCTCACCCTTTGCCCGAGGGCATTCGGCATATGTGGTGTACGGCTCCACTGATCCATGCCGCCGGCTGGAAGACGTACCGGTCCGACTCCGATCAATTCGTCGCCCTCTCGCCCGACGACCCACAGGTTTCGCGTGCCGGCATGAAGGAGGTGGATGTCTTCGATTTCGTGAGCATGCACGCGACGGTTCGGCAGCCGCGAGCGACTGCCGAGGCAAAACCACCGACTGTGGAATCCGGCCAGCTGGTTGCCGTGTATCAGGGGAAAACGAAAGATCGCGTGGGCACTCGCTCTGCCGAGCCGGATCATCGGGACGACTGTTGCGTGCGGCTCTTTGGCCTGCCCGAGCGCAACCCAATTGAAAACATCGTCATCACGGGCCCGCAGGACGGCCGTTGGGAGCTGCGGGAGACGGGGCGCTGGTGGCGCATCGCGCATGAAAGGCAGGACTCTTCGATGGACTGCTATTTTCAGTTTTATGCCGCGGGGCAGCATTGGATCGAGATCATTTTGGTTGACGGCACAAGCAAATCGGCAAAGTTTCATGTGCCTGAGCCAGACGCCATGCGCTTGGAGGTTGAACTGGAGCCGGCCGAACCCAATGGCTTCGTGTTCCGGGCGACGAGCCAAGAATACGAACGGGTTCTGGAATCGTGTCTGAAGCACCTGCTCGCCCGGTTGGGACGTTCCGGTGCAAACCGTTGACCTTGACGGTTGAAGAAGGCAGGCAAGTTCTGGATCAGTATTCCTGTCGTAGTCGCCGAGAGGTTTTGTGGAAAACTGAACTGATCCGCGCCCAAGTTACGTAGGAGCCTCGTTCTTCCGGAGCGGTTCTGGGCCTCGTTCAACGCAGCCAGGTTACCATTGGAGCCCAGATTCAACGGGAAAAGAATCTAGCGGCGAAATCACGCGTTCTCTCGTTTCACTGATTTTCGCGAATCACCGTCAGTTCAATACTCTGCGGTGTATCATCGATTACGCGCATATCTTCAGGCACAATCAATCGGTAGCCCTTTCCTTTCTCATAACGGGCCTCCACTGTACCGGCCGCAGTGGGGAACCGCAGCTCGATCCAGTCCAGGTCTTCCGGCAATTGGGGGCTTACCCGAAGCGTGCGGAAGCCCGGCTCCGCGGGACGAAGGCCCATCAGACGTTCCACGATCAGCCAGATGGGCGTTCCGCCCGCCGGATGACACCAACTCGTGTTCCACTTGAGTTCCGGGGCCCAAGCCTCCATGCTCGTGGTCGCCCCACTTTTGAGCATTTCATGCCAGGAATGCTTGTCTTTGGAGGTGAGCAACTCGTAGGCCAAGTGGCCTTCGCCAACGTTCCAAAGGCCGCTGAGAACATAGGGTGCTGCGTAGATTCCGCAGTTGAGCCGTTCGCGACGGATCAATTCGACGATCCTGGCTGCTTGGGCCTTATGGGCAACACCAAAATGCAGGGGAAAGGCGCTGGCGTGCAGGCTCGCCTTGGGCGATGGGGTACCCTCTTCGTGAATTCCATCGATATAGACGCCCTTTTCCGCATTCAATAGTCTCTTGTTCATTGCCTCGCGCAAACGATCGGCGCGGCGGTCGAGGCTTGAACCATCCCGGGAGGCGGTCCGCATCAACTCCGCGGCGGACCGCAGCGATCCATAATAGAAGGCGTTTACCACCGTATTGACACCGTTCTTCGTTCCTTCGTAATCGTATCCCCCGCGGAGATTGGCCGGCCAGTCGACAAGGACCCACTTGTGCTTGTCGACGCCTTCGAGCAGTCCGTCCTGGTTTTCCAACTGGCGGAACCAATCCATCAGGGTTTCCAGTGCGCCGGCGTCGACCATTTCAACGACGAGGCGCTGGTCCCCCGTGATTCGGTAGTAGTATTCGAGCATGATCGGCCAGACGAGGGACCATTCGGCCAATTCCTGCCAGAATCCGCCGGGGGCCACACAGAGCATGCCTGGATCGAACTTCTGCGAGAGTTGATAATCGGTGATCGCCTTTTTCGTCAGCGTGCCATCGGCCGTCAGCAGAAGATGGGAAAGGACCGTCATGTAAGTGTCGCCGGTATACTGCCCCTTTTCTCGCGTGGGGCAATCAACGACCACTCCCTGGCAACCCATCTGGACGCCACGTTTGGAAATCTCCCAGATGCGGTTGAGGGTACGGCTTGACGAAGCAAGGCGACTTGCCGACCAGTCGAACGGATGATGCCGGACTTCGACCCAGACTTCGGGTTTGCCGGGCACATCGATCAGCTCGATGTAGCGGAACCCGCGGTAATCGTAGAACTCCACGAGGTCATCGCTCCCTGACAGCGTGATCGTGTCCACGTAATCGCAGTTGCAGCGCATGTCGTGGCGGACGGTTTTCGGTCCGAGTTCTGAATCATCGGCGTCTGCTCCCGTTTCCGCGCGCCCGGGTTCTTTCGCGGGCAACTGGAACCGATTCTCGGGCTCGCTCAATTCCTCGCCGTGCCAAACGGTCATCACGTGCCCCCGGGGGCCTTTGACACGGATCCGAGTATGACCGACGATTTCAGTGCCGAAGTCGATGAACCAGCGTCCGGGCGATTTTTTCTCGCATGTGACCGGCTCGGCGCGCCACCGCTGCAAAGGCGGGGTGACCTGCTCGACGAAGGTGTGATCCTGCCGTTGGACCAGCGGTGCCGACCAGGCGGCGGTGTCGAACTGAATCCTGCGCCACGCTGCCGGCTCTTTGGTCAGGTCGATGTTCTCGTTGAATTGGGTGGCATAGCCGAAGGTGCGGTCGGAGGAGAACGTTTGCGAGGCGAAGCATTTCCAGGTGCCGTCACTGACGACCGTCTGCCTGGAACCGTCGCACAGGGTCATGTCCAGTTTGAGGATCAATCCGCTTCGGTTATCCGCGGAGTTGAAGGCACGGCAAACGAGACCGTGATAATAGGCATGCACGGCCAGGCAATTGAGGCCTTCTCGGAGCATGTCCGTCACATCCACCTGGTAGTACGGCTGGGCGAACGGATAGGCCGGCTCAGGCCCCTGCTCTGCCAGCCGGCCATTGAGATACAGCTTGGCATAATCGTCGGCGGAGAAGCAGAGTCGCGCACTCGCCGGTCGTTCCGCGAGTTTGAATTCCTTGCGGAAGTAGGTGTGGATATTCTTAAGCTCTGTCGATTTCTCGCCTTTCTGCTGAACTTCGAAGACCTCCAGGATGGGTTGATCGAGGAATCGCGGGTCACGGATCCATTCGGCGCCGGCAAAGGGCTCCGAGGCCAAGACGCTGTTTCCCATGAAGGCCGAGCAAGCGAAAACCGCTACTATTAGGAAGCGCATCGCGATTTTCCTCCTCAAGATGGAGTGAATTTGTCATATTGAGCTTCATCCGGCCAATGGCCAGGACTTCTCCAATATTGCCGGCGAGGAGGTCACTGAAACCCACGAAGTGACGACAATCGGCCAATGCCGGCCCGGACTATTCCTGGAGGGCTTGCATCACTCTTGCCATCTGGAAATCAAGAATGGCGAAACCGCTGCCGCTCTCCAGACCCTTCGGGTCGGCAGTGAACGATAGGATCCCTCGCTCACGGAGCAGCCGGCGATCGTGCTTTGTTGCATCACAAGCCGTGTATTCCGGACCCGTGAGACGGCAGGTCTTCCATTCCCGCCACCCGTCAGACGACCGGGCAAAATGGCACTGGAATCCTTGCTCGGTCGCGAAGTAGAGAAGGATGGTATCATCCGGGGTGGAGATGATCTGCGGCCGGCGCGGCGGAAGAGGCAATTCAAGGGGATCGCTACGATGCCAGTCGTTGTGCGAATCCCGCCAGTAATGATAGTACCTCAGCCGGTGCCTCGCCGATTGCGGCGGGTCATGGCGGAGTTCCTCCGGCCGGAACGTCTGCGGCATATGATAGGTCGCCACGTGCGGCTGATTCTTCGAATCCAGCGTCATCGCGCACTGGTTCATCAGCCAGGAGAACACCGGTATCTTCCGAACCACGATGCCGGGGCTCCCGATGACGATCTGCTGGTCCAGCCGCGTGTCGGCAACCTGGTCGCCAGCGTTGTTCTTCCAAGTGATGCCCTCATCGTCGCTGTATGCGTAGTGCAGGTCGTGATTGCTCGCCCATGTTGCACCTTCTTCCCGATAGACCCAGGTCAGATGCAACCGACCCCGCAGATCGAAGAGCAAGTCGTGCAGATAGGCGTTTCGAGAACTGCTGTTGTTCCACGGCGGATAAACCCCCTGGCGGCCGAGCAGGCGGTTGCTGATCATTTGCCAATGACCGGCAGAGGCATCATAACGAAACAGCACACTGTCCCCGCTGCCGCTGCCTCCACTCCGATAGAAGAAGAAGAGGTCATCCTGCGCATTGTTGAAAAAGCGTGGGTAAGTGACGCTCTGCGGTGCATCAGCCGTCAACGGCTGGGCAGGCTCGAAGTCGTCCCCGGTGATCCTTTCCGGAGGCTTCGTCAGAAACCCGGCGCGGCTCCGCGTGTATCGCAGGTCGTTATTATGGTGATCCCAGGAAAGGTGCAGCCGCCCGTCGCTCGGGCTGATGCCGACCACCGTATTGCGGTGACCGTCACGAGGGTTGATGGTCAATGTGAATTCCGGAAGCCGCAGCGTCTGAATCTCGTCGGTCCGCAGGTCTCGCCTGACGACGACCAGCGTCATGTCCGCGTCCCAATACAGGCAGTACTGGTAATCCCCGAAACTGACCACCTTGTCCTGATCGAAAGAAGCCCAGTTGAAATAGGGCCAGACCTCTTCATCCACCACGAGCGCTCGATCGGGGCCTATTGGCTCCCGGGATTCGGCCGCGGTTCCGCGTACTGCGCACAAAATGATCAAAACCACCGCCGAGGCGGTGGCGCTCCTAAGAAGGCTCATCACTACACTCCGTGTTGGTTGCGGTTCTAGCCCGACTGCAACTCGAAATCGAAGGTGTTTTCGCCGCCCTCGACAACTTCGGCCTCCAACTCGGAATCTCGGTTGTAACGAGGCGGGACAATCGGTTTGAGGATCGGTTCGGCGCTGCCGGTCACCTCATCGCGTTCCGTCTGGCCGGTATCCTCGTATGCGCGAATCTCCACTCGGTACTTTCCTGGAGTGGGACCGCGATTTTCGGGAATCTCGTATCGTCCCGCCTTGATCTCTGCATTGGCCGCCTGCCCGGCCTGTAGAGGAGTAAACAGGATTTGGCCTTCCTCCAGCGGCTCACCGTTGAGCGTGACGGTTCCGCTAAGCGCCTCTCCAGTAACGCTTTCGCTGCAAGCAAAAGACAGCGGTAGCAAACAAGCCAAGCCAAGCAGGATCACTTTTCCACGACACGACAAGCCGGTCATAAGTACTATCCTTTTGAGTGCCAAGTGATTGATGTGGTTATACAAGTTCGAGACTAAAAGCCGAAGAATGGACAACTTGTGGACAAGGTGTTTGCATCATCCACAAGTCATCGCCCCCGGTCTCTAAGCGGACGCCCCGAGCGGAAAGAGCGTCGAATTCATAATCACTGTAGACTGACTACCTCCTTGCCGGATTGCGTGGAGGCTGCACGCCAGATATTCAAATCGATCGTCTCACTAATGAACTGCACTGAGCCGTCGCACAATGCGGCCTGAACCCCGCCGGGATGCCGACTGCGGGAAGCCATGTAGAAATCGGGCTTGTGATTGGGCAGCTTTGTGCAGGGAAGGTTCTGTTCCGGGTCATCCACGCAGTAGTGGACGCCATCACCCGCCCTCGAGTTAGGGCCAGTTTGAGCCATGAGCGTATAGGAACCGGCGTCGTCGTTCCAGATTCGGCCACGGTTGTCGCTGCCAGGAGCCTGCAGCATTTCCATCATTGCTAAGGTATTGGAGGTCCCATCCAGAATATCCCCGAAACGAGCGCCATAAAGAATGGCAAACGGAGCTTCCTCGCTACGCGGCCGGTTGGGAACCACAAATGTGGACGGTCCCCAATTCAAGCCGTAATTGCCATAGTGATCATCCAAGCCTCCCTCCCGAGGCTTGTCACTCGGGCAGAGGAACGTGGGCAGGGCGCCGAAGAGTTGGGGCCGGTTGGCAGCAGGCTGCTGATGCCAACTGATGTTATCGTCGTAGAGCTCGTCGCGACCACTCTGTTCGATGAAGGGCAGGATATGGCGGATGAAAGGCACACGTGTTTCAACCCAGGCGTTGCCGTCTGCGCGACGGCCGATGGTTCCCGGTGGAAACTCCTTATGCGTGTCATGGTAGTTGTGCAGGGCCAGTCCCAGCTGTTTTAGATTGTTTGAGCACTGCGAGCGTCGCGCTGCCTCCCGCGCCGCCTGCACGGCGGGCAGCAGCAGCGCAATCAGAATTCCAATTATCGCTATTACCACGAGCAATTCCACTAGAGTGAAAGCGTCAGAACTGTCCCGTGGGAAAAGCTTCCGCGGGTGACATCTTCGGCTTGTGCCGAACACGTGCCTCTCGCGAAAAGAGGCGTCAACGCGAGTGCGGGTACCAATTTGTAGCATGACCGTCTCCTTTTGATAAAAAATGGAGCGAACTGGACGCACAACGCCTCTTCTCACCTGAACCTGCTTCTCTTTTACCGCTGTTAACAACGATCAAGCGCCGTTGATGCTAGCATTACGGATACCTTTGTCAAGAATCTTCGTAGACATTTCTTCCAGCCACGGAAAAAACAGCACGCATGGGGGGGGCGCAATCCCTAGACACACGCGCATCCGCTAACCCGAACACTGATGGCTCGGCTTTTGAGGATATCTGTCTGCGGCTAGTAGTCAATGGTCGATTCGCCAAATCCATTTGTCTGTTTCGCTCACGCCGCCTTTCCGCAGGTACATGGCAGGTGGTAGGTGTCGGCAAGCGTTTACGTAGATTCGTGCATTTGTATCCTGAATACTCCAAACGCAACACGGAAATCAGCCAATCATTCGCATACCCGTAGACCTGTTCTTTTGTGACGATACACTTTTCCTGTAAGCGAACTGGTTGCCCTCCCGTAAGGGAACTTGGTGATTGGACCCAAGTTCTTTACTGGAAGGCCCTTGCGGTCATGAATGCCAATTCTCCAGAACTTCCAACTACTGAACGTCCAGTGCTGCGGCAGGTACCGGTGCGACCTACGGAATGAACAAATCGGCGGTCCAGGCACAGAATGGTATCATGGTCTCCATTACGTGGCGCCACCTGCGGTCGGTGGCGAGTCCTTGGCAATTCGTTGAGGCGGGGATGGAATGATGAACACCTGGCTGAACTGTGTCGTAGCGTTTTGCGCGCCCTTCATGCTTCAAGTCGCCGCTGAAAGCGCCGAGTACTTCGTCAACAAGCAAGGCAACAACGCCAATGACGGCGCGACTCGGCGAACAGCGTTTCTGACCGTACAAGCGGGCGTGGACGCCCTGAATCCCGGTGACACGCTAACCATCGGGCCCGGGGAGTATTTCGAAAGCGTGCAACGCGCAAATCTCGGCAGCCCGAACGCGGATACCGTTATTAGGGCCGAGATTTCCGGCACGGCGCTGCTGCGCGGCGACGTTCCCGCGTCTGAGTTCAAGAAGGTCGAGGGCTACCGCTTCGTCTATGCTGCGAGGGTCGACCAGGAGCCGAAGGCAGTGCTGGAGCATAGCCAGCTGCACACGCTATTGCCGAAGGCCAATGTCGCTGAGCTCGAGTTCGATCCCGGGTCCTTCTATTATGACGCTGATTCCAGGATGCTCTACATCTCCAACCCGGACCTGAGCGCCCCGGACCGGTGCCGCTATTCGTTGTCCGTGGGCGGGGAGAGCGGCATTAGGCTGAGTAGTCCCAGGCGGGTCACTATCGATGGATTGGCCGCGACCGGATTTCATCCCCGCTATGGAATATGGCTCACAGGTCCTGTTTCGTGCACCATCCGTGATTGCGTCATGTTCATGAACGTCAAGGGCATCGAGCTTTCGCCGGGCACTGCAGACACGGGGGAAGACGGCGGGTCGAACAATTTGATCGAGAACTGCGTGTGCTACGGAAACAGGTTCTCCGGCATCTCTCGGTACGTTGCGGACAACGACATTATCCGGAACTGCTACGTGTACAGGAATCGGCACCATGAATCCTATGAAGACTTCGGCATCATGCATTACCACACGGCGAAGGGCCCCCTCCTGATAAAGGACAATATCTCCTGGGGGCAGAAGTTCGATTTCTCCGCCAAGCCGATCAGCCACGATAGGTTGGAGAACTGCGTGGGGCTGGGCTTCATTCGGAACGGGAATGCCAACGTCTCCCACAATCTGGTTGGCGGCGGCAATGAGTATGACCGCAGCTCCAACGCGCCTGCCGACAGCATTCTCTTTCTGCGCGAGAAGAACCTGGATGAAGACTTCGAGTTTGCCGATCCGCTCAACCTCGACTTTCGGCTTCAGCCCGATTCGAGGTTCCGCAGCTCAGCGCCGGACGGGTCCGACCGCGGCCCGTATCCCTACGAGCCGAATGTCTTCTATGGCTCGCCTGACGGCGATGATGAAGCCGACGGCCTGTCCATGCGCAATCCGTGGAGTAGTCTGGCGCGCGCGTTCAAAGATCTGCGGCCGGGCGATACGCTCTACCTGGCCGAGGGCCATTACGCGCCTGCACCCTTGACCAACGTGGGCAACGGGGAAACAACTATCAGGATCTGCGGCCGCGGCCGCGGCACCGTCGTGATTTCGGGTAGGCTGACCGTGACCCAAGGCGCGGCCGTCCTGTTTGACCGCTTGGATTTTGCCGCTGGCGCAACCCTGTCCGACTGCCGCGAGGTGGCTTTTAAAAACTGCACGTTTTGCGGCTCCGCGGAAGGGCTGAAGACGGAAAAGATCGAGAATCTCAAGGTTACGCACTCGGTCTTTGCGGGAGTGCCGTTGGACCTCACCAGTAGCGAACGCGTACTCCTGAGCGGGAATGTCTACGCCAATGCGGGAGAACCGGCAGTCCTGCTCGATGCTGCCGACGTGATCCGGTATTCAGACTACAATAACTACCAGGACTCGACGCATTGCTGGCAGGTGAACGACGCCACATGGTCATTTGCCGAGGTCCAGAGACTCCATGATCGCTATTCGCACACACTGGACCTGAAGTTCGTGACGCAGAAAGGCGTGCCCCGCCTCAAAGACGACCCGCTGTCGAGAAGCCTCGGCCCGCGCAGTACGGCGCTGGGCATTCATTACGAGTATTGTGCTGCTCCTGAGAGCCTGAAGCTGGCCGGTCCGTTTCTTCATTCGACGAGTCACACGACGGCCAATATCGAGTGGTGGGTTTCCCGTCCGGCAACCTTCACCCTGTCATGGGGTGAGACCCCGGAGATGAAGAACACCGTGACGCACTTCAGGGGGCCGGGACGCTTCAACACG